>Ga0126312_10002497_pt1 | contig 12299 bp, 10 predicted proteins | sample Plot104A_FD_92537 | JGI IMG/M metagenome (GOLD analysis project Ga0126312, IMG submission 92537) | Serpentine soil microbial communities from UC McLaughlin Reserve, CA, USA - Plot104A | ecosystem: Environmental > Terrestrial > Soil > Grasslands | place: USA: UC McLaughlin Reserve, Lake County... | reverse complement strand
CGTCGCGCAGCGCCTCATAGATCCGTGCCGGATGCAGCGGGAAGTCCTCGCCGACGCGGCAGTGGTAGACGGCAATGCCCGTGTCCTGGCAGACGAGGTTCCGTTCCTCGTCGGCGATCGAGACGTTGCGGTGGATCGTCTCGAGGACGCGCCGGCCCGGCACGGACGTCTCGCGGTCGCGGGCCGCGCCGAGGGCCTCGCGCAGATCCTGCGGGATGTCCTTCAGCGCCCAGACATACAGGTGCGCCGCCGCATCCTCGACCGCGTGCTGGAGATCGGTGGTCGTCTGGATGCTCATGCCTTTGCCCTCTCTGCCGCGGCCTTCCCCGCACGCCGGCCGAAGACGGCGCACTCGAGCAGGCTGTTGCCCATCATCCGGTTGCGGCCGTGCGTGCCGCCGGCGATCTCGCCGCACGCGTAGACGCCCTCGAGCGTCGTCTCCGCGTTCGTATCGATCACCAGACCGCCGTTCTGGTAGTGCAGGACAGGGTACGTCAGGATCTTCTCGCGCAAGGGGTCGATTCCCCCCGAGCGGTAGCGCCGCAGCATGTACGGCAGCGACACCTCGGCGTCGGCCTCGGGAATGCGCGTCGTGTCGAGCCATACCGCCGGCCGGCCGTCGGGCGTCTCCAGCCCGTTCCCCTTCTCGACCTCCTCGACGATCGCCTGCGAGACCGCGTCGCGTGGGCCGAGCGAGTCGGTGAACTCCTCGCCGTCGGCGTTCAGCAGTACTGCTCCGTAGGCGCGCGTCGTCTCGGGAATCGAGTAGCCCTGCATGTTCGCCGGCCACGCGCCGCCGTTCGGGTGGTACTGGAGCGCATCGAGGTCTCGCGCCTCCGCCCCGAGCTCCCGCGCGAACTGCGTCACCTCGCCCGTCGCGCCCGGATGGTTCGTCGTCAGCTCGGCGCGCTCCTCGGCGACGCGATAGCAGCGCCCGCCCGCGGCGAGCACCACGGCGCCTGCCTCGAGCTCATGCTCGCCGCAGCGCGCGCGCCAGCCGCTCTCGATCGGCTCGAGCATCGAGAGCGGGGACTTCGGAAAGGTCGTGATCTCCGCCGCCTGCACCGCGTCGCGCAGCGCAGCCGTGATCGCGTGACCGGTGCGGTCGCCGACCTGCAGCAGCCGCTTGCGAGAGGCGCCGCCGCACCGTGCGAGGCGGTAGCCGCCGTTCTGCCGGGTGAACTCGACTCCGAGCTCCTCGAGCCAGTGGATCGCCGAGGGCGCCTCGGAGGTGAGGACCTCGACGAGCCGCCGGTCCGCCGTCTCGTGGCTCGACCGCCAGACGTCTTCCGCGTGCTGCTCCGGGGAGTCGTCGTCGCCGAAGGCCGCCTGGATCCCGCCCTGAGCCTTCGCGGAGTTGCAGGACTGGAGCGAGCCCTTCGCCGCAAGCGCTACGCGCGCGCCGGAACGTGCCGCCGAGACCGCCGCCGCAAGGCCGGAGGCGCCGCTTCCGATCACGAGCACGTCAAAGGGGGCACCGGCGGCCACGGCCGCGATCATATCAGCGCTCTACTAATCCACTGAATAAGCGAGAGTTATTCAGCAGGAGCGAGGCGCTCCTTGACCTCCTGATCGAGGACGAGCCCACCTGCGGCGACGCGGCGGACCGCGGCCGCGAACTCCTCGACGTCCCCGACGCGGTCCTTGAGCAGGTAGCCGACCCCGTCGCGGTTCCCGGCGAGCAGCTCGAGGGCGTATTCCTCCTCGACGTGCTGCGACAGCACGAGCACCGCCACGTCGGGATGCTCCGCCCGGATCCGCGCTGCGGCCTGGAGCCCCTCGTCGGTGTGCGTCGGGGGCATGCGGATGTCGACGATCGCGACGTCTGGAACAGTCTCAGCGACCGCCCGCAGAAGCGCCTCCCCGTCACCCGCCTGTGCCACGACCTCGAAACCGGCGTCGCCGAGCAGGCGCGCGATCCCCTCGCGCAACAGCACCGAGTCGTCAGCGAGCGCGACGCGGAGCTGCTGAAGCTCGCGCTCCGCGCGTAACGGCGGGAAGGCGTCCGGGAGCCCGGGCACGGTGAGCTGGTACAGGCGCTCCGGCTCAGCGAGCCCGGCTAGGCGGTGCGCGCCGAGGTCGACCGTCGGCACCCCGTCGAGCGCAGCACGCGCCTGCTCCGAGAGCACGATCTGGCCCCCGTGGCCGGCGTTGCAGATGCGGACGGCGCGGTGCACGTCGACACCGACGTAGTCGCGCTCGCGGGTCAGCGAAGGCTGTCCAGTGTGCACGCCGATCCGCACGCGAACCTCCTCGCCGCCGGGCCACTCGGCCGCTGCGAGAGCATGCTGGGCGCTGACGGCGGCGGCGACGGCCTTGGCGGCCTCCTCGAACACGAAGAAGGTCTCGTCGCCACGCGCGTCGACGAGGGACCCGCCCGCGGTCGACGCCGCGTCGCGGATGACGCGGCGCATCCGGGCCAGGACGTCGCCGTACTCCTCGCCGAGCCGCTGGACGAGCCGCGTCGACGCTTCGAGGTCCGTGAAGAGCAGCGTGACCGTCCCTGTCGGCCGATCGCCTCCCATACGTGACACCGACGGCGAGTCTACGGACGCGACAGGGGCCCGGCGCGGCGGCCGGGCCCCTGAGTCGACGGGTTGGCGCGTTCTACGCGTACACCGGAGCCGACTCCGGCGGCGCGGTCGGCGCCTCCGTCTCGTGGTTGATCTGCGGCAGCCACTCGAGCCACTTCGGCAGGTACCAGTTCCAGTCGCCGAGCAGCTTCAGCGTCGCCGGCAGGAGGAACGCCCGCACGATCGTCGCGTCGAGCAGCACGGCCACCGCCAGGCCGATCCCAATCTCCTTGAAGTCGAGGAAGGGCAGCGTCGCGAAGATCAGGAACGCGCCGACCATCACGATCGCCGCGCTCGTGACGACGCCGGCGGTCGACTTGATGCCGTGCTCGACGGCCTCGTCGGTCGACATCCCGCGGTCGTACGCCTCGCGAACCCGGCTGAGGATGAACACGTGGTAGTCCATCGAGAGCCCGAAGAGGATCACGAACATGAACATCGGGAGCCAGTTGGCGATCCCGCCGTTCGAGTTGAAGTTGAGCAGGTTCTCGCCCCAGCCGTACTGGAAGATCGCGACGACCGCACCGTACGCGGCGGCGACCGACAGCAGGTTGAGGACGATCGCCTTCGCCGCGACCACGACGGAGCGGAACGTGACCAGCAGCAGGAGGAAGGCGAAGGTCAGGACGAACCCGAACACGATCGGCACCGACTTCTTCATCGCGCTGTTGAAGTCGGCCGAGGCCGCCGTGCCGCCCGTGACCGCGTACTCGGCGCGGTCGAGCTGACCGACGGTCGGCGGCAGGATCTGCTCGCGCAGCTCCTTCAGCGCGGCGTTCGACTCGTCGTCGACGCCGCTTCCGTTCAGCGGGATGTCGATCCGCGCGACCGTGTGCGCAGGGTTGATCTCGACGTTGACCGGGCCGTGCATCCGCGAGCTCTCGACGACACGCGCCTTGAGCTCGTTCGCGGCGTTCTTGAAGGCGACCGAGTCGGTATCGGTGCGGACGGCCACCGACGCGGGCGACGCCTCGCCCTCGAACGAGTCCTGGATCTTGGTCAGGGTCTCGACCGTCGGGGCGTTCTTCGACAGCGCCTCGAATCCGGACTGTGCGGTGTGCAGGTGCAGCACCGGGACGGCCATCACGAGCAGGACGGCTGCGGAGCCGACCGCTGCGATCACGGGATGGCGCAGCGCGGGCGAGAGGATCCTCGCCCAGACGCGGCTCCCGCCCGGGTTCCTGCGTCGCCGGCCGAGGTACGGAATCCGGCCCCTCTCGATCCCGTCGCCGAGCCTCGAGAGCAGCGCCGGCAGCACCGTGAGCGAGCCGAGCATCGCGATCGCGACCACGAGCATCGTCGCGATCGAGAAGGACATGAACGTCTTGTCGCCGCTGAAGAGCATCCCGGCCATCGCGATCATCACGGTGACGCCCGAGATCAGCACCGAGCGGCCGGAGGTCGCCGCCGCGGCCTCGAGCGCCGCCTGCTCGCTCCTGCCGTTGGCACGCTCCTCGCGATAGCGGGTGAGGTAGAAGAGGACATAGTCGACACCGACGGCGAGGCCGACGAGCAGGATCACTGCGGCAACGTCCTCGGACGTCGGGATGAAGTGGCTCGGAAGCGCATTGAGGCCGATCGCGGCCGCGACCGCCGTCAGTGCGAGGAGCAGCGGCACCCCGGCCGCGAGCAGCGAGCCGAAGACGATCAGCAGGATCGCGAGGGTCAACGGGATCGAGCGCGTGCCGGCGTCCTTGAGCGAGTCGGCGAACATCGCGTTCAGCGCCTTGTTCGAGCTCGCGCTGCCGGCCTGGCCGATGTAGAGGTCGGGATGCGCCTTCGCGACCTTGTCGGTCGCCGCGACGATCTTGTCGACGTTCTTCTCGGCAACGTCCTGCGTGCCCTTCATGTCCCACTCGACGAGAGCGGTGCGCCGGTCCTTCGAGACCTGCGCGTCGTTCTCCCCCTGGAGCGGCGAGCGGACGTTCTTGATCGTCGGCAAGTCGTTGACTGCGTCGACGACCTCGTCGACCGCGGCACGGAAGCCCGCATCGTCGATCGTCTTCGTCGTGCTCTGGAGGATCACGATCTCGGTGATCGGCGACGACTGCGGGTAGCCGGCGTCCTGGAGGATGTGGTCGCCCCTCCGGGCCTCGCCGACGTTCTGATCCGTCTCGTCGATCGTCTTCGTCCCGACGGCGCTGCCGATCGCAAACGCTGCGATCACGAACGCGAGCCAGCCGAAGACCGCGGTCTTCCAGTGGCTCGCGCTCCAGCGACCCATTCGGGCCGCGAGATTCCTGGACTGTGCAAGAGGTGTCACTTCTTGGGCTCCTTTCGAGTCCTACGCGGCGACCGGAGTCGCGTACGCAAACGGGTGGTTGAAGACGTCGAGGGCCTTGTCACGAGGCGCGTCGACCGTGAAGCGGTCGCCGGTGCTCTCATCGGCGACGGCGACGAAGAGCCGGTTCGTCGTCGGGCTCCACAGGAGCGCGACGTCGATGCCGTTGGAGCTGCGATGGGCCAGCTCGGTCATTGGAAAGCCTCCTTGGGAGCTCGATGACTGCGGGAACTGCATAGGTGCAGACTCGCGCTCCGGCGTCGCCGCGCCCATGGGGCGGGCTGGTGTCTCGCGGTGCGGGCAGCCACACCCCCGTCGTGCGGCGCGGCAGACGCGTCTGGGCAGAACGGCGCGGCTCTTCCTCGGGCGACGGTCGGCACCGCCGGTGCAGCCGGCACCGGGCCCGAACGCAAACGCAGCCGCCTGACGGACGCTGCCGTCAGGCGACTGCCGAGGCTTCTTGTGGTCTCCGAGGAGACTCAGGCGCGAGTGCAGCCCGGCGGTGTGTCGGCCCTAGGCCGCGAGCCGGGTCGCGTACGCATACGGGTGGTTGAAGACGTCGAGGGCCTTGTCACGAGGCGCGTCGACCGTGAAGTGGTCGCCGGTGCTTTCGTCGGCGACGGCGACGAACAGCCGGTTCGTCGTCGAGCTCCAGAGGAGCGCGACTTCGATGCCGTTGGAGCTGCGGTGTGCCAGCTCGGTCATTTGTGGGCCTCCCTTGAAGCTCGTTGGCTGCGCGAACTGCATTGGCGGAGACTCGCGCTTCGGAGGCGCCGCGGCGAGGGGGCTGGCAGGCGTCCTGGGTGCGGAAAACCGCACGGTTCGACGACGGCTTTACGCCGTCGCCGGCCTGAGCGCACGCGCCGGCTCCGGCTCGCGCACCAGCGCGCGGGCGACCCACCAGCCGGCGACGACGACCAACCCGCCCGCCGCCGCGTCGAACCAGAAGTGGTTCGCGGTGGCGACGATGTCGAAGAGCATGAACGGCGGGTACAGGGCGCCGATGACGCGCACCCAGCGGCGCCTCGCGAGGCTCGCGAGGGCGACGCCGACGATCAGCGCGTACCCGAAGTGCAGCGACGGGACGGCGGCCAGCGGATTGTAGAAGCTCCCGAGCAGGTCCGAGCTCAGGTTGAGCTTCGTATGCGAGGTGACGGTGTCGGCGAAGCCGAGGCCTGCGAGCCGCGGCGGCGCCGCCGGATACAGGATGTAGCCGACGAGAGCAAGCGCCGTGGCGGCGATCAGCGTCGTGCGGACGAGCGGGAAGGCTTCCCGCCGCTCGCGGTAGACCCAGCGGATGGCGAGCGTGGTGGCGCCGAAGTGCAGGCTCATGTAGGCGACGCCGAGGAGAGCGGGGAGGTAAGGCACCGAGTGCGACCATTCCTGTACGGCGCGCTCGCCGAAGACGTGGAGAGAACGCTCGAGCGCGACGATGTCGGCGGTGTGCGCCCGGGCGACGGCGAGGCTCGCGTCACCCGCACCGCGCGCAACTTCGTAGAGCGCGTACAGCGAGGCGAGCATGCCCAGCTCGACGATGGCGCGGTGCGGGCGGGAGAGGGAAGACGCGAGGCTCATGACCGGAGCCTGTCATCGGGCGGCCGGAGGGGGAGTGGGGCCGCCCAGTGTCCGACGGTGCGGAAAACCGAACTCTTCTGCGCGGCCTCAGGACGATAGAAACGTGAGTGCGGCGAGGACGCGGCGGTGATCCTCCACCGTCGCCGGCAGCCGCAGCTTCCCGAAGATGCTCGTGACGTGCTTTTCGACGGCCCGCGGCGTCACCACGAGCCGCTCGGCGATCGCCTGGTTCGAGCGCCCCTCGGCGATCAGCTCGAGAACCTCGCGCTCGCGCGGCGTCAGGTCCGCGAGCGGGTCGTCCTCGCGCTTGCGGCCGACGAGGCGCGACACGACGGCTGGATCGAGGGCGGAGCCGCCCTCGCCGACCCGGCGCACGGCATCCGCGAACTCCTTCACGTCGCTGATGCGGTCCTTGAGGAGGTACCCGACGCCCTCCGCGTTCTCCTGCAGCAGCTCGAGGGCGTACCCCGCCTCGATGTACTGCGACAGCAGCAGCACGCCGACGTTCGGGTACCGCTCACGGATCTCCTTCGCCGCCTCCAGGCCCTCGGTCGTGTTCGTCGGCGGCATGCGGATGTCCACGATCGCGACGTCCGGCGTGTAGCTTCGGACCTTGAGCAGCAAGTCGTCGGCGGTCCCGCTCTGGCCTACGACCTCGAACCCGGATTCCGCCAGCAGGCTGGCGATCCCCTCGCGGAGGAGCACCGAGTCGTCGGCGAGGACTACACGCATGCCCGGACGCTACGCGGCCGCGACCGGCTCGGGCGCGCGAACCACGGGCACCTCCGCGCGCACGACCGTCCCGCCACCCGGGTCGCTGTTGACGTCGAGGCGTCCGTCAAGCGACTCGACGCGGTCGCGCAGCCCGCGGATCCCCGAGCCCCCTTCGACGTCGGCGCCCCCGACTCCGTCGTCTTCGATCTCGATCACGGCCGTATCTTCGACGAGAGCGAGCCGGACGTGCGTCGAGCTCGCCTCCGCGTACTTCGCGACGTTCGTCAGCGCCTCGGAGGCGACGTAGAAGAGCGCGACCTCGACGCTCTCGGGAAGCCGCTCCTCCGTCAGCACGTGCAGCTTGACCGGGACCGGCGAGCGCACCGCGAGCGCCGAAAGAGCCGGAACAAGGCCGCGGTCGCTGAGGATCGCGGGGTGAAGCCCGCGCGCGAGCTCGCGCAGCTCCTCGAGGGCGAGCGCGAGCTCCTCCGAAGCGTTGCGGAGGATCTCTCCGGCGCGGCCGGGATCGTCGGGCAGGCGGCTCTGCGCGAGGCGGAGGGCGAGCGAGAGCGCCACGAGCCGCTGCTGGGCGCCGTCGTGGAGGTTGCGCTCGAGCTGCTTCCGCGCGGCGTCGCCCGCCTCGACGATGCGTGCGGCCGCGCGCCGAAGCTCGTCCCGCGCATCCGCGTTCGCGAGCGCCTGTGCGACGAGGCCCGCGAAGGCGCCAAGCCGGTGCTCGGCGGCGGACGGAAAGCGGTCTTCCTGCGTGGACGACGCGCTGACCGCGCCCCAGAGCGCACCGCCGACGATCACCGGCGCGGCGATGGTGCAGCGAATCCCCTGGTCGTGCAGATATCGCGCGAACTCTCCTTCGACGGCGCCGTAGTCGTCGATCCGTGCCGGCGCGTGTGTCTGATAGACGAGCGCCGCGGCGGTGTCGCCGTCCAGCACGCGCTCGCTTCCGGGATCGACAAAGTCACCGCGATCGCTCCAGCCGCCCATGACGGTCACCCGCCGGCCGTCGGTGTAGCGGAAGATCGTGGCGGTGTCGCCGCCGAAGAGAAGCCCGACCTCGCGCGTCACGGCCTCGAGCAGAAGCGCCGGCTCCGGATCCTCCGCGACGAGGGTCGCAACGCGCCGAAGCGCCGCCTGCTCGTCGAGACTTCGCCGCCGCTCGGTGACGTCTGCACCGCTTACGAGCAGCCTGTTCTCCGGGAGCTCGGTCAGGCGCCAGGTCACGATGCGCGTGCCGCCGTCCGCCGCGCGCCAGGCGTGCTCGATGCCCTCGCCGCGGTTCTCGATCACCATCCGCGCCGCGAGCGCCTCCTCGTCGACCGGAAAGACCTCCCAGAACGGCCTGCCGCGGGCGGATTCGTCGTCGAGCATCCCCGTCATCGCCTCCAGCGTCGTGTTGAAGCGCTCGATCCGCCCCGCCGAGTCGAGGACGCAGAAATACGCGGGCGCCGTGTTGACGACGGTCGAGACGAAGTCGCGCTCGCGCTGGAGGTCTTCGACGCGGGCGCGGAGCTGCGCCTGGAGCCGGTCCTTCTGGAGCGCGAGCCTTGCCGCAGCCAGCACTCCCGTCAGCAGGTCGGGCTCCTCGGCCAGCGCCGCGTCGTGAACCACGAGGGCGACGGGTTCGTCGTCGAGCGCGATCGGGGTCGAGAGCCGCGGGTCGTTCTCCTCTACCGCGAACGGGCGGCCCTGGGTGTCGACGTAGCCGCGACGCTCGGGCAGCCAGAACGCGAGCTCGACGGTCGGGTCGCCGAGGGCGCGGCGCAGTCCCTCCTGTGCCTCGGCCTGCGTCGGCGTCTCGGGCGTCTCCGCCAGAAGCCGCCCGACGGCCGCCGTGGCGAGCCTCGCCCGCAGGAGCCCCGCCAGGAACGCCAGCGGAATCGTCATCAGCGAGACGAGCAGAAGCCAGTAGACCGCCTCGGCTGCACCGACGTCCGCGGCCTGCGCCGCGACGAGCAGGGCCGCCAGGACGAGCGTCACGCCGCCCGACGCGAACACGGGCGTGAGCGCGCGCCGAAGCGCAGGCGTGGCCGCGCGCCACCGGCGCACCAGGACGGTGACCACGCCCGCGGCCAGGACCGCCGCACCGATCACGGTGAGGACGCGGACGGCGTCGGCGACGCCCGGCTGGCGCGAGACGAGAAGCACGTTCCGCGGACAGCCGTCGCACCCGTCGACGAGGTCGTCGACGAGCATGAACGCGAGGTTCGACGCCGCGACGAGGACGTAGCCGCCGACCGCGAGCGCGCGGACGCCCCGGCCGCTCAGCCGGCCGGAGGGGAATGCCAGGATCAGGTGGATCAGGAAGCCGAAGAAGACGGCGCCGAGGATGCTCCCGAGCGAGAAGAGCAGCGGGTTGTTCGCATCCGGCAGCGCGCCGGAGAACCATGCGAATCCGGTCAGGATCATCAGCGTGCCCGTCCGGTTGTCGGGACGGCGGCGCGCGGCGACGAGCCCGGCGCCGATGAAGACGAGGCCGAGCGGCGCGGCGAGCGCGATCGTCGCCACCTTCGACGTGTCGTGGTCGCTGAGCGCGACGAGCGTCGCGGCGCCGACGGCGACCGCGAGGGCGAGCAGCGTGATTGCCGCCGCGCGGCGGTTGCTCACGCCACGAGCGCCGCAAGCCGCGGGCCGGAAAGCTCGGCCTTCGGGACGAAGCCCCGGGCTCCGCTGCGTTCGATCAGACGCGGGAGATCCGAGTAGTCGCGGCTGGACACGAGGACCACGTTGACTCGCGAGCCGTTCGACGTCAAGCGCTCGGCAAGCTCGAAGCCGTCGGCGTCCGGGAGCTGGACGTCGAGGAGCACGATCTGCGGGCTGAGCCGCGCGACCTCGGCGACCGCGTCGGTCCCGTTCGCAACCTCGCCGACGACGTCGAACCCTTCCGATTCGAGCACGGCTCTCGCGTTCGCGCGAAAGCCGGCGTGGTCGTCGACGATCAGAACGGTGGACGGCATGGACACACCCTGCCACGGCCGTGCGTGTCCGGCCATACGGGTAGCCACACCTTCACGCGGCGTGAGCCGGACGCGCGACGAGCGTCACTCCTCGCACGGCGAGCTCCTCCGGCGTCTGCCCGTTCCGGAACCGCTCCGCGAGGGGCAGGCGCGACAACTCCTCGAGCTGCTGCTCCGACGCCCATGAGACGCGCTCGCGCACGAGCTCGAAGCCCGCGTCGCGAACGAGCCGCACGTAGTCGGGATAGCGCAGCCGGTTCTGGTAGTGGAGCGACGAGTTGACGAGCGACCACGTGCGGTCGGAGTAGCGGAGGAAGTTGTAACGGGAGAGGCTGCGGTCGAAGCGGAAGTAGTGGTCTTCGAGGTCGATCCGGCAGCTCAGCACGCCGTCCGGTCGCAGCAGGCGCCGACATTCGACGAGGATCGACGGGATGTCGTCGGCGGGCACGTGCTCGAGCGTGTCCGTGCTCGAGACGAAGTCGACGCAGTGCGCGTCGAGGCCGGTCTCGCGCGCGTCGCGCGGCGCAAGGTACTGGATCCCGAAGCGAGGCTCGAGGTCGCCGATCCGCTCGACGTCGGGCGGCCCTAGCGGTCGGAGCGACCGTCCCAGCTCCTGCTCGTGCGCCGGGCGTGCCGCATCGAGACGGCGGATCGAGTCGTTGACGAGGTCCGAGCGCGCGTGCGGATGCAGGTCGACGAGGATCTGGTGCTCGGCGCCCAGCGACGCGTACGCCAGAGGCACGCGGAGGTCCCACCCGACGCCGAACTCGTAGAAGACGGCCCGAGCCGGATCGTCGACGGCGCCGTGCTCGAGGAACGTCTCGAACTGCTGCCGCGCCCTCGCGAACTTCGTCCTCGCGTGCGGGTCGCCCGCCGGCAGGCTCCGGTAGAGGCGCCGCTGGACGACGTAGTTGAGGTCGTCGCTCCGCGGCGCGTAGCTCAACGTCTTCTGGACGACCGCCTTTGCGAGCCAGCGCACGGCGCTAGTAAACCTCGCGCAGCAGATCGAGCACGTCCGCAGGCGTGACGCGCGCGGGTTCACGCGGGCGGCGTCGGCCGCGACGACCGCATGCGCGAGCCATCTGGCGCCGGGCTTGGTGACAACCGAGTCGGAAAGGTCTACGCTCGGCGTTTCTCGAGTCAGAAACGAGGACCGCCGCGGATGACGGGAGGCGACGATGGTTGCGGCCGCTGATGCTACGGCCCGCGCGCGGCGCGAGTTGGGCGCAGGGTTCGAAGGAGAGCTGATCGGGCCTCAGGACGCCGACTACGAAAAGGCGCGGGCTCTCTTCAACGCGATGATCGACAAGCGTCCGGCGGTGATCGCGCGCTGCGCCAGCCGCGACGCCGTTGCGAAGGCGATCGGCTTCGGACGGTCGCAGGATTTGCCCATCGCGGTTCGCGGCGGTGGGCACAACGGCGCTGGGTTCGGCAGCGTGGACGACGGACTCGTCGTCGATCTCGCGCTTCTTCGTTCCATCTCGGTGGACCCCGATACGCGTACCGTTCGAGTCGGCGGCGGCTGCACGTGGGCCGAGGTCGACGCGGCAACGCACGAACACGGGCTCGCGGTGCCGACCGGAATCATCTCCACGACCGGCGTCGGCGGGCTCACGCTCGGCGGCGGCATCGGCCACTTGACACGCGCTTGCGGTCTGACGATCGATAACCTCCTGGCAGCGGATGTCGTGCTTGCCGACGGACAGACAGTCAACGCGAGCGCGGACGAGAACGAAGAGCTCTTCTGGGCGGTGCGCGGCGGCGGCGGCAATTTCGGCGTGGTGACGGACTTCACGTTCCGCGCGCATCCCGTTTCCGACATCGTCGGCGGTCCGACGTTCTGGCCGGTCGAGCAGACCGGCGAGGTCCTCGCCGCCTACCGGGAGTACTTGCCGACCCTCCCGCACAACGCGAACGGATTCTTCTGCTGGCACACGGTGCCCCCGGGACCGCCGTTCCCCGAGGAGATCCACCTCCGCAAGGTATGCGGCATCGTCTGGTGCATCGTCGGGACGGACGAGAAGGCAGAGCAAGTGATGGCGCCGATGCTGGAGGTCGCCGAGCCGCTCATGCACGGTGTCGGGCGAATGCCGCTACCCGAGTTGAACAGCGCGTTCGACGGCGTCTACGCACCGGGTGACCAGTGGTACTGGCGCGCTGACTTCGTCAACGAGATCCCGGACG
>Ga0126312_10002496_pt1 | contig 12301 bp, 13 predicted proteins | sample Plot104A_FD_92537 | JGI IMG/M metagenome (GOLD analysis project Ga0126312, IMG submission 92537) | Serpentine soil microbial communities from UC McLaughlin Reserve, CA, USA - Plot104A | ecosystem: Environmental > Terrestrial > Soil > Grasslands | place: USA: UC McLaughlin Reserve, Lake County... | reverse complement strand
TCCGGATCGTGGCCACCGCTGCGATCCGGGAGGCCGCCAACCGCGACGAAGTCGTGGCCGAGATCGCGCGGGTCGCGGGGGTGACGGTCGAGGTCCTGAGCGAGGAGGACGAGGGTCGCCTCGCCTTCCTCGGCGCCACGAAGGCGCTCGGCCACCCCGTGGAGGGCGACGTCGCCGTCGTCGATGTCGGCGGCGGTTCCTCGGAGGTCGTGATCGGCGGCGTGGGCGAGGGGGTCCGCTCGGTCCGCTCGTTCAAGATCGGCTCCGGCTCGCTCGCCGACGACTTCCTGTCCAACGATCCACCGTCGCTGGCCGAGATCCGGGCGGTCCGCGACAAGGTCGGCGAATTCTTCGCCGCGGTGGAGCTCGAACGGCCCGCCCAGGCGGTCGCAGTGGGCGGTAGCGCGACATCCTTGCGGGCGCTCGTGGGTGCGGTACTCGAGTACGAGACGCTGGAGCGGGCCATCCGTGTACTCACCGGGGATTCGATCGCGGCCGTAGCGAAGCGCTTCGAGCTCGATCCGCGCAGGGTTCGCATCCTCCCCGCTGGCGTGCTCCTGCTCGAGAAGCTCTCGGAGCTCGTCGGACAGCCTCTCCAGATCGGGAAGGGAGGCCTTCGCGAGGGCGTCATCCTCGATCTCCTGAACGGGGCCGCGGACGGCACGCCCAAGGCGATTGCGGCCTGAGCTAAGGTCCGGGCGTGGCCCAGGCCCGGCCGATCCCAGGACTCGCGGCGGAGGACCAGTACGCGACGGCGGCGGCCAAGACCGTCGCGGTGCGGGCGCGCGAGGTCGGCGATTACTCACAAGGGGTACTCGAAGTCGCCGACATCGAGCGGGTCCACGACATGCGAGTCGCGACCCGCAGGCTACGTGCCGCGCTTGAGATCTTCGAGCCCTGCTTTCCGAAGCGGCAGCTCAGGGAGGCCCTTCGCGAGGTGAAGGCGATCGCCGACGCGCTTGGAGAGCGACGGGATCGCGATGTGACGATCGTTGCGCTGGAGGCGTTCGCGTCCGGTCTCTCAGCTCCCGATCGCCCCGGGATTGCGAGCCTTGCCCAGCGGTTCCGGATCGAGCAGGCAGAGGCCAATGCGAAGCTCGAGCCGTTCGTCGGAGCGCAGCGACTTGCGGCGCTCAGCGAGCGCCTCGCCGAGCTGGTGATGGAGGCGGAGCGCTCGGCGGGGAGTCAGGCCACGTGAAGGCGAAGCGGGTCAAGGTGCTCGACCCCGGAGAGCCGCTCGCGGATAGCGCCGCCCGGATCGTCCGGATCCGCCTGAAGGAGATGCGCTCGTTCGCGCCCAAAGCCCTGGAGTTCGGGGCCACGCGAGACCAACACGACATGCGGATCGCGGCGAAGCGGGTCCGGTATGTCCTCGAGGCGACCGAGTTCTGCTTCGGCAGGAGGGCGGAAACCGCCCGCCGGCGGGCCCGTGATCTCCAGGGGCTGCTTGGCGAGCTGCACGACTGCGACGTGATGCTGCCTCGCGTCGAGCGGCACCTCGCGGAGTTGCGGGATGCCGACGCGCGGGCGGTGCGCGAACGAGCGGGCGACGTCGCCGATCTCGACCCGCGGCTGGCGGCGCGGGCGCCTCACCGCACCTCCTACCGCGGTCTCGAGATCCTGCTAGTCCACCTGCAGGCTCGCCGCCTGCTTCTGTTCGATCGGTTCCGCGAGTTCTGGGTGGAGCAGGAACGCGCCGGGACATGGGATCGGCTTGAGCGGACGATCGCCCGGCGCCTGCGGGGAGCGCGGCGACGCCGCGCGGAGAAGCCAGCCAGGCGAGGGCACCCTGAGCTCCAAGCCGCGGAGCGCGAGGCCACATCAGGCGCTCCGAGGCCAGCTCGTTAGGCTTGGGCCGTGGAGGCCCAAAGCGCTTTGCGTGCCAGTCGAGAGCGCGAGCGAGAGCTCGGTGACCGGTTCATCGACGCGCTTGGGTACTGCACCCGCGTTCACGCCACGCAGCTGCGCGCCTCGGACGGGCGGCCGTATGTGGCCCACCTGCTGCGGGTCACGGGGCTCGTGATCCAGGACGGGGGCTCCGAGGAGGAAGCGATCGCGGCCCTCCTGCACGACGCCGTGGAGGATCAGGGCGGGATTGAGCGGCTGAACGAGATCCGCGAGCGCTACGGACATGTGGTGGCGGAAATCGTGGACGAGTGCACCGACAGCTACGGAGACCCGAAGCCGACGTGGCGCAGGCGCAAGGAGCAGTACCTTGAGGAGCTCGATAGGGCGTCGCCTGGAGCCCTGCGTGTCTCGCTTGCCGACAAGCTGGACAACGTCCGCACGATGGTGCGGCGCTATCGCGCGCGAGATGAGGTGCAGTGGTCGCGGTCGGGGAAGAGCCGGGATGATCTGCGCTGGTACTACCGAGCGCTCGCTTCGAAGTTCTGCGAGCTGCGGCCCGGCCCTCTGGCAGCCGAGCTTGGCAGAGCGGTGGCGGAGATCGATCTCCTGATCGAGGCCGAGGAGCGGCAGAGCCGCTGATGGAGCCCATCGAGGCACAGCCGGGCCTCGGCGAGGCGTCAACGGCGACGGCTCCGTCGGCGATCGAGGAACGCGCCCTCGGGCTCGAGGATCCCTCCCTCTACTTCAACCGCGAGCTTTCGTGGGTGGACTTCAACGACCGTGTGCTCCAGCTCGCCGAGGATGCCTCCATGCCGCTGCTGGAGCGGGTGAAGTTCTGCGCGATCTGGGAGTCGAACCTCGATGAGTTCTTCATGGTGCGGGTGGCGAACCTGCACGACCAGATCGAGGCCGGGATGGACGTTCGCGGGGCCGACGGCATCGGCCCCTCGGAGCAAATCGACGCGATCCGCAAGATGGTCCTCGCGCAGCGGCACAGGCTCACGCGCTGCTTCGCACGGGAGCTCCGTCCGGCTCTTGCGGAGCACGGGATCCGGATCATCGCCCCGTCACGGGCTACTGCGGCAGAACGCGAACAGCTTCGCGATGTTTTCGCGCGGAGCATCTTCCCCGTGCTCACCCCACTTGCGATCGGTCTCGGGCGCCCGTTCCCCTACATCTCGAACCTCTCCCTGAGCCTCGCCGTCATCCTGCGCGACCCCGATCAGGACACCGAGGTGCTCGCGCGGGTCAAGGTGCCGAAGGAACTCCTGGGGCGCTTCGTAGAGATCGGGGGCGCCAGCCTCGTCCCGCTCGAGGACCTGATCGCCGACAACCTGGACGCGCTGTTTCCGGGCATGGAGGTCATCGATTACTCGTTCTTCAGGGTCACGCGAGACACCGACTACGACGTCTCAGACGAGGCGGACGACCTTCTCCAGGCGGTCGAGGAGGAGCTGCGGCGGCGACGCTTCGGGGAGGTTGTGAGGATCGAGGTGGAGCGCGGAATGAGCCCGCGACTCCGAGACCAACTTCGCGACGCCATGTGGATCGACGAGCGCCAGCTCTACGAGGTCGGGGGACTGCTCGACATGGGGGACCTGTGGGACGTGATTGCGGTCAGCGGCTTCACCGAGCTGCGGGAACCTCCCCATAACCCGGTTACCCCGCTGCGCCTGCGCGCGGACGAGGGTGACGAAACCGATGCGTTCGCGGCGGTCCGCGAAGGCGACATCCTCGTACACCATCCGTACGACTCGTTTACGAACTCGGTCGAGCGCTTCGTAGAGCAGGCGGTGACGGACCCGGACGTGCTGGCGATCAAGCAAACGGTCTACCGGACCAGCGCCGACTCGCCGCTCGTACCGTCGCTGATCGAGGCGGCCGAGCGAGGCAAGCAGGCGGTCTGCATGGTGGAGCTGAAGGCCCGCTTCGACGAGCGCGCGAACATCCGCTGGGCGAAGAAGCTCGAAGAGGCCGGCGTCCACGTGGTCTACGGACTACCGGCGCTGAAGAGCCACGCGAAGTGCATCCTGATCGTTCGCCGGGAGGGCGACGGAGTCCGCCACTACGCTCACATCGGGACCGGGAACTACAACCCGAGGACCGCTCGCATCTACAGCGACCTGGGCCTGTTCACTGCCGATCCCGAGATCGGCAACGACATCGCGGAGATGTTCAACTACCTGACCGGCTACTCCCGGCCGCGGCGCTATCGCAAGGTGCTGGTGGCGCCGTTCAACCTGCAGGCGGGGATCCTGCGCGAGATCGAGCGCACGATGGAGGCGCACTCGCCCGAGCGCCCGGCCCGGATCCGCATGAAGATGAACGCGCTGCTGGACGCGCCGTCCATCCAGGCCCTCTACCGCGCCTCGCAGGCCGGGGTGCGGATCGAGCTCAACGTGCGCGGGATCTGCGCCCTGCGGCCCGGGGTGCCGGACGTCTCGGAGAACATCGAGGTGATCTCGGTGGTCGGGCGGTTCCTGGAGCACTCGCGAATCTACTGCTTCGAGCGCTCCGGTGAGGCCGAGCGCGTCTTCATCGGCTCCGCCGACCTGATGCCGCGAAACCTCTACAACCGCGTCGAGCTCGTAACGCCGATCGAGGATCCGCGAATTCGCGCCCAGCTACTAGACATCCTCGACCGCTCCCTCGCCGACAACGCGAACGCCTGGATCCTCGGCTCCGGTGGGGAGTGGACCCGACGCCGCCCGGACGGGAGGCCGCGCAGCTTGCAGCGCGAGCTGGTCGAGCTTCACGAGGCGCGCGCCGCGGAGGCTGCGATCTAGGGCACCGGGCCGTTCGCCAGACTGCCCGCCGATGCGCATCGTTCACGTAGTCGGCGCGAGACCGAACGTGGTGAAGATGGCGCCGCTGATCGCGGCGCTGCGGGCACGGTTTCCTGACTGGCCGACGGCGATCGTCCACACCGGCCAGCACTACGACCGGATGATGTCCGACATCTTTCTCGAGGAGCTCGCCGTTCCGGAGCCCGACCACGTGCTCGGCGTCGGGTCGGGCAGCCATTCCGAGCAGATCGCACGAGTTCTCGAGCGCCTCGAGCCCGTGCTGAGGGCGGAGCACCCCGAGCTCGTTGTGGTCCCGGGCGACGTCAATTCGACGTTGGGGGCCGCGCTGTGCGCGGCGAAGCTCGGGATCTCCGTGGCCCACGTCGAATCGGGACTGCGGAGCTTCGATCGGAGCATGCCGGAGGAAACCAACAGGATCGCGGCCGACCACCTCTCTGAGCTCTGCTTCCTGCACTGTGGCGAGGCGATCCACAACCTCAGCGCCGAGGGCGTAGGGGAGTCGCGCATGAAGTTCGTGGGGAACACGATGATCGACACGCTGGTGGCGCTGGAGGAGCGGATCCGCGAGCGCGGCACCGCCGCTGCCCTCGGCCTCGACGCGGGGAGCTTCCTGCTGGTCACACTCCACCGACCGGCGCTCGTCGATGGGCCGCTGCTTGGTGAAGCCATGTCGCGGCTGGCGGATGTCGGACGTGAGCTACCGGTCGTCTTTCCGTTGCATCCGCGCACCAGGAAGATGCTCCCCGGGGCCGAGTATCCGGGCATCATCCTCACAGAGCCAGTCGGCTACCTCGACTTCCTCTCGCTCGAGGCCGACGCCGCCGCCGTCCTCACCGACTCCGGGGGGATCCAGGAGGAGACCACATACCTCGGCGTGCCGTGCTTCACGCTGCGCGACAGCACCGAGCGCCCGGTGACGATCCGGTCCGGAACGAATACCCTCTTGGGCCTCGAGCCGGCCCGGGTCGCCGAGATCCCCGAGCTCTTGCGTAGCCGTCGCACCGGATCCCACGGGGAGCCGCCGCGTCCTTATCTCTGGGACGGAAAGGCCGCCGAGCGTGCGGCCGATGTACTCGCGGATTGGTAGGTTGCCGGCGGTGCCGCTTCCGAGCCTCGTTCCGCGCGACCGAATCTTCTTCGACCTCTTCAACCAGGCGGGTCAGAACACCCTGCGGGCCGCTCGGATGCTCGAGGAGATGCTCGAGAAGTGGCCCGACGACACGGGGCTCGCCCGGGAGATCCTGCTCGCGGAGCAGGAGGGCGATCGCATCACGCACGACATCGTCCAGCGGACGAACATGATGTTCGTCACACCGATCGATGGCGAGGATATCTACGCACTTGCCACCCAGCTTGACGACATCGTGGACTTCATCGAGGAGACGGCCGATTTCATGGGCCTATACAAGATCGAGGCTCCGATGGAGCAGGCGCAGGCGATGGCCGAGGTGCTCGTGCAGTCCTGCGAGCAGCTCGCCGGGGCGCTCGCGGACCTGCGGGGCTTCAAGGACCTCGATCAGTACTGGATCGAGATCCACCGGCTCGAGAACGACGGCGATCGCCTGTACCGAGACGCAGTCGCTGCCCTGTTCGCGAACGGCATCGATCCCATGGTCGTGATCCGCTGGAAGGACCTCTTCGGAGTACTCGAGCGCGCCATTGACGCGACGGAGACCGCTGCGCACATTCTCGAAGGCATCGTGATCAAGAACTCCTAGCGTCGCGCGCGCGGATGCACAACGACGTCATCCTCGTCATCGTCGTCGGCACCGCCCTGGCGTTCGACTTCACGAACGGCTTCCACGACACGGCGAATGTCGTCGCCACATCGATCTCGACCCGGGCGATGTCGCCGCGGCTCGCGGTCGCGTACGCGGCCGCGCTCAACTTCGCAGGGGCGTTCATCTCTCTTGCCGTGGCCGCAACGGTGGCCCAGGACGTGGTCGACTCCGGCGCGATCACGCCCACGGTGGTCTTCGCGGGCCTGATCGGAGGGATCTCCTGGAACCTGATCACGTGGTACTTGGGGCTTCCGTCGAGCTCCTCTCATGCGCTCATCGGGGGCGTCGTCGGGTCCGCGTTCGCGGCGGCGGGGGCGGACGCCGTATCGGGAGACGGCGTCTTGGGCAAGGTCCTGATCCCTGCCGTCATGGCCCCGATCCTGGCCTTTCTCGTGGGTGTCGCGGCCATCCTCGTCTGCTACTCGGTCGCCGGCCGGCTGCGCCCTGGGCCGGTGTCGCGGGGCTACAGGCTCGGCCAGGTCGTCTCCGGAGGCCTGCTCGCACTGGCGCACGGCACCAACGATGCGCAGAAGACCATGGGCGTGATCACGCTGGCCTTGGTGACCAACGGGACCCTCGCGCCGGGCTCCGACCCACCCACCTGGGTGATCGTCTCGGCAGCAAGCGCGATCGCGGTCGGGACCTACTCAGGCGGCTGGCGGATCATCCGCACGATGGGGACCCGCATCATCAGAATGGATCCCGCGCAGGGGTTCGCGGCGCAGGGAGCAGGGGCCGCCGTGATCCTCGCCTCCTCGCACTACGGCTTTCCGCTCTCGACCACCCACGTGATCGCCGGAGGCGTCATGGGCGCCGGCGCCGGGAAGCGCATCTCCGCCGTCCGGTGGGGTGTGGCGGGCAACATCGTAGCCGCCTGGCTCTTGACCCTGCCGGCCGCAGCAGCGATCGGGGCTGCCGCCTACGGCTTCACCCGGATCTTCGGCACCGGCTCGCTCGGGCCCGCGATCGTCACCGCCATCGGGCTTGCGCTCGTGACGGCCGCGTTCGCGCGACGAATCCGCCAGGGTGCGCCGGTACCGGCGGGGTAAGTGGATAGGTGCTCGGAACCGTCGTCGACACGCAGGCCCTGTTGAGGACGATCCTCGCCGCTTCGGCGGTGGGAGTCGGGGTGACGCTGATCTTCTCGATCGCGATCGCCGGCGCCGCCCTGTTCGCCGACATGAACCGCGACGACCGCCCGGTGGCCGCGGCTGCGTTCGCGGTCGTTTCGGTCGTCGCGCTCGCGGCTGCTGGAGCCGCGGTGGTGATCGGGATAATCGTCATGACGCAGAAGTGACGCGCGCGCTCCGAAACATCACGATCATCGCCCTGATCGCCGTGCCGGTTGCGTTCTTGCCCGGGGGCGGAGCGGCGGCGCGCGCCGTCGTCGCGGCGCTCGGGATCGGGTTCCTGGCATCGGTCGGCTTCGCCGGCTATCAGGGCTACCGCGTGAACAGGCTCACGATCTCGACCCTCCCTGATACGGCGCGCGCGGTGTTCTTCGCGGCGGTCGGGCTCCTCGTGCTCATGGTCGCCGCCGCCGACGAGCTTCTCGCCTCCGGCGTCGGGACGCTGGTCTGGATCGGCCTCATCGTGCTCGCGGTGGCGGCGATCATCCGGGTCTGGTCCGAGGCGCACACGTACTGACGCCGAGCACCGGCGTTCCGCACGACTCTGGTGCTATCACGAGCGTCGCTAGGCACGGTTCGCGCGCCATCCGTGAGGCGATCCGGCCTAGCTTCGCCGCATGGCGAGGCGATCGGGGGAATGTGGCCAGGCGGCGGTCGAGCTAGTCGCGATTGTTCCCTTTCTGCTCGGGGTGACGCTCCTCGTGGCGCAGCTTGCCGTTGCCGGGTATGCCCTGTGGAGCGCGGGCGTTGCCGCGCGGGCGGGCGCCCGGGCAGCCTACGTCGGAGGCGAGGCCGAGCGGGCGGCCCGTAGCTCGCTGCCCGCCGCTCTGCGGGGTAGCGCGTCCGTGCGCGATCGCGACGCGGTGACGGTCCGCGTCGAGGCGCCGTCGCTCCTGCCCGGAGTGGCGGGCATCCCGGTCACGGCGCGCGCCGGAATCGGGGTCGGAGATGACTTGGAGCGGTGAGCGCGGCCAGGCCTCGGTCGAGCTTCTGGCTGGACTTCCCGCGCTGTTGCTCGCCGGGCTGATCGCGCTCCAGCTGCTCGCGGCCGGGTATTCGCTGACCCTCGCCGATGGCGCCGCCGAGGCCGGGGCCATGGCGCTCGCCGCTGGGCGTCCCGCCGCCCCCGCGGTCCGTGAGGCGCTTCCCGGCTGGGCGCGTCAGCGGATCGAGGTCGGCGTAGAGGGCGGGGAGATCACGGTCCGGCTGCGCCCGCCCTCACCGCTCGAAGCGCTGGCGCGGCGGCTCGAGGTCAGCTCGTCGGCCTGGGTCAGGAGGCCCGAGGAGCGTTGAGCGCTGGCGCCGATCTGCCTCCGGCCGCGGAGCCAGAGGTCCCGGCGGGCTCGCCGATCGTCGCAACGGATCTCGGCGGGGCGACGGGGAGCCTTGCGATCGCCGCGGCCGTCGGGGTAGCGCTGGCCGGCGATGGGGCACCCGTCTTGCTGGCGGAGATCGGGGCCGAGCGCAGCCGGGCGCCGACGGTGCTCGCATCGCGGGCCGCGCGGGAGCTCGAGGAACGGCTCCGGGACCAGGGCTTCGCGCGCGCGGCAGCGCGCGGACGCCTGTGCTGGCTTGGCCTTCCCGCGGCCGATGATGCGCTCGCGGAGCTGGCGTCGGCGCTCGACGCCACTGGCAGCGGCACGACGATCATCGTCCACCTTCCCGCCTCGCTGTGGCGACAGGCGCTGGAGGACCCCGGGCTGCGCCCGCGAGCCGGACTACTGCGGGCGGACCTTCCCGCCGACCGGCCGACCGCGGCGCTCGCTGCGATCGAGCTCCGAGAATGCGGGCTCAGGGCGCGGGTAGCCCCGCGCCCGCTCGGCAGGGTGGCTTCGCGGCGGGCGCTAGCGGGGCTTGAGGGCGGCGGCGCCACCGCCCGGCGAATCGCCCGGCTCGCCCAGCGGCTGACCGGGCACGCTGCGAGTGCCGGGCGCGAGCGTACGCGCCCGTCGGCGCTCGCCCTAGCCGAGCGAGGGCAATCCCTGCCGCTGGTGATGGGCGCCGTGTTCACGATCCTCTTCGCCGCGGCGATACTGGCTGCACTGGGCGCCGCGACCACGGCCACGAGTCGGGTTCAGCGCGCCGCGGACCTGATCGCTCTCTCGGGCGCGCGCTCGCTGCGGGACGACTTCCCACGGCTGTTCACGCCCGCGCGGCTTCCCGGCGGGGCGCCGAATCCCGCCCATCTCGACAAGCGTGACTACCTCGCGCGCGCGGCGGCCGCCGCCCGTGAGGCGGCGACTCGAAACGGCGTGGAGCCATGGGCCTTGCGGCTCTCGTTTCCGGACTCCGATTCGTTCGCACCGCTGCGCGTAAGGGCCCGCATCGCGGCCACCGTGGACGTGGCGCCGGGTGCCAGCCGGGAGCGCGACGGCGGCGCGGCTACCGAGGACGTGGCGGTTGCGGCCCGTGCCGAGGCGGAAGCCGCGCCGCCAGGCGGAACCGGGTCCCAGGTGGCCGGGCAGCCGCCGGTCGCATCGGGCGGCGGATATGCTGGCCCGCTCGCGTACCGGCAGGGCAAGCCGATGCGTCCCGACGTCGCCGCTGCGTTCGACCGGCTCGCGGCCGCGGCCCGCAGGGACGGGCTCTCGCTCGTCATCACGTCGGCGTATCGCTCCGACGCGGAGCAGGCGCGACTGTATGCGGCCCACCCGGATCCGCGCTGGGTCGCGCCCCCCGGCCACTCGCTTCACCGCTGCGCCACGGAGCTCGACCTCGGCCCCTCGGCCGCGTACGGGTGGCTGGCGGCGAACGCGCCGCGATTCGGGTTCGTGAAGCGCTACTCCTGGGAACCGTGGCACTTCGGATACTCGCGCGGGCCGGCGCCCTGCTCGGCGGCCGGGAACGCGATCGATGCGACCCGCTCGGTCGGGGGCGAGCGCTTGGCGAGCGAGGGACTACCCGACTTCGTTCCGTTCCGGTTCCGGGCGCCGATCGGGCGAGCCGCGGCGCGCTGGAACGTCTCCGCTGGGCTGCTCGCCGCCCAGCTTTTGGCCGAGTCCAACTTCAACCCCTATGCCGTTTCACCGGCGGGCGCCCAGGGGATCGCCCAGTTCATGCCGGGAACCGCCGCCGCGTACGGGCTCCGCGACCCGTTCGACGCCCTCGCGGCGATCGACGCCCAGGCGCACCTGATGTCGGACCTCCTGCGCCAATTCGGCTCGATCTCGCTTGCCCTCGCCGCCTACAACGCCGGACCGGGGCCGGTGGAGGCCTGTCAATGTGTTCCATCGATCCCCGAGACCGAGGCCTACGTCGCCCGGATCCTTGGGCTTCTGGACGGGGCCGGCGAGCTCGCCGTGCCCGCGCTCGAGGTTCGACTCGTCGACTGACGGCACTGGCCTCCGCGGTGCCGACGACCCCGGGCCCGATGCCACGCTCCACACCTCGGAGCAACAGCGGTCGACGAGCGGGGGCATTTTGCATCCACGCGAATGAAAATCCCCCGTTCGCCTGCGCGAATCGTCGCTTGACCCGGCCGCCCACCAGCACGGCACCCGGGGTAGTGCTCAGTGAGGGCGACAAGGCGCATAAGCCCCGAAGACCAACGACCCCAGGGGTCAGCGGCCGTCGACCCGGCGGCAACAGCCGACTCAGGACCGAGGCGGACTCCGGAGTTCGCCCTTGACCGCGTAATTGCCGAGTCCCTGTTCCAGGAGTCCGAACGCCCGCCTGGTCTGAGCGCGCATGCCGCGGGCGGTCGCGACGGCACTGGCGCCGGCGAGCGTCCGCCGGCGGACGTAGTCGATCAGGGATCGGTGGACGCCGAGCAACGCGCTCGCGACCACCCGAGGTTCGACGTCGTCCGCCGTCGCTCCGGTCTCCTCTGCGATCAGAGCAGCAAGCGCCTCGGTGTGGCGCGCGAAGACCTGCCGCTCGCGGGCGAGCAGGGCGGGGCTCTCGGTGATCACCCGGTTAATCGTCCGAATCCGCCGCGTCGCCTCGCGATCGCCGCCCGGCACCTCGATCTCAAGAACGCCGCGCTGCCGCAGGAGGAATCGCCGGAAGGCTGCCAAGATGCTCTCGCCGGGCTCGCGCTCGCGGATCGCAGCGAGCAGCTCCTCCCCGAGGGCCTCGAGGCGGCTGTAGAAGAGGTCCTCCTTGGTCGGGAAGTAGTTGAACACGGTCTTCTCGGCGACGTGGGCCCGACGAGCGATCTCAGCCACGGTCACGCCCTCGAATCCCCGCTCGGCGAAGAGGCGCCGAGCAGTGGCCGCGATCAGCTGACGCGTCTGCTGCTTCTTGCGCTCACGGAGGCCAGGTTCCGTGCTCGTCCTGGCAATGCTGCCCGCCGTCCTCGATCAGACGATTCTGGCCACGGCCTTGCCGGTGATCGCCAGCGACCTCGGCAGCCTCAGCGACGTCTCCTGGGTCGTGTCGGCCTACGTCGTCGCCGCCGCCGCCACGACGCCGCTGTGGGGAAAGCTGGGCGACCGGCACGGCCGCAAGCTGCTCCTTGAGGTCTCGCTGGTCGTCTTCGTGGCGGCATCTGCCCTTTGCGGCGCGGCGCAGGACATCACCCAGCTGATCGTCCTCCGCCTACTCCAGGGCGCGGCGGCGGGCGGATTGATGACCCTGGCGATGGCCGTCGTCGGAGATCTCATCGCGCCGCGCGAGCGGGGTCGCTACCAGGGCTACATCGCCGCCGCCTTTGCCGTCGCCACGGTAGTCGGTCCGCTGATCGGCGGCCTGCTCGTCCAGCACGCCAGCTGGCGGTGGGTCTTCTACGTCAACC
>Ga0126312_10002495_pt1 | contig 12302 bp, 14 predicted proteins | sample Plot104A_FD_92537 | JGI IMG/M metagenome (GOLD analysis project Ga0126312, IMG submission 92537) | Serpentine soil microbial communities from UC McLaughlin Reserve, CA, USA - Plot104A | ecosystem: Environmental > Terrestrial > Soil > Grasslands | place: USA: UC McLaughlin Reserve, Lake County... | reverse complement strand
TGCTCTGGTCTGACCGTCCTCCCTCGAAGGGGCCGGACGCTCCGCCCTGCCCACCAACGCCTGTCGGGCGCGTCCGGTCAGGCCGGAGGCTTAGAACTGCCGCTCGCGGCGGCCATGGCCGCCGACAGCACGGCGGACACTCCGGCAATCACCAGCACGCCATTCCGCGCTCCGCGCCGGATGCGCCGTCCCGCGGCATAGGTCGCGCCAAGGTCGACGGAGTCGCAGACCGCCGCGGCGGCGAGCCAGGGGCGGGCCGAGCCGTCGTCGCGCGCGAGCGCCTGCAACCCGCCGAGGCCGAGCGCCAGATCTCGTGCGCCGACCGCGCGCCCGAGCACCTGCGCTCCTGGTAGCCGGGCCTGCCTCCCGATCCACGCTTCCTCGAGGATCTTCGGCCGTGCGATGAAGGCTGCGCCGAAGAGGAACCGACCCAACGAGATGAGTGCTGCGAGCGCGCGCATGACGCGACTCTACCGCTGAGGACGCTTCGCCGCCCACAGGCGCCCAGGGCGTGCGCGTCCCGAGCGACGCCGGAGACTAGCGCGACCCGCCCTCCGACCCGGGCCGAGCGTCGCCGAGCCAGCGGGCCTCGGGCCGCGTCACGGCCGTCGCCCCAGGCGGCTGTCGATCTGCTCCCCAAGTGACCCGAGCGTGACCGCAACGCGGTGGGCGGCGCGACCGGAGGGGGAAGGATCGAGCGGAGCGACCGCCGCGTCCGGGTCGGCGCCCAGCCCGGCGGCGGCGTCGCGGACCGCGCGCTCGCTCGGCTCGAGCTCCGCCTCCCAGCGGCGACAGAAGCCGGCGCGCTCCGCCGCACCGACGCTCTGGGCCACCGACGACAGGTAGGCGAGCAGCGTGCGCAGGTGCTGGACCTCGCCGACGGCGAGTCGCAGCGCCTGGTTGCGCTCGAGAAAGCGGTCGCCGGCCACGTTGCGCAGGTCGCTGAAGCGAGTCCCGACGCCGACCGCCGCCGGGCGCCCGGGGATGCCACGCTCGGCGCTGAACGTCTCGAGCTCCGAGAGCAGGCGGTTCGCTGCGGCGGTGCCGTCGTCCAGCGCCCCGCGCGCGGAGGCGTCACCGACGCGTGCGCTCAGCCGCTCCCAGTGACGCTCGAGCGCGCCGGCGGTCGCGTGCAGCTCGCGGTAGCCCCGGTGCTCGGCGGGATGGAGGGGGACGGTCTCGACGATGCGCCCCCCACTAGCCGCGACGCGGCGGCGGCAAACCTGCCCCTGCTCGCGGCGCGGTCGCGCTCTAGCCTTTCGCCGCCATGCCGCCGCCGCCGCAGCCGACCCCCGGCCCGCGTCTCACGCGGCGGCGGTTCCTCGCCGCTTCCGGGGCCGCCGCCGTGGCGGGTGGGGCGGCGCTCGGGGTGCCCGGCTGCCGCGGCCTGGGCGGCGGCGGTCGCGGTCGCGTGGTGATCGTCGGCACGGGCCTCGCCGGGCTGATTGCTGCCTACGAGCTCGAGCGCCAGCACTTCGACGTCGTCCTGCTCGAGGCGCGCGACCGGGTCGGCGGGCGCGTGCGGACCGCGCATCGCCCCTTCTACCGCGACCAGACGGCCGAGCTCGGGGGCGAGTTCATCGACGCCAATCACCGCGTCCTACTCCGCTACGTGCGCCGCCTCGGGCTCGACCTCGTCGATCTCCGCGGGGTCGGGATGAACCTCGACGGCGCGATCTACTCGGAGGGCGAGCCGAGCCCGCGAGACGAGGTGGTCACGCCCGAAGTGCGGGCGGAGATCGACCGCTTCCACGCCGAGGTCGACTCGCTCGCCGGCCCGGTCGACCCCGCGGACCCCGGCCGCGGCCCCGCGGCGCGCCTCGACGAGCGCTCGGTCGCCGATCTGCTCGACGAGCTACGGCTCGACCCGGACGCGCGCCGGCTGCTCGAGCGCGAGCTGCGCGACGAGTACACGGTCGAGCCCGAGCGCCTGTCGCTCCTCTTCCACGCCGCGCTCGCCAGGCTGTACGCGGGCACGCCCGACGGCGACGTCGAGGCCTTCCGCATCGACGGCGGCAACGCGACCATGCTCGACGCGCTGATCGAGGAGATCGACGCCAAGACCGATCTCGAGGCGCCGGTCAACCGCATCGAGCAGCGTCCCGACGGCGTGCGCGTGTACGCGGAGACCGGGCGCGAGGTCGACGCCGACTTCTGCATCGCCGCGGTGCCGCTGCCGCTGCTGGCGAGGATCGACTTCCGCCCCCGGCTCCCGGCGCGCCTCGCCGAGGCCGCCGAGCGGCTCCAGTACGGCGCCGCGACCAAGGTGCCGCTCCAGTACCGCCGCCGCTTCTGGGTGAACGAGGGCCTCAACGGCGACGCGATCACCGACCTGCCGATCGGGACGACGTGGGACGCGACGGCGCGGCAGGTCGGCGCCACCGGGATCCTCATGACCTACGCCTCGGGCGACGACGGCCGCCGGCTCGCGGCGCTGACCGACTCCGAGCGGATAACCCGCGCGGCGCAGCAGATGGAGCGGGTCTTCCCGCGCGCGCGCGGAAAGCTCGAGGCGGGCGCGACCGCCGCGTGGTCCGACGAGCGGTACTCGCTCGGCTCGTACGCGGCGTACGCGCCGGGCCAGGTCACCCGCTACTGGCGCGCGATCCGCCACCCGGTGGGGCGGGTCTACCTGGCCGGCGAGCACTGCGACGCGTTCATCGGTTACATGGAGGGGGCGGTGCGCAGCGGCCGGCGAGCGGCGCGGGCGATCGCGCGCCGGGTCGGGTAACCCGGCGGTCCGCGGCTTCAGCTGAGCGCCGCGAGGGCGGCCACGAACTCGCTCTCGAGCTCACCGAGCGCCCGGCGGGCGCGGGCCGCGCACCGACGCGCGCACCCCCGCGCCCCCTCGCCGAGGCACCAGTCGAACGCGCGGACGAGCGCGTCGTCGCTCAGCTCCTCGGCGAGCAGAACGGCCGGCCACCCGAGTGCCTGGGCCTGGCGGCTTACCTTCGCCCCGCCGGCGATTGGGTCGATCGCCACCGCCGGGATCCCCTCGCGCAGAGCGAGCACGAGGCCGTGCATGCGCGTGGTCACGACGAGGTCGGAGCGCCTGATCAGCGACACGACCTCGGGCGCGCGGCGCACGCGGTGGCCGTCCAGCAGGTCGGTGTCGGTGTGCAGGAGCGCCGCCGGTCGCAGGTCCGGAAGGCGGGCGATCGCCTCGCCCGCCGCGGCGTGGAGCCCACCGGCGTACTCGCCCTGAGCGTGGGCGAGCAGCACGCACGCCACGGGGAGCGGCGGCTGGTCGGGGGCGAGGAAGGTCAGGTCGGGGCGCGCCGCGCCGTCGTGGCCCGCATCGCGGGCGAGCAGCAGGTCGAACGGGTTCCACGCCGCCTCGCCCTCGAGCATCGACAGGTCGACGCCCACGAGCGGGCGCCCGTCGAAGCGCGCGACGAACTGCTCGAGCAGCGGGCGCCGCCCGAACGGGCCGCACACGAAGATCACCCGCTCGTAGTCGCTCGGCGCGACCGCCCGCCAGTCCACGCCGTCGCCGACGAGCGGCGTGTTGGCCACGTGGTACTCGACCCCGGCGCGCGCAAGCCAGTCGCACAGCACGTCCCGGGCCAGGAGGTCGCCGATCGTCGCCACGACCTCATCGAAGCTGAACCAGCCCGCGACGAGGCTGTTCACTACGCGGCGGCCGAGAGCGCGCGGGAGGGCAGGCGGCCGAGGAAGTCTGCGATCGCCTGGTGCAGGCGGGCGGGGCGCTCGACCTGGGGCACGTGGCCGCACGCGAGCTCGACGTGGCGCGCTCGCGGGACGTGGGCGCGGACGTGCCGCGCGAACCCGAGCGGCACGAGCTGGTCCTGACGCCCCCACACGAACAGCGACTCGTTCCCGAGCGAGCGCAGGCGCGGCCAGAACCCGTCAGGCTCCTCGAGGTAGATCTGGCGGGCCGCGGCGTAGAAGGCGACGCGCCCGCGCGGCGTGAGGTACGCGCGCAGGAACTCGTCGAGCGCGGCCTGGACCCACGGAGTGTCGGCGGCCGGCAGCGTACGCTCGAGGAAGGCCTGGGCGACTGCGCGCGGAGTTGGCTGGAGGATGCCGAGCTCGGGGCGCAGCAGGCGCAGATAGCGCGCCCACCGGCGCGAGCGCAACCAGGCGAGCGAGGGGGTGAGCAGGACGAGGCCCTCGACGCGCTCGGGGTAGTCGAAGGCGGTCTCGAGCGCTGCGCGCCCGCCCATGCTGTGCCCGAGCAGGTGGACCTTCTCGAGCCCGAGCGCGTCGAGCAGCGAGACGATCGAGTCGGCGAAGAAGGACGGATCGTACGGCGCGCCGAGCGGCTTGCCCGAGTCGCCGAACCCCGGCAGGTCGACCGCGATCGTGCGGTAGCGATCGGAGAGCGCCGACACGGTGGGGAGGAACGACGCCTTGGTCGCGCCGAGCCCGTGGAGCATGACGAGCGGCTCGCCGGTTCCCGCCTCGAGCAGCGAGAACCGGCGCCCGCCCGTCCGCACGGTGTCGAAGCGCAGGCGGCCGGGCTCGGTCGAGCCGGTCGTGGCGGCGAGGAAGGCCACGCTCAGGTGGAGGTTGCGCCGCAGCACGAGCTCGCCACGCCGGTAGGCGTCGAGCCCGCCCGCGAGGTCGCTCGAGACCCGCGCCCACGTCTCGGGGTCGGCCCTCAGCTCGGCGTCGGGCTCGCCCCACGCCGGCTCGACGACGAGGCGTCCGCCCGCGTAGACCGCGTCCCAGGCGGGCTCGTCCCCGGCGGCGAGCCGCAGCCGGACCGGCTCAACGGGGGCGTCGAAGACCTCCGAATCGAAGCGATCGACCAGGGTGCGGAGCGCGGTCGGCGGTCGCACGGGCTAAAGCGTACTCGCCCCGGTGGCGGCCCCGGTGCGCCCGGCGGGCCCTCCGGCTACTCGTCGCCGTCTCGCCGTCGCACCCGGAAGAGCGGGACCGGCTTCTGCACGCCCTTGAGCCGCCGGCGCCCGGCCTTGGACCACTGGAGCTGCCCGTCCTGCTCGTGACCGAGCGCGTCGCACACCTCCTCGGTCGCGAGCACGCTCGCCGGGCGTGCGACCTCGGTCACGCGGTGAGCGAGGTTCACCGGCCGCCCGTACCAGTCGCCCCAGCGACGGATCGCCTGGCCGTGCGCGAGACCGGCCCGCAGCGGCGGGAAGCGCTCGTCCTCGTACTCGGCGCGGTCGACGAGCGTGAGCGCCGTCTCGAGCAGGGGCTCGACCTCGGTGGAGACGAGCATCACGGCGTCGCCGATCGTCTTCACGAAGCGGACCGGACCGTCGGCCGCCTCCGTGGCGAGCTCGGTCAGACGCCCCGCGACCTGCTCGAGCTCGTCGGCCGGGATCTCCTCGCCGAGGCGCGTGAAGCCAACGAGGTCGGCGAAGCACACGGTCACCGGACTCGCGCCGGGGAACTCCCCGGAGGAGAGCGTCGCGCGGTCGACGACCTCGCTGCGTACGAGCTCGAGCAGGTGAAGGCGCAGGACGTAGGTGAGGAGCGGCTCCATCATCGGGGCGAGCTTCTCGGTCGCCTCGGCGTAGCGCAGTCCGAGGTCGCGCTCAGTGTCGCCCGGCTGGAGGAAGGCCTCGCCCATGAGCGTGCCGATTGCCTCGGCAGTGCGCGACATCCCCTGACCGAGGACGCGCGCGACCTCGAGCAGTCCCTGCTGCGGAAGGCCCGCGTCGAGGAACTCCTTCACGAGCGAGGCGGCGTCCACGTCGTCGTCGTCGAAGCGCTGGTCGTCCTCGTCGCCGTGCCCGAGCCCGAGCGCGCTCAGGTGGCGGCGCACGAACTCCTCGTCGAGCCCCGAGCGCTCGGCGACGTCGGCAAGCGTGTAATCGCCGTCGCCGGTCAGCACGCGCTCGACGGGGAGCAGCGAGAGGCGGTTCTCGGCGATGGCCGACTTGAGCTCGTCGAGCTCAACGCCCGCGTCGAGCAGCTGGTCGAGCAGCTCGGCCCGCGCCTCGCGGTCCTCCTCGGTCTCGCACCCCTCGAGCAGCCCCTCGGCCTCGAAGTCGACCTTCGGCCCGCGGCGCCAGCGCGAGCGCGGCCGCTGCGCGAGGTGGCGGAAGTCGGTGAGGCGCTCGCGTAGGTCTTCTGAGCTGAGCGATCGCATGGTTCGCGACGGAGCCTATTGTCTCGGTCGCCGTCGCGCCAAGGTCCGCGGGGCCGCAATGACCGCATACACGATCGGCCACTCGACGCATCCGCTCTCTCGGCTCGTCGAGCTGCTCCGGGGCGCGGGCGTCACGTGCCTCGCCGACGTGCGCACGGTGCCGCGCTCGCGACGCGTGCCGCAGTTCACCCGCGAGGCTCTGGTCGCCGAGCTGCCCGGTGCCGGACTCGACTACCTGCACGTGCCCGAGCTCGGTGGCTGGCGCTCGCCGCGCGCCGAGCTCGACGACAACGCCGGCTGGCGTAATCGCTCGTTCCGCGGCTACGCCGACCACATGCGCTCGCCGGAGTTTGCCGCCGGCCTCCTCCGCCTGACCGAGGTCGCGAGGGAGCGTCCGACCGCGATCATGTGCGCCGAAGCCGCGTGGTGGCGCTGCCACCGCCGGCTGATCGCCGACGCGCTGCTCGTGCGCGGGTGGGAGGTGTGCCACATCGCGGCGGACGGTCGCCTCGCCCGTCACGAGCTGACCGAGTTCGCGGTGGTGGGGGAGGGCGGCGACTTGAGCTACCCGGCGAGCGAGACCGAGCAGCTCGGATTGTGAGGTTCGCTGCCCCGACGGCCCCCGCCGGCCGCAAGGCGCGATGTGCCAAGGACCTGCGTCCGCGTCTCGCCCTATCATACGAACATGCGTTCGCTGGCAGAAAGAGCTCGCGTGCTTGAGCTGGTAAGCGACGGGCTCTGCGACACGGCGATCGCTAGACGTCTTGACGTTCCACGAGCGACCGTGCGATCGATGAGGCTGTCGGAGGTTCGACTCGCTCGCCCTGTCCGCGTTGCTGGCGGGCCGGCCGACGGATCGAGCTTCGCGACGACGATTATGTCAAGCTGCTCGGCCTCCACCTCGGCGATGGCTGCATTTCCAAGGCGGGCCGAACCTTGCGTCTGCGCTTGGCGCTCGACGCGACGTAACCGGGCATCGTCTCCGAGACGCGCGCGCTCCTCGAGCGCGGCTTTCTTACGAGCTCGGTGGGGACGACGCACGCCGATGGAGGGGCGACATCCGTACTCTCTGTCTACTCGTCGCACCTTCCGTGTCTCTTTCCACAGCACGGTTCTGGCCCTTCGCTCACCCGCGAGATCGTGCTCGAGCAATGGCAGGAGCGACTGCTGCTGAACGAGCCGTTCGCCTTCCTCAGAGGCTGTATTCGCTCCGACGGTTGCTGCTTCCCCAACCGAACCGGCCGCTACTGTTACCTGACCTACGACTTTCGAAATCGCTCAGACGACATCCGCCGGCTCTTCACCGTCGCCTGTGACATGGTCGGCGTCGAGTACCGGGCGCACGCTGAGCGAGTCCGCGCCGGCGAGCGAGCGTCGAGATGCTGGTCGAGAACGTCGGCCTGAAGACCTAGACGCCCGCTAGAGTGAACGTAGGCGCGGATGTGGCGGAATCGGTAGACGCGCGGCCCTCAGGAGGCCGTGTCTCTTTGAGACGTGGAGGTTCGAGTCCTCTCATCCGCACTCTGCTCGACCTAGCGCTTCTGCGGGCCGAGGACGAGAGCTCGGGCGGGTCTCCCTAGACGCAAGGGGGCCAATGTTGCCCTTTGGCGGCTTGGCCAGCTCGCGCGCGCGGGCCGCGGAGGATGCTACTCCGCGCCTCGCGCCGGCCCGCGCCGCAACCCCGTCCCGAACACCCGATCCCAGTACGGCGCGCTGATCCCGAAGCCGCGCTCGTCGTCCTGGAAGTGGTGGCGCATGTGCAGCTCGCGCAGCCAGCGCCCGAAGCGCGTGCGCGGGCGGCCGTGGTGAAGGTAGTAGTGCGTCATGTCGTAGAGGAGGTAGCCGGCGAGGAAGCCCGCGCCGAAGAGGAAGGCCGCCGGCAGCCCGAGCACCGCCCAGAAGCCGAGCACGAACAGGGACGAGAGCGGCACGCTCACCGACGGCGGCATGACGAGCCGGAGCGGGTCGTTCGGGTGGTCGTGGTGTACGCCGTGGATGATCCAGTGGAAGCGCGCGCCGAGCCCGTCCTCCGGCTCGAAGTGGAAGATCACGCGGTGGATCCAGTACTCGGACAGCGTCCAGAAGGCGTACCCGCCCGCGAGCCAGGCGAGCGCCGGGAGCGCCGCCATGCGGCCGAACCCGAGCACGGCGAGAACGGCGATCGCGGGCGCGAAGATGAGCACGGGAACCGCCGGATGCACGCGCGAGAGCCGGTCGAGCAACCGGTTCTCGAACATCGGCGGCGAAGCGCGGAGAACGTCGCTGCGTCGCATGCGCGCCAGCTTAGCTTCGCCGCCCGCTCCACGCAGACTTTTCCCCAAGTCCGGAAGGAACGCGGTTCCGCCCGGGGAATACGGCGGCCATGGACAGCCTGGTACTCATCGAGCGCCTCGACGAGCTCATGGCCGAGGCCAAGCCAATTCCCTTCACTCGCGAGGCGCGCGTCGACCGCGACGAGGTCTACAAGATCCTCGACCGGATTCGCACCACGCTCCCGGTCGAGTTCGAGCGGGTCCGCTGGCTGGGTAAGGAGGCCGAGCAGGAAGAGGGGCTCGAGGCCAAGCTCGGGGAGATCAACGAGGCGGTCGCCGAGCTCCGCCGCGCCCAGCGCGAGCACGCCACGGGCGGGCCACCACTGACCGTGGCCGCGGCCGAGCAGGTCCGAGAGATCATCGAGGCGGCCGAGCGCACGGCTGAGCACGTCGAGCGCGAGGCCGGTGCCGAGGCCCAACGCATGCGCGAGGAGGCCGACGCCCATCTGCGGCGCGCCAGGGAGGAGGCCGAGCGTCACCTGCGCGAGACGCACGAGCGCGCCGCGACCGAGGCCGCGGACTACCTGCGCCGCGTCGAGGAGGCGACGAAGAAGATGCTCGAGCGCGCGAACACTGCCGGCACGGAGATGGACGGGATGCTCCAGCGACTGCGCGGCAGCGGCGGCTCGGTGATCGAGGAGCTCGAGGCGATCATGTCGGGCCTCACCGAGATCGAGGTACGGCGAAACAAACACGCCGCTCCGTCGGGGCAGCCGGGGGGCGCCCGGGCGAGCGGAGGGCCCGCGCACGGGGGAGCACAGGCGACGGCGGCTCGACCGACCACGCGCGTCGCCCGCGTCCCGGAGGGTGCTCGAAGGCCCGCGCCGACACAGCCCGCACAGCAACCGCGACCCGCCGCCCCGCAGCAGCGAGCCCAGGCGCAGCGACCTCCGGCTCCCCAGCAGCGACCGCCCGCGTCGCAACGACCGCCCGCTCCACAACGACCGCCCGCTGCCGCGGCGAGAGAGCTCCGCGCGCAGTCGTCACCTGCCGGTGCGCCGGACGTGGGCCCCGCTGGCTCGGGACAGGCTCCCGCGGCACACGCTCCGCAGCCCGCGCCACCCGCCGCGCCGGACGAGCCGGACATCGGGCCGACGAATCCCGAGCCGCCGTCGCCGGCGGCCTGACCGCTCGCTAGAAGCGCTGACCGCTCGCTAGAAGCGCTCGCGCTCGCGCACGACCTCGCGGTCGGCGGCGCCGCGCCTCGGCGCCAGCATCCTCAGATAGAGGAGCGCGAACAGCAGGCCTACGACGCCGACGATCATGAGGATGATCCCGAGCGTGTCGATCTCGACGGGCCCGACGCTGCGCTTGGTCACCGCGAAGTAGAGGATCGCCCCGACGGCGATCAGGAAGATGGAGGCTCCGATGGTCATGCGAGCATCCTAATCCGCGTCGTGGATGCCTGTGACGCGGCGTCCGCGCGATCGTCCTCGGGTCATGGCGGTGGGCGCCGACCGGGGCGCCGTCCGCCTCCGATCGCCGCGCCGCCCCGAAGGAGCTGGAGAAGCACGAATATGATCGCGACGACGGCGAGGATCCACACGATCGTCGAGATGATCCCCGGGGCCCCGATCACGCTGAGGAGCCACGTGATCAGTGCCGCCACGATCGCGATCACGGCGATCTCGATCACCACATCGAGGATTGCGTTGCCTGTCCGCATGGGATCCCCCTGCCGTAGTTCTCTCCGTGCTTTGGCACTCTACTCCTCCCGGCGGGCGCCCGTATCCGGTGCATGCAGCCGTGCGGGACTCGAGCAGCGCGTAGCGGGTAAGGCCCGGGCAAGCCGACCAAGGAGGAGCCATGGGCCTCAAGAGCCAGGTCACCGGACGAGTCAAGCGGGCCGCCGGGGCGCTGCTCGGCAGCGAGGCGTCGCGCCGCAAGGGCGAGCAGGAGGAGCGCTCCGGCGCCGTTCGCGAGCGTGAGCGCGTGCGCGACGAGCGCGCGCGGGCGGAGAAGGCCGAGGCGGATGCGCGCTTCGAGGAGCGCAAGGCCGAGCGGGAGGAGGAGAGCCAGGCGGCTCGCCGGCGAGCGCGCTCGGGACGCTAGCGCAGGGCGACCCAACCTCCCGCCGGCGAGTTCGAACCGCGACCGCTGAGGAGCCGGTGGCCGCGAACGGGTGCTGCTAACGCCCGAGCCGTGTTCGCGCTTCTTCGGCCCGGGTAGGGGTGAGGCGTGGATGCCGTTGACGGCGCTCGGTGGTACGCGAGGGTACGAGCAGGGCTTGGACTCGTAACCGTCGCCTTTCCACGCGCCGTCGCACGTTTGTGGGTTGGGCCACAGGCCGGGCGCGAGCAGGGCACGCTTCTCGTCGCCCGAGCACTCGGGGGACGCGAGTTGGCGCTCGGTCTAGGCCTAAAGCGTGCTCTCGACCGCGATGCCTCCCCGCGGAGCTGGCTGCAAGGCGGCATGCTCGCCGACGGCGTCGACGTTATCGCCGCCGTCACCGGCGGCCGAGAGCTTGCCGCGAGCGTTCGAGCCGGCGTCGGTCTGGCGGCCGGTGCGTGGCTCGCCGTCGGAGGCACGCTCTCTCGCGGCGTCGCGGCGCAGCCTGCCGGAGGGCCGGCGACACGTTGAGGCCGGCGTCCACAGATCTCGGCGGGGCCGCGCTAGGGTCCCGCGCCGTGAGCACCTACCCCTACACAATCGACAACGGGCCGGAGAGCGGTTGACGTTCGTCGCCGTTCATCGCGACGAGCGAGGTGAGTACATCGAGTGCCGCAACTCGGTGTCGCCGGGCGCCGGGCCGCCGATGCACGTCCATCACCTTCAGGAGGAGGGCTTGACGGTCGAGCGCGGCACGATCGGGTACCAGAGCGATGGCGGGCCGGAGCGCACGGCCGCGCCGGGCGAGTCGGTGACTTTCGCGCGAGGTGAGGCTCACCGCTTCTGGAACGCGGGCGACGACGAGCTCGTGTGCACCGGCTTCGTCCGCCCACCGGGCAACCTCGAGTACTTCCTCACCGAGATGTACGCCTCGATGCGGCGCAAGGGGCGGGACCGCCCTGGCCTCTTCGATGGCGCCTACCTTGGGCACCGGTACCGCGACGAGTTCGAGATGACCGAGGTCCCGGCGCCCATCCGGCGCCTCGTGCTCCCGGTCGTCGCCGCCGCCGGGAGGCTCCTCGGGCTGCACCGGCGCCGCTTCGCCGACGCGCCCGAGCCGGTGCGTCGCTAGGCGGGACGGTCCCCGACGCGGTTCGCACGCGGTAGCGGCCGACCGTTCAGCTGACCCGCTCTCACCTTGACTCGGCTAGTGGCCAACGTTACGTTGGCGAAGGTCCGCCATCCACGAGGAGAGGGGCATGCATGCCGCTGTTCATGGACCACCATCACAATGTTGAGAACCTCACCGCGGAGGCGGTGGCCGGAGCCCACCAGCGCGACCTCGAGGTCCAGGAGAAGCACGGCGTGAACTACCGCCAGTACTGGTTCAACGAGGGCACGGGTGAGGTCTTTTGCCTCGTCGAGGCCCCGACCGAGGAGGCCGCTGAGGCGGTCCACCGAGAGGCTCACGGCCTCGTGGCGGACGAGATCGTCGAGGTTAGGGAAGGCATGTAAGGCCGAGGCGCGCGCGGGTCGCACCGGGAGCGCCGAAAGCACTCGACGGGCCCGCCCGGGGCGCGCACGGCGTTCGACTTCGCGAGTACCGCCACGGGGATTCGAAGCGGGCTGGCAAGACGGACCCCTTGCCCCGCCCCGGCGCCCGAGGCACTTGTCAGACCGCGCTACTCGATTCCGGCGCCCACGCGACTTACCCGAGTGTGAGCACCGCCGCCATGGCGTTGTCAACCTCCTCCTGCTCCGAGGCGGACAGTCGGCCGACTCGCTCTGCGAGCCGCTTGCGATCGACGGCGCGGAGGCGCTCGACGAGCACTCGCGCAGGCTCGCCCTTCAGCTCGATA
>Ga0126312_10002494_pt1 | contig 12303 bp, 9 predicted proteins | sample Plot104A_FD_92537 | JGI IMG/M metagenome (GOLD analysis project Ga0126312, IMG submission 92537) | Serpentine soil microbial communities from UC McLaughlin Reserve, CA, USA - Plot104A | ecosystem: Environmental > Terrestrial > Soil > Grasslands | place: USA: UC McLaughlin Reserve, Lake County... | reverse complement strand
TCGGGCCCCGGGGCGTCGTGAGTATAGGAGTCCAGGACCCTGGCCCTCACCTTCGAGCCGCGGTCCGCCGCGCCGGCTTTCTTTTCGCGCGAATTGCGGGGTGGCCCTCCGGCGGGCCGACGGCGCGGATCTATAGTCGCTCGGAGTGTCCGGGCAGGCCTCCAATTCTGAAATCGCTGCGATCTGGGAGGCCGCGCGAGAGGAGCTTCGCGCCTCCGTACCGCCCGCCACCTTCGAGCTGTGGATCGATCCGCTCGAGGCCGTCGGCGTGCAGGGCACGAGCGTTCTGCTCACCGCGCCGCCCGCCGTCCGCAGCTGGGTCGAGCGGCGGTATGCCGGCCGGCTCGCCGCCGCCGTTCGCGAGCAGGCGCCCTCCCTCACCGGCGTAGCGCTCGTTGAGGGCAGCCTCGAGGACCAGCCCGCCCAGGCCGACCCCCGAGTCCCCGCGTCGCTGCCGATTGACCCCGCACACAACTTCGACCGCTTCGTCATCGGCCCGTCGAACCGCCTCGCCCATGCGGCGTCCCTGGCCGTCGCCGAGCTTCCCGGTGAGGCCTACAACCCGCTCTTTCTCCACGGCCCGCCCGGCCTCGGCAAGACGCACCTCCTGGGCGCGATCGCCGACTACCTACGCCGCAGCAGCCCCCAGATGACCGTCCACATCACGACGGCCGAGCGCTTCACGACGGAGTTCGTGACGGCGCTGCGCCACGACGGGCCGGCGCGATTCAAGGAGCGCTACCGCACACTCGACGCCCTGCTGATCGACGACGTTCAGGTCCTCGAGGGGAAGCCGCAGACCGAGGAGGAGTTCGTCCACACGTTCAACGCGCTGTTCGGCGCCGGCAAGCAGATCGTGATCGCCAGCGACCGCCCTCCGGCATCGCTCGCGCAGCTGGCCGACCGGCTGCGCGATCGCTTCCAGTGGGGCCTCACCGTTGAGCTCCAGCCTCCCGACCTGCGCACGCGGATCGCGTTGCTTTGGCGCATGGCCGCCCGCTCCGCGCCGGAGCTCAGCGAGCCCGGCGCCCTGCGCGAGATCGCCGGTCAGGCCCCCGGGAACGTCCGCCTCCTCGAGGGAGCTATGACCCGAGTGGTCGCCGTCGCCTCGATGATGAGCGAGCCGATCACAACCCCGTTGGTCCGCGAGGCCCTTGGGTCCGGCGGGACGCCGCAGCCGTCAACGGGCGGCGCCCCAAGTGTCAGCGCCATCCAGGACGCCGTCGCCTCCGTACTTGGAGTCGCCCGAGCGGACCTCCTCTCCGCTCGCCGTACCCCGCGCATCGCGCGGGCTCGCCAGCTCGCCATGTACCTCTGCCGGGAGCTGACCCCGCTATCCCTCAGCCAGATCGCACGCGAGTTCGACCGCGATCACTCCACCGTCCTTCACGCGATCCGCGCCGTCTCCAAACGGCTCGAGCCCGGCTCGGAGACGTCCCAGGCCATCCACAGGGTCCGCTCGAGCCTGGGGACAACATCGTCCGTCGAGCTCGGGGCGGATGCCGACCTCCACCGCCCCGAGGGCGGTCCACAACCCCCGTCCACACCCTGAACCCGCTTTGCTGAGCGACGCGACCGATAGTTTCCACCTTCACCCACAGCACAGATACATCTGATTTGTTTAGGAAGATGAGAAGTCCCGCCCTATGAAGCTCTCCACCTCACGCGACAAGCTCTTCGAGACGCTCCAGCTAGCGAGCCGTGCCGTCTCGACCCGCACGACGCTTCCATCCCTCAGCGGCATCCTGCTCGCGGTCGCGAACGACGTGCTGATCGTCCGTGCCACCGACATGGAGCTGGGGATCACCCTCTCGCTCGAGGACGTGAACGTCGAGCAGGACGGGACCGTCCTCCTTCCCGGCCGGCTGCTGGTCGATGTGGCGCGCAGCCTCCCCGAGGGGGAGGTCACGCTCGCGCTGCGCCCCGAACAGCGCGACGTCGAGCTGACCTCCGGCGGGGCGCGCTTCCACCTCCGCACGCTGTCGGCCGACGACTTCCCTCGCCTCCCCGAGGCGGACGGTGAGGTTGCGAAGCTTCCGGCGACCCCGCTCGCCGAGACAATCGAGCGCGTTGCGCGGGCCGCCTCGCGCGACGAGGTTCGCCCGATACTCACCGGCGTTCTCGTCCAGGCTGAGGGCTCGACGCTGACGATGGTCGCGACGGACTCGTATCGCCTCTCCGTGAAGCACACCGAGCTCGAGGGCGGCTCGCTGACCCAGCCGCTCGAGGCGAACGTGCCGGCCCGAGCGCTGGGCGAGCTCGCGCGGGTCGTCTCCTCCGAGGGCTCCGAGGAGGTCGAGATCGCGATGCCGGGAAACCAGGCGATCTTCCGCACCGCCGGCGTCACGCTCAGCTCGCGGCTCATCGAGGGCCAGTTCCCGAGCTGGCGCCAGCTGATTCCCGAGTCCTTCGACCACGAGATCCGGCTGCCACGCGCGGAGCTTCTCGAAGTCACGCGGAGGGTCAGCCAGCTCGCCCAGCGCAACGCGCCGCTTCGCCTGGCGCTTGCCGAGGGCGAGCTGACCGTCGCCGCGGACACGCCGGACATCGGCGACGCGAGCGAGGCGATGCCGGCGCCGTACTCCGGCGAGGCGATGGAGATCGCCTTCAACCCGCAGTTCTTCATCGAGGGAATCGACAGCGTCGACGGCGACGAGATCACCCTGCTCGTCTCCTCCCCGCTTCGCCCCGGCCTGCTGAGGCCGGTTGGCTCCGAGGACTTCTCCTACCTCGTGATGCCGATCCGCCTCAACGTGTAGGAGGCCTGACCGCGATGCGCGTTCGGCGCGTCCGCACGCTCGGGTTCCGGAACCTCGCCGACGCGGAGGTCGAGCTTGGACCGGGCGTGACGCTCGCCTCCGGGCCGAACGGCGCCGGCAAGACGAATCTGCTCGAGGCGATCTACCTGGCGCTCGCCGGCCGCTCGCCGCGTACTCGAAACGACCGCGAGGTGATCGCGTTCGGACAGCCGCTCGCGCGGGTCGAGGCCGACGTCGAGGAGGATGCGGGCGAGGGCGGGGACGGCGAACGGCGCACGTTTCTGTGCGCGGTCGAGCGCGGCGGCGAACGGCGGCACACGATCGACGGCCACGTCCCTGGGCCCGGGGCGGATGAGCTCCGTCCCCCGCTGTCGGTGTTCATGCCAGATCGCCTGGTCCTCGTTAAGGGGCCCCCCGCGAATCGCCGCGCGCACCTCGATCGCTTCTGCGCGGCTCTGTGGCCCGCCCGAGCCGGCGTCCGCAGCCGGTACGCCCGCGCTCTCGCGCAGCGCAACGCGCTGATCGGGCGGATCCGCCACGGCCAGGCCGACACGGGATCGCTTGACGCTTGGGAGGTCGAGCTGGGCTCGGCCGGCGTCGAGCTGATGGCGCTGCGGACGGAGGTAGCGGAGGCCCTCGCCGAGCCGTTCACCACGGCGGCCTCGGCGCTGGGGCTGGAGGGCGAGGTACGGCTGCGCTACCGGCCGCGCAGCGAGGCGGGCTCCGCGGGCGAGCTCGCGCAGGAGCTGGCCTCGAGGCGAGAGTCCGATCTTTCCCGGGGCTTCACCACCCACGGCCCGCATCTGGACGAGCTGGCGATCGAGCGCTCGGAGCGCGCGCTGCGGCGCTACGGATCGCAGGGCGAGCACCGGCTCGGCCTGCTCTCGCTGATCTTCGCGGAGCGAGAGGTCCTTCTGCGCGAGGGGCGCCCGCCGCCGCTCCTGCTCCTCGACGACGTCACCTCGGAACTCGACCCCGACCGCCGGCGAGCGCTCTGTGAGCTGCTGGTCGCTGGCGCCGGCCAGGCGCTGATCACGGCGACGGAGTCATCGCAGCTCCCCGCTGAGTGCCCCCGCCGCGACCTCGCCCTGCGCGAGGGCCGGGTGATCTCGGCGGTGGAGGGCGCCGAGGCCGCATGAAGGGCGGGTTGTTCACGCAAACGGTGAGTCAGTCGACCGCGGACGCGGCTCGCGCATGAGCCGAATGCGACGGCTGGGCGACGCGCTCGCGCCCGTGCGCACCGAGGCCGCCCCGGCGACCCTGCTGGCGGCGGTCCAGGAGCTGTGGCCCCGGGTGGCGGGCGGCGCGGTCTCCGCCGAGGCCGAGCCGGTGGCCGAGCGCGAGGGAGTCGTGACCGTGACCTGCCGCTCGGCGACCTGGGCGCAGGAGCTGGACCTGCTGCAGCCGGAGCTGCTCGAGCGGCTGCGAACGGCGCTCGCCGAGCGGGGCTTCGAGCGCCGGTTGGAGCGGCTTCGCTTCACTGCGGACGCCGCTCGCCACGAGCCCTGACCGGCCGCTGATCGAGGCCGATTCGGCCGAAAAACGCCCCAGTTTCGGCCTTGGGTCGCGTTACCCGCGCGACGTCACACTCTTGTACGTCATTTGCAGGGCTTTTGTAACACCTTCCCGGCCCGTTTCGACTGTCGTTCCTGATAGACTTATGTGCACCTACCGAGACCCCCGAGTCGTCTGGTGCAACGGTCAAAATCAGTACCAGCCGGTCGGGGTTTTCCGTGACCGGAACCGGGGTTGCCCACCGACCACGCAGGCGGCCCATTTGAGCGAAAGGACTTAGTGGCAGACGGTACGAGTGCCGCACGCAAGAAGGCGGCTCAGGCTAAGAAGGACGCTCCCGCGAAGGGGGCTCCCAAGCAGAAGGGCAAGAGGGCCGCCACGAACGGCGGGGGATACGGATCCGACGAGATCACGGTCCTCCGTGGGCTCGACCCGGTGCGCAAGCGCCCGGGCATGTACATCGGCTCGACCGGCCCCCGCGGCCTCCACCACCTGGTATACGAGGTCGTCGACAACTCGGTGGATGAGGCCCTGGCCGGTCACTGCGACTCGATCGAGGTGACGATCCATCCCGACAACAGTGTCACGGTCGTTGACGACGGTCGCGGGATTCCAGTCGAGGAGCACCCGGAGGAGAAGCTGCCCGCGGCCGAGGTCGTGCTGACGATGCTCCACGCCGGCGGGAAGTTCGGCGGAGAGGGGAGCGGCTACAAGGTTTCCGGCGGCCTCCACGGCGTTGGCGTCTCGGTCGTGAATGCGCTCTCCGAGCGCCTCGACCTCGAGGTGCGCCGCGAGGGGCACAAGTGGACCCAGAGCTACGAGCGCGGTGAGCCGAAGACCGGCCTCAAGCGCGGCGAGAGGATCAAGGGGACGGGCACGACGATCACCTTCCTGCCCGATGCCGAGGTCTTCGAGACACTCGAGTTCGAGTACGACACGCTCGCCGAGCGCATGCGCGAGACGGCGTTCCTAACGCGCGGCCTGAAGATCCACCTCGTCGACGAGCGCGGCACCGGCCGGCGCGACAGCTTCCACTACAAGGGCGGGATCGTCGACTTCGTCGCCTTCCTGAACGAGAACAAGGACCCACTCCACCGCAAGACCGTCTTCTTCGAGCACGAGTCCCCCGACGGCCAGGTCGAGGTCGCGATGCAATGGAACGCCTCTTATCAGGAGGCCGTCTTCTCGTTCGCCAACAACATCAACACGCACGAGGGCGGCTCTCACCTCTCCGGCTTCCGCTCCGCGCTGACGCGGACGCTGAACGCCTACGCCCGCAACAAGGGCCTGCTGAAGGAAAAGGACGCGAACCTGACCGGCGACGACGTCCGCGAGGGCCTCACCGCCGTCGTCTCCGTGAAGCTCGCCGACCCGCAGTTCGAGGGCCAGACGAAGACGAAGCTGGGGAATCCACCAATCGAGGGGCTGGTCAAGGAGACCGTCAACCGCAAGCTCGGCGAGTTTCTCGAGGAGAACCCGGGCGAGGCCCGCCGCATCCTGCAGAAGGCCGTCGACGCGGCACGTGCCCGCGAGGCGGCCCGCAAGGCCCGCGATCTCACGCGGCGCAAGTCGGCGCTCGAGAACTCGACGCTGCCGGGCAAGCTCGCCGACTGCACCGTCCGCGATCCGGCCCTGGCCGAGCTGTTCGTCGTCGAGGGTGACTCGGCGGGCGGCTCCGCGAAGCAGGCGCGTGATCGCAACACCCAGGCGGTGCTGCCGCTGCGCGGCAAGATCATCAACGTCGAGAAGAGCCGGATCGACAAGGTTCTTCAGAACAACGAGATCCAGGCGCTGATCACGGCCATCGGCACGAGCGTCGGGGACGAGGAGTTCAACCTCTCCGAGGCCCGCTACCACAAGGTCATCCTCGCCACGGACGCCGACGTCGACGGGGCGCATATCCGCACCCTCGCGCTGACCTTCATCTACAGGCAGATGCCACAGCTGATCGAGGCCGGCTACGTCTACATCGCCAAGCCGCCGCTCTATCGGGTGAAGAACGGCAGGCAGGAGATCTACATTGAGAAGGAGTCCGAGCTCGAGGCGCTGCTGCTGCGCGACAAGCTCGAGCAGTTCGAGCTGGTGGACGCCGACGGCAAGAAGCACAAGCTCACGGAGGCTCGCTGGCAGCGATTCAACCGGCGCCTCAAGGAGTACGAGGGCTGGACCGACTCTCTCCAGGCCGACTACGGCCACGAGGCCGTCCGCTTCCTCTCCGAGTCGCAAATCCTCGACGCCGGCGCGGCGACGATCGCCGGGGTGAAGAAGATCATCGAGGCCGAGGACCCCGAGGAGGAGCCGTTCGACACCGAGCTGCTCTCCAGCTCGGATGACGTGCTCGAGGTGAAGGCGATCCACCGCCGCGACGGGCTCGCGCAGATGCACATCCTGCCTGCGGCGCTCTTCAAGTCCAGCGACTACCGCCGCCTCGTCGAGGTTCACGCCGAGCTGCTGAAGCAGGTCGGGCGCGCCCCCTTCTCGGTCACGCTTGGCGAGCGCCACCTGGAGGCCGACTCTTTCGCCGAGCTGCGTCGCGCGGTCCTGGAGCTCGCCCGCCACGGGGTGACCATGCAGCGCTTCAAGGGGTTGGGCGAGATGAACGCCGACCAGCTCCGCGAGACGACGATGGATCCCGAGAGCCGGACGCTCCAGAGGGTCACCATCGAGGACGGCGCCTTGGCCGAGCGGATCTTCGCCGACCTGATGGGCGACAAGGTGGAGCCGCGCAAGATCTTCATCGAGCGGCACGCGAAGGACGTGAGGTTCCTCGATGTCTGACGGCGGCCTCGCAGCCCTGACGGGCAACATCGAGGAGCGCGAGCTCACCCAGGAGATGCGCTCCTCCTACCTCGATTACGCGATGAGCGTGATCGTGGGGCGGGCGCTGCCCGACGTGCGCGACGGGCTGAAGCCCGTCCACCGCCGCGTGCTCTACGCGATGCACGACCTGGCGCTCCAGCCCAACCGGCCGTACCGCAAGTCGGCGTTCATCGTCGGCGAGGTGATGGGCAAATACCACCCCCACGGCGACACGGCGATCTACGACACCCTCGCCCGCATGGCCCAGGACTTCTCCCTGCGCTATCCACTGGTTGACGGCCAGGGCAACTTCGGCTCGATCGACGACGACCCACCGGCGGCGATGCGCTACACCGAAGCCCGCCTCGCGCGCCTCGCGACCGAGATGCTCCGCGACATCGAGGCCGACACGGTCGAGTTCGGCCCCAACTACGACGAGTCGCAGCAGGAGCCGCTCGCGCTGCCCAGCCGGTTCCCCAACCTGCTGGTCAACGGGTCGGCCGGGATCGCGGTCGGCATGGCGACCAACATCCCGCCTCACAATCTCGGTGAGGTCGCGGGCGCGGTCAGGGCCTACCTCGACAACGCGGACGTTGACCTGGCCGGCCTGATGGAGCACGTGAAGGGCCCGGACTTCCCGGGTGGCGGGATAATGAGCGCCGAAGGCATCCGCGACGCGTACGCCTCGGGCCGCGGCAGCGTGAGGATCCGCGGCCGTGTGCACACCGAGCCGCTCAAGGGTGGCAAGGAGGCGCTGATCGTCTCCGAGCTTCCGTTCATGGTCAAGAAGGGCGGCGACGGCGGGCTGATCCAGAAGATCGCCGACCTGGTTCGCGAGAAGAAGCTGGACGGGATCTCCGACCTTCGCGACGAGTCCGACCGCTCTGGCATGCGCATCGTGATCGAGCTGAAGCGCGGCGCGGACCCCAACATCGTCACCAACAACCTCTACAAGCGCACCCAGCTGCAGGCCAGCTTCGGCATGAACATGGTCGCCCTCGTCGACGGCGTGCCACGGACGCTCTCGCTGAAGGAGCTGATCCACCACTACGTGGTCCATCAGCGCGAGGTCGTAACGCGGCGCACCCAGCACGAGCTGCGCCGCGCCGAGGCCCGCGCCCACATCCTCGAGGGCCTTCTCATCGCGCTGGACAACCTCGACGCGGTGATCGAGCTGATCCGCGCCTCGGCCGACACGGACACCGCCCGCTCCGGCCTGATAGACAAGTTCGAGCTCTCCGAGGAACAGGCGCAGGCGATCCTCGACATGCGTCTCGCCCGCCTCACCGCCATGGAGTCCGACAAGGTCCGCGAGGAGCACGCCGAGCTCACGAAGCTCATCGGCGAGCTCCGGGCGATCCTCGGCGACCCGGCGCGGATCGACGCCCTGATCGTCGAGGAGCTGGGCGAGCTCGAGAAGCGCTACGGCGACGAGCGCCGCACCGAGATCACCCACTTCGAGGGCGACGTCAACATCGAGGACATGATCGCCGAGCAGCAGATGGTGATCTCGATCACCCACTCCGGCTACGTGAAGCGGCTGCCGCTCGCGACCTACCGCCAGCAGCACCGTGGCGGCCGCGGCGTCATGGGGATGGACCTCAAGGAGGACGACTACATCGAGCATCTCCACATCTGCTCGACCCACGACTTCCTGCTCTTCTTCACGAACCGCGGGAAGGTCTACCGCCTCAAGGTCTATGAGCTTCCGGAGGGGGCGCGGACCTCGAAGGGGCGCGCCCTGGTGAACGTGCTGCCCCTCCGCGAGGGCGAGCGCGTGATGGCCGTGAAGCCCACGCGCGACTTCTCGGAGGGCAAGTACCTGGTCTTCGCCACCGCGAAGGGCATGGTCAAGAAGACGGAGTTCATCGCCTACAACACGAAGATCAAGGCCGACGGCATCATCGCCATCAAGGTCCGCGACGGCGACGAGCTCGTCGGGGTCCGCCTCACCCAGGGGGACGAGGACATCTTGCTGGTGTCGAAGTCCGGCCACGCCGCCCGCTTCTCGGAGGCCAAGGTGCGCCCGATGGGCCGCGACACCTCCGGCGTCAAGGGAATGAACGTCGAGGGCAAGATCGGCAGGGAGAAGAACCGCGTCCTCGCGATGGACGTCGCCCGCGACGAGTCCGAGTTGCTGGTCGTCACCGAGAACGGCTATGGCAAGCGCACGCAGGTCTCCGAGTACCCGGCGAAGGGCCGCGGCACGAAGGGCGTGCTGACCATCAAGCTGACGGAGAAGAAGGGCGGCCTCGCCGGCGCCCTGATTGTCCGCGAGCATCAGGATCTACTGCTCGTCTCCGACCAGGGGATGACGCAGCGAATCCAGGCCGGCGGCATCTCGCAGATGGGCCGCGCGACGCAGGGCGTGCGCGTGATGAAGATGAAGGACGGCGAGTTCGTGGCCGCCGTGGCCCTTGTGGTCGAATCGACCGAGGGCGCGAGCGTCGCGGAGGAGGCCGAAGCCGTAGCCGAGGAAGCCGCCGAAGGCGCCAAGCCCGCCAAGAGCGACGCCCCGAAGTAGTCCGGCGACGCCCCGCTAGCCTCCTCGCCCCTTGTCGCTCTTCCGAAGGAAGAAGCAGCGCACCCCAAAGCGCTTTCGCGAGCCACCTGCCCGTCGGCTGGAGACCGCCCGGGACCGTCAGGTGCCCGGGTTTCTCATCATCGGGACGCAGCGCGGCGGGACCACCTCGCTCTACCAGTACCTCGTCCAGCACCCCGGGGTCGGAGAATCCTGGCGCAAGGAGGTCCACTACTTCGACCATCACCACGAGCGGGGCTGGGACTGGTACCGGGCTTTCTTCCCGCGCCAGGGCCGGTTCCAGATCACCGGGGAGGCGAGCCCTTACTACCTGTTTCATCCCGCGGTCCCCGCGCGCGTTCGAGCCGCCCTCCCGGAGGTGCGGCTGATCGCGCTGCTGCGCAACCCGGTGGACCGCGCCTTTTCGCAGTACAAGATGACCACCGCCCGGGGGTCGGAGGACCTCGGCTTCGCCGGGGCGCTCGAGGCGGAGGATGAGCGGCTGGCCGGCGAGCCCCACGTCCAGCCGGCGTGGAACTGGTTCTCGTACCGGCGGCGCGGCTACTACGCGGAGCAGCTCGAGCGCTGGCTCGAGGAGTTTCCCCGTGAGCAGCTGCTGGTCATAAAGAGCGAGGATCTGGCGCAGGGGCCCGAGCGGATCGTCCGGCAGGCGCACGAGTTCCTGGGACTGGAGCCCGCTGTTCCCGAGGACCTCACGCAGTTCCACCGGCGCGAGTCACCCGGGATGGACCCGGCCGTGCGCGAGCGCCTCGCGGCGCACTTCGCCCCGCACAACCGCAGGCTCTACGAGCTCCTCGGCCGCGACTTCGGCTGGGAGGCCGAGGGCGGTTCGGCCTAGCTCGACACGGCGCGGCGGTAGCGCGCCACCGAGAGTGCGCTGAAGAGCGCGATCAGGCCGACGCACCAGAGCACGGTGACCCAGACGTCGTTGCCGGCCGGCGTCCCGAGGAAGAGGGCGCGGACGGCATCGACCATGTACGAGAACGGGTTGATGTCCAGCGCGAAGGTCTTCAGCGGCTCGGGCAGGGTGTCGGGCGGAACGAAGGCCGAGGAGAGGAAGGTGAGCGGGAAGATGACCGTGAAGCCGAACGCGTTCGCCGCCTCGGGGGTCGAAACCGTGAGCCCGATGAAGGCAAAGGCCCACGAGAACGCGTAGCCGATCAGGAAGCAGAGCGCGATCCCGCCGACCACTTCCGCGGCGGAGGTGTTGAAGGCGAAGCCGACGACGTAGCCGGCCGCAATCATGATCGCGAGCTGGACCGCGTTCGTCGCCACGTCGGCCAGCGTGCGCCCACTCAGCACCGCGATGCGCGACATGGGCAGGGAGCGAAAGCGGTCGATCAGCCCACGCTGCATGTCCTCGGCGATCGAGAGCGCGGTCACGAAGCCGCCGAAGGACATCGCCTGGACGATGATCCCGGGCATCAGGAAGTCCTTGTAGTCGCCGTACTGCGACGGCACCGAGATCGCGCCGCCGAACACGTACGCGAACAGCAGCACGAACATGATCGGCTGGATCGTGAACGCGGTCCAGAGGTCGGGCTGGCGGGCGATCCGCTTGATGCTTCGCTCGGCGAGGATCAGCGTGTCCGAGGCGGTTGTCGCGAGGGCCGTCATCGCGACGCGACCTCCGCCTCGCGGCGCTCTGCCTCGGAGGGGGCACCGTCTTCGCCCTCGTCCTCCGGCTCCGGCGGCTTGCCGGTCAGCGTGAGAAAGACATCGTCGAGGGTCGGCACTCGGATCGACATGTCGTCGAACTCCACCTCGGCCTGGTCGAGCAGGCGAACCGCTCGCGCGATCGTTCCGCGTCGCTCGCTGACCGGTACCCGCACGACGCTGTCCTCGGCCGAGGGATCCTCGCGGGCGAGCGACGCGAGGGCCGACACGGCCGCCTGCGAGTTCGCCGAGTCGCACAGCGTGACCTCGAGGCGCTCTCCGCCGACCCGATCCTTCAGCTCGTCGGAGGTCCCCTCCGCGATGACGGTCCCGTGGTCGATCACGGCGATCCTGTCGGCCAGCCGGTCTGCCTCGTCGAGGTACTGGGTCGTGAGCAGAACGGTCGTGCCCGCGGCGCGGCGCCGCTCGATCACCTCCCACAGCCCGAGACGGCTCCGGGGGTCGAGCCCGGTGGTCGGCTCGTCGAGGAAGATCACGGGCGGGCGAATCACCAGCGCGGCCGCGAGGTCGAGCCTCCGGCGCATGCCGCCGGAGTAGGTCTTCACCATCCGATCGGCCGCGTCGGCGAGCTCGAAGCGCTCGAGCAGCTCGCGCGAGCGGTCGCGTGCCTCGGCCCGGGGGCGGTGGTAGAGCCGCCCGACCATCTCGAGGTTCTCGAAGCCGGTGAGGTCTCGTCGACCGCGGCGTATTGGCCGGCGAGGCCGATGTGCGCCCGCAGCTCGGCGGCGTCATCCACGACGTCGAGGCCGTTCACCCGTGCCGTTCCTCCATCGGGCGGCAGGAGCGTCGTGAGGATGCGGACCGCCGTCGTCTTCCCGGCGCCGTTCGGGCCGAGCAGCCCGTAGACGGTCCCGCTGGCGACGTCCAGGTCGACACCGCACAGCGCCTTGACGTCGCCGTACGACTTCCGCAGGTCCTGAGTCTCTATCGCCGAGGCCCCCGCCATGCCCCGGGAAGTTACCGATCCGCCCTCCCCGACTGAACGTCCCTCAGTGGTCGCTATGACGTACC
>Ga0126312_10002493_pt1 | contig 12307 bp, 11 predicted proteins | sample Plot104A_FD_92537 | JGI IMG/M metagenome (GOLD analysis project Ga0126312, IMG submission 92537) | Serpentine soil microbial communities from UC McLaughlin Reserve, CA, USA - Plot104A | ecosystem: Environmental > Terrestrial > Soil > Grasslands | place: USA: UC McLaughlin Reserve, Lake County... | reverse complement strand
TGCTCGTCGAGCACGGAGAGATCGCTGTCGCTGTGTGCGACTGGCCACGCCCGCAAGGTCAGGGTTCGTGAGCCGAGATCGAGCTTGGTCGTGCCGTCGACGAGAAGCGTCGGGGCTACCATGCGCACCTCGTCGATCAACTGGTTGCCCATGATCCGGCGAAATGCATCAATATAGAACTGTCCGCGCGCGGCCAGGGCGCGCGGCAGGTTTTGGTGGCCGACGAACACGGTCCCCTCGCGCACGAAGGCAGCGTTCCCAAAAGCGTGGTCTGGATGGCCATGCGTGTTGATGACGTACCGGATCGGCTTGTCGGTACGCGCGCGGATCGCCGCAAGCAGCTGCTGTCCCTCATGAACGCTGCCGCCAGTATCGATCACGGCAACAGCGTGTTCGCCGACGATGAATCCGATATTGGCTATTGCGCCATCGTTCTCGCGTGTCATCAGCGCGGTCTGGCCGCCATGCACGAACACGCCAGAAGCAATTTCGCTCACGATCAGCTCTTGTTGCTGCGCCTGCGAAACGCTTGATGCGTCGAGAATGGCAAGCACGGCCAGAATCCAAACGCGATGCGCCATACTTCGGCCTCCGTCTTACCTCGAAACGATCTCGTCGTCCGTCGTCGAGACCGGCTTTGCATCGCAAGGCAAAACCGCAAGAAGATCATTCCTGTTGCACGCTCCAATCGAGGAGCATAGCATTTTGACTGTTCTGGCCTCCGTCGGAACTCTGGTTTATTTCACATCGCCGACTTCGGTTAGAACCTGGCAAAGATTGGCAGGCCGGAAGTGCAACAGCCCTCGATGACAAACGTCCTACTGCGCCGCTGGCTGCTGATTTTGCTGCTCGCGATTGCCGCCATGCTTGTCGGCCGGGATATTGCCCGGGCGCAGAGCAATGACAGCACCGATCTGTCAATCGAACTCGTCGATCCCAAAGTGTTGCGAGTCTGCGCCGATCCGCGCAATTTGCCGTTCTCGAACGAGAAGGGCGAAGGGTTCGAGAACAAGCTTGCCGAATTGTTCGCAGAGAAGCTCAATAAGAAGCTCGACTATATGTACTTTCCGCAGGCGACCGGTTTTGTTCGGATGACGCTCGGCGCCCATCGCTGCGATCTCATCATGGGCTTTCCGCAGGGCGACGAACTTGTCCAGGGTACCAATCCCTACTACCGCACGGCCTACGCGCTGGTCGCCAAGCAGGGCAGCGGCCTCGAGGAAGTCACGACGCTGGGAGACGAGCGCCTGAAAGGAAAGCACATCGGTATTGTCGCCGGCACACCACCCGCCACCAACATGGCAGCCAACGGCTTGATGGCAAACGCACGGCCTTATCCGCTGATGATCGACACGCGCGTCGACTCCTCCGCGCAAGCCATGATCGGTGATCTGGCAAAAGGAGAGATTGACGCCGGCGTTCTCTGGGGACCGATAGCGGGCTTCTACGCCAGGAAGGCAAACCCGCCGCTCCATGCCACGCCTCTCGTCAAGGAAACTACGGGACCTCGGCTGGTCTATCGTATTGGCATGGGGGTCCGGGCGGCCGACCAGAACTGGAAGCGGCAGCTCAACCGTCTGATCCAGGAGAACCAGCCGGCCATCAACAGGATACTGCTCGACTTCGGCGTGCCCCTGCTCGATGAGAACGACCGGCCGATCGGCGCGGAGACGGTGACGAAGTCGCCATGATGCGCAAGCTTGCGGGCCTGACGCTTGCGGCATTCGCATTTGCGGCTCCGGCGCCCGCACAGGATAACGTTCTCGAGCCCGATGGATACCGCACCGAAAACTATCGGGCGCCTGTGCCTGCAACGCTCGCGGGCGCACGCGTTCTGACGACCGCAGAGGCCGAAGCGGTATGGCGCACGGGTACGGCGGTTTTCGTCGATGTGCTGCCGCGCGCGCCAAAGCCGCCAAATCTGCCGGCCGGCACGATCTGGCGTGACAAGCCGAGGCTCAACATACCCGGCAGCGTCTGGCTGCCGGACACGGGTTACGGAGCGCTGGCGGCAGCTACCGAAGATTATCTGCGCCGCGGACTCGCGCGCGCATCCGGCAACAGCAACGCAAAACTGCTCGTGATCTATTGCCAGACCGATTGCTGGATGTCCTGGAACGCAGCGAAACGGGTGCTTTCCTGGGGCTATCCCGACGTGGCCTGGTATCCCTTGGGAACCGATGGTTGGGAGGCCGCCAACCTGCCAATGGCGGAATCGCAACCCGAGCCGCGGCTGGACGAGGAGACGGCGTCTCCGCGCTAGCGCTCCAAGGCGCTATTCCATCTCCTGCTGGATCACGCGGCCAAGTGCGAACAGGCGTTGGTCGATCGCGGTGGGCACCTCACAGACGAATTTGATCACACGCCGCCGGTCCTCGAAAATCCGCGTTTCCCAAGTCAGCTGATTACCGAGTTCGTCGATCTTGGACTGATCGGGCGGGGATGCACCCTGCAACGCTTGCAGTGCGAGCGTATCCGACTGGATCTTGTCGGCGGCCCCGCGCTGCTTGCGGGTCACCCGTTCGAGCCCGCCCATGACCGACGAACGCTCGGCATTGAGCCTGTCGAACAGGCCGGCGAACAGCAGCTTGCCAGCTTCGCCCTTCTCGGTCGCCGAACCGGCCAGAAATTCCGTGATCGCCTTCTCCGCTTCCTCGAGAGGCGTCCGCCTGGCGGCCAGTTTCGACACCAGGGCGCTAACTCTGGCGTCGTCCTTCCATTTGTTCGCAGCATCGTCGAGCGGTGGGCCAGCCCACACTGCGGCGAGAGAGATTTCCGGCACCTTGGCCTGAGCGCACGGCCAGTCGGGATGGCGCGAATCGGCGGCGAGGCAGCATTCGGTCGATACTGCGACGACGAGCAATGCTCCGATCGCGATGCGCCGCCTCATGTTTCGCCTCCGGCGGGTCCGCGGCGGATCAGGCCGCGCGATGGATCATAGGCGTATATCGCGCCGATCATGAAGGCCGCCATGCAGTTGCCCACGACCGCCAGCGAAATCCAGTTTACCTGTCCGTACAGCGCGAAGCGTATCAGTTCAACCGCGTGAGTAAATGGATTGAACAGGCACGCATAATAGAGCACCGGGCTGCTCTCCTGCACCCGCCATAGCGGATACAGCGCAGACGAGGCAAAGAACATCGGAAAGATGACAAAGTTCATCACGCCCGCAAAATTCTCAAGCTGCTTGATGCCGGAGGAAATCAGCATGCCGAGCGCACCGAGCATCAACCCCGACAGGATCAGCGCGGGCAGTACGGTGAGATAGCCGATCGGCGGCGGCGCGATATCCCAGAACCATGCAATCGCCAGGAAGGCGTAGACTTGGAGCAGCGAAACCGCAGTTCCCGCAAGCAGCTTGCAGAACAGCAGGTACCATCGCGGCAGCGGGCTGACCAGCAAGGTGCGCATATTGCCCATCTCGCGATCATAGACCATCGAGAGCGAGGATTGCATGCCGTTGAACAGCTGGATCATCGCCATCAAGCCGGGTGCGATATAGACCTCGTAGAGAATGTAGGTTTCGTATGGCGGGATAATGGAAATGCCGAGCACCTGGCGAAAGCCGGCGGCGAAGATGAACAGCCACACCAGCGGCCTGACCAGCGCCGAGACAAATCGTTCGCGCTGATGCAGGAAGCGCAGCGCCTCGCGCCACACAATGCCGTTCAGGCACGTGACATAGGCCGAGAATGAGAAGCCGCTCCGGTTAGGCGTGGCGGTCGTAGAGCTCATAGCGCGGAGCTCCCGGATTCCGTTGCGGCTCCGGTGAGGCGCATGAATGCGGAATGGACGTCGTGGGCGCCGGCTTCGGCGATGACGCGCGCGACCTGGCCGTGCGCAAGCGTGCGGCCCTGATGCAGGACCACAAGGTCATCGATCGGCGTTATCTCGTCGAATAAATGCGTCGCCCATAGTACGCCGATGCCTTGGTCGGCGACCAGCTGGCGGACGTGGCTGAGGATATCGGCGCGGGCCTTGACGTCCAGCCCGACGGTTGCCTCGTCGAGCAGCAGCAGCCGTGGGCGATGCAGCAGCGCACGGGCGATTTCCAGCCGCCGCATCTGGCCGCCCGAGAGGTCGCGAACTTTTGAGCCGGCGCGATCATCAAGGCCGATGCGTGTGAGGACCTCATGGCTGCGCAAGCTTGCCTCGCCCCTCGCGATGCCGTGCAGCGCGGCGTGATAAAGCAGATTCTGCCTGACCGAGAGGTCGAGATCGAGCGTGCGTGGCTGGAACACCACGCCGAGCAGCCGGAGCGCTTCGCCCGGCGCGATGCCGATGTCATGGCCGAATATGCTGATGCGTCCGGTCTGAATTCCGAACAGCCGCGTCACCAGAGAGAACAACGTGCTCTTGCCGGCGCCGTTAAGGCCAAGCAATGCCGTGAAGCCCGCAGGCGCAACCGTGAAATTGATGTCGACGAGGGCGCGCCGGGTGCCGTAGGAATGACTGACGCCGTCAATCGACAGCGCGGGCATTTCGGCAGGTTCATGCCGGGGGCGGACGTCCTGCGAAACGTGGCCGGCGATGGGCGTATCGGCCGCGGTCATTGCTGCGCCATCGTGATGCCCCAGGGCAGCTCGCCGACCTGGATTGTCTTGATCACCTTTTGAGCGGCAACGTCGATCACGGAGACGTCGTTGGATACGCCATTGGTCACCAGCAGATACTTTTGGTCCGGCGTGAATGCCATGTGCCAGACGCGCTGGCCGACGAGAAGATACTTTGTGACCGTATGGCTCGTTCCGTCGACGACGGCGATGCGGTTGGCCGGACCGAGCGCAATGAAGGCGGTCTTGCCGTCCTTGGTGATGCCGATGCCGACCGGCTGGATTGCTTCGCGACGCAAGCCGGGAATGTTGAAGGTGATCTTGTCGGTGACGGTGCGTTTGACCGGGTCGATGACCGACACCGTGCCCCCGATCTCCGAGGATACCCACAATTCGGAACCGTCAGGCTTGAATTCGGCAAAGCGTGGACGCGCATCGACCAGCACATTGGCGACGATCTGTCGCGTCGCGGTATCGATGAAATGCGCCATGTTGGTCGTCTCTGAGGTATTGATCAAAATCTTGCCGTCCGGGCTGAGAGCCATGCCTTCGGGCTCGACGCCGACCTGGATGTCGCCGATGCGGACGCGCTTTTCGAGATCGATGATGGTCACCGTGTTGTCGTTCTCGTTGGCGACATAAAGGGTCTTGCCGGCGGCGTCCTGGGTGAACAATTCCGGATCAGGACCGGAGGGCAGGCTGTCGACCACCTGCTGGGTCGCCGCGTCGATCACCTCGATCTTGTCGTCATCGCCGACCGCGACCAGCACGAACTTGCTATCCCTTGTGAACTCGATGCCGCGCGGCCGCTGACCCACCTTGATGGTCTTGGTGACGGACCATTTGTCGGTATCGATGACCGAAACGGTGTTGCTCTTCTCGTTCGACACATAGGCGATGAAGGCCGAGGCGGGCGTCGCGGCCGACAGCCCTGCAGCCAGCCATGCAGCCATTCCGGAACGCAGACAACGACGCCACATGCGCAATCTCCAAGCCTTCAATATAGGTGCTTTATCACAGCTTGCTTCAATGCAGCTTGCATCTGGTTTCGGGCCGGTCGACGCCGAGCGTATCGAGTTCCGAGACTTGATGCAGGAATCCCTCCTGCGGCGAAACCGAGACGACCATGCGTCCGTCGACCAGCAGGATGGGCTGGCGAAGCTGTAGATTCCAGTCCCGCAGCGTCAGCCGCTGGCCTTTGAACGCGGCAACGGAAAAATCCGGCCGCTTGAGAAAATCAAACACTGGTTTCGGCTCACCGGAATTGGTGCGCGATGTGGCCTCGCCGATCATGCGCGCCGCGGTCCAGGCCTGCATGTCCAGCGCCGTCATGCGCCGCGAATTCAATTTGATAAAGCGGTTCTGCATCTGGATCGCGCCCCACTGGTCCTGCGCGGCGTCCCAGCTTGTCGGCACCAGACCTGCCGAGCCGGCGACCGGCCGCGGATCCCACGTTCGATACGGCAGATAGGATGCAAAAACCTCGCTTTCGTCTGCCGCGACGAGAACGTCATAGGCCGGGGCCTGCTGCGTCAACACCGGCATTTGACGCTGGATCTGGGTTACGCCGCTGTCGGTCCGGCGGGCGCCGCCGGTATCCTCGAATACTCGCTCCTGAACGATTTTTGCGCCGAAGCGCGCCGCGGCGCGCCGCAGCGCATCGGCGTATAGCTTGTCCTGATCGTGCGAACCGACCACCAGCATCCAGCGCTTCCACTGCTTCCACACCAGATACTGGGCCAGAGCATCCGCGAGCATCGAGCGCGTCGGGGCGACATGGATCACGTTGCCGCGGCAATCCTGCTCGCGCAGCCGATCGTCGATCGATCCGGCATTCAACAGCACGGTTTCGCCACCACGGAGCGCGTCGGCGGCCTTCAACAGCGCGTCCGCGGGAAGGTCGGCGATGATGAAGCCATTACGGCCGGCGAGCGCCACCGCTGCCTGGGCGACGTCGTCGCCCTCCTTGAGCCTGACCTCTTCGAGGGTGAAATGCTGATTGAGGAACTTGCCGGTCGTGTTGTTGTCCTCGATCGCGAGGCGCGCGCCGGCGATACCATCATTCTCCGAGGGCTGTTCGACCAGGGACAATTTCGACTTGACGCCGGCGTAACCGAGATAGCCGATTCCGATCTCGACGGGGCCGGCCGCGAGCGCGTGGGTCGCCACGACGCTCAAGCCGATCGCACCGACCAACCATCGAACCATGAATCCTCCCTGAGGTTTCTCTACGACCGAACCGACGATGCGGGGACTCTTGGCTTGAAACATGACCGAATTGTCTTAGCTTGCAAGTCCGCATTTTGTCGTTGCGCAGCCGCCGACGTCGGAGATCACGACTATGAGAATGCTCTTTGCCTTCGCCGCGCTGATGCTGTTGGTTTCCGTGCCGGCGCGCGCCGATCCGCCGAGGCTTGCTGTGTTGGATTTCGAATTGCTGGATACAAGCCTCGAAGGCGAGATGAGGGGGCCGCAAGCCGACGAGCATGATCGACTGATGCGCATCAGCGATCAGGTGCGCAGGCAGTTGACGGAGTCCGGCAAGTTCCAGCTGCTCGACATCTCTCCGGTGAAGGCTGCGGCTGAGGGCAGCAATCTGCAGGCCTGCGGTGGTTGCGACGTCCAATATGCGCAGCGGATCGGCGCCGATCTGGTCATCACGGGTGTCATGAAGAAGATATCGACCCTGATTCTCAACCTGACGATCTTCGTGCGCGACGTCCGTACCGGACAGCTGATCACCGCCATGAATGCCGATTTTCGCGGCAACACCGATGAATCCTGGACGCGGGCAACGAGCTATCTCGTGCGCAACCGGTTGCTCGCGCCGAACTATGGCAGGCCGCAGCCACAATAGACCGCAGGTTCAGGCCGCGAGACGCGCGGCGTGCCAGCGCAGATGATCATTCATGAAGGTAGAGATGAAGTAATAGCTGTGATCGTAGCCAGCTTGGCGGCGCAAGGTGAGGGGAATGTTCGCCTTCTCGCAGGCTGCTTGCAGCAATTGCGGGCGTAGTTGCTCGGCGAGAAACGGATCAGCGTCGCCATAGTCGACCAGAAAATCGGAAAATCTGGCGCCGTCCTCGATCAGCGCCACCGCGTCGTGGCTGCGCCAGGCTTGTTTGTTGTCGCCGAGATAGCCGCCGAGCGCCTTGATCCCCCACGGCACCTGCGAGGGAGCCACGATCGGCGCAAACGCGCTTGCCGCGCGGTAGCGATCGGGATGACGCAACGCCATGGTCAGCGCGCCGTGACCACCCATGGAGTGACCGAAGACGGACTGCCGCCCGGCATCGACCGGAAATTGTTCGGCGATCAATTTCGGAAGCTCTTCCGTCAGATAACTCCACATGCGGTAGTTGCGCGCGAACCGCTGTTGCGTTGCGTCGACGTAAAAGCCGGCACCGAGCCCGAAATCGTAGGCGTTCGCCGGATCCCCGGGCACATTCTCGCCGCGTGGACTGGTGTCCGGCGCGACCAGGACCAATCCAAGCTCGGCGCATGCGGCACGGTATTCGCCTTTTTCCGTCACGTTGGCGTGGGTGCAGGTCAGACCCGACAAATACCAGACCACCGGCTGCAACACGCCATTGGCGTGCGAGGGGACATAGACCGAAAAGGTCATGTCGGTCCCGGTCTCACGACTGGCATGCTTGTAGACGCCCTGCGTGCCGTCATGGGATTTGTTGAGGGAAACGGTTTGCATGGTCATGACTTGCGGGCTCCATGGCTTGCGACTCCAGCGCCGCGCAGCGCCGTTTTCAAGCCACGCCGCTCTTGATTGCCAATCGCACAAGTTCGGCCGACGTGCGCACCCCGAGCTTCTGGCGCATGATCGAGGATGTATTGGCGACTGTTTTGTAGGAGGAATGGACCAGCCATGCGATCTCGGAGAGATTTTTGCCGACGCTGAGCAAGCGCAATATTTCCATCTCGCGTGACGTCAGTTTCGACAATGGGCTCTTGGCGAATGCGGGCCCCGCAAACGCAATGCTTCGCGCGAGCGCGGGCGGCAGATATGTTCCGCCTTTTCCGACTTCCTGAACGGCTTCCATCAGGTCGCAGGGATCGCCGGTCTTGGAGACATAGCCCTTGGCGCCGACTTCGATGGCGCGAGCGGCAAATATCGGATCGTCGTTCATGCTGAAGATGATGATGCGTGCGCCGGCATCACGAGCGAGGATGCGCCGCGCCAACTCGAATCCCGACACGGTCGGCAGATTGATATCGAGAACGCAGACATCCGGATCCTCGTCGACAAACGCGCGCTCGCCGCTCTCGGCGTCGGAGGCTTCCAGTATCTCGATCTCGGGATCGTCCGCGAACAGGGCACGGCACCCCGAAGCAACGATGCGATGATCATCAACGATCAGAACGCGCATTGGCATTGGTCCCGGACACCGGCGTCGATCCCTTTGTGCACCGCGTCAGATTGCGCTGCCGGCATGCCGGCGCGAGGGCTTGCCTTGGACCGGTCATGCAACGCGAGCGATATTGCTGTACGCTTCAATTAGATAGCCGCGTCATTTGTCTGTCAACGCTCGTGTTGGGTGGAACCGAAGGCGCTGCGCTAGTGGACAAACGCCATGTGGCAAAACCTTTCCTTGCGCGCCCGCATCAACCTGCTCTTCGCGCTGGTTCTTTCGCTCGGTCTAGCCATCAACATCACGCGGCTGGTGTTGGAGGCTGCACCCCGTGTTCAGGCCGAAGATCAAAGCGTCATACGGCTGGCCCGCCAATTTATCGAAACCATCGTTGCAGGGCTGCACGAGGCACCGGATCCCGATGCACGGTTGAACCAGATCGTCAGCGATCTCAACCACCTGCGCCACGTCAGCATCACGCGGCAGAATGCTGCAGTCGAGAAATCCGGAAGGACCGAACGCGCCGACGACAATGACGATGCTCGTTCGCCGCCGGCGTGGTTCGTCGCGCTCGTGCATCCGGAAAAGACCGCGGTGAGTGTGCCGATTTCCATCAATGGAAAACCGGAAGCGCTGGTGATCACGTCGCATCCGAATGACGAGATGGCCGAGATCTGGGATGGAATCGTTACCCAGCTCGAGATCGGCTCCGCCATCGGCATTGCTCTCCTTTTGATTACGATGATGGTCGTCAGTCGCGCGCTGGCGCCGCTTCAGGCGCTTTCGAAGGCGATGACGGATATCGAAGCCGGATTCTATGACGTGCGTGTCGAGCCCGGAGGTGCGCCCGAACTGGCTGCGATCTGCAGCAAATTGAACCACGTTACAGCTACCCTGGGAAACACGATGGAGGAAAAGCGGCGTCTCGCCGAACGCGCGGTCTCGCTGCAGGATATGGAGCGCAAGGAGATCGCGCGCGAATTGCATGACGAGTTCGGACCCTATCTTTTTGCGCTGCGCGCGCATGCCGGCGCGCTGGTGCGGCTTTCTGACGTTCGGGAGCGAAACGTGGAAGCGTTGCGAAAGCATGGCGGCGCCATCCTGGAACAGGTCAATGCGCTTCAGCAATTCAACCGCCGAGTTCTGGAAAAGCTCCGGCCGGTCGGATTGGCTGAACTCGGGCTTCGCGAAGCGCTCGGGGCTTTGCTGCGCCTGTGGGGTGAGTCCCATCCAGCCGTGGCCATCGAGACCACGATTTCATCCTCGCTCGGCGAATCAAGCGAGACTGCCGATTTGACGATTTACCGCACCGTCCAGGAAGCCCTGACCAACGTCTTCCGGCACGCAGGCGCAACCAGCATCAACGTCACCGTCGAACCCACCGAGCTGGCGTCGGGGCTCACGCAGGCCGGCCGCAGCGGCGCTCTGGTGCGGGTCCGCGACAATGGCAGCGGGTTGAAGCCCGATCACAAGCTTGGCCTCGGGTTAACGGGAATGCGCGAGCGCATTATGGCGCTTGGCGGCTCCCTTACCGTCGTCTCCGGGGACGGCGGAGTAACGGTAGAGGCAGTTGTTCCCCGGGACGCACGTTCCTGATCCGGGATTTTTTCCCGGCCCGTTCGGGACGTTTTTGAATGGTGCGCGGCTTTATCGATGTCCTAAGATCATCCGCACAAACCGGCGGGGACCAATGCGGCCGGATGGGGACGAAGTAATGGGTGGTACTCGATTCCGGTTTGTCGGGACAATAGCGCTGTGTCTGGTTCCCGGGAGTGACCGTGCTCAGGCCCAGGAAGCCTCCAGGGAACTCGAGGCTTTGCCCTCTATCGAGGTAACAGCCCCGCCGACGAGCACAGCCAGGCCAGGCGGCAGTACAGCCCGTAGTAGCAGAACTGTGTCCCGGGGCGCTCGACCGACGCGCAGGGTGTACGTTTACCCGACCGCGCCCACGCCGACGGCGGGCGGGGGAATGGATGTCGACAAGGTGCCGGCAGCCATCAACGCGGTTGGCGCCGCGCAGATCGCGCGTACCGACTCGCTGAATATCGCGGATGCGCTGCAGCAACAGGTGCCGGGTATCATCATCAGTGATACGACCGGAAATCCATTCATGCCGGACATCCAGTTTCGAGGTTTCGTTGCCTCTCCAGTCTCCGGTACGCCCCAGGGCCTGGCAGTTTACCAGAACGGGATACGCGTCAACGAAGCGTTCGGCGACACCGTTCATTGGGACTTGATCCCGACTACTGCGATCAAGTCGATCGCCGTCGTGACCAATAATCCTGCGTTCGGCCTCAACGCGCTCGGCGGAGCGGTCAACGTGCAGATGAAGAATGGCTTCAATTATCAAGGAGCCGAGATCAACACGATGGGCGGCTCGTTCGGACGCATCCAGAGTTCGGCGCAGTATGGCAAGCAGATCGACAATTTCTCCGTCTATGGTGCGCTGGAAGGCGTGCGCGACAACGGCTACCGCAATTTTTCGGAATCGGCGATCCGGCGCTTCTATGGTGATGTCGGCTACCGGACCGACAACAGCGAATTTCATCTCAACGTAGGTGTTGCGAAAAACAACTTCGGCGCTGCTGCGACAGTGCCAGTCGAACTGCTCGACAAGTACTGGGGCGCCACCTATACGACACCGCAAACCACGGACAACCGCGTTGCCTATGCCAATCTGACCGGAAAGGTCGAGGCCACGCCGACCTGGACGATCGAAGGCTCGGCGCGCATCCGCGCATTCCGGCAGAAGACGGTGGACGGAAACCCGACCGAGACGCAGCCATGTGCACCTCCCAACGATGCGTTTCTTTGCTTCAACGACGACACTTCTTTTGCAAATGGCCTTAACGGACTCCCGATCGTAAATCCCTTCCCCGACACCGCCGTGCTGGGGCAGATCGACCGGACGACGACCCGTTCGACGACGACGGGGGCGACACTGCAGGCCACCAATACCGATCAATTGTTCGGGCACAACAATCAGTTCATGATTGGCGCCAGTTTCGACTCCGGCGTCACCCGCTTCGGGGCCAGTGCGGAACTGGGCACGATCGGTACCAACTACGTCGTCAACGGCAGCGGCATATTTCTCGGGCGATCCGGCGATCCGATTTCAATCGGCCCGGTCGATCTTCGCGCCACCAACCGATACACTGGACTCTATTTGCTCGATACGTTCGACGTAACGGATGCGTTTTCAATCTCGGGCGGCGGCCGTTTCAACTACGCAAGCATCGTCCTTCAGGATTTGATCGGCACCGACCTCAATGGCGCTCATACGTTCAGCCGCTTCAATCCGATGATCGGCGGCACTTACAAGATCACGCCGGGCTTGACCGCCTATGCCGGCTATTCCGAAGCCAATCGCGCGCCGACCCCGCTGGAGCT
>Ga0126312_10002492_pt1 | contig 12309 bp, 10 predicted proteins | sample Plot104A_FD_92537 | JGI IMG/M metagenome (GOLD analysis project Ga0126312, IMG submission 92537) | Serpentine soil microbial communities from UC McLaughlin Reserve, CA, USA - Plot104A | ecosystem: Environmental > Terrestrial > Soil > Grasslands | place: USA: UC McLaughlin Reserve, Lake County... | reverse complement strand
CGACCTGATCGGCATGAAGATCGGCGACTACGTGGTCACCGAGTCCGGCTTCGGCGCGGACATGGGCATGGAGAAGTTCTTCGACATCGTCTGCCGCTTCGGCGGGCTGACGCCGAGCGCCGTCGTGCTCGTCACCACGGTGCGCGCGATCAAGCACCACGGCGGCGTCGAGGACGACCCGCGCGTCGAGCGCTCGCAGGCGCTGTCGGCGATCGAGGTCGGGATGGCCAACGTGCGCCGCCACCTCGCGATCGTCCGCGAGTTCGGGATGCCCGCCGTGGTCGCGGTCAACCGCCGCCCCGGCGACACCAACGAGGAGGTCGAGCTCGTCAAGCGGCTCGCGCTCGAGGCCGGCGCGTTCGGCGCCGCGGCCAACGAGGGCTTCGTGCGCGGCGGCGCGGGCGCCGCCGCCCTGGCCGAGGCGGTCGTCGAGGCGTGCGAGCAGCCGAACACGTTCAAGCCGCTCTACGCCAACGACGAGCCGATCCAGGACAAGATCGAGGCGGTCGCCAAGCGCGTCTACGGCGCGACCGGCGTCTACTTCTACCCGGAGGCCGAGAAGAAGCTGACGCAGTTCACGAGCGACGGGCTGGGCCACTTCCCGGTCTGCATGGCCAAGACGCACCTGTCGCTCTCATCGGACCCGACGCTGCTCAACGCGCCGGAGCACTTCACGCTGCCCGTGCGCGACATCCGCGCCTACACCGGCGCGGGGTGGCTCGTGCCGCTGTGCGGCGACATCACGCAGATGCCGGGACTTGGCAAGTCACCGGCGGCGCTGAACGTGGACATCGACGCCGAAGGGCGTACTGTCGGGTTGTTCTGAGATGGATCCGAGGCCGTCACTCGTAGACCACACCGAGCAGGCGCTGCGGGCGTGGCTCGCGACCGGCTCGCATCGGCCCGGCGACAGGCTGCCGCCGGAGCTCGAGCTGGCCGCGATGCTGGGTGTCTCGCGTGGAACGCTGCGGACGGCGCTCGACCGGCTCGAGGACAGCGGCGAGATAACGCGCCGCCAGGGGTCGGGCACCTACGTCGGCAAGGCGGTGCGGCCGACCGCGTTCCACGAGGGCCTCGAGGTGCTGCGGCCGTACTCCGAGCTCGCCGAGCGGCGCGGTGTCGCGCTGTCGGTGCGCGACCTCGAGGTCGTCGAGCAGCGGGTCGGCAGCGAGGTGGCGCAGGTCTTCGGGCTCGATCCCGACACGCCCGCGTGGACGATCACGCGCACGATCATGGCCGACCGCGAGCCGGTCGCCGTGATGCGCGACGTGGTCCGGCCGGGCGTGCCGCTGCCGCGCGAGCGCGACCTGCGCCGCGCGATCGAGTCCGGCGGCATGGTGCTCGACGTGCTGCTCGACCACGGCGTCGCGATCGCCTTCGCCGTCACGCGCGTGCGGCCGCTGATGATCTCCAACCGCGAGCGCGTGGGCCGCGCGCTCGAGGTCCAGGCGGCGACGGCCGTGCTTGTGCTCGAGGAGGTCATGCACCTCGGCTCCGGCGAGCCCGTGCAGCACTCGTCCGACACCTTCGCCCCGGGCGGCATCGACCTCCACGTCCGGCGCAACCTCGCCGTCGCCGCGCCGGCACCGCTGGTGCGCGCCGTGGGCCGCGCATAGGGCGACGGCGACCCGCCGCGCGCGGGCGCGGTTGCCGGTTGACCGTCCTCCGCCCGAGGAATAGATTTCCTCGCTCTTCGACGTCACCCGCGACCTGGGGGGATGGGGATGTCACGCAGAGCGAGTTTGTCAGTGCTCGCTGTCCTGCCGGTGCTCCTAACCGGCGTGCTGAGCGGGACGGCCGGCGCCGTACCGCCACTTGCTCAGGGGTGGGATCCGATAGACGGCCCGCTGCCGGCGGAGGCAGAGCATCCGGGCGGGCCCGGACACCTGCCACCCGGCAGCCGCAACATGGAGCTGGTGGGGAAGCTCGACCTGACGAGCGTCGACGGTGGCATCGCCGACGTGGCGGCATTCGGTGACTACGCCTACTTGAACGCGTTCTCGCCCGAGTGCGCCGGGCGCCCGGGCGCACAGGGCACGGGCGTCCACGTCGTCGACATCTCCGATCCGGGGGCGCCCCACAAGGTCGGCTTCATCCCGGCGCACCCGAACAGCTACGTCGGCGAGGGCATCCACATCGTGCACGCCTCGACGCCGTCCTTCACCGGCGACATCCTGATTCACAACAACGAGACCTGCAACGCCACCGAGTTCGCGCCGTCGGGCGCATCGCTGTGGGACGTGACCGACCCGACCGACCCGAAGCCGCTGAAGCTGAACTTCGGCGACCCGAGCCCGGCGGTCGCGGGCCAGACCTATCACACCACCCACAGCGCTCAGCTGTTCGTGCAGCGCGGAGCGCTCGGAGGCAAGGACCGCGTCATCGCCACGCTGCAGGACAACCAGGACCTTGACGACGTCGACATCTTCGACGTCTCGGACCCGAGCTCCCCCGTGATGCTGTCGGAGCAGGGGCTCGAGGACTGGCCGGGGGCGCAGGGCTCCTACGCCAACGGCGACACGGTGTTCCACCACGACATGCAGCACAAGCGGATCGACGGGCACGACTATCTGCTCGTCTCCTACTGGGATGCGGGCCAGGTGCTGCTCGACATCGACGACCCGGCCAACCCGGTCTTCGTCACGGATTCGGACTACCGGTTCCCGGACCCGCTGATGCCGGACTTCGAGATCCCCGAGGGGAACAGCCATCAGGCCTACTGGGACGCCGACAACGAGTTCATCGTCTCGACGGACGAGGACTTCTCCCCGTTCCGCACCGACTTCGCGATGACGAGCGGACCGAACGCAGGGCCTTACGGCGCCGGCGAGTTCGGCTTCACGGTGCCGGTCGACTCGCGGCCAGGCGGGCAGATCAACGGTCCCACCGTGTTCGGTGGGCGCGGCTGCATCAGCGGCGGCCCGGACGCCGTCGGCGATCCCGCTCCGCCGCCCGCCAGCGCGATCGCGGCCGCGCCGGGCGAGGAGAAGGCGGTCGTCTTCTCGCGCGGAGGCTGCTTCTTCTCGACCAAGATCCACTCGGGGCAGAACCTCGGCTACGACGTGGTCATCATCGGGCAGAGCCACGCCGGCGCGAGGGGCGGGCTGCTTCCCGACAGCTTCTTCTGCGGCGGCCAAGGGCACGAGTTCACGATCACCGCGTCGGCGATCTGCATCGGCCATCGCGCCATGCACCTGATGTTCGACGACACGCCCGAGTACACCGGCGCAGACGGTGTCGACATACCGCTCGGAGCGCTGGGCGCGAATTACATGGCCAGCACCGAGTTCGACGGCTGGGGCTACGTGCAGCTGCACGACGCACGGGACGCGAACCTCAGGATCATCGATTCCTACGCCGTGCCCGAGGCGCTCGACGAGGACTTCGCCGAGGGTTTCGGGACGCTGAGCGTCCACGAGGTCAAGACCGACCCGCGCGAGAAGGTCAACCTGGCGTACATCTCGTACTACAACGCGGGCGCGCGGGTGGTGAAGCTGAGCTACAAGCACGGCATCGTCGAAAAGGGCTTCTTCATCGACGAGGGCGGCAACCACTTCTGGGGGACGTTCCCGCACCGCCTGGGCAAGAGCCGCGGTGCGCCGCTGCTTCTGTTCAGCGACCGCGACCGAGGTCTGTACATCCTGCGGTACACGGGTTGAGCCTGTCGGCGCCGCCGGCCCCGACGGGGCCGGCGGCGCCCGCCTAGCCTCCCTGGAAGCGGGCGACGTAGACCGGCCCGCCGCGCTCGTCGCGCAGGCGCAGCTCGGTCACGCCGAGCAGGTCGACGCGCGTCGTCGCGCCGAAGCTGCTGCCGCGGCCGCCGAGCTCGTATCGTCCGAGCTCGCTCGTCGCGCCGGCGCGCGTGACCAGCGTCGCGACGTAGCGGCCGCGCGGCAGCTCGCGCTCGAGCGTGACGAAGATCCACGACGGGCGGCCGCCGTAGTGGAACACCAGCGTCGCGATCGCCGAGGACGGTCAGGGCGAGGCCGAACACGCGGAGGAGAAGCCCGTGACGTACACGCTGCCGGCGCCGTCGACCGCGATCGCGGAGACGAGATCGGTGTTGTCGCCGGGGCCGTCGTAGCCCTGCGCGCCGTCGGGGCCGAACTTCACGACGAGGTAGTCGTAGTTGGGGCTGAAGATGACGCCGTCGTCGACCCAGCCGGCGGCGTAGACGTTGCCGGCCGCGTCCACCGCCAGCGCGCGCGCCTCACCGCCGGCGCCGCCGCGCGAGCCGTCGTAGCGCGCGGTCCAGCGCGGCGCGCCCTCAGGGCCGAGCTTCACGACGGCGAACGGATTCGCGCCGCCGCTCGCCTCGACGGAGCCGGCGACGTAGGCGTTCCCGGCCGCGTCCGTCGCGATCGCTCCGGCGCGGTCGTAGGCGCCGCCGTCGAAGCGGATGACCTGCGGCGCCTGGGCGGCCGCCGCGGCCGGGGCTGAGAGGGCGACTCCGAGGGCGATGCGATGGCGCCTGCGCGCATGACGACCACTCCGTTGTGTCGGGGGTACCGGCGGTAATACGGCGCGGCGCCGCTCAGGGATTGGACTGATCGCGCGTCTTCGTCGCGAGCATGTCGGCGCGTCCGCTCGCCATGGCGCGCCGCAGCAGAGCCGGCGCGAAAGTGCGCAGGGCCGCCAGCCCGCCGTAGAAGCGGGGCACGTAGCGCTCGGCGCGGCGTCCCAAGCCGGCGTCGACGATCGCCTCCGCCGCCTCCTCGGGAGTGCCGAGCATCCAGCGCGTCGTGCGCTTCCCGGCCAGCTCCCGCGCCGGGAACCCCTCGGTCGGGATGAACCCCGGCATCACCACGCCGACGTGCACGCGGTGCGCGTGCTCCTCGGCGCGCAGGCTGTCGCTCCACACGGCGAACGCCGCCTTCGAGGCCGAGTATGCGCCGACGCCGGGGCGGCCGATCCGGCCCGCGGTGCTGGCGACGTTCACGATCGCGCTCGGCGCCGAGGCGCGCAGCAGCGGCAGCAGCGCCTCGACGAGCCGGACCTGGGCGTGGAAGTTGAGCTCCATCGTGCGACGCACCTGCTCGTGCCCCGTCTCCCCGAACGCGCCGCGCCCGCCGCGGCCGGCGTTGTTGACGAGCAGGTGGAGCCGCCCGCCGTGGTGCCGCTCCACGTGCGCGCGTGCGCGCTCGGGCGCATCCGGGTCGGTCAGGTCGAGCGCGAGGACCGTCGCCGCCGCCGGCAGCGCGGCGGCGAGCCGCTCGAGCCGCTCGGCCCGGCGCGCGACCAGCACGAGCTCGATCGCGGGCTCGCGCGCGAGCCGCTTCGCGGTCGCCTCGCCGAGCCCGCTCGACGCTCCGGTGATCAGGGCCACGGTCATGCGGCCGCGGATCCTAACCCCCGAGCGGCGGCCCCACCTTCGTGACCTCCGGCCACGGCTCGAGCGCCCACTCCGGCACCTGCTCGCCCGCGAGCTCGGCCGCGATGCGCGCAAAGTAGCGCTCGAAGCCGGCGGGCGTGCAGACGATCAGCGTTCGCGCGGGGGAGGCGCCGAAGTTGGCGAACGTGTGGACCGCGCCGCGCGCCACGAACGCGTGCCCGCCGGCGCGCCGGGTGACGAGCTCGTCGCCGAGCCGGAACGTCAGCTCGCCCTCGAGCACGCAGAACAGCTCGTCGAAGTCGTGCCGGTGCATCGGCGGCCCGGAGCCGCCGGTGCCGATGAAGTTGTCCATCAGCGCGATCCGGCCGCCGCTCTCGTCGCCGCGCAGCAGCACGTTCACGTGGCGGCGGTCGAGCGGCAGCCGTCGCGCGCGATCGAGGTCGCCGCGCTCGCCGATGCGCGGGCCGGCGGCGGAAGGCTCGGGGGCGGGCCCGGCCGGCGTGCTGAAGCGCAGGTAGCGCGCCGGCCGCTCGCCGCGGTTCGCGACCGCGCGCATCGTCCCGCCCGGCGCGCACGCGAGCGCGCCGGGCCCTGCGATGACGAGCTCCTCGCCGAGCTGGAACGTCAGGTCGCCGTCGAGCACGTAGAACGTCTCGTCGAAGTCGCGGCGATGCGGCGGCGGCCCTTCCCAGCCGGCCGGGACCCTGCTCTCGGCCATCGCGATGACCCCGCCGGTCTGGTTGCCGCTCAGGAGCACGCGGGTCTGCTGCGTTTCGGTCGTCATCCGTTCCTCCGTCTAGGACTGGCGGGTTCTCAGGGGCAGCTCCGGCAGCCGGAGCACGACGAGCAGCGCGAGCGCCGCCAGCGGCGCCGCGACGAGGAAGACGGCCTGGACGCCGCCCTCGATCTCGGCGCGCGAGACGTGGCCGCCCGTGTGCGCCGCGAACACCGCTCCGAGCAGCGCGGCGCCGACCGCGCCGCCGAGCGCGCGGAAGAAGCCGGTCGTGGCGGTCGCGACGCCCAGCTCGCGCCGGTCGACGCTGTTCTGGACGGCCACGATCAGCACCTGCGTGACCATCCCGAAGCCGAGGCCGAACACGACCAGGCCGAGGCCGGTCGCAACCTGCGACGGATCGCCGGCGAGCGCCGCGAGCAGCACGAGCGCCGCGGTCATCAGGCCGAGGCCCGCGATGGGGAAGTGCTTGTAGCGGCCGGTGCGCGCGATGCTGCGTCCCGACAGCGTCGTGGAGACCGTGATGCCGAGCATCGCCGGGGCCAGCAGCAGCCCGGACTCGGTCGGGCTGGCGCCAGTCGTCGCCTGGAGGAACAGCGGGACGAACACCGTGATCGAGAACAGCGCCGCCGTCGCCAGGAACAGCGCCGAGCTCGCGATCCCGACGGGCCGGCTGCGCAGCAGATGGAAGGGCACGATCGGGTCGGCCGCGCGCCGCTCGCGCGCCAGCAGGGCGCCCGACAGCGCCACGGTCGCGGCGATCAGCGCGAGCAGCTGGGGCGAGTCCCAGGCGTAGCGCTCGCCGCCCCAGATGCAGGTCAGCATCAGCGCGCTGGTCGCGCCCGCCAGCAACGCCGCGCCGGCCGCGTCGAGCGGCTGCTCGGGCCGCGCGCTCGCGGGCGCCGGCAGGCGCAGCTGCAGGCCGGCCAGCGCGACCAGCCCGATCGGCAGGTTGACGAGGAACACCCAGCGCCAGCTCGCGTGGTCCACGAGCACGCCGCCGAGCAGCGGGCCGGCGATCGTGGCGAGCGCGAACGTCGCCGCGATGCGGCCCTGGTAGCGCCCGCGCTCGCGCGGGGCGACGAGGTCGCCGACGGCCGCCATCGCGAGCGTCATCAGGCCGCCGGCCGCGACACCCTGGACGAGCCGCAGCGCGATCAGCTGCGTGATGTCCTGCGCCGCGCCGCACAGCGCGGAAGCGAGGAGGAACGCGCTCAGCGCGATCTCGAGCAGCGGCTTGCGGCCGTGGCGGTCGCCGAGCTTGCCCCACAGCGGCGTCGACGCGGCGGCGGCCACGACGTACGCCGTCACCACCCAGGAGACGTCGCCGACGCTGCCGAGGTCGCCCGCGATCACCGGCAGCGCCGTGGCGAGGATCGTCTGGTCGAGCACGGCCGGCAGCATCGCCAGCACGATCGCGGCGAACGGGACCGCGACGGGGGAGGAGTATGTGGGGGCGTTGCGGTTCATGCACATCACTATAGCGACTCGAAACTTATGGTGCAACTAGAATTGTTGCTGCTATATTCGTTGCCATGGCCGCTGGACTGCGAGAGCGCAAGAAGCAGCAGACGCGTCAGTTGATCGCCGAGACCGCGCGGCGCCTGTTCGCCGAGCGGGGCTTCGAGCACGTGACGATCGCCGAGATCGCGCGCGCGGCGGAGGTCTCCGACCAGACGGTGTTCAACTACTTCCCGACTAAGGAGGAGCTCGTCTACTGGCGCCTGGGCTCGTTCGAGGAGGAGCTGCTGTCGGCGATTCGCGACCGCGAGCCGGGCGAGTCGATCCTCGCGGCCTTCGGCCGCTTCCTGCTGGCGCAGCGCGGGCTGCTCGGGCAGTCTGACCCGGAGGCGCGCGAGCATCTGGTCGCGCTGAGCCGGATGATCGAGGCGAGCCCGGCGCTGCGCGCGCGCGAGCAGCAGATCTTCGCCGCCTACACCGACTCGCTGGCGGTTCTCATCCGCGAGGAGCGCCGCGCCGCGCCGGAGGACATCGAGCCGTGGGCCGCGGCGAACGCGATGATGGGCGTGCACCGTGCGCTCGTCGGCTACGCGCGCCGCCGGGTCGTCGAGGGCGCGCGCCAGCCGAAGCTCGCGCGCGACGTGCGCGAGCAGGCCGAGCGCGCGCTCGCGCTGCTCGAGCGCGGTCTCGGCGACTACGGCGGCGATCGGCCGCGCTAACCGCCGGAAGCCGCGGCCGCGTAGTGGCCCGTCGGCGGCGGGTCCGCGGCGGGGGTGATGGCGCGGTTTGAACGGCGGGCTTTGAGGGCCGCTTGGTGGCGGGGTCGCCGGGTACCACGCGTGAACGCCGGGAGCCCCAGGAGCTCGCGCGTGCGACCTGCGTTGACGCGGGTTGGATCGCCGGTCAACGCTACACGCCGCGACGTTTCGGCGGCGCGTGCAGCAGTGACGGCGCATATCGCCGTCAACGCTGCAACGCCCGCTCGACGACGGGTCCGTGCTGCGTTGACGCGCCGGCGTGGTCGCCGCTCACCCCGCCTCGATGCCGCCGTTCTCCGAGCCCGCGCCCGCCACCGGGAGCGCGCCGCAGCCGGAATCGAGCTCGGCGTCGTGTGCGCCGATCGCCGCACGCGCGTCCGGCGTCGTCGCCGTGAAGCCGCTCGGCGCGCCACCTCCGCGCTCGGCGGCTCAGCCGGGCTCGCCGTCGAAGTAGCCGAGCGGCTCGACGCGGAAGCGGACGCCGATGCCGCGCAGCGCGACCTTCTTCGAGCGCGGGAAGTACGTGATGTCGTTCGGCTCGCGCGTGCCGAACGCGACGAGCGCGAGCCCCTGCTCGCCGGCCCGGAAGGCGTGCGCGACGCCGGTGCCCGGCGGGCGGGCGACGACGCTCCCCGGCCGCACCGGATGCTCCTCGTCGCCGAGCAGCAGCGTCCCCTCGCCCTCGAGCACGACGAAGACCTCCTCCTCGGCGGAGTGGCAGTGCGGCGGGTACGTGAGCCTGTCCGGGTCGACGACCAAGTGGGCGACGCCGACCCGCACAGAGCCCAGCACGTCGCCGTGGTCGCGGCGCACGCTCGCCACGTCGCCGTGGCGGCGCGCGGTCACCTCCGCGTCGGCGAGCGCGACGATCGTCGGCGGGCGCTCGGGCTCGGGCGCGCGCAGCTCGAGCGGGCCGGCGGCCGCCTCGGCCTTGAACGGGTTCGGCCCGTCGGCGGGCAGCCAGCGCGGATCCAGCCACCATGCGCCGGCGCGCGGCAGCCATGTGACGCCGGTGTCGGAGCCGCTGCCGAACGCGAGCACGTCGAGGCCCTCGCCGGCGCCCGCGATCGTGTGCGCCTCGGCGCCGGGCAGGTGCAGGATGCAGTCGCCCGCCCGCACCGCGTACGTGCGACCGTCCTGCCAGCTCAGCCCCTCGCCGGCGAGCACGTAGAACAGCTCCTCCTCGTCGCCGTGCACGTGGACCGGCATCGCTCGCTCGCCGGCGGCCAGCCGGTAGCGGCTGAGGCCGACGCGCACCAGGCCGGCGGCGGCGCCGAGCCGCCAGCGCGTCCCGCGCAGGTCGCCGGAGTCGATCGCGACCGGCTCCACTTCGTCCCAGTGCACGAGCATCGCTAGGCGCGCAGCGCCGGTCGCTCGGCCAGAGCGCCCGCGCCGTCGCCCGCGACGGCCGCCGGACGGACCCACACGGAGCAGTCGTGGTAGACGGCGCCCCCGCCGAGGTCGGCGTCGCGCTCCTCTGTCGCCGAGTTGACGTTGGCGTCGCCGGCGAGCAGCTTCGGCCAGTGGCCCTTGGTCGTGGCGGCGACGCCCCGCCGGGCGGCGTCGCCGACGGCGAGCACGGCCTCGAAGCTGCCGCGCTCGTTGCCGACGCGCACGCGCTGCCCCGCGGTGAGACCGCGCGCCGCGGCGTCCTCCGGGTGGAGCGCGACGGTCGGCTCCCCCGCGCGGCTCCGGTGCAGGGCGGCGTTGGCGAAGATCGAGTTCAGGAACCAGTGCGACGCGGCCGCGATCAGCGCCAGCCGGTCCTCACCCGGCGCGGCGGCCTCGGCCGGCGGCGTGTAGCCGGGGATCGGGTCGTGGCCGGCGGCGGCCGCCCGCTGCGAGTAGAGCTCGAGCTTGCCCGACGGCGTCGGGAAGCCGGACGCGAACGGGACCAGCGGGTGCGGGTGGCCGAGCCGCACCCAGCCCTCCCTCCGCAGGCGCTCGACCGTCACGCCCTCCAGCGTCGGATCTCCGCACTCGATCAGCGTGCGCGCGAGCGTCAGGTCGTCGTCGTAGAGCGCCGGCTCGGTGAGGCCCATCGCGCGCGCGAGCCGGCGGAAGATCTCGCTGTGCGGGAGGCACTCGCCCGGTGGCTCGACGGCGGGCTCGTTCCAGGCCAGGTACATGTGCCCGTAGCCGTCGTGGACGTCGGTGTGCTCGGTCTGCATCGTCGAGGGGAGGACGATGTCGGCGTAGTCGACGGTGTCGGTCGGGAACTGCTCGATGACGACGGTGAAGAGATCCTCGCGCGCGAGCGCGCGGCGCACCTTCTCCGTCTCCGGGTTCGACGCCAGCGGGTTCGCGCCGTACACCACCAGCGCGCGGACCGGCGGATCGGCGTCGGACACGATGTCGCCGATCCGCGTCATCACGAGCGAGCGCACCGGGTGCGGGCGCAAGTCGTCGCGCGCCAGCGCCTCGAGGTCGCCCCGGAAGTAGCCGCTGGTGGAGTACGCGAGCCCGCCGCCCGGGAGCGTCCAGTCGCCGGTCACCGCCGGGATCGTCGCGAGCGTGCGCAGCGTCATCCCGCCGCCGGCGTGGCGCTGGATCCCCATCGTGGCGCGGATCGCGGTCGGGCGCGTCGTCGCGAGCCGCTCGCCGAGCGCGCGGATCCGCTCGACAGGGAGGTCGCAGATCGCGGCGACGCGCTCGGGCGGGAACTCGGCGATCCGCTCGCGGTAGGCGTCCCAGCCGAGGCAGCGCTCGCGCAGGAACGCCTCGTCGTGCGTGCTGCGGCGCACGACCTCGTGCATCAGCCCAAGCGCCAGCGCCGCGTCGGTGCCCGGGCGCGGCGCGAGGTGCTCGTCGGCCTGCGCGGCGCTGCGCGTCCGCACCGGGTCGACGACGACCAGGTGCGCTCCCGTGCTGCGCGCGGCCGCGATGAACTTCCAGATGTGGTGGTGGCTCGTGAGCGGGTTCGAGCCCCAGAGCAGGATCAGCCGCGCGTGCTGGAACGCCTCCGGATCCATGCCGCGGTTCGTCCCGGTCGTGTAGCGCAGGCCCTCGCTGCCGGCGATCGAGCAGATCGTCGCCAGGTGCTCGCTCGCGCCGAGCACATTCCACAGCCGCGCGCCGGCGCGTCCCTCCAGCCCCTGGAGGTAGCCGAGCGTGCCGGTGCCCTGGAACGGCCAGATAGCCTCGCCGCCGTGGCGCCCCCGGATCGCCAGCAGCCGCTCGGCGATCTCGCCGAGCGCCTCCTCCCAGCCGATGCGCTCGAAGCGCCCCTCGCCCTTGGCGCCGGCCCGCCGCAGCGGGTGCAGGAGCCGGTCGGGGGCGCGCGTGTGCTCGAGATAGCGCGCGACCTTCGCGCACAGCGCGCCGCGCGTGAACGGGTGGTCCGGGTTGCCGCGCAGCCGAACCGCCTCGCCGTTGCGCACGGTCACCTGCCAGGAGCAACCGTCCGGGCAGTCGAGGGGGCACGCTCCGGGGATGACGACTTCCATGCGCCCGAAGTTATAGGTTGCGGCGGAGGGTGCTGGCGATCCGAACGCCGAGTTCGTCACGAACGTGCCGTGTCGGGCAAGTCGCTCATGGCGCCGGGGCGAGTCTTCCGGCGCGCGTCCTAGTGTCTTCTCGATGTCCGTCGTCGCGAACGTTGACCGTGCCGCCGAGCTGCTGCGGCAGCTCGCCGGCCCGGGCGCGCGCTTCCGCCCGCACCAGCTCGAGGCGCTGCGCGACCTGGTCGACCACCGCGGGCGCGTGCTGTGCGTGCAACGCACGGGCTGGGGCAAGTCGGCGGTCTACTTCCTTGCCACGGCCCTGCTGCGCGAGCACGGCGCCGGGCCGGCCCTGATCGTCTCCCCCCTGCTGGCGCTGATGCGCAACCAGATCGCGGCGGCCGAGCGGCTCGGGATCCGCGCGCATACCGTCAACTCGGCCAACCGCGAGGCCTGGGAGGAGGTGCGCGGCCTCCTCGCCGCCGACGCGGTCGACCTGCTCCTGATCAGCCCCGAGCGGTTGAACAACCCGCAGTTCCGCGACGCGATGCTGCCGCTGTTCGCCGAGCGCGTCGGGCTGCTCGT
>Ga0126312_10002491_pt1 | contig 12313 bp, 13 predicted proteins | sample Plot104A_FD_92537 | JGI IMG/M metagenome (GOLD analysis project Ga0126312, IMG submission 92537) | Serpentine soil microbial communities from UC McLaughlin Reserve, CA, USA - Plot104A | ecosystem: Environmental > Terrestrial > Soil > Grasslands | place: USA: UC McLaughlin Reserve, Lake County... | reverse complement strand
GGTGGCCAGGCACGCCGCGTAGTAGAAGTCCTCGTAGTCGCGCAGCGACATGCCGGCCTCGCTGGCGTACGCGTGCGTCGGGAAGAGGGTCAGCGCCCAGCGGTACTCGCCAGCGGCGGAGCGCCTCATCGACGTCTCCATGATCGGCTTGCGGGCCTTCTGCGCGCGGGCCTGCTTCTTCGGATCGGCCTTCGAGAGCTCGCGCGCATTGACGTCGGCCATGATCGCGATCCGGACGTCGGCGTTCTCGGCCGCCCACTGCGCGGTCGGCGGGATCCAGTCCAGCTGCTCGCCGCCGGCCAGCTCGAAGTATGCGGCCTGGGCGCCGCTCGTCACGAGCTGCATGACCGGCAGACCGCCCGCTCGCAGGACCTCCTCGTAGACGGCCTGAACGAGGACCTCGGCGGCGGTGGTCGATTGGATCACGCAGACGTCGCCCTTCGCCACTCTCGTCGAGTAGCGCACGAGGATCTGCGCGAGCGCTTCGGCGCGCTGGTCCCTCATGACCGCACGCTCGCGTGAGCGACCAACCAGCGGTGAAGGCTCCGGTCGTCGGTCAGCTCCGGATGGAAGGCCACCGCGAGGATGTTGCCCTGCCGGACGGCAACCGGGTGTCCGCCGACTTCCGCCAGCACCTCGACCTCGGGTCCATGCTCCTCGACCCAGGGCGCTCGGATGAAGACCGCGCGAAGAGGCCCGCTCGGCCCCGCGCTCGGGCGAGCCGAGTAGCCGTTCCCGGCCGCCCCGCCGAGCCCCGCGGCGTTCTCCAACCGCAGGTCGAGGTCAGCCTCAAAGCTCTGCAGCTGCCTTCCGAACGCATTCCTTCGGGCGGTCGCGTCGAGCAGCCCGAGGTGCTCTCGGTCCAGCATGATCAGCCCGGCGCAGGTGCCGAGCACCGGGCGGCCGCTCCGCACGAGCTCCCGCAGCGGCTCCGCGAGCCGCTCGCGCTCGATCCCGAGCGTCATCGTGGTCGACTCGCCGCCGGGGATGACGAGCCCGTCGAGGCCGACTAGATCCTCGGGCGTGCGGACGACGCGAGGCTCGGCGCCTACCTCGGCGAGCGCGCGGGCGTGCGCCTCGAAGTCGCCCTGGATGGCGAGGACGCCGACGACCGGCGCGCTCACCAGCCGCGGTTCTGCAGGAGGCCGCCGTCGGCCTGCAGCGTGCCGATCTCGATGCCGGGCATGGCCTCGCCGAGCTCGCGGGACGCGGCAGCCACGCGCTCGGGATCGTCGTAGTGGGTCGTCGCTTCGACGATTGCCCGCGCGCGGCGCTCGGGGTCGGAGGACTTGAAGATGCCGGAGCCGACGAAGTTGCCCTCGGCGCCGAGCTGCATCATCAGCGCGGCGTCCGCGGGCGTCGCGATGCCGCCGGCGCAGAACAGAACCACGGGCAGCCTCCCCCGCTCCGCCACGTCGCGCACGAGCTCGAGCGGTGCCTGCAGCTCCTTGGCGGCGGTCGGCAGCTCCATCGCGCCGAGCGATCCGAGCCGCCGGATCTCGCCCCTGATGAGCCTGATGTGGCGTACCGCCTCGACCACGTTGCCGGTGCCCGCCTCGCCCTTCGAGCGGATCATCGCGGCGCCCTCGGCGATTCGCCGGAGCGCTTCGCCCAGGTTTGTCGCGCCGCAGACGAACGGCACCTTGAACGCCCACTTGTCGATGTGGTGTGCCTCGTCGGCCGGGGTCAACACCTCCGACTCGTCGACGTAATCGACCTCCAGCGCCTCCAGCACCTGCGCCTCGACGAAGTGGCCGATGCGCGCCTTTGCCATCACCGGGATCGCGACCGCCTCCTGGATCTCGGCGATCTTGGTCGGGTCCGCCATGCGCGCCACCCCGCCGGCTGCGCGGATGTCGGCCGGCACGCGCTCGAGCGCCATCACCGCCGCGGCCCCCGCGTCCTCGGCGATCTTCGCCTGCTCGGCCGTTACGACGTCCATGATCACGCCGCCCTTCAGCATCTCAGCGAGGCCGGCCTTCACTCTGAACGTGCCCGTCTCCATAACCATTCAGGATAGCCCTCCGGTCCCTCGCCCCCGGGTCGAGGCGAGAGGTTGAGACGGGCTGGCGCAGGCGGCGCGGCCGTTCTGTACGGTCGGGCGCGAGGCGCTCAAAGCCCTGCTGGTTGCGTCGGCCGCCGCGATCAGGAGTCCCTTCCCCACGGAAGGGACAGGCCTACTTCAAGCGAAAAGCCTTGATGCGATCCGCGTAGGCGGGCTCGTCCAGGGCGTAGACGCCGTAGGCAAGCGCCTGGATCAGCCCCAGGAGCGCGGTGTGGGAGCGCACATAGGCGGGGCTGTTCGACGAGTAGTAGAGGCGGTGGTCGGCGAGCTTGGCGACCTCGGACAGAGTGGCGTCGGCGATCGCGATCGTCGCCGCCCGGCGGTTGCGCCCCAGCTTCATCGCGCGAACGACGAGCGGGTGCGGGCGGCCCGCCGAGAAGCCCACCATGACGGTGTTCTCGTCAACCCGGCCGAGCTTCGCGAGCCCCTCCTGGCTGGGGCTAGCCACCACCTCGGCCCTCAGGTCGAGCAGCATCAGAAGATGGCGCAGGTAGCTGGCGAAGAAGGCCATCTGGTCGGTGCCGCAGAGCACGATCCGCTCCGCGCGGGAGATGAGGTCGACGGCGGCGATCACCTCGTCGCGATCGATCTTGCGGGCGGTCTCGGACATGTTGGCGTGATCCGCCGCAAGCGCGGTCTCGAAGTCGGTCTGGTCGATCGGGAACAGCGGCGGCGTCGCGAGCTCGGCGGTCGCGATCCCGTTCTCGCGCGCGCGTCTGTACTCGTCCCGCGCCGCGGACTGAAGCTCGGGAAAGCCGTCGAAGCCGAGCGCTTGGGCGAAGCGGACCACGGTCGAGCTGGAGGTGTTCGCTCGGCGAGCGAGCTCCTCGGCCGTATGGAAGGCCGCCTCCTCGAGATGGTCGACGATGTACTGCCCCACGTCCTTCTGGGAGCGACTGAACTCGTCGAAGCGCTGGCGGATCTCCTCGGACAGTGTGAGTGCGGTCGTCCCGGTGCGCGTCACGGACGCGTCTTTCGGCGAAGCGAGCGGAGTTCCTTCCGCCCGGCGGCTCTCGGGGCGTCAGCGGGTCGCCGGCTCGCCCGGCCAGACCTTCCACGGCGCCCGCCCCTCCGCCCACATGTCGTTCAGCATCACGGCGTCCTTGTAGGTGTCCATGCAGTCCCAGAACGAGGTGTGGTGGAAGGCCCTCAGCTCGCCGTCGGCGGCGAGCCGCTCGAGCGGCTCGCGCTCCAGCACGGACCGCTCGTCGAGGTACTCGAGGGCGCCCGGCTCGAAGCAGAAGAAGCCGCCGTTGATCCAGTGCTCGGAGCGAGGCTTCTCCTCGAAGCCGACGACGCGGTGATCGCCGTCGAGCGTGGCGACTCCGAACTGGAGGTGCGGCCGCACCACCGTCATCGTCGCCAGTGAGCCGTGGCGGCGGTGGAAGTCCAGCTCGGTGCGGAGGTCGATGTCCGCGAGCCCGTCGCCGTAGGTGACGAAGAAGGTGCCGCCCTCCAGGCGATCGCGCAGCTTCGCCAGCCGTCCGCCGGTGGGCGTGTCGAGGCCGGTGTCGACGCATTCGACATCGATGTCGTCCCCGAGCAGCCGGGCGCCGGCGGCGAACTCCTCGATCAGCTCGCCCTTGTAGCCCGTGCAGAGCAGGAAGCGCCCGAAGCCCTGAGCTGCGTAGATCATCATCACGTGCCAGAGGATCGGCCTGCCGCCGATCTCGACGAGGGGCTTTGGGATCGACTGCGTGTGCTCCTGCAGGCGGGTGCCCCTCCCGCCGCAGAGAATCGCCACTGCGGGCGCGTCTCTCATGCGGCGGGCCCGGAGGTGGCGGCCCGCGCCGCCCGACCCACCACCTCGGGAAGCCAGGCTCGAACCGCCGCGCCTACCGCCTTGGGGTCCGTCCTCAGACTGTGGTCGCCCGGGACCTCCACCACGGCGCGGCGGTCGGTGATCGGCGGGATGCCGAACCGGTCTCGCACCCCCTGCACGACGAGCATCGGGACCGTCACGGCGTCGAGCTCCTCGATGCGACTCGGCGACGGGGCGCCGCCCGCTCGGGCTGGAGGCTGGAGTGGGAAGGCAAGGCACAGCACCGCCGCGGCGCCGGCCGCGTCCACCGTGCGGCAGGCCACCCGTGCGCCCAGGGAGCGTCCGCCGACGACGAGCGGCAGCCCGCGCAGCTCGTCCTCGATCAGGCACTCGACCACCGCCGTCCAGGCGGAGTCCAGCTGGCGGGCCGGAGCCGGGGACCGCCTGCCGGCCACCCGGTACGGCTGCTCGATGAGGACTGCAGTTAGGCCCTCGGCCAGGGCGGCGTCCGCCGCCGCCACCAGGTCGGGCGCGGTCACACCCCCACCGGCGCCGTGACCGAGGACCAGCGCGGCGGTGGCCTCGTCTGCCCCGTGGATGTGGGCGGCCGCGGGCCCGTGCGGGGTTTCGACCTCGAGCGTCCGCATACGGTTGATGCTGCCAGCCGCGCTCGATTCGTGTCGGTCGGGTGCGGGACGGACGTCGAGGCTGACCGCCGAAGCTCGTGGCCTCCTACGGGTCGGCCTCCCCCTCGAAGACCGCGAACGCCGCGCCCTGCGGATCGGCGAGCACCGCATAGCGCCCGCTCGAGGTCCCGGTGGTCGCGAGCAGCGTGCGGCCTCCCGCCCGCTCGGCGCGAGCAGCGGTGTCGTCGGCGCCTCCCACCTTGAAGTAGGGAAGCCAGCGGGGCGGGACTCCACGCTCCCACTCGGTCTGCTCGCGAATGCCGCCATTCGGGGCGCCGGCGCACTCGATCGTCGTGTAGCCGTCGTCGTCGGTCTCGTACTCCCAGCCGAGCAGCTCGCCGTAGAACGCCTTCGCCCGCACGACGTCAGTCGTCGCCAGCTCGTTCCAGCAGAGCGCCCCTACGTCGCTTGCGAGTGTGGCGCCGATCCGCGAGAGCGGCTGCCAGAGCGAGACGATCGCTCCCGTTGCATCCCGGATCGCGGCTACGCGCCCCTCGCCGAGCACGTCGAATGGCTCACGGAAGACCGCGGCGCCGCCGAGCTCGCCCGCCCGCGCCGAGGTGGCCTCGGCGTCTGTCACCGAGATGTACGAGGTCCAGTGCGGCGGCGCCCCAGCCGCGCGTGCCTCCGGCGTCTGTCTGTAGAGGATCGCCACCTCCAGGCCGTAGCGGCGGAGCAACGTGTATCTACCGGCATTCCCCGCCGGCAGCTCCTCGCCCTCCCATCCGAAGAGGTCCGCGTAGAACGTCGTGGCGGCGCCGGGGTCCGAGGTGGCGAGGCCGACCCAGCAGAACGTGCCGGGCTCGTAGTGCGTGCGCTCACCCATGAAGGCTCACCGTTTGGGCTGCCAGAAGGCGAACTCGCCGCCGGACTGAGTGGTGACGACGCTGCGCCAGCCCGTCGGCCCTTCCCGGGACTCGACGGCCACCGACGCTCCGAGCAGCCGGGCGTGCTCGGTGGTGCTCGATATGTCGTCGACTTCGACGTAGGGCAGCCACAGCGCACGCTCGGCCTCGTGCTCCACCACGCCGCCCTCGATCCCGTTTCCCAGGTCCAGTGCGAAGTAGCGGCTCCTGCCCACCTCGATCCTCTCGGCGCGCCAGCCGAGGAGCCGCTCGTAGAAGGAGCAAGCGCTGGCGAGGTTGCCGGTGCAGAGCTCCAGGTGGACCAGGGGATGGGTGACGTCTGACATCGGGTCTTACTTCCTAGACCGAGCGCGCCGCGCGAAATTCATCGCGCGACCGATGAATTTCGCTCCATTGCGGCGGTCTACCCTCCTAGAGGATGGCCGTCACCACCGCCCGCGCGACCAGATCGGAGCAGACGCTCCTCGACGCTGCGCGCCGCGGCGACCGGGATGCGTTCGGCCGCCTGGTCGAGCCCCGCCGTGGTGAGCTCCATGCCCACTGCTACCGGATGCTCGGCTCGGTCCACGACGCCGAGGACGCTCTCCAGAACGCTCTGTTGCGAGCGTGGCGCGGCCTGCCCGGGCTCGAGGACCGCAGCTCACTTCGGACCTGGCTCTACAAGATCGCGACCAACGCTTCCCTCGACGCGATCGCGAGCCGGCCCGGGCGCGTCCTCCCGATCGACTATGCCTCTCGCGACGAGCCCGGACAAGCGCCCGGCGACGCGCTCCCCGAGTCGGTGTGGGTTGAGCCCTACCCGGACGATGTGCTCGGGCTCGAGGACGGGTACGCGGCGCCAGAGGCGAGCTACGAGCAGCGCGAGGCCGTGGAGCTCGCCTTCATCGCCGCGCTGCAGCACTTGCCGCCGCGGCAGCGCGCGGTGCTCATCCTCCGCGAGGTGCTCGGCTTCTCCGCGCGCGAGGTCGCTGATGCGCTCGACTCGACGCCCGCCTCGGTCAACAGCGCCCTCCAACGTGCCCGCAAGGCGATCGACGAGCGGCTCCCGGAGCGGAGCCAGCAGGCCACGCTCCGCTCGCTCGGCGACCAGCGCGTCCGCGACCTCGTGGAGCGCTTCATCGACGCGTTCCAAAAGGGCGAGGTCGACGCCATCCTGGCGATGCTGGCGGATGACGCGACCTTCTCGATGCCGCCCTACCCGAACTGGTGCAGCGGCCGGGAGGCGATCGCGAGGTCGTGGCTCATGCCGAGCGGCCCCGCCCCCCGCCTGCGATATGTGCCTACGCGCGCGAACGGGCAACCGGCGGTGGGGACCTACCTGCTGGACCCGCGAGAGGGCAGCTACCTCCCCATCGCACTCGACGTGCTGACCCTGCGCGGCGCGAAGATCAGCGCCGTCACGGCGTTCCGCGGGGCCGACGTCTTCGAGCAGTTCCGGCTGCCCGCCGAGTTGACCGGGTAGACGGCGACGGGCGGCCACGAGGGCCGCCCGCCACCTGCTCCTTCCCTGTCGCCGCAGAGGCCTGCCTAACCCTTCGTCTTGGCCGGCTTCAGCTTGAGGGCCACAGTGAGATGTCGGCGGTTGCCGGCGTCGTCCCGCGCCGTCACCACCGCCTTCGCCTTGAGGCTGCCGCGCTTCGTGAGGAGCGCGAACGCCTTGTGGGTGAGCTTGACCTTGGCCAGCTTCGAGTGGCCGCCGGCGACGGCGATCCGATCGCGGCCCAGCGTGTGGCCGTTCCGCCGCAGCAGCACGGTCACGACACAGCCGTCCGGCTCACTGGCCGGACAGGTGACCCTGATCGCGCCGATGCGTCGACGGTTGACCGAGACCACCTTCTTGGACACCTTGATCGCCGGAGCGATCGTGTCCCGGGGCGCGCCCGCCGGGGGGTTCTGAACCTGCTGGGCCTGCCCGCGCTCGACGTTCTCGCAGTCGGCGTTCACCGTGTCCTGCGCGTCGGCCGTCACCGAATCGACCTCGGTGCCGCACGTCACCGTGTCGGCGGTCTGGTCGCGGGTCAGCATCGTGTCCGCCCCAGCGCCGCCGGTGAGGGCGTCGACGGCGTCGCTGCCGCCGGCGAGCGTGTCGTTGCCGTCGCCGCCGTCGGCGTCGATCGTCCATCCCGCGAGCCCGCTTACAGGGCCGGCGGCGTTGAGGCTGTCGTCGCCGCCGTTCGCGTTCAGGTCGAGCCTCTCGGACGTCCCGATGTCGAGGTTGAACGGCCCGGGCGGGGTCGGCCCGGTCCGGTCGAACGAGACGCGACCGGGGATCGCCGACGGCTTGACCTCGAACACCTCTGGGCCGCCTCCGCCGTTGACCTCGATCGTGTCGGTGCCGTCGCCGCCCTCGTTGAGATCGTCGTCGTCGCCCGGGTTCCACACCAGCGTGTCATCGCCCGCGTCGCCGTACGACTGGTCCCGCGTACCGGCCGGGTTGTCGTCGCCGATGATCCGATCGTTGTCGGGCCCGCCGTTGATGCGGTCGGCGCCGTCGCCGCCATCGAGCACGTCGTTGCCCGGGCCGCCGTCGATGTCGAGCGCGAACCCGAGCGCGGCTAGACCGTCCTGGGAGGTGACGTTGTCGACCCCGTTGCCCGCGTTCAGGTCGAGCTTCTCGGAGGTGCCGATGTCGAGGTTGAACGGGTTGTTCGTACGGTCGAAGTTGACCCGCCCCGGCGTTGCCGAGGGCGCGACCGTGAACGTCTCGTCACCGCCGCCGTTGACCTCGATCGTGTCGGTGCCGATGCCGCCCTCGTTGAGGTCATCGTCGTCGCCCGGGTTCCACACCAGCGTGTCGTCGCCGGAGTCGCCGAGCGACTGGTCGTCCGTGTTCAGGGGGTTGTCGTCGCCGATGATGCGGTCGTTGCCGGCGCCGCCGTGCAGGACGTCTGCGAACTGGCTGCCGTTGATGGTGTCGCCGCCGCCGCCGCCGTCGACGGTGACGTCGGTGAGCGCCGTAAAGGCCGCGTCGCTCACGGCGCCCAGGTTGATGTTGTTGGCATCCGGTCCGCCGGTCACCTCGATCGAGGTGATCTCCGAGGCCGGAACGACGTCAGGGCCTCCGCCAGGATTCCCGCCGTTCACCTTGACGTCGTTGCCCGCGTCGACGGTGACGTCGATCGCATCGCCCGCGGTGCTCTCAACGGTAAGAACGCCGTCGACGACCGACGAGGTGACCGCCGCGCTGGCGACGCCGGGCAACGCAAGAAGCGCCGCCACCGCGGCGGCGCCCGCCACAACGCCCAGTCGCGCCTTGCCGTTTCGCTTCTCTCGTGCCACGTTCCGCTCCTTGATCTCGGGACTCGGATTCGTGGTCAAGGACGACCCACGAGCGGATCTATTCCGGCGGGAGCGCGTTACGTGACGTACCTCACAGAGGGTGGAGCCGCCGAAAGACGAGCTCGTGTAGCGCGCGCCAACTACTGCCGCCGACCCCCTACCCCTATGGCGCCCGCGGTGCTAGCTTCGCGGGAAGGTCCTCGGCGAACACGGTCAACAGCGGAGGAGGGTCGAGATGTACGTCCACAACGGCGACAAGTTCTTCGTGGTCGACGAGCATGTCCACTTCTGGGACGCGAGCCCGGCGAACTGGATCAGCGGTCAGGAGGAGTACGCGAAGGGCTGGATCGAGTGCTTTCACGCGTATATGGGCCTCGGGCCCGAAGAGACGCACTGGCCGATCGAGAAGTTCCAGAAGTACTCCGAGGAGGACTTCGTCAAGGACGTCTTCGACGACGGCCATGTGGACGCCGCGATCTTCCAGTCGACGTACCTGAAGGAGTGGTATCGCGAGGGCTTCAACACGCTCGAGCGGAATGCGCGGCTGGTCGAGAAGTATCCGGACCGGCTGATCGCCAACGGCCGCTGGGATCCGCGCGAGGGTGAGGCGGGCCTCAAGCAGCTCGAGGAGGACGCCAAGCGCTACGGCCTCAAGGGCGTGAAGCTATACACGGCCGAGTGGTATCGCGGCTCGCGCGGCTGGTCGCTCAAGTCCCCCGAGTCGCAGCGCTTCCTGGAGAAGTGCCAGGAGCTCGGCGTGAAGAACATCCACGTGCACAAGGGCCCGACGATCTGGCCGCTCGACAAGGATGCGTTCGACGTCTCGGACGTCGACTACGTCGCTACGAACTTCCCGCAGCTCAACTTCATCGTCGAGCACGTCGGCTTGCCGCGGATCGAGGACTTCTGCTTCATGGCGACGCAGGAGCCGAACGTCTACGCGGGGCTGGCGGTCGCAATCGGCGGCTTGATGCACGCCCGCCCGCGCTTCTTCGCCAAGGTGATGGGCGAGCTGCTCTTCTGGGTCGGCGAGGACAAGATGCTGTTCGCCAGCGACTACGCGATCTGGGAGCCGAAGTGGCAGGTCGAGGGCTTCGTGGACTGGGCCTACCCGGAAGACCCCGCGTACTCGGACTACCCGCCGCTGACCACCGCCGGGAAGAAGAAGATCCTCGGCCTGAACGCCGCCAAGCTCTATGGGATCGACGTGCCGCAGGAGCTGCGACTGCCGGATGAGGCGGGAACCCCGGCGGCCAGGGAGGACGCGCAGCTCGTCAGCGACTCGTAATGAGCACACGCGCGCGCGTACTCGAGGCGCTCAGCCAGGTCCACGATCCCGAGCTCGACGAGCCGATCACCTCGCTTCGGTTCGTGACCTCGTGCGAGGTGACGCCCGACGGCGACGTGGAGATCGCGCTCCGGTTGCCGACGCCGCAGTGCGCTCCCAACTTCGCGTACCTGATGGCAGCCGACGCGCGCAACGCCGTCAGTCGGCTGCCGGAGGTGCGCCGGGTCGCCGTCAAGCTGGAGGACCACTTCACGGGTGAGGAGATCAACGCCGCGATCGCGCGCGGCGGGCGCTTCACGGACGCGTTCCCCGGCGAGACCGAGGATGGCGATCTGGACGCCCTGCGCGAGCTGTTCCGCCGCAAGGCGCTCGTCGCCCGCGAGTCGAGGCTGTGCGAGGCGCTGCTGGCGGATGGCGCCACGCCGGAGCAGGTCGCCGCGCGGCGGGTCGCAGACCTTCCCCCGATCGCCGACGCGCAGCGGTGCCTCGAGCTGCGGGGGCTGTTGGGGATCCCGCACGACGGCGGCGCGCCTGCGTTCGTCCTCCCCAGCGGCGAGCCGGTCGCGGCCGACGAGCTGAAGCGATGGCTTCGGACCGCCAGGCTCGTGCGGACGAGCCTCGACGTGAACGGGGGCGTCTGCCGGTCGCTGCTGGAGGTCCGCCGCCGGCAGGCGCCCGATCCCGAGGAGGTTGCACGATGAAGGCCGCGAGACTCCACGCCTACCGCGAGGCCCTGAAGCTCGACGACATCGGCGAGCCGAAGGCCGACGGGCCGCTAGACGTGGTCGTGCGGATCGGCGCCGCGGGCCTCTGCCGGACCGACCTTCACATCCAGGAGGGGCAGTGGGCGGAGAAGTCCGGGGTCGAGCTTCCGTACACGCTCGGCCATGAGAACGCCGGCTGGGTGCACGAGATCGGCTCGGCTGTGACGAACGTGGCAGTCGGCGACACGGTGATCGTCCACCCGTTCATCTCCTGCGGGCTGTGCGGGCCGTGCCGGTCCGGCGACGACATGCACTGCCGCGACGGGTCCTTCCCGGGCATCAACCGCGAGGGCGGCTTCGCCGACTTCCTGCAGACCTCGGCGCGATCGGTCGTCAAGCTCGACCGGGGACTCGAGCCCAAGGACATCGCCGCGCTCGCCGACGCCGGCCTGACCGCGATCCATGCGGTCAAGAAGGCGATCCCGGTGCTGGGCCCCGGCACCCGGGCGGTCGTGATCGGGGCCGGCGGGCTCGGCCACATCGGCGTCCAGTGCCTCAAGGCGATGACGCCGACCGAGATCATCGTCATCGACCCCTCCGAGCCGGCGCTGGCGCTCGCCCTCGAGCTGGGCTGCGATCACGCGATCCGCGTCGACGGCACCCAGGTCGACAAGGTCAAGGAGCTGACCGACGGCCTGGGCGCCGAGGCGATCATCGACTTCGTCGGCGAGAAGGGCGCGATCGAGGACGGCATCGAGATGGTCCGTGACGGCGGCTTCTATTACGTCATCGGCTACGGGGAGAACATCGACATCCCGACGATCGACGTGATCTCACGCGAGATCTCGTTCATAGGCAACCTGGTCGGCACCTACAGGGACCTGCAGGAGCTGATGACGCTGACCGCCCAGGGCAAGGTGACCCTGCACACGACGACGTATCCGCTCGACGCGATCAACGACGCGATGGCGGACCTCGACGGCGGCCGGCTGCAGGGCCGCGGAATCCTGGTGCCGGCGGGCGCGACGTAGCGCGGACCGATCCGTGCCGGTCACAAACGCGGCGCGGAATGCGTCTTAGAAGTAGACGCAATCCATCAGTCCCGCGCAGCTCAGGCATGAGCGAGTCGCAGGGGAAAGGAGCCTACGATGCAAGCACCTCACGCAGCACCTTCGTCCACCGACGTCGCTACGGAAGTCAATGGGCTGCTCGTAGGCCTGGGAATCCTCACGATGGCCCTATTCCCCTTCGCGCTGCCGGGGCTGTTGCTTGCGCTGCTGCTGGTGCTCCCCACGGTACCGCTCGCACTGGCAGCCGTGGCCGTCTGGCTGCTGGCCCGCATTCTCGCCCTGTCGCTCAGGCTCGCCCGCTCCCTCGTGGGAAGGCGGCCCGTCCCACGGCCTGCTGCTGAGTCGCCGGGGAGCGATCCGGTCGTCGGGACCGGGTGAGCTCTCCGGCGGCCCACTCCTCGAAGCTGTGCCAGCCGACCTGGGGATAGCTGCGGCGGAGCGCGTCTACATCCACATCGAACGGTTGGTGCGCCAGCCATTCGAATAGCCGAGCGAGCCCTGGCGAGGGGAGCTCGGCGAGCTCGACCTGCTCGAACTCGAACTCGCGGCCGCTGGCTTTCCCCAACTGTCGGGCGGCCTCGGGCCCTGTCAAT
>Ga0126312_10002490_pt1 | contig 12313 bp, 10 predicted proteins | sample Plot104A_FD_92537 | JGI IMG/M metagenome (GOLD analysis project Ga0126312, IMG submission 92537) | Serpentine soil microbial communities from UC McLaughlin Reserve, CA, USA - Plot104A | ecosystem: Environmental > Terrestrial > Soil > Grasslands | place: USA: UC McLaughlin Reserve, Lake County... | reverse complement strand
CATTTCTAAATGTAGTCAAACTCGGATAGACCAACATATTGTGCTCTCCAAATGCAGTCTGTTTTAGCTGCTCCGCAATAGCAATTGCTGTGCCATCCATCGCCGCTGATGTCAAATGTTATTCCTGAGCCTTTTTACAAAGTGGATTCTCGAATCAATCACGTTGATCTGCTCTTCCAGCAGTTTCTTGTAGCCGGTTAGGATTTTGACTTGTTCAGGATAGGAATGGTCGCACACCATAGTAATGGCGTCCTCAAACTCAATCGCAAGACCCGTTACCCGGGAACCAAGGCGCGCAATATCGGCAGAATCTTTTCTCGCTGCTGCATAACCCGGCTCCAAAGCCCCAGATTTGTAAAGCTCCTTTGCCCTTGATTGAACTGCATTTACCATCCTATCAAGCGTAGAGTCAACAAGATCGGTCACCGAGTCTCCCGCACGCGCCGCTTTGATCTTCAATCCTTCATCCTCGTTTGTCATTATGCAAGTAGAATCGTCTTTTATTACCTCTACGGCGGTTGTTTTGGATATTGCAATAGAGTCATCGTTTGCTATTTTCACTGTTTTATTTTCGACTGACACACCAATAATACGCTAACCGTGCTTATAGGACTCGCAGATTAGCGTTGTACATCGTGCTTCATAATAGACTCTTCATATAAGATCAGAAACAAGCAGCCGTGGACCTATTCCGAGGATCCAAAATGTGGTTTGATCCCAGAATGCAAACCTTCCCTTGCATGATTCATAATATTAATCAGAATTTACTATTATAGGCATTTGTTGACCGTCATCATTGATCGATTGCTTTAATGCCTCATATTCTGGTATTTTTTGTCGTCCTCTTTGTCATTATCCTCTGCTCTCTCGACCGCTACTGCCAAGAAATCCCTCAGCGTATTGTTAGTTGACGACGAAGCCGATATAATCAAGATATTGCAATTAATCCTAAAAAAGCACGATGTTATTGTTTCTGCATTTACAGACGCGACCAAGGCATTATCTCATTTTGAGTCAAATATAGAAGAGTACAGAGTCGTAGTATCTGACATAAAGATGCGTGGGATGAACGGATTTGAATTTACGAGCCAAGTTAAGAGGTTGAGTCCAGGCATCAAAGTATTGCTTATGACAGCCTTTGACATAAACAAGGAAGACCTTGAAAATGGCATGAAGGGAGTCGAGATAGACGGCTTTATCCGAAAGCCTTTTGCTCTAGAGAATTTTGCCCATATGATAAAACGGCATCTGGGCGATAGCGACATGCCAGACCGTGAACCCTCACTTGTCTTCTGATCGTTCATATCACTTGTGATAATCTTGTTTAAAAGTATCGGCAGTTACCGACTACTTACACAAAGCCGGTTAGGCGGCAAGCAACCTATCCTTGAACACGGACAATTCAAATATCATCGCGTCCTTGTCCTGTTCAAGAAGGAGCAGTCCGTTGCGCTCAAAGGCTAGCGCCAGATATCGATAATAGGTTCGAGGAGGCAATCCGAGCCGTGACATGATTTCATTGTGGCCCGCACCACGGCAAGCCATGCGGCGAATCTCTGTCATTGCGTATAGCCTGCGAATTCTTTTTGGAGTTCGAATGTTCTTTAAGCTGGACCTTGCATTCTCTATATCACTTTCAGTCTTAACTATTTCGTGCGTCCTTGAATGTTGCGGTGTTTTTACTGCCAAATCTGCCAATTTACAATAAACTATCTCGAGCTTTATGCCTTTTGTATGTCAGAGTGCACCAGAACTATGAAATATATAAAATATCTCCATCTCTATCCAAACTGAGAATCAGCCAGAGCGATACGAGCAGTAAAAGCAAACATGGATTACAATTTCATATTGGTTAAATAAGATTTTGAGCCTTATTTTCTCACATTGAAGAAGCAATGTGACAATTGTTCAAGGGAATTATCAAATTTACATTCTTTAGCTCTGACAATAAGAAGATGTACAGATATAATAGCGCAGTCCTATGTCGGACTTGCTTTGATGAGGTAAGCTCTCGACACCACCAGCAGTTGGAAGAGGAACAAGAACAAGAATCATAACAAAAAAGTAAAGCTGTGTTTATTCGTAGACTGGCTTTCCTTCAGAAGTATATCTTTTGATCCTTCTCCCAGGAGGCGGTTCTGCATTGGTAGGATGGGTGGGCTGAGGTGTTGTCTGTTCCTTGACTTTTTCTACTGTTTCATCTTTCTTACGGCGAAGTTTGTCTAGTAGTCCCATTGGTAGTTGTTATGGATTGCAATAGATAAAAGGATTCCAAAGAAGATAACGACGTGGATACTCTTCCAACCCACGCGCCAGCAGCTGTGTAGGGCAAGAGGAGGCGAGCATCATTCGATCTTAATCTCGGACAAAGCATTCATCTAGACTTTGTAGCCCCTCTGTTCTAACGCTGCAACAATAGCCTGACTCATACAGAAAGTGCAAAAACACGTATAATTGGCTTATTTTGACCTATACAGCTCAATTTGAGGCTCAAAAGAAGGAAAGGAGCGCAGTTTTACTGCAGATTTCGTCTTATTGACTCTTTTCTTAGAATATCATCCATTATATCAACTGCGCGGGCAACCGTCGTTTCATCCGTTACTAGTGGCGGAAGCAGCCGTATGATGTTCCTTCCTGAGTACAGCATAAGCAATCCATTGCGAATTCCGTCAAAGAGCACATCTTTGACCTCAAAGCGCAGCTCCACTGCCAGCATCATGCCAAGACCTCTGACCTCGCGGATTATCTTGTGCCTCTCCTTCAGTCCCATAAGGCCCTCCCTGAAATGCCTGCCCACCTTGGCAGCATTTTCGACCAGCTTGTCGTCAGTCAGTGCTTCCAGCGTGGCTGTGCCTGCCGCGCAGGCTATGGGGCTCCCGCCAAACGTAGACGAGTGCTCTCCCAATTTCATCGCGTCCATCACTTCCGGCTTTGCAAGCACAAGCCCCATCGGTATGCCACCTGCAATTCCTTTTGCAAGGCACATGATGTCAGGCGTAGTATTCCAGTTCTGCCCTGCCCACATCTTGCCGGTCCTGCCAAGACCTGACTGTATCTCGTCAAATACGAGCACGAGGTTGCGCCTATCACAGATCTCCCGTATCCTTGGCAGCAGGTCGTCAGGCGGGACGATTATGCCGGTCTCGCCCTGTATCGGCTCCACTATCACAGTGCCTGTCATGTCGTCAATTGCCTCTTCCAGCTTGTCCGGATCGCTGTAGGGGACAAACTTGACCCCCTCCAGAAGCGGCATGAATGACTTGCGGTACTTTTCATTGTAAGTGACAGAAAGTGCGCCAAAGGTCTTGCCGTGGTACGCGCCGTTCATTGCAATAATGCCGGGTTTGCCAGTGTACTTGCGGGCAAACTTGAGCGCGCCTTCGACCGACTCGGCTCCGCTATTTGTAAAGAACATCTTGATCAATCCCGGCGGCGCTATCGTCGACATTTTTTCCATGAATTGCAATCGCGCGTCGTTGTAGACAGACATGTGTGCCGTAATGAGCGTCTCTGCCTGCTTTTTGATGGCGTTCACTACTCTGTCGTTGCAGTGGCCGACCAAAGCAACGCCATAGCCTCCCATGCAGTCGATGTATTCCTTGCCGCTCTTGTCCCACACCTGGGCGCCCTTGCCCCTTGCAAGGTTTACAGGAAACCTCTGGTAGAGGGTTGCCAGGTGCTGGTCTTCGCCGCTCATTTCGGGGTTATCACCGTGCAGTTGCTGTGTGCTATTGCAGACGAAATCGGGTTGTCAATCTGCCCTGAGGCAATTATCGCTTCCTTGACGCCCATCTCGAGCGCTTCCGTACATGCAAGGACCTTCTTTTCCATGCCAAAGCCGATCTTGGGCAATGCCGCCTTGGCCTGGTCAAGCGTCATGCTCGTGACGAGCTTTTCGTTGAGCATCAGGCCGTTGACGTTTGTAATGAATATTACCTTGTCGGCCTTGACGCCGCCAGCCACGTATGCCGCCGCCCTGTCACCGTCCACGTTGAGAAAGTCATATTCTTCGCTAAGCGCGATTGGCGAGACCACCGGCACGTAGCCGTTGCTGACAAGGTTGTGCACTAATGACGGATCAACAGCGTTTATCTTGCCAGTGTAGCCTCCGTCTATCATCATCTTCCTGCCCTTCTCATTTATTATCAAGAGCTTTTTCTTGCGCTCTGCCTTCAGTATGCCGCCGTCTATTCCTGCGACGCCCACTGCCCTGATGCCCTGCCGCAATAGCATGCCCACTATGACCTTGTTTATCTTGCCAGACATGACCATAGTGTAAATGTCTGCAGTTTCCTTGTCAGTATATCGGCTGCGCACGCCGCCGGGTGACACAATGAATTTCTGCTCCTTGCCCAGCCTTGTAGCAGTAGAAGTCACTTCTTTGCCTCCGCCATGCACAAAGACAAGCTTTTCTTTGCCTGAAATGGCCTTGATGTCTGCGAGCGTCGTCGGGTGCAGCCCGTCGACTACGCTTCCGCCTATCTTGATGACTATCATACTGGCGTCAGCGGCGTGTATTTCAGCCCTTCAGTTTCTCCGAGCCCGAACATGACGTTCATGTTCTGTATAGCAGAGCCGGCAGCGCCCTTCATCAGATTGTCCGATGCTGAAAGCGCTACTATCCTCTGGTTGTACTCGTCTATATCAAAGCCGACATCGCAAAAGTTCGAGCCTACCACGAACTTGGGGTCAGGGAATTTATACAAACCTTTCTTGTCGCGAATAAGTCTGACGAACGGCTCACCCTTGTACGCGTTGCGGTATATCTTCCACAGCTCAAGCTCTTCCACCGGGCGCTTGAGGAATGTGTGGTTAGTCGTCAGGATGCCTCTCACGATGTTGACTGCGTGAGGGCTCATGCTTACCTTGATCTGCTTTTTTGCAATCATCGACAGCTCCTGCTCGATTTCTCCGGTGTGCCTGTGCTTTGCGGGCTTGTACGGCCGCACTACACCGTAGCGCATCGCGTGGTGCGTGCCGGCATTGGCCTTCTGGCCGGCCCCTGACGACCCTATCTTGCTGTCAACTACCACGTGGTCAGTGTCAATCAGGTTGTTTTCAATCAGCGGCTTGAGCGCTAGCAATGACGTTACTGCCATGCAGCCGGGGCATGATACCAGCTGGGCCTTCTTGATTTCTTCGCGGTGGAGCTCTGGCACGCCGTATACAGACTTACTCAGCATCTCAGGGAACGGGTGCTCCCATCCGTACCACCTGACATAGTCTTTTGGGTTCTTGAGCCTAAAGTCGGCCGACAGATCGATTATCTTCATTCCCCTGTCGTACAGGTCCTTGACTATTTTGTTTGCCTTGCCGTGCGGCACCGATGTGAACACAAGGTCGCAGTTGTTTGCCATTTTTTCCATGTCCATTGGCGAGAAGGTAAGGTCAATGAAGCCTTTCAGGTTTGGATGGATGCGGTGGATGTACTCGCCGACCTTTTGCCTCGAAGTTACCATGCTCACCTCTACCTTTGGGTGTGTGACCAGCAGCCGCAAGAGCTCTCCTCCCACGTATCCAGAAGCGCCAACTACTCCAACTTTCATCTAGCAATTCTTCTCCCTATTTTTTGCAACAAAATTATGCATTTCTTTATAGAAGTTTTGCCTCAAAAATCCTCATTTATATTTTTTGGTCAGATATGACCTAATACAGGTCAATAGTGACCAGAACTGGTCATCACTTCTTGGCGATCCTGACTGCGTATTCTATCATTGCGGCAGGTATGTCAGCCTTTGAAACGCTGGCCGCGCCGTGGAACTCGACGGTGTTGTTCACTTCATGCACGATAAGCCCGTGCTTTTTGTCCTCCATCATGTCAACGCCCAAGATGCCGCCGCCCACGGCCTTCGCAGCTTTTAGCGCCAACTCTTCAAGCTCTTTTGTTATTGGCGTAAGCTCTGCCTTGCCTCCCCGGGCAACATTTGTGCGCCACTCGTTTTGAGCAGAATACCGGTAAACAGCAGTGACCAGTTGGTCGCCCACCACGACGCACCTGATGTCCCTTGGCGGTCTGTCTATCATTTCCTGTACGTAGTAAATGCGCGCAAATGGGCTGTCGTCTTCCTCTCTCATTTCCACCACCATGCCTGCTATTTCTTCGTCCCGCAGCGGGAACACGCCTCTGCCCCACGAGCCCACTATAGGCTTGAGAACAAGCGGAAAGCCAGTCTTGCTCATAGTTTCCATCGCGGACTCTGCGCTGAACGCAAACTGGGTCTTGGGCGTCGGGATTTTGCTCTTGGCAAGCACTAGCGATGTCAAAAGCTTGTTGCCGCAGGTCTCGCCCACACTAAACTTGTTTATCACTGGAAAGCTCAGAAATTCAAGACACGCAGTAAGGTACAGGCCGCGGTAGTGGCTCACGCTCCTCTGCATTATCACGTCGCCTAGTGCAAGGTCCTTCTTCTCGCTGTCAGTCGTTATGGTTACAGTCTTGCCGTCCACAATCTGCGCTTTTATCCCCTTTTTTTGCGCCTTTTCGTACAGCACCTTTTCTTCAAAGCGTACCTTGTCGTATATGATGCAGAGCTCTACCATTATTGTCCCCAGTCTTCGCCTACTGTTTCAGCCGGCTTGAGCTCCACGGAATTGTTAGCCTTCGAGGCGATTTCGTAGTCGCCTCCGCAGTCTGGGCACGTCACTATTTCGCCCACGACTGCGTCTTCCGGGACGCTGATGTCGGCTCCACATTCTTGGCATTCAACTTTTGTTCTCATTTTTTACCTCCTTTTTGTTTTTTAACATCGTCACCAGTATTGCCTGAAGCCACCGAGTTTGCGATGATGGATTGCAGGCCCCACAGTTCAACGAATCCCTTTGCCAGGCTCTGGTCAAAGGTTGACCCGGTGGCATATGTCGCCAGATCGTTCTTGTACAGAGAATATTTCGACTCCCTGCCAACAACCCTAAGCGATCCCCTTTGCATCTTTAGCCTGACTTTTCCGCTAACACGGCTTTGTGTCGCATCTATAAACCTATCCAGATCCGTGCGTAGTGGGTCCTGCCACAGGCCCGAGTACGCAAGCCAGCTCCACTGCTCGTCGACTATCCGCTTAAATGCAAGTTCGTGCTTTGTAAGCACCATCTTTTCTAGGTCTTTGTGGGCTTCGATTATCGCGACAGCCGCCGGCGCTTCGTACACTTCCCTTGATTTGATGCCCACGACCCTGTCTTCGATGTGGTCGACAATGCCTACACCGTGTGCGCCAGCCTTATCATTTGCATATTGAATAAGATCGATCAGCGGCATGCGCTTGCCATCTGCTGCGACGGGTACTCCTTGCTCAAATTCAAGCTCGAGGTAGCCGGCCTTGTCGTTGTGAAAGTCGACAAACTGGAACGCTTCTTCCGGCGGCTCAAAATAGCTGTCTTCGATGTTGCCGCCTTCTACCGCCCGGCCCCAGAGATTGAGGTCAATGCTGTATTTTTTGGCCTCAGCGCTTATTGGGATGTTCTGCTCCTTTGCAAACCTCATCTCGACGTCACGTGTGAGGTTCATGTCCCGAATTGGAGCAATTATCTTGAGGCTTGGGTTGAGAGCACGCATTGTTACGTCAAACCTTATCTGGTCGTTGCCCTTGCCGGTGCAACCGTGAGCTATCGCAGTTGCGCCTTCCCTGTTTGCCACTTCAACGGCTTTTGCCGCAATCAGCGGGCGGGCAAGGGCAGTTGCAAGCGGGTACTTGCTCTGGTACAGACCGTTGGCCTTGATGCTGGGAGTAACATAGTCGTGGGCAAACTCTTCCTTGGCGTCGATGTAGACATGCTTTATCGCGCCTATCGCCTTGGCTTTCTTTTCAATTTCCTTAAAGTCGTCGTCCTGGCCGCAGTCCACTGTCACCGTGATTACGTCGAGCTTGTGCAGCGTCTGTAGGTGTCGAACAGAAACAGAAGTGTCCAAGCCCCCTGAGTAGGCCAGAACAACTTTTCCGTTACTTACCATAAGTGTATTACACCCGTTGCGTTTCAAGCACTACATTTATATTTTTTGGTCAGGAATGACCTAAATCAGGGTGATAATGACCGATGCTGGCCAACAATGAAAAGTCGATAACAAATGCTGTCAAAGAGGTCGTCAACAACGACCTGTCGTTTCAAGATTCGCTCCAGCGCGACTATTGCAACATCAGCGCGCTTGCAAGGATAATCAAGCCCAAGATAGACCTGATGCTCAGCGGAAAAAATACGAGCATCGAGAGCATCGTCACCGCGCTAAAAAGGTCGCGGCGCGACTATAACGTGCCGGAAAGGCCGATCGCCTCGATACTAGCTGCTAGCACCATCAGCGTCAAGACCGACGTGGCCAAGGTCTCAGCTGAAAAAAGCAAAAAGACGATTGAGAAGGTAGCCAAGGCTATGCCGCAGAACGTTGGCAACTTTATCAGCGTATCGGAGAGCATCATGTCCATCACGCTCGTGTTTGACGACGTGCTGCTCGAAGACGTTAAGGCGATGTTTGCCCACGACGACATTCTGGAGATAGAGGACGACCTGGCCGCAATCATCGTCCACAGCCCGGAGGAGATAATCAAGACTCCGGGTTGCGCGATAGCGTTCTACAACCAGCTTGCACGCAGGCATATCAACATTGAGGACACTGTCAGCTGTTACACCGACACGATTGTGCTCGTCAAGATGGAGCAGGTGGGAAAAGCGTTCAACGCGCTTACGGACCTGATATCGAATTCACGCAAGATGCCAAAGAGAAAGCAGCACAGGTAGTAGGTAGGGCTGCTACTGCCGCCGGTCTCTCATGACTGTAACTTGTGTATGCTTGATGGTGAACAACGCCAGCAGGGCTGCGGTAGCCGCTCCCATATACATCCCAAGCCCAAACAACAAATTTCCGCTGAAGCCGATTACCATGGCCAGTGTGGCCGCAAGAACTGTGCCTATTATTGAAGCAACCACGTTAACGCCCCACAGCAGGGTGGTATTGTCCCCTCCCCTGTTTTTCATAGAGGAGGAAGAAGCAGCCATGCTGATAAGGGACGGGAACTGGAAGCCCATCAGAAGACCCGCAGGAAACAGAAGAGCTGCGGTAAGCGCAATCCTGTAGGGCAGCTCCATGGCTATGCTCGAGTCTATGATTCCTTGCAAAAAGTAAAAGTTGAACAGGATTATGCCCGCAAGGATCGGCACCGTAACAAACACGGCCCGGTATGGTCTGCCGCCGAATAGCCTGCCGCTTAGGTATGCTCCAATCCCACTGGACAAAAGAATGGAAAACAGTATGACTGTCAGGGCCATTATTGGGGTTCCAAGCAACAGCAGGAACTTTTGGATAAAGGTTATCTCTAGAACCATAAAGCCAAGGCCAATGAACACTGCAAAGAGGACATGGAACCCGGATGTAGCATCCATCCTCGCTTTTTTCTTTTTTACATGGTGGAATGCCAGCAGGACGGACAGCGCAGCAGAAATGCCAAGGATCGTTTCAAGCAGGACCACCATCTGCTGCGGAACCTGCTCTCTTGCAAAGTAGAATGGCGAGTCATCCGTCGGAACCTTGGGGTTCGGAACGAGAGTAAAGTACTCGTTGTAGCCGTCATTTGAGAATAGCTTGTCGTAGGGCGGCTGTACGTACCTGTCAGACAGCATGATTACCTCGGCGCGACTTTGCGCTGCTTTCTCGCTTGCCAGGTCAATCTGGCTGTCTGTGAAAGGTGTGGGCTTGATGAGTACTAGCACAGGGTAGTAGGGTTGCCTGTCGTCAGTGCGCCCAAAGTACAGGCCCGGCCTGTCTTCAACTACTATGACATGCTTGTCGACAGATTCTCTGCTTTTTTCCATCTCCTTTACCAAGGAATCAGCAACAAGAGGCATGAGCCTTGGCAGCTCGAAATTCCACCTTATCATTACTAGCATTCCGTCCTCTTCCAAGTGGCGCAGGTACTGCTGGAAAGCCTCCACAGTGTAGAGGTAGTTCTCGGAAAGCGCGTAGCCACCGGCGAGTTGTGCCGCCCAAGAATCGACGAGCTTGATCACTATTGCATCATACTTGGCATCTGTCGAGCTGATAAAGCGCCGGCCGTCGTCAATGAATAATTCAACGTCGCTGCGCTCGTACAGATTCCCCGACTGGTTTCCAAAGCGCTTTGCCGCAGAAACTATCAGGGGGTTCAGCTCGACCGCAGTAATCTTCTCTGAACCACCTGCAAAGGCCACCAACATATCTTCTCCCCCGCCTCCCCCGATGACAAGCGTGCTGTCTACTTGTCTCATTTCGTACGGCAGATAATCCATGTATTTTTGCATCCAAGCAAGGTCGCTTTTGGAGCCGTTCGACCGGAATATCGGCGTGCCGGCATCCGCGTCAATGATTATGGAGGCCAGCTCCCGAGAATCTTCTTTTGCATCATAATTGTTGGCTCCGCTGTCCTTTACTTTGGTCTCTCTTGTAACGTCGATGCGGGAAAAGGAATTCCATTCAGTTGAGATGTGGTCAAACCTCGCAGGGTCTTTAAGCTGGTAGTACAGCCCCTTGTTGGTCCCGGGGTGCACTTCAAATAGGTCGAAGGTTGTTGATGCATTTCCAGCTATCGGCACTAGCAGAGTGCCTGCAAGGACAACGCCAGCGAGTATCTTCATCCTGCCTGCTACTAATGCAATCCCGGTTGCTGGGGCATCCCGCCGGCCTCTGGTCAGCGCCAGCACCCCTATTATCGCAGATCCTGCAACCATGGGAGCTGTCAGGAGAATAACGTATTCAGCGCCAAGCCCCCGCATCAGCGGGTCCAGCAGCAGGGTGGCGGAAGCGGCACCAACCAAGTCTGCAAAGTATAGCTTGCTTATGTTCTGGGGCATCGCATAAAATACCAGCGCCATTATCGACCCGGCGAAAAAGAAAGGGACCGACGACGCCAGGTAAAAAAGGTAAATGTTGGACGTGCTGGGCGGGATGCTCGATATCAAGAAAACGAAAGCAGGCACTGAAACTGCATATGCGATTGCAAAGTGGATTATCCTTGACGACAGCTGCTCCTTGTTTTCGTACTTGCTCCTCCAGCCGACGCCGTCTTTTTGGATGTGTATCATAAGGGAGCCTATCCCGAGGCCAAAAAATGCCACAGAAATGGCCATGAACGCATAGTCGTACCACAGAATGATGGAAAAGATCCTAGTTAGCGCAAGTTCAAGCAGTATTGTGCTGAGAGAAGAGAAGAACAGGATTACCAGTAGAAAGATCAGAAATGGTTTCTTCTTCAAACTCCTTTAACAGCCCGGATCCAAAAGGAAACATGCTGGATATGAGTTTCCTAACATTTTTTTTCATATCTAGCTTGCAGGCGTGTGGAATCTTCTAGTGCAATTCAGGCATGCAAAGTTTATTTCATGCAGATTGTGAAAAGCTCTTGTGTACCGGCGCTATACCCTTGACGAGGTCAAGCGCAAGATAGTCGACGTCTTGCAGGCCGCCGGCGGCACTGGCCTGTCGGGAGTTGAGCTTGCTGACAGAACTGGCATCAACAGGATGACCATAACGAAATACCTTGATGTGATGCACGCGATGGGCCTTGTGAAAAAGAAAAAGATAGGCTCAGTGAACGTGTGGTTCCTTGAAACCGGCGTGGCGGACATAGAGTTCCCAGTCAACTACGTGCAGGTGCAGCAAAAGCTGATAGGTGCGGTTCTGGCAGGCGAGGAGGAGCAGGCGCGCAGGATACTGGTAAGCGTCCTTAACTCCAATGTGGATCAAGTGAGGATATTGGCAGACGTTATCCTGCCGGCAGTCAACACGATAGGCGAGCTGTACAGCAGGGGCAGGCTTGACAAGACCGAGCGAACGTTCCTGCTCAGCCTCATGGCGGAGCTCATCGATCTCATTAAATTCAACGTGCAGCCTTTGGAGACTAAGACAAACGCCCACGTTCTAGTGGTGGCCGGCTCTGAAGATAGGGTTCATTTGGCAAAGAGCGCAGCGGTCGCGTTCCAAATGCGCGGGTGGGACTCGCTCTATATCGGCAACGTCGAGGAGCACATCGACCCGTTTTTCGACATTGACTTCCAGCGCTACGTCGCCCGCGTGTGGGGCAACAGGCGCGGCCTGATGCTCATTTGCATATTTTCCTCCGGCGGGGGCTCGCTCCGGTTCCTGCTGTCAACTTCCAAGGCGATGAAGGGGAGGCTCAAGGGAGAGCTGCGTCTTGCATCTTTCACCACACAGGAACTCCAGCCCATGGCGGCTGAAGAGGGAGCCGACCACGTCGCAAAGGACCTGCTCTCGCTGGTAGAGTGGGCCGAGCGGGAATACGCCGTTGCAGCCAAGTAGTATTATTATTATTATTATTATTATTATTATTATTATTAT
>Ga0126312_10002489_pt1 | contig 12314 bp, 13 predicted proteins | sample Plot104A_FD_92537 | JGI IMG/M metagenome (GOLD analysis project Ga0126312, IMG submission 92537) | Serpentine soil microbial communities from UC McLaughlin Reserve, CA, USA - Plot104A | ecosystem: Environmental > Terrestrial > Soil > Grasslands | place: USA: UC McLaughlin Reserve, Lake County... | reverse complement strand
CGTTCTCTCCAGCTCCGCCGACGGCATCACGTGGTCCCCGCGGAGGCGGATCCCGTTGGGGCGCGTGGGCGACAACGTGATTCCCGGACTTGGCGTGGATGCATCGGCGTCGGGGCGGCTTGCACTCGCCTACTACGCCAGGAAGCCGGGCGACGCCCTGGACGTCGGCTTCGTGAGCTCGAGAGACGGCGGCCGGCGCTGGACGTCGCCGCGCCGCCTCAATGCGCAGACGATGCGCCTCGGGTGGATCGCCCAGGCCGGCGGGGCGATGGTCGGGGACTACATCTCGACGACGTTCGTCGGCGGCCGAGCGGTGCCGGTCTTCGCCCTCGCGTCGCCCCCTGGCGCGCGGCTGAACCAGCCGCTCTTCGCGGCCGCTATTCGCTGAGGAAGCGTCGCAGCGCGTCCGAGAGCGGCTCGATCCGTTCCGGCACGAGCTTGTAGAGAACGTAGTAGCCCTCGCGCCGAGCCTCGACGAGCCCCGCGTCGGCGAGCTGCCGCAGGTGCTTGGACAACCCGCCTCCGAGATCCCGACCAGCGGCGCGAGCTCCTGCGTCGACCGCGGGCGCTCCGCGATCAGCTTCAGCGCGCGCAGGCGCGTCTGCTCCGCGAGCGCGCGCAGCAGCTGGACGAGGTCCTCAGAGGGCAGGGGTGGCTGTAGGCTCCGCGCGAGGAACGGCGCGGGGTACACGATGCAGAGCGGCCACGGCTCGTCGCAGTTCACCTGGACGTGCGGCCAGACGTAGGCGCTGGGGACGAGCACGAGCGGGCGCTCGGCGCCGACTTCGACCAGGTGATCGTGCGGACGGTCGAGGCCGAACTCCTCGCGTTCGGCATCGACCCGGAGCTTGAGCGACAGGCTCCGGAGCAGGTCGTACAAGCCCTCTGATGCGAGCCGCCGGCCCGTTTCGGCGACGGTCTCGGCGAGCAGCGGCTCCAGCCGCTCCCACTCCTCGGCGAACGCCTCTGCCCAATAGGAGCGGATGAAGTCGACGAACCGCTCGGCGAGCTCGGCGGGGCTCTCGTAGATCAACGAGGCGAGCGACGGGTTGGCACCCATGGCTCGCGCCGCGCGCGCGATGTGACCGCGCACGTCCTCTCGCTCCAGATGTGCCGTGTCGCGCCGACCGCCGTGGTCCCAGAGCGGACGGGAGAACTCGAGCGCGATCGTCTCCGCATCGAGCGCCTCGAAGGCCTCGAGCTCTTCCTCGAAGGCCCGCAGCTCTGCGTTCGGCGATGGAGTGAGGAGGTCGGGCGTGTGCCGCCGGTAGGCGAACGACCAGTCCGCGATCGCACGCCGGAGCGCCGGCGGCAGGCCGCGCATCCGCCGCACCCACGGGTGCTGCAGCGGGTGGTGCTTCGGCTCGACGAGGACGTGAGGCTCGCCACCGGCTCGAGGAGCGGCGAATAGGCGTGCGAGACGTGTTCGACCTCGGCGGCGGGTAGGTGGAAGCGGATCGCGATCGGATTCTCTCTTTGGTAAAGAAGTTGACCGGATCATCGCGCGGCGGCCATCGTGGAGCAACGATGCGGCGGTTTCTCGCGATCGCGGCCGTGCCGTTTGCGGCGATCGGGCTCTTCATCGCGCAAGCGGGCGCGGAGAACGAGCTGTTGATCGCCACCGTCGGGACGAGTGATGGGTTCGACATCGCGCTCCGGCACCAGGACGGCAGCAAGGTGACGACGCTGGCTCCCGGCACGTACACGGTTCGTGTCCGCGACCTCTCCCGAATCCACAACTTCCACCTCGCGAGCAACGAGGACGCCACGGTCGACTTCCGGACCGACGTCGACTTCGTCGGCGAGCAGGACTTCACGGTCACCTTCCGCAACGGGACGAGGTACGCCTACGCGTGCGAGCCGCACTGGCAGACGATGAACGGATCGTTCTTCGTCTCGACCCCGACTCCGCCCCCTCCCCCGAAGCGCACCGTCCCGACGCTGCGAGCCTCGGTCGCGCCCGGCGGGAAGAGCGCGCTGAGCGCGCGCTCGATCAAGGCCGGCGGGGTGAAGATCGTCGTGCGCGACCGCTCCACCATGCGCGGCTTCCACTTCGTGGGCAGAGGAGCCAAGAGGGCGACAGGCGCCGCCTTCACGGGATCGCAGACATGGCGTCTGCGACTGGCGAGGGGCGTCTACCGCTTCGGCGGCGACGCCAAGCGGCTGCCTGGGCGCCTTCGCGTCTTCTAGGCCCGTCCGGCCTTGTGGAGCTGCGCGTAGATCGCGCGCGCCGTCTTCGCCGGCATCCCCGGAACGCCTTCGAGCTCCTCCTCCGACGCTGAAAGGAAGCGTTCGGCGGAGCCGAAGTGGCGGATCAGCGCGCGCCGGCGTGCCGGCCCCACGCCGGGGAGCGTGTCGAAGATCGACTCCTTCGCCCGCGCGTCACGCCGCTGACGGTGGAAGCCGAGCGCGAAGCGGTGGGCTTCGTCCCGAACACGTTGGAGAAGCTGCAAACCCGGCGAGTGGCGGTCGAGCCTGATCGGCTCCGGACGATCGGGGACGAAGACCTCTTCCGCCCTCTTCGCGAGCGAGATCACCGCGACGCGCGGCAGGTCGTAGGCCTGCATCGACTGGATCGCAGCCGACAGCTGTCCCTTGCCGCCGTCGATCACGAGCAGGTTGGGCGGCAACGCGAAGCCCTCGTCGTACTCCTCGTTTGCGGGCGTCGCCAGGCGCGCGAACCGGCGCGAGACGGCCTCGGCGAGGGCGCCGTAGTCGTCCTGTCCATCCTGCCCGCGGATCCCGAACTTGCGGTAGTGCGCCTTCTTCGGCACGCCGTCCTGGAAGACGACCATCGACGCCACGGGCGACTCTTCCTGGATGTTCGAGACGTCGAAGCACTCGATCCGCAGCGGCAGGCTCTCCAGGTTCAGCACCTCGCGAAGCTCCTCGAGCGCCTCGATCCGGCGAAGGCGCGAGGTCTCAGCCTTCGCCGTGTCGGCCTCGAGCGCCACCTTGGCGTTCTGATCCGCGAGCTCTTGGAGCCGCCGCTTCTCGCCTCGTTCCGCGACCCGAACCTCCACGCGTGAACCGCGACGCTCTGAGAGGAACTCCGCGAGCGCGCTTGCATCGGCGGCTTCGGGCGGGACGACGATCTGCGGCGGCACGCTCGGCGCCGAGCCGTAGTACTCGACCGCGAATGCCTCGAGCACCGTCGCCACGTCGTGCCCCTCGACGTTCTCGAGGTGGAAGCCGTAGCGGTCGACCATCCGCCCGTCGCGAAGCGGAAAGATCTGCACCGCCGCACGGTCGCCGTCGATCGCGATCCCAACCACGTCGACGGTTCCCACGGCCCGCTTGTCCGCTGCCTGCCGCTCGGCGAGATGGCGTACGGAGAAGAGTCGATTGCGGTAGCGCGCGGCCTCCTCGAAGTGCTCGTTCGCCGCCGCGTCCTTCATGCGCCGCTCGAGCTCACGGATGATCGGCCGCGTCTCGCCGGAGAGGAACTCGATCACGCCGTCGATGACGTTGCGGTAGTCGTCCTTCGAGATGTAGTCGACGCAAGGCGCGTAGCAGCGGTCGATGTGGAAGTCGAGGCACGGGATCCCAGAGTGCCGCCCCGGCTTCGGCCCCTCGCACGGACGAAAGCGGAAGACGCGGTTGAGGACGTCGAGCGTCTCGCGCACCTTCTTCGCGTTCGCGTACGGGCCGAAGTAGACGACGCCCCGGCGGTGCCGCTCACGCGTGAACATCACCCGCGGGTAGTCGTCCTCGACCGTGACCGCGATGTACGGGAAGGACTTGTCGTCCCGCAGCCGGACGTTGTACGGCGGGCGGTGGCGCTTGACCAGGTTCTGCTCGAGATGGAGCGCCTCGACCTCGGTGCCCGTCACCACGACCTCGAGGTCGGCGATGCGCGGGATCATGCCGCTGATCCCGGAACGCGTGTCCTTGCTCTGCTGGAAGTAGCTGCGTACACGCGAGCGGAGCGACTTCGCCTTCCCCACGTACAGGAGCTTTCCGTCCTTGTCCCGGAAGAGGTAGACGCCGGGCTTGGCCGGCAACGCCTTCAGCTTCGGTTCCAGGGACGTGGCCACGGTGGGGAGGGTAGCCTCGTGCCGCCGTGCGGAAATGGGGGGTTCTCGCCGTCGCTGCCGCCCTCCTCGCGGCACTCGGCTTCTATGGCGTCGACCGCCATTTCGACGAGCGCTCGCTCAGGATCGGGGCCTGGGAGTACTTCATCCGCGACGCGGATCCGGCGGCGGCGACGCGCAAGTTCCAGGATGTGACCGCATCCGGCTTCGAAGATGCGGTGACGAACTCCTTCTGGGCGCCCGGCCAGCGCGAGCCCTCGCCTGCGGAGGTTGCCGAGCTCAGGAACGCCGCCGCGGCGGCGCGGGATGCCGGCGTGCGCCCGCTGCTGATCGTCCAGCACGTCGGCAGCCGGACGACCCCGCGCACTCCGAAGCTTCGCGCGGACTTCGCCGCGTACGCCGTCTCGCTGGCCAGGCAAATCCCGGACTTCCGCGACTTCATCATCGGCAACGAGCCGAACCTGAACCGGTTCTGGCTCCCGCAGTTCGGACCGAACGGCGAGGACGTGGCGGCGCGTGACTACCTGACCCTGCTCGCCGACGTCTACGACGCGCTCAAGGGCGTCTCGAAGCGGGTCCGCGTGATCGGCGGCGCGCTGGCCCCGCGCGGCGGCGACGACCCAAATTCTTCGCGCCAGACGCACTCCCCGACGCAGTTCATCCGCGACCTCGGGCGCTACTACCGCGAGAGCGGCCGAGACAAGCCCGTGATGGACGCGTTTGCGCACCATCCCTACCTCGAGCGGTCCGACGTCGCGCCGGACTTCGAGCACCCCAACACGACGACGATCTCGCTCGCCGACTACGGCAAGCTCGTGGATCTCCTCGGTGAAGCGTTCGACGGCACAGCCCAGCGGGGCTCCGAGATCCCGATCCTGTACACGGAGTTCGGCGTGCAGACGATCATTCCGCCTGCCAAGCGCAGCGCGTACACGAACCTCGACTCGCCGGCCGCCAAGGACGCCGTCCCCGAGGAGACGCAGGAGCGGTACTACCGCCAGGCCGTCGAGCTTGCGTGCAGCCAGTCGACGGTCGAGGCGATCCACATCTTCCACGTGTGGGACGAGCCGGACCTGCTCGGGTGGCAGTCGGGCCTGTACTACGCAGACCACACGCCGAAGACGAGCCGGGACGCGCTCACGGATCTACCATCCTGCTCGTGAGCGGCCAGTACGTCGCGTACACGTTCTACAAGGTCGATCCGGCGTGGCGACGGCTGCCGGTGGACGAGCGGATGGCCGGGAAGGAGGCTTTCGCGGACGTCGTCGACGACTGGGCGGAGCGGATGACGGAGCTGCGCGCGTACTCGACGGCGGGCGTGCGCCCCGACTGCGACTTCTTCCTCTGGAAGATCACCGAGCGCTACGACGATCTGGGCGAGCTCGGCGCGGACCTGAACGCGACGCCGCTGGCGGGGTACCTCGCAACGCCGTACTCCTACCTCGCGACGACGAAGGCGTCGGAGTACACGGCGGCGCGGCGGCCCCGGAAGGTCGTCCCCAAGGGCTCTCCGTATCTCGTCGTCTACCCGTTCGTAAAGGTCCGACCGTGGTACGCGCTCCCAGAGGAGGATCGGCAGCGCGCGATGGACGAGCACATGCGGATCGGCCACGAGTTCTCCTCGATCCACAACCACACGACGTACTCGTTCGGGATCGACGACCAGGAGTTCATGACAGCGTTCGAGTGCGACGAGCCGGCCGACTTCATGCACCTGATGCTGACGCTGCGCGAGAGCGAGGCGAGCCGCTACACGGAACGCGATACGCCGATCTTCGTCGGGCGGGCCTGCGAGATCCGCGAGGCTCTCGTCGCGCTCGACGGCGCGCACGCCGGGGTCGCTCAGCCGTAGGAGTGCTGGTCGCGCCAGGCGCGGAACATCGCGAACGCGCTCAGGCCGATGGTCAGGAAGAAGGCAAGCGCGTTGCGGCCAGAGACGGTGGTCAGGATGAAGGTGCCGATCGAGACGATGATCAGCAAGGCTCCACCGTAGAACGCGAGCCGTGCGTGACCCGCCCAGGTCGAGATCTCGAAGCGGCGCTCGCGCCAGAGGAGGTAGATGAAGAACGCGATCGCGAGAAAGAATGCGATCCGCGCGAGGAGGATCAGCGAGACGACGGTCGCCTGCGCGTTCAGCAGGATCACGGCGAGGACGATCACGACGATGATCAGGAACCCCCGCAGCGTCGGGTTCATGTCCGCGAAGAAGCGCCTCATCCCGACGTCAAGTACGCCCTCGTCGCAAGTGCCCCTGCCAGTAACGTGGAGCCGGTGAACCAGGCGAGGCGACGCCGGGGCTCGGCGGGTGCGTAGAGCCACGGCGCGAGCACGGCGAGCAGCGCCAGTGAGCCGTAGGCGTAGTGGAGCTCGTCGGGCGCACGCCGGTCATCGGAGAGGAGTAGCAGCCCGAGGCCGACCTGCGCGACGAGGAGGGTCTGGACGAGCGCGATCACGTGGCCGAGGAGCCGTCCTGGCTGTCGTCGCCGGAAGTACGCCGCCGCCCCCCACACCGTCGCGACCGCCGCAACAACGAGTACGGCGAGCCCGACGATCTGGTGCGCGGTGAGCAAGGCCGGACAGGATAGGCTCGCGCCCGTGGTCGAAGAGGGCGAGAAAGCACCTGATTTCGAGTTGACGAGCGACTCCGGCGACCAGGTTCGCCTCTCGCAGTTCCGCGGCCAGCCCGTCGTCCTCTACTTCTATCCCCGCGACGACACGCCCGGCTGCACGAAGCAGGCGTGCGGCATCCGGGACAACTACGACGACTTCCAGGAGCGCGGTGCCGTCGTCCTCGGTGTCAGCCCCGACGAGGAAACGGCCCACGTGAAGTTCAAGCAGAAGTACGGCCTGCCGTTCACCCTGCTTGCGGACCCCGGGCACGATGTCTCCGAGCAGTACGGCGTCTGGGGCGAGCGGAAGTACATGGGCCGCGCGTACATGGGTGTCGAGCGCTCGACCTTCTTGATCGATTCGGAAGGCCGCATCGCGAAGGTGATGCGGCGCGTCAAACCCGACACACACGTCGAGCAGGTGCTCGCCGCACTACCGGCCTAGCGCCGACCGAACTCAGACGGCTTCGCGGCCGGTCAGGAGGCTGAAGAGCAACACGACCAGGGCCACGACCAGCAGGAGCCAGAGCAGCTTGCTCAGCAGGATTCCGCCGCCTACGGCGGCGAGGACGAGCAAGATCAAGATGACCAGTATCAGTGCCGACATAACACCTCCTTTCGAACTGTCCGTCTCGGGTGCCTACCCCTAGCCGGCTGCGTTTACGCCTTGGTGGCGCCGGGAAGGCCGCGGGCGTTATGCATTACAACTGGGGAGGGAGGCAATGCCGAACACTGCACGCATCAGCTTGTTCGCCGTCATGTTGGCGGCGTGTGCCCTGTTAGCAGCTTCAGTCGGCGTTAGTGGCGCACCGGCCGGTTCTGCAGCACCGCAGAGCAGCCAGTCGGCCGACACGGTAGACGTCAAGATCGTCATCAACCGGTTCGTCCGGCAGGGACGCACGATCGTCGCCAAGGGCGCGATCATCGGGCGTCACCAATCGAACGAGAGGGTCCCGAGCGTCGTCACCAGGGCGTTCACTGCCCGGCTCAAGACGGGTCGCGTCTCCTACGCGGGGACGACCCGGATCTGCAACGTCCTTGAACTCGACCTCCAGCAGCTCCACCTGGCGCTGCTCGGATTGATCATCGACCTCGATCGAGTCCACCTCACGATCACTGCTGACTCGAACGGAGGCCTACTCGGGTCGCTCTTCTGCTCGATTGCGGGTGGCCAGAACGCATCCGCAGCGAAGCTCAGGAGGACGGCGGCGAAGATGACGCGCGCCGCCCGTCACCAAGGGCTTAATCAGCAGGGAGTCGCGCAGTTCCGCGTCCAGGTCGCCCAGGCAGTCCAGCAGGCTCCTGGCCAGATCTGCACGATCCTGGATCTCGTCCTCGGGCCGCTCGACCTGAACCTGCTCGGCCTGATGATCCATCTCGACCGCGTACATCTCACGATCACTGCCGATCCGAACGGCGGCATCCTCGGCAGTCTCCTGTGCTCGCTCGCAGGCGGTCCTCCGCCCACGCCTCGGCGCGAGTAGAACGCTCTACGCACGCACTTCGAGAGAGCGCCGCACCCGCGGCGCTCTCTCATTGTCATCGCACCGGTTGCCAGTCGGGGTACGCATAATCGATGCCACCGCCGGTCACCCGTCGCTGGTGGCTGCCGTCCGCGTCCATGACGTAGATGCCAACCGTCCGCCGTATCCGGCGGACGAAGACGATCCGCTTCCCATCCGGAGACCAGCGCGGCCAGGTGTGTTCGCCAGCCTGCGTCGTGATCCTCCGGATTCCGGTGCCGTCGGCGTCGATCGCGTAGACATCCGTGCGCCCGCGGTAACGGCGCGTGAACAGGAGCTTCTCGCTAGCCGGTGACCAGTCGGGCATCGAATCAACCGCGTGCTCTTCGTTCGAGCTCGGCGGTGTGGTGAGCTGCCGCTGTTTGCTTCCATCCGCTTCCATGAGCCAGATCTCGTCGTATCCCTTCAGTGCGCGCGTGAACGCAATCGTGGTCCCATCCGGCGCCCACGCCGGCTGGGCGCCGTCTCGGGTCAACCTCGCGGCGACGCGGCCGTCGCTTCCCATCACCCAGATTCCGAAGTGCCCGCTCAGGCGGCTGCTTGCGAAGACGAAGCGCCTGGAGTCGGAGGCCCAGGCGAGCTGGTCGTCGATCCATCGGTCGCGCGTGACACGCCGCCAGCCGCTCCCGTTCGGTCGCATCACGTAGATCTCATACGCGCGTTCACTCCTCGGGTTCGTGCGGTTGCTGATGTAGGAAAGCCATTTGCCGTCCGGCGACCAGGATGGGTACCGCTCAAAGCCCCGCGCCCTCGTGATCCGGCGGAGCTTCGTCCCGTCGGGCCTGATCACGTACAGGTTGAAGTCGCCGTTCTTCCGCAACACCGCAGAGAAAACGATCTCGCCGTTGCGTCGCGGGACCGCATCGGTCGCGGCAGCGGCGACGGCCGCGCCGAGAAGCGCGCAGAGCGCAACCCCGGCGGAGAGGACTCGCACGCCTTGATCGTATGGCGGCCCAATGACCTTCCTGTTCGCGTTCCGTAAGGGAAAACGCTAAGCCGATGAGAGGACTGAACCTCCACGGGTTCGATAGGCCGTGGCGGCGGGACCGGCCAGTCGCCGCGTCCAGACCGCTCTGTGAACGAACGCAGATCTGACGCACACGCAATGCGCAGACGCGGTTCGTTACAGCCGTCCCTCGCTGGGTAGACAGACAGGTCTGACCACGACGAGAAGAAGGGGTTAGCACCATGGCAGCACGCGAAATCACGACCGACGATCGCCGCATGGAAGTGTCTCGGCCGAGGGTCGCACGACGCAAGGAGACAAAACCGTCGTTCGTGGCGACCGAGTTCTGGGCGATGGTCGGAGCGATCGCCGCCATTCTCATTGCCGCACAGCAGGCGGACAACTTCGACGCACCGCGTGCGTGGACGCTGATAGCGGCAGTAGTGATCGGCTACATGGTCAGCCGCGGGCTCGCGAAAAGCGGTAGCGACCACCGCGACAGAGAGGACGACTGATGTAGCACCGAGCTAGGCGGGAGCCCTGCGGCCGGGGCTTCCCGCCTGGCGCCTGCCGCGGGCGGACATCGCCGGAGCTCCCACCTCGTTTCGGCACCGAACAGGCACCGAAACCGCAAGAAATGGCTATGCGGCTGAGAGGACTTGAACCTCCACGGGGTTCTCAAAGGGGTGGCGGCAGGTCCGGTGTGGTGGCGGGAAGTGCCTTCGCTACGCGAAATCCGGGACGCGTGAGGGATTCGAGCCGTTCTCTTCCCCAAGCCGGTTTCAGGACGGTTTGGGCCAGATTGGGCCAGGATTGGGCCAGCCGCCGCGCGGCCGTTACCCTCACTCTTCGTTACCCGGCAATCGTTCTGCCCTCCCCTGGCCGCGAGTGTTCGGCGTGCGGCTGGACGAACTAGCCGCAGGCCGTTCCGGTAGCGGCGGGTTCTATGGTTGTGACGTGGACAGTGCCAGCGACGTGCCGTCGGCGCGGGGCCTCGAATGCGTCGAGTGCCGGCGGGTCTCGCGAGACCGCGAGCGCGGCTGGACCGCCTACGTGACCGCCGAAGACGCCGGCAGCGAGGAAGTCGCGATCCTCTGCGACCGAGGCGCCGAGCAGGAGTTCGGCTCGTCGAGCTGCTGCTGATGAAGATCGTTTCGTTGCCTAGCATCGTGGGCGTGGTCGGCTTAGTGGTCGCGGTCGTGGCGGTCGTCGCTGGTCTCGGCTTCCTCATCCTCGGCGAGGGCCTCGACGCGATCAGCGACAACGCCGAGGCGAACCTGGGGGTCGTCAGCATTCTCTGTTCCCTCATAGCGATTCCGATCGGAGTCATCGGCTGGCGATGGGCAGAGAGACGCCGCCAGAACTCGATCGTGGGCCAGGCCGCGGCGCTCTTCGGTGCTGGAACATTCGTGGGCTGGCTAGCGCTGTTCGTCTACGCCCTAGGGAGAGATACGCCCTAGCTCTGCTGCGCCCAGCCGTTCGGTCCCAGCCGGAAAGAGAAGGGAGACCGAAATCGCGTTCTGTTCAAGGTCGAGGACGGCCTCAACCGTTGACGAGATGCAGCGAAACTACGAGTCGGGCGCCCACGATCAGCGCCGCCGCCACGCGGAGTGACTGAAAGCCCTCTTGCAGTCCACACCACGCGGCGAGCTGCCGAAAACGCCCGCCTACGCCGACAGCACTCCGACCCAGGCCTACGAGCTCACCCGCGGCCGCTCAAGCCTGAAGGTGAAACCTGCCATTCGGTCCTCCCATCGCGATCGGCTGGGACCGAACGGCTTGAGCCGAGCTTATCGAACCCCGTGAGTGGGGTAAGTCTGGGCGCGGCGCGCTTCACTGGCCGCTGTCTTGCCGAATAGGGGCAGCTGATTCTTGTCGGGGATCTCGGCGCCGAGCATCCGCAGCACCCCGATCAGCTGCTCCTCTTCGTCCTCATCCTCGGCGGCGATTGCATGCCGAAGTCGGCGTAGGGCCAGTTCATTCACAGGTTGGACAGAATTATCCACAATGCGTTTTCGACAGAGCCCACCGTACAGCCGAGCGATGCGATGGGCCCTGTTGCCAACCGGGACTAGTCGGAGTTTGCGGGGCAACGTTCACTGGCAGCCAGCTCCACGGGCGATCCCAGCTCGTTCGCCTGCTTCCCGGGAGGGACGTGCGCTACCTCTGGTCGGGCCACTCAGCACCGCTCTTGACGATTCCGCTCAGGATCTCAAGACCGTCCTCAGCAGCTTCGAGCGCCGTCGAGCGGCTGCATAGGAATCTGCCAGGGATACCTGTCCTCCGGCGGCGACGTGGGCGGATGCGACGAACGACGGCGTTCGCCTGTTCGTCAAGACGTCGACTCGATCCGGTACCGAGTTGTTGGGCCCGGGCATTCACAGCGTTGAAACGCTGCTTCTTCTGGGCGTCGCTCGTCGTTTGGGCCCCGGATTAGGCCCCTGAAGCCCGCAACAGGCTATGCGGATGAGAGGACTTGAACCTCCACGGGGTCGCCCCCACACGGACCTGAACCGTGCGCGTCTACCAATTCCGCCACATCCGCGCGGACGCGCATTGTAGCCCGCGCCTAGGCGCCAACTTCCACGGCGCGTCGACGTACCATTGACTATCTGAAGCGGGTGTTCTTCCTAGGGGTCTGCCTGGTCGCCGCGCTGTCGGCGCTGGCTGGTGCGCGCGGTCCCGCAGTTCCGACGGGCCGCGCGCTCGAGGTCGTCGTCGAGCTGCGTGAGCCTTCGCTGGCGCGCTCGGGACGGCCGCTCGAGCTCGCGGTTCAGCAGCAAGCCGTCGAGGACCGGATCCGCGGGATCGCTCCGTCAGCGCGCTTCCGCTGGCGCTACCGCGTCACCCTCAACGCGCTGGCCGTCGTCGTCCCCGAGCGGGCAGTCGAGCGCATCGAGCGGCTTCGGGCCGTCCGCGAGGTCTACCGCAGCGTGCACTTCGCTGCGGCTCTCGACCGGAGCGTCCCGGCGATCAAGGCGCCACAGGTCTGGGGGCCCGCCCTGGCCACGAGCGGCCAGGGGATCAAGATCGGGGTCATCGACGACGGCATCGACCAGACGCACCCGTTCTTCAGCCCTGCCGGCTACGTGATGCCGCCGGGGTACCCGAAGGGCGTCGCCGCGTACACCACCGCCAAGGTGATCGTCGCCCGCGCGTTCCCGCCCGCCTCGCCGAAGCCGCCCTTCGGCATCGTGCCCTT
>Ga0126312_10002486_pt1 | contig 12324 bp, 8 predicted proteins | sample Plot104A_FD_92537 | JGI IMG/M metagenome (GOLD analysis project Ga0126312, IMG submission 92537) | Serpentine soil microbial communities from UC McLaughlin Reserve, CA, USA - Plot104A | ecosystem: Environmental > Terrestrial > Soil > Grasslands | place: USA: UC McLaughlin Reserve, Lake County... | reverse complement strand
GCGCGCGCCTGGTCAAGCTCGTCGGCCTCGCCCGCGCCCGCGACATCCTGCTCGGCGGCGAGGACCTTGACGCCGAAGAAGCGTTCAGGCACGGGCTGGTGACGAAGGTGGTGCCCCAAGAGGAACTGTTAGACGAGGCGCGCGAGCGCCTGCGTCACATCTTCAGGAGAGCGCCGCAGGCCTATGGGCTGTCCAAGCGACTCCTTCACCTGTCTGCCAGCGTGGACCTGGAGAGCGGCATCTTCGCGGAGAGTCTGGCCCAGAGCTTGCTCGTTGGCACAGAAGATCACAAGGAAGGCGTGCGGGCCGCCCGCGAGCGGCGCGCGCCCCGTTTCGGGGGGAGATAGCGAGTGGCCTACATCATTCCTTTCGAGGGCACGGAGCCCAGCGTGCATCCCGGCGCGTTCCTCGCACCGACCGCGGTGCTCATCGGGGACGTGAGAGTAGAAGACGGGGCGAGCGTCTGGTTCGGGGCGGTCTTGAGGGGGGACTTCAACAGGATCGTAGTCGGCGCAGGGACCAGCGTGCAGGATAACTCCGTGATCCACACCAACGAAAGCCTGCCGACCACTATAGGGAAGAACGTCACGGTCGGGCACCTCTCCATGCTCGAGGGGTGCGAGATCGAGGACGGGGCCCTGATCGGGACGGGCTCCGTCGTGCTCAACCGAGCGCGCCTCGGCCGTCGGGCGATGCTGGCCGCCGGCAGCGTGGTGAGGGAGGACCAGGAGATCCCGCCCGAGGTCTTGGCGGCCGGGGTTCCGGCGACGGTCAAGAAGGATCTCGGCGGGTCCTCTTCGGAGTGGGTGGAGATGGCCGCCCGCGAGTACCAGTCGCTAAGGCTCAAGTATATGGGTAAGGTAGGACAGACGATGAAAGAGGAGGCGCAAAAGCATGGCGCAGATAGTCATTAACGGGGAGCAGACCTCCGCCAGGTCGGGCGAGGAGATGCCCGTCGTCAACCCCGCGACGGAGGAAGAGTTCGAGACGGTGCCGAGAGCGGGTCAGGAGGACGTCGACGCGGCGGTCGCGGCGGCTAAAGGGGCGTTCGAGGAGTGGTCGAAGAAGGACCCGGATGACCGCGCGACGGCGATGCGGGCGGCGATTGCAAAGATAGAGGAGAACGGCAAGGAGATAGCGGGGCTCCTTACCAAAGAGCAGGGCAAGCCGTTCTCCGAGTCGATGGGGGAGCTGCACCACTTCCTGCACGGCATGAACTACTACGCAGACCTCTCCAGCAAGATCGAGGGCGTCTACGCCAACCTTCCCTCCGCGCTCGGCAAGGCCTATGGCATGGTCATCAAGAAGCCGATCGGCGTGTGCGCCGCGATCGTACCCTACAACTTCCCACTGACGCTCATGGGCACGAAGGTAGGTCCGGCGCTCGCCGCGGGCAACACCATCGTCGTCAAGCCGGCGGACACCACGCCGCTCGCCACGTTGCGGGTCGTGGAGCTGATGCAGGAGTCGGGGCTCCCGCCCGGTGTCGTGAACGTCGTTACGGGGCCGGGCAAAGAGGTCGGAGAGGCCCTCGCCACCCACCCGGACATCCGCAGGGTCGCCTTCACCGGCAGCACCAAGGTGGGGCGCAGGCTCATGGAGATCGCGGCCCCCAAGTTCAAGCGCGTCTCCGCCGAGCTCGGCGGCTCCGATCCCGTCATAGTCTTCCCCGACGCGGACGTCGATGCCGCGGTGAGGGGCGTCAACATCGGGCGGTTCTTCAACGCGGGCCAGGCTTGCCTCGCCGCCAAGCGGGTCTACGTCTTCGTCGAGGTCTACGACGAGTTCATGGAGGGCCTCACCAAGAGGGTCGCCCGCTACGAGCTCGGCGACGGGATGGAGAAGGCGGAGAAGCCCAGGATAAGGATGGGCCCCCTCAACGCCCCCAGGCACCGAGACCTGATCTCCGACCAGCTCCAGGACGCCGTGGACGGGGGCGCGAACGTCGCCGTCGGCGGCGGCGGCAAGGGCTACTTCTTCGAGCCGACCGTGATCGAGAACGCACCACACGACGGCCGCGTGGTGCGCGAGGAGACCTTCGGCCCGCTCCTGCCCGTCTGGAAGGTCGACGACGTGGACGAGGCCATAAGGCTCGCCAATGACTCGCCCTACGGCCTGGGCTCCTCAGTGTACACGCACAACGTAAACTGGATCCACCGCGCCTCCCAGGAGATAGAGGCCGGCATGACGTGGGTTAACCAGCTGCACTTCGGCTACGACGAGCTGCCCTTCGGCGGCGTAAAAGAGTCGGGCATAGGCCGCGAGCACGGCAAGGAGGCCATCGAGCACTACCTGGAGCAGAAGTCCGTCGTCGTCGGAGGTTTGAGCTAGTCAGCACTTCAGCTAGTCAGGATTTCAGCACTTCAGCATGTCAGCCGGTCAGCTAAGGGCGGAGGAAAGCGAAGCCGTCTTACGGCTTCGCCCCCGAGGACACGGACAACACAGGGCCTCGAACGGCGTGGTAAAGAACCGCCCTACAGGAGCTGAGATGCTGAAGTGCTGACAAGCGCCCGAAAGGGCGCGTGCTGAAATGCTGAGAATGCTGAGCGAAGCGAAAGGAGCGAAGCGAATGGCCGTCGAATATTCGAGGGAAGGCAGCGTCGGGTACATCACGCTGGACAAGCCGCCGGCTAACAGCTACGACCTCTCATTCATGCAGGAGCTCGGAGCATGCGTGCGCTCGGCCGCCGAGGACAACGGTGCGGGGGCCGTGATCCTGCGCAGCGCCAGCGAGAGGTTCTTCTCCGCAGGGGCGGACATAAAGGCGTTCAACGCCAACAGCGTCGAGGACAACATGGCCATGATCCGGCGGGCCCACGAAGCCCTCTCCGAGATGGCCCGTACCCCCAAGGTGTTCATCGCCCAGATCGGGGCGACGGTGTTGGGTGGCGGGCTGGAGATGGCCCTGGCCTGCGACCTCCGCTTCGGCGCAGAGGGCGAGTACGTGCTAGGGCTGCCTGAGGCGACTTTGGGCCTCCTGCCCGGCAACGGCGGCACCCAGCGTTTGCCGCGCCTTATAGGGGTGAGCAAGGCGCTCGACCTCATGGTGACGGGACGCACGATCTCGCCGTCCGAGGCCCACGCTTTGGGCATCCTCGACAGGCTCTTCCCGGCCGACGAGCTGGAGAGAGAGACGCTGGGGTACGCCGAGAGGCTCGCGGCCGGAGCTTCCGAGGCCATCGGCTCCATAAAGCTCGCGGTGTACGGTGGGATCGAGAGGCCGCTGGACGAGGGCCTCCAGACCGAGCGCACTCTCGTGGAGCCGTTGTTCGAGAGTGATGATGCCAGGGAAGGTATCTCCGCGTTCATGGAGAAGCGCAAGCCGGAGTTTAGTAGGTAGCCTGTAACGATTAGTTCCTCTCGTGTAAAATGGTGTAACACTTCGCCGGTTCGGGCGAGGACGGAGAAGCCGTTTTCCCAAAGAAGGATGCAACCTAGGAGAGGTGCGGAAGCGTGACGCAATCTGACAGTTTGATCCGGGCCTCCGACCACGACAGCGAGGCGCTGGCGCCGAAGCAGGCGCACCTGATAAGGAGCGCCTACAGGGTGATGGGCGACAAGGGGATGAACGGCCTCTCATTGCAGGATGTCGCGGACGAGGCCGGGGTGAGCAAGGCCATCCTGCCCTACTACTTCGACTCGAAGGAGAACCTGATACTCCTTACCATGCGGTGGGTGCTCGCCCGCGTGGCCCAGCGCATCCGCGAGGCGATAGCGGGGGCTGACACCGCCGAGGAGAAGGCTCGGACGATGATCGACGCGATCTTCGTTGGACCGGAGTCGAATCGCAGGTTCTATCTGGTCTTCTTCGACTTCCTGGGCTACGCGGCCAGGAGCGACAGGTTCGCCGACGTGAGCGCGACATTCCACGAGATCTGCAACAGCCTCTACGCCGAGGTCGTGCGGCTGGGACAGGAAGAAAGCGTCTTCCGCGACGGGGACGCCGGCGAGGCGGCGACGGTCGTGCGCGCGCTCGTCGACGGTCTCTTCACGCAGTGGGTCCAGGAGAAAGACTGGAAGAACTCGCACGAGAAATACCGCGAGACGTGCAAGCGCTCGGTGCTGACCTACCTGACCGTCGGCGCGTAGTCCCCTTTGTCCGTCCCGCCAATCGTCGCGCCCGAAGCCGGAGTTTCGGCGAGACCCGGAATGAGACACCTGATCCCTCCACGCTGCTACGGAGGCGGGATTGCAATGCGTACCCCGCCTGGACCGTTCTTGGCGGTGTCGTGAGCGAGGTAGTGCGCCCTTCCATCCTCGCCTCGCAGCCCATAGGGGAGGCGTCCCGTGTCGTGGAAGGCGTCCACCAGCTCAAGCTTCCGGTACCGTTCCCGCTCAAGTTCATCGCGTCGTACCTTATCGAGGGCCGGGACGGGTGGACCGTGATCGACCCCGGCTTCGACTACCCGCCGGCCCGCGAGGCGTGGGAGTCGGAGGCGGCGCGGATGGGGCTCGACCTGGACCGGGACGTCACGAAGATAATAGTCACCCACCTTCACCCGGACCACATCGGCCTCGCGCGCTGGCTGGAAGGGCGGAGCGGGGCATCGGTTTGGATGCTCGAGGACGAGATCGCAAACGCCAGATACGTTTGGGATCCCTCGAGGGGTTCAGAGGACTTCGTCAGGTACATGATGCGTCACGGCATGGATCAACAAACGGCGGGCGCGACGGCGGGAACTACCAGGCTCGGCGTCCGCCTGCCTGAGCGCTTGATCCCCCTGCAACCCGAAGACCGGATCGAGTTCGGGCAAAGCGAGGCGCGGGTGATCCACACCCCCGGTCATTCGGACTTTCACTTCGCCTTGCACGACGAGCGAAGAAGGCTTCTCTTTGTCGGCGACCATCTTCTGCTCAAGATTACACCGAACATCGGGCTCTGGACCTACACGGCCCCGCGTCCCCTGCAGCGCTACGTTGACTCCATCGAAGGTCTGCGCGGTTTGGGCGTCGACCTCATCTTCCCCGGGCACGGCCCGCTCTTCCACGACCTCGCCGGCCGTATAGACGAGCTCGTCCTCCACCACGAGGAGCGCCTCTCGGTGATGCGTGTGGCCATGGAGGGTGGACCCGCGACCGCGTACGATATCGCCCGGCGGGTCTTTCCGGACGACCTGAGCGACCACCAGATCCGCTTCGCCCTCGCCGAGACGCTCGCCCACCTCGAGCACCTCGTAAACGACGGACGCGCCGAGTGCCTCGACGGCGAGGTGGTCCGCTTCAGAGCGGTGTAGACGTTGCTACCCGGCTACGAGGAACACCAGAGGCTCATCGAGACGGCGCGCGGCGACCGGCCGGCGGATCTCCTCGTACGTGGCGGTACGATAGCCAACGTCTACTCCGCCGAACTACACGGGGGCAACGTCGCCGTCACGGGGGGACGCATAGCATACGTCGGTGGGGGAGAGCGGGCCATAGGCCCCGAAACGCGGGTGATAGACGCGACGGGTATGATCGTGGCCCCGGGTTACGTGGAGGCCCACTTCCACCCTTGGGTCCTCTACCACCCGGTGAGCCTCGTCGAGGGCGTCCTGCCGCTCGGGACGACGACCATCATTGCGGACAACCTCTTCTTCTTCATGCAGATGGGACCGGACGGGTTCGCCGCGATGGCCGACGACCTGCGAAACCTTCCGCTCCTCTACCTGTGGATGGCGCGCCTGACCTCCCAGGCCGAGTTTCCGGGGGAAGGGGAGATGTTCGCGCCGGAGAAGGTCCAGCCACTCCTGAGGCGTGACGACGTGATCGGGACCGCCGAGGTTACGCGCTGGCCCGCGCTTTCGGCCGGGGACCCGGCCCTGACCTCCGGCATCCGCGCGGCGAAAGCGCTAGGCAAGATCGCGGACGGCCACACGGGCGGCGCCTCGGAGTCGCGCCTGCAACCCGTCGTAGCCGCCGGCATCGACGCCGACCACGAGGCGATAACGAAACAGGAGGTGCTGAACCGGCTGCGGCTCGGCGTCTGGACGATGCTCCGCAACAGCTCCCTGCGCCCCGATCTGCCGGAGCTCCTTCGCGCGGTAACGGAAGACGGCGTGAGCACGCAGCGTCTCATCATGACGACGGACGGCCCCTCCCCCGAATTCATCGCTGACAACGGCCTGGTGGACGGGTTGCTCCGTGTCGCCGTCGAAAACGGCGTGCCGCCCTTGCAGGCGCTGCAGATGGTCACCATCAACCCCGCGACGCTCTTTCGGATCGACGGCCAGGTCGGCGGCCTGGGGGTGGGCCGCCGGGCGGACGCCCTGCTCCTCCCCGACCTCGCCTCGTTTCGTCCCCAGACGGTTATCTCGCGCGGGCGCGTAGTGGCCGAAAACGGGGAGCTCCGCGCCCCGGTGCCGGACGTAGCATGGGGCTCTTACGGAAGCCGGCCGGCCTTCGATGCTGACCTTGACCTGTCCGATCCGGGGCTCTATGTCCCCGAAGCCTCCGGAACAGAGGTGCCGACGATACACCTCAGATCCGCTGTCATCACGGAGCGCCGGTACAGGCGGGTTGCCAAGGAGAACGGCGCACCGGGCGGTAACGGTGATCTGGTACACGCGGCGCTGGTGGACCGAGCGGGCGGGTGGGTCTCGCGCGCGTTCGTCTCCGGGTTCGCGTCCAACCTTGAGGGGCTCGCAAGCACGTACAACACCACGACACAATTGCTGGCCCTGGGACGTAACCCGCGGTCCATGGCCCTCGCGGCCGGGCGCGTCAGAGAGCTAGAAGGCGGCATCGTGATCGTTAGGGATGGCGACGTGATCTTCGAACTCGCCCTGCCCATAACCGGCATGATGTCCAAGCTGCCTTTCGCCGGGGTCGTCGAACACAACCGGGCGCTGTCCCGCGTGATGAAGAGTGCGGGGTACGAGCACCACGATATTCTGTACACGCTCCTCTTCCTGACGTGCGATTTCCTGCCCGCCTTGCGCCTCACGCCCCTGGGTTTGTTGGACGCAAAGTCAAGGGAGGTGCTGATCCCGACGGAACACAGGACGCGGCCGGAAGGTCCATAGGCGAGTTCGATGCGCTTTGCAATGAGGTTCAACCTCATTGCAAGCATTTCAGCTGGCCAGCATTTCAGCACTTCAGCTTGCGCCGGACCAAGCCCGGCTGAGAAGCGAAGTCCGAAGGGCGTAGCGTGCTGAAAAATGGTCGATCGGCGGGATCAGCTGATCCTGGGTAAGTTAAACTGTAGTGCGACCCGCGGGGTAACATCAGCTGGGGAGAGCATCCCATGGCGGAGAGAAAAGTAGCGGAACCCTTGGATCATGCGGATCATCTCCGCAGGCTCATCTCGTACTTCGAAGATACCCAGAGAGACTACCGGCTGTGGTGGATGACCTCGGCCGCGCTGGCGATGCACTTCGGATTCTACGACGAACAGACCCGCAAACATGCTGAGGCCCTGATCAATATGAACCGAGAGCTGGCCACGAGGGCCAGGGTGCAAAGCGGCGACCGCGTGCTCGATGCCGGCTGTGGCGTCGGGGGCAGCGCCATCTGGCTGGCCCGAGAACTCGGCGCTCGCGTAGTCGGGATCAATGTGGTGCCGGGCGATATCGATCGCGGGCGCCGGTACGCGCGTCGACGCGGCGTGGCCGATCGGGTCACGTTCGAGCTACAGGACATGACCAGGACAACCTTCCCTACCGGCAGCTTCGACGTCGTCTGGGCTATCGAGAGCGTCTGCCACGTACCGGACAAACGAGAGTTCCTTGCCGAGGCCCGACGGCTACTCAAACCAGGCGGCCGCCTGGTCGTCGCCGACGCGTTTCGTCGCCGGCGACCGTTCGAGCAGGCAGACGAGAGGTTGCTGCACGATTGGTTGTACCCTTGGGCGGTACAGGACCTGATGACTCCCGGGGAGTTCACCGCTGCTGCCGAGGAGAACGGCTTCGCCCGTGTGCACTTCGAGGACGTGAGCGATCATGTCCGCCCATCGTCGCTGCATATGTACCGCTTGATGCGCGTCCTTTACCCCCTGGGCGTCGCCAGGCGGAGGCTCGGGCTCCTTACCGACGTTCAACTCGCCAACCGCCGTTCAGCGCTGGAACAATACCGGGTGGTCCGGCGTGGTTTGATCGTCTACGGCCTACTCACCGCCACACCCTACGCTAGTAACGACCCATCCGGAATGACCTGATAGAAGAGCTTCGAGTCGTCCAAGAGGCTGGGCTCGAGAACCCGTACGAGGGAGAAGAGGGCATGATCCACAACAGATAGCAGAGGTTGGGAAAGCGGGTAGAGCGGTAGTGACAGCAGAGTCCCATAGGTCAGGTCTTCGGCCGAGGTCGAGCGAGGAGCCCCTCAGATGAGCCCGCGCGTTGTAGCCTGGCTCGCCTGGAGCATGTGGGCGCTCTCTGTGACGCTGACCGCGCTCAGCCTCTTGCTCCTGGTCCTGACCCTGTCCCATCCCGACGTCGATATCTTCGACTACCCGGTCGAAAGCACATTGATCGCGGCGAGTTGTTCGACGGTTGGCGCCCTGATCGCCTCCCGCCGTCCGGAGAACCCGGTCGGCTGGATCTTCTGCGCACTGGGACTGGCGGCCGGAATACGCCACTTCGCCGCCGAGTACGCGATCTACGCGCTATTCGCAGTGCCCGGCTCGCTCCCGTTCGGCGAAGCTCTGGCCTGGATCACCTCCTGGATCCGGGTCCCGTACTTCAGCCTCTTTGTGTACATAGCTCTGGTATTTCCTAATGGTCGGCTACCGACCGGTCGCTGGCGGTGGGTTACATGGCTCACGGCGATCGTGGTGGTGGTCGGAACGATCCTGGTGGCGTTCTCACGCGGTGCGACCCGCGGGCTTGGCCCCATCGACAACCCTCTGGGGATAGAGGGTGCGCCCGGCCTCGTAAGAGTCGTCGAGTCGCTCGTATTCGTGCTCGGGATCCTGGCAGGAGCCTCCCTCTTTGCGCGGCTACGCAACGCCACGCCGGTGGAGCGCCAGCAGATCAAGTGGTTCGCCTACGCAATTACGGTGACGGGCAGCGGGGCTATCCTTACCTACTCGGTCGGTGAAGTGGTCGGCATATCGTGGGTGCGGATAATAGGCTACGTGTTCGTAATGGTCGGCCTGGTTGGTATCCCCACCTCGGTGGGCATCGCGATCTTCAAATACCGCCTCTACAACATAGACAGGATCGTGAACCGTACCCTAGTCTACGCTTCTCTTACAGCCCTGCTGCTCGCCGTGTACTTCGCCGCTATCGTCCTTTTGCAAAGAATCTTCGTCCTCCTGACCGGCGAGAAGTCCACCCTCGCCGTGGTCGCCTCGACCCTGGTAATAGCAGGGCTCTTCACGCCCCTGAGAAGGCGCATCCAGAGCTTCATCGACAGACGCTTCTACCGGAGGAAGTACGACACCAGAAAGACTCTCGAAGCCTTCTCGGCCCAGCTGCGTAACGAAACGGACCTCGAGGCGCTGAGCGAAGATCTGGTGGGGGCGGTAAGAGAGACGATGCAGCCAGCCCACGTCTCGCTTTGGTTGCGCCCCGAAACTGCACCCAAGAAAGGTCTGCGCACAGATCAGCCATGATGGGGGTCCAATCTCGCACTACGCAGCGCCGTGCGTAAGGCTCTTGAGCCTTATGCACGACGAGCATTTCAGCTGGTCAGCATTTCAGCACTTCAGCTCTTGCGCCGGACCAAGCCCTGGCTGAGAAGGCGCCAGGCTTCGTCAGGCGCCGGGCTGAGAAGCGCGAGTTGCAGAGGGTCTACCCTTCCGCAAATCGCTGAATTGGTGCGTGTCTGCTTCTTCTTATGCGACAATGCGACCCCTTGGTCTTGGAGGTAGTGCAATAGTGTCAATGCAACCATCCGAATTCGGCGAATCATCCAGGCGGACCCACGAGATTCTCCGGGAGAGCGAGGAGCGCTTCCGCCTTCTGGTCGAGGGCGTCGAGGACTACGCCATCTTCATGCTCGACGCCGAGGGGCGTGTCACGACCTGGAATCTTGGGGCTCAACGCATCAAGGGTTACGAGTCAGAGGAGATCATCGGGGAGCACTTCTCGAACTTCTACACCGATGAGGATGTCGAGCGCGGGTACCCTGATGAAGTGTTGTGGCTTGCGGAGGCCCACGGCCGCTTCGAGGAGGAGGGAATAAGAGTTCGCAAGGATGGCTCGACTTTCTGGGCGAGCGTAGTCATCACGGCGTTGAGGGACGATGCGGGAAACCTCCGCGGCTTCGCCAAGGTGACGAGGGACATAACCTTACGCAAGGAGGCCGAAGAACGCGAACGCCTGCTGGTCCTCGAGCAGGCAGCCAGGGAGAGGGCCACCGACATACTCGAGAGCATCAGCGACGCATTCTACGCCGTCGACAAAACGTGGAGCTTCACCTACGTCAACGGGGAGGCGGAGGAGCTCTGGGGCCGCTCTAGAGAAGATTTGCTAGGCAAGAACATCTGGGAGGAATTCCCCCGGATGGTGGGCTCCGAGTCCCACCGGCAGATAAAGCGGGCCATGGAGGAAGGCGTCACCACCGTGTTTGAGGCCACATCCTGGGTCCCCAACGCGTGGGTAGCGGGGCGGGCTTACCCTTCTCGGGAAGGGCTGTCGGTGTACTTCCAGGACGTAACCGAACGAAAGCGCGCGCAGGAAGAGCTAAGCCAGAGCGAGGAGCGCTACCGGAGCTTCGTCGAGCAGTCCACCGAGGGTATCTGGCGCTTCGAGCTCGAGGAGGATCTCTCTACGGACCGGCCCGAGGAAGAGCAGATATCGCACTTCTATCGTCACGCGTACCTCGCCGAGTGCAACGACGTGTTGGCAAGGATGTACGGGTTCACTCGCGCGGAGGAGATCGTGGGGGAACGCCTGGGGACATTCCTACCTCGCTCCGTCCCGGCGAACGTAGAGTACTTGCGGGCGTTCGTTCGCTCCGGCTACCGGCTTACCAACGCCGAGTCGGAGGAGGTGGATCGGGAGGGCAAGACCAAGCACTTCCTGAACAATCTTAGCGGCATCGTAAAGAACGGTCTCCTGATGCAGGCCTGGGGGACGCAGAGGGACGTCACCGAGCGCCGCCGGGCCGAGGAGGCACAGCGCTTTCTCGGCCGAGCAAGCACCATGCTCTCCTCCTCCCTGGATTATCGGGAGACCCTCTCCAGCGTGGCCCGCTCTGCGGTGCCTACCCTCGCGGATTGGTGTGCCGTTGACGTTTTGGAGGAGGACGGCTCCGTCGAGAGGCTCGCTGTGGAGCATCACGACCCCGATAAGGTCGCCCTCGCCTACGAGCTCGAACGGCGATACCCGCCGGATCCCGATGCTCCGAGAGGGTTACACCACGTGCTGAGAACCGGTGAGCCCGAGATGATGGCCGAGGTATCCGAAGAACTCGTGGACCAGGCCGCCCGCGACGAGGGGCACAGAGAATTACTCAGGACACTGGGATTGCGCTCTTACATGATAGTGCCACTGGTCGCACGAGGTCGCACCCTGGGGGCTATCAGCGTCGTTTCGGCCGAGTCTGGACGGATCTTCGAGGAGGCTGACCTGCAGTTGGCCGAGGAACTGGCCCGCCGTGCCGCCCTTGCGGTGGACAACGCAAGGCTCTACCAAGAGGCACAGAAGGAGATCGCCGAGCGCCAGCGAGCCCAGGAGGAATTGCGGGGATCCAGGGATCAGCTCGAGGCCATCTTGCGGGGGGCCGCCGACGGCATAACCGCGCAGGACCCCAGCGGAAAGCTAGTCTACGCTAACGAGACGGCAGCCCGGCTGAGCGGCTTTTCCTCTGTTCAGGATATGTTGGAGTCGCCGCCCGGCGAGCTGATCGGCAGGTTCGAGCTACTGGATGAAGAGGGGAGACCGTTCCCCGTAGATAGGCTTCCGGGACGCAGGGCCCTCAGAGGTGAGGAAGGGGCCGAGGAGGTATTGCGCTTTCGCATCCTGGACACCGGCGAAGAGCGATGGACTGTAGTCAAGGCGATGCCCATCTTCGGGGAGCAAGGAACAGTCCGGATGGCGGTCAACATCTTCCGCGATATAACCGAGAGCAAGCGGGCAGAGGAATCCCTCAGATGGGTGACCGAGGCCGAGCGTAAGCGAATAGCGCGGGACCTGCACGACAGCGTCCTCCAAGACCTCTCCTACACTGCAGCGGCTATCGGTATGATCATGCTCCGAGCTGAGGACACAAAGCTGAAGGAGCAGCTACAGGCCGCGGTCGACGCGGTCCGACGTGGCGCCCAGGGCCTTCGCGAGGTGGTCAATGATCTGCGCATCGAAGTGGAAGAAGATCGGCCCTTCCTCGAGATCGTCGAGTCTCTGGTGCGGCGGAATCGGATGATGGCCCGGAGAATCGAGATAAGCCTCGAGGTGGGAGAACAGG
>Ga0126312_10002485_pt1 | contig 12324 bp, 17 predicted proteins | sample Plot104A_FD_92537 | JGI IMG/M metagenome (GOLD analysis project Ga0126312, IMG submission 92537) | Serpentine soil microbial communities from UC McLaughlin Reserve, CA, USA - Plot104A | ecosystem: Environmental > Terrestrial > Soil > Grasslands | place: USA: UC McLaughlin Reserve, Lake County... | reverse complement strand
TACCGCGCGCCTGACGAGCTGAAAGCGCGGCTGGATGCGCTGGTGGGGCAGAACCGCTGGTGAGAAGCTGCTGGAGCTCTGCTGACGATCTGCACAAGCGCACCGCAATTCAGGCTCAATCCGCCACCATGTTTGCGCTGCATCACGATTGGATCACATGTTAACACGCCGTCATTTTCTGCAAGCCATGGGTGGATTGGGCGCGCTCGGCGTCTCGACCACCGCCTACGGATTCAGCGCGCCGGTCCTGCGGCTTCGCGTCGCGCGGTACGACCTTTCGCCGTCGCAATGGCCGGCAGGGCTCAAGCTTCGGATCGCCGCGATCGCCGACCTCCATGCCTGCGATCCCTGGATGTCGCTCGATCATATCCAGGAGATCGTCGAGCGCACCAATGCGCTCAAGCCTGACATCGTCGTCATGCTCGGCGACTATGTCGCCGGACATCGCAAGGTGACGCGCTTCATTCCCGACGCCGAATGGGCCGCCGTGCTTGCCGGCCTGAAGGCGCCGCTCGGCGTGCATGCGGTGCTCGGCAATCACGACTGGTGGGAAGACAAGACCGTGCAGCGGGACGGGCACGGATTGCCGTCCGCAGGCCGCGCGCTGGAAGCCGCCGGTATCCCGGTTTACGAAAACGACGCGAAGAAACTCACGAAGAACGGCCATTCGTTCTGGCTGGCCGGTCTTGGCGACCAGCTCGCCTACATGCCCGCGCGCCGTTTCAGGCCGCTCAAGCGCATCGGCGTCGACGATCTCGGCGCGACGCTGGCAAAAGTCACCGACGACGCGCCGGTGGTTTTGATGGCGCATGAGCCCGACATCGCGAGGCGCGTGCCCTCGCGCGTCGCGCTGCAGCTCTCCGGCCATACCCATGGCGGCCAAGTGCGGATGCTGGGCTGGTCGCCGATCTCGCCGTCCGGGCAGCAGCTCGCCTATGGCCACATCAAGATGAACTGCGACGTCGTGGTCTCCGGCGGCCTCGGCTGCAGCATCATGCCGTTCCGGCTCGGGGTGCCGCCGGAAATCGTGCTGGTAACGTTGGGCACGGCGAGGCCGGCGGTGGTGTAATTTTGCTGCCCACCGTCGCGTTTCACAACCTGTGCATTCGTCGCCAAAGCTGTTAGCCTGACGCCATGAATTCGTCCGCCGAAAAAGCCAAGAAACTCTCAGCGCTCAAGTGCGCCATTGAAGAGGGAGCCGCTGACGTCGAGGCGGGTCGTGTTGTACCTTGGGATTTGAAAGAATTTCTCAAGCTTGCTCATGAGCGAGTAAATCGTTCGAAATTACTCCCTCCCTCGACGGCGAGATCCGCGACGGCCGCCATCACATGCAGGTCCGCGTCTATTACGAGGACACCGATTTTTCCGGCATCGTCTATCACGCCAATTATCTGCGCTTCATGGAGCGCGGCCGCACCAATCATCTGAGATTGATGGGCGCCGAGCAGCATGTGCTGTTCGAGCAGGCGCGCGAGGAGACGCCCGGCTTTGTCTTCGTGGTGCGTTCGATGCAGATCGACTATTTGCGCCCGGCGCGCATGGACGACGTGCTCGACATCGTGACCTGGCCGATCGTGGTGAAGGGCGCTTCGATCACGCTGGCGCAGGAGGTGCGGCGCGGCGATGACGTGCTTGTGAAGGCGCAGGTGCGGGTCGCCTTCATCAGCGAGGGAAAGGCGCAGCCGATTCCAAAATCGCTGCGGCTGTTGATGAAGGCCGATTTGGCCTGACGATCAGCCGATAGGCCAAGGGGCCATCGACTTCCTGCAACGCGGCGATAGAGTTCCGGCGTTCACCAGACACCGAGGCCCTCATGTCCCGTCCGCCGCTTCCGCCGTTCACGAAAGAGACCGCCGCGCAGAAGGCCCGCACGGCGGAGGACGCCTGGAATTCCAGGGATCCCGATCGTGTGGCGCTCGCCTATACCGAGGACAGCCGCTGGCGCAACCGCTCGGAATTTTTCGAAGGCCGGCCCGCGATCGTGGCCTTCCTCACCCGTAAATGGGCAAAAGAGATCGACTATCGTGTGAACAAGGATCTCTGGGCATTTCATGACAACCGCATCGCGGTGCGCTTTCAATATGAATGGCAGGACGCGAGCGGGCAGTGGCACCGCTCCTACGGCAACGAGCAATGGGAATTTGACGAATACGGGTTGATGCGAAGGCGCGAAGCCAGCATCAACGATGTCATGATTGCAGAAAAGGACCGCCGCTTCCATTGGCCGGCGCCCGGCGCGCGGCCGGCCGATGTGCCGGGATCTGGCGAGAGCCCGTTCTGAGCAACCCGAGCCCGAACCTCATCCTGAGGAGGCGCTTCTTCAGCGCCGTCTCGAAGGATGAGGCTTGGTGTCGTCGGCTCATGGCTCGAGACGCCGCTTCGCGGTTCCTCACCATGAGGGAGCGTTACGCCGCCGCCTTGTGGCGCGCGATCTCGGCCTGGTACAGCGAAAACTCCTCGGCCAATGCTTTCGCGACGCTCGGCCGCTTGCGCATCCGCTCGAGATAATCCTTCACCGCTGGATACTTCGAAAAATCGATCATCGGGGTTGCGATGCTCCAGTTCAGCACGGTGGCGAGATAGGCGTCCGCCACGCTGAAATGGTCGAGCAGGAATTCGCGGCCCTCGAGGTACTTGTTGAGATAGTCGAGGCGCGAAAGGTATCTTTCCAGCGTGTAGGTCTTCACTTTCGCCGCCACGGTCTTGCCGAGCAGCGGTGTAAACAGCGCCTTGTGCAGTTCGGTGCCGATGAAGCACAGCCATTGCTGCAGTTTGCTGCGTTCCATGCCGGGCTTGGCGCCGATACCGGATGCGGACAGCTGTTCGGCGACGCACTGCAGGATCGCGCTGTTTTCGGTCAGCACGACGCCGTCATCGGTACGCACCACCGGGACGTAGCCGAGCGGATTGACCGCATAGAAATCCGAATCGTCGTTCAAAACCCGCTTGGTTTTGGGGTCGACCTCGATGAAGTTGGCCTGGTGGCCTGCTTCATACAGCGCGATCCGGGTTGCCATCGAGCAGGCAAGCGGCGAGAAATAAAGATCCATGACGAATCTCCCTTGGGTTCGGCGGTGGGCTTTAGAACGAGCTTGATTTATGTACCGTTCCGCATAAATAAGAGGACGTCAAGGATTATTTTGCAAGATGGTACAAAAAAGAAATCCGCCGGCCCCGCGCGCCAGGCCAAAGCTTGCGAAGGTGCAGCCACTTACGGCTCCGGTTGCGCCGAAGCGCCGCGGCCGCCCGCGCGCTTATGAGCCTGAGGTGGCGCTGGCGCGCGCGCTCGACGTGTTCTGGAAGGAAGGTTTTGCGGCGACCTCGCTCGACGATCTCTCCGCCGCCACCGGCATGAACCGGCCGAGCCTTTACGGCGCATTCGGCGACAAGCGCGAGCTCTACATCAAGAGTTACGAGAGCTACCGCGATCGGGCCCGGCAACGGATGGGGGAAACGTTCGCCATCGATCTGCCGCTGCGGGAGATGCTGGCGCGGATCTACGCAATTGCGCTCGACATGTATCTGTCGGGCAAGGACGGTCCGCGCGGCTGTTTCACCGTCATGACGGCCACGTCGGAAGCGGTGTTCGACCCTTCGATCCGCGCCATGGTCTTGTCAGGGCTGGTCGAAACGGACCGCTTCTTCGCGCGCACCCTCAAGCGGGGCCAGGAGCGCGACGAACTCGCCGCATCGGCCGATCCGCAGGTGTTGGCACTGATCGCCTCCGCCACCCTCCATACCATCGCCGTCCGCGCCCGCGCCCAGGTGCCGCGCGCGGAACTCGAGGCCATCGTTGATGGCGCGCTCGACGTCATGTGCGGGCCGAAGAAATAATTGAGGCGAATTTAGGTGAAGGAAAAGCCAGCAGTGCCGCGCTAGCGTTCCCGATGTCTGGAGGGTATGATTTCAGCACGCTTGGCGGTAGCACGGATGTCCATTTTCGTACGCAGTCTAGGTCTCACCTTCGTATTGGCGGCGCTCTGTCTGGGCGGGCGAACGTCCCATGCTCAGGTGGCCGCCGTGCCATATTGGATGCCGAACGGGCCTATCGGCTTCGGTGGCGACGTGACCGATTTTGACGGCAGTAACATTAGAGACGGCGGCGTTTCCCGCTACAATTTTCCGAACGGCTGGTTTCTCGGCAGCACAAGTAGCAGCATGAACATGAACGGCTTTAGCCGGCTTGGGGCGTTCAGCAATTTCGGCTCGCTTTCTTCCGAGGGCGTGCAGTTTGGCTACAACTTCAAGAATGCGCCGATCTCGATTTATGCCGGTTTCGACACATTGAAATACACTACCGGCGCCGGTGGCCCGTTTGCCCCCTTCGACGCCGCGTCCGGCACACTGCCTGGCTATAGCGCGCAGGCCGGGATCGAATTGCGCCCAACGTCGAATCTCAGCCTGTCGCTCGAGGTCGGCTTTACCCAGCAGCCGTCCTTGTTGCCCGGCGCTGCTCCGTTTGCCGTCGGCCGCTAATGCGCGCTCAAGAAAGTGTTCGGCGTCACGGGCTCTTCTAACAACCGCACCCTGTGGTTATGTCGTCCCTGCGTTCGTAGCGACGACAGTCAATATCCCCGCTTGCGATCGACGATGTTGTCGAGCGTGCCGCCGGCCTCGAAGCGCTCGATCTGTCGCGCGACGTATTTCGATATCTCGTCGGGGTCGGTATCGGCGGCGTTGTGCGGCGTCAGAACCACCCTTGGATGGGTCCAGAACGGGCTGTCCGGCGGCAGCGGCTCGGTTTCGTAGACATCGAGCGAGGCGGCGCCCAACGTGCCGTCCTCCAGGCAGGCCAGGATTTCTGCCTCGTTCTGCAATCCACCGCGGCCGGCGTTGATCAGCACCGGCGGACCTAACGGACTGCTGCAGCTTAGTTTTGCCAACAGATCGCGGTTGAGGATGTGCCGCGTGTCCGGCGTCAGCGGCAGCAGGCAGACCAGGATATCGGTTTGCCGCAGGAATGCGTCGAGCTGTTGCGCTCCATGGAAGCATTTGATGCCGTCGATCCGCCTTGGGCCGCGGCTCCAGCCCGCGACGCGAAAGCCCAGCCGTCGCAAAACTTCGGCCGCGTTCGCCCCGAGCGTGCCAAGCCCCATGATGCCGACCGAGATCGCGCCGGCCGGCCACTGGAATCTTGGCGCCCAGCGCTTTTCGCGCTGCGACTGCCGCAGATACGGCTCCTGTCGGTGATGCATCAGCACATGCAGCACGACATATTCCGCCATCCGGTCGGTGAGGTCGGAAACCGCCACCCGCACCAGCGGCACCTCGGGCAGGGTGGCGTCCGCCATCAGCGCATCGACACCGGCGCCGAGGTTGAAAATTACGCGCAGGTTCGGAAACGACGCGAGTTCGCCCGGCTTTGGCTTCCAGACCGCGGCGTAATGCACTTCAGCCGGTTCGCATTTCGGATCCGGCAGCAGCAGGATGCGCCGGTTCCGGCAGACCTCGTCGAATCGGCTTTTCCACCGCTGCGGCGACCAGTTTTCCGTCCCGCCATGCACCAGGATGGCGAGCGCACCGTTTGTCATTTTCTGTCCCGCATTTCTGTTTCTCATGGGGCTTTGCGTGATTTTGGTCGCATAAACGATTGGACCGATTGCGTAGCCTCCCTTCATCAAACAAGGGAGACTTCACATGCGCAAATTGATCCTGATTTCCGCCCTGCTGCTGGCGTCCGCCTCGGTCCAGGCCGGCGAGTCCCGCAGCCTGACGCTGGCCGCCAACGAGGAGCCAAAGGCGATCGAGACCGTCAAGCCAGCCGAGCCGGCCAAGGTTGAAGAGGCCAAGACCGAGGCCATCAAGACCGACACTGCCGCTCCGAAATCCCAGGCCTCCACGCCGGCGAAGAAGACCCATGTCCGCCGCTATGAAGGCGATGAAGCCAAGGCGCGCCGGATTGCTGCCCGCTATGGTGTCTACTGGTAAGCCAAACGTATTGCATTGAAGTTCCCCGGAGCGGAAGAAAATCAAATTTTCTTCCGCTTCCCAGTCGGCTACGGGCATACTCGTTCGTCTTTCAGACAACGGAGATGCCTGTCGCATGATGTACGCCATCCTTTGCTACAATGATGAAGACACTGTTGGTTCCTGGACCAAGGAACAGGACGCCGCAGTGATGAAGAAACTTGCGGTCGTGCAAGATAAATTGACCAAGCAGGGCCGGCTCGGCCCGGTCGCGCGGCTGCTGCCCACGACGGCGGCGACCACGCTGCGCAAGGACGATCCGCCGCTGGTGCTTGACGGTCCGTTTGCCGAGACCAAGGAACAGCTGCTGGGCTTCTATCTGGTCGATTGCAAAAATCTCGACGAAGCGCTCGAGGTCGCGCGCGATCTCGGTGCGGCCAATCCCGGCGGCGCCTACGAGATCCGTCCCGTCGGCATGTTTACGCCGGGGAGGGTTTTGGCGTGACCGACACCGCCTGGATCGATAACGCACTGACCTCGGCGCGTCCCCAGGCGGTCGGTGCGCTGCTGCGTTACTTCCGCAATCTCGATACCGCCGAGGAGGCCTATCAAAATGCCTGCCTGCGCGCGCTGAAGACCTGGCCGCAGAACGGCCCGCCGCGCGATCCGGCGGCATGGCTGATCATGGTCGGCCGTAACGTCGCGATCGACGATATCCGGCGCAACCGCAAGCAGCAGGCGCTGCCCGAGGATGAGGCGATCTCCGATCTCGACGACGCCGAGGATGCACTCGCCGAACGGCTCGACGGTTCGCATTACCGCGACGACATTTTGCGGCTGCTGTTCATCTGCTGCCATCCGGATCTGCCGGCGACCCAGCAGATCGCGCTCGCGCTGCGCATCGTCTCCGGTTTGACCGTGAAGCAAATCGCGCGCGCTTTCCTGGTCAGCGAAGCCGCCATGGAGCAGCGCATCACGCGCGCCAAGACGCGCGTTGCCGAAGCCAGCGTGTCGTTCGAGACCCCCGGTGCGGTCGATCGCTCCGAACGGCTCGCCGCGGTCGCGGCGATGATCTATCTGATCTTCAACGAGGGTTATTCGGCAAGCGGCGACACCGCCGAAATCCGCGCGCCGTTGTGCGAAGAAGCGATTCGGCTGGCGCGACTGCTGCTGCGGCTGTTCCAGAGCGAGCCCGAAATCATGGGGCTGACCGCACTATTGCTGTTGCAGCATGCCCGCGCGGCGGCGCGCTTCGATGCCGGCGGCGCGGTGATCCTGCTCGACGACCAGGACCGGCGCCTGTGGAATCAAGCCATGATCTCGGAAGGCCTTGCGCTGATCGACAAGGCGATGCGTCATCACCGCAGCGGGCCCTATCAGATCCAGGCCGCGATATCGGCGTTGCACGCGCGCGCGGACAAGCCGGAAAATACCGACTGGACCCAGATCGATCTGCTCTACGGCGCGCTCGAAGTGATGCAGCCGTCACCGGTGGTGACGCTCAACCGAGCGGTGGCGGTGTCCAAGGTGCGCGGCGCGCTGGCAGCGCTTGACATGATCGAGCCATTGGAGCAGCGGCTGTCGAACTACTTTCATTATTTCGGCGTGCGCGGCGCGTTCCTGATGCAGCTTGACCGCAATGACGAAGCCCGCGTCGCCTTCGACCGTGCGATTTCGCTCGCCAACACTTCCGCCGAAGCGGCGCATATCCGCATGCATCTCGACAGGTTGATGCGCGACAGCAAGCCGCGCGCGACGAAGACTTCGAAAAAATAATCGCGCCTATTGTCGGATTCCGCCATCACCGTTCGTCCTGGAGTTGTGCATTACCAATTCCCTGACGGAGCCGACCATGACAACGATGATCGCCGAAGCTGCGGCAAATCAAAAAGCGGAATTCTCGAAATCGGCACGATGGACCGGCCGTGTGCTGAGCGGCCTCGTCATCGTGTTCCTGCTGTTTGACGGCGCCATAAAGCTCGTGCCATGGCCGATCGTCACGGAAACGATGGACAGGATGGGCTATGGCTCGAGTGACGGCCTGGCGCGCAGCCTCGGATTGATCACCATTGTCTGCACCGTGCTCTACGCCGTGCCGCCGACCTCGATTCTCGGCGCGATCCTGTTGACCGGCTATCTCGGCGGCGCGATCGCTTCGCATGTGCGGATCGGCAGCCCGCTGTTCAGCCACGCCCTGTTCGGGCTCTATCTGGGCCTGATGGTGTGGGGCGGGCTATGGCTGCGCGACCGGAACCTGCGCTCGCTGATACCCTTCCGCCGCTGACTTTCCTGACCTACCATTCAACGATACGGAGCAAGCCATGTTCGAAGTCATTGTCATCATTGCGGTGGTCCTTGCGATCGCGATTGCCGTCGTTCTGATCCTCGCCGCCACCAAGCCGGATACGATTCGTATCGAGCGCAGCGCCACGATCAACGCACCGGCAGAGAAGATTTTTGCGGTGCTCGCCGACTTCCATCAGTGGGTCGGTTGGTCGCCCTGGGAGCACAAGGATCCCGCGCTGAAGCGCGCTTTCAGCGGCGCGGAGCGCGACAAGGGGGCAATCTATGCGTGGGAAGGCAACAAGAATGTCGGAACCGGCCGAATGGAAATCCTGGAGGCAAATGCGCCGTCGAAACTTGTCATCAAGCTCGACTTCTTCACGCCGTTCGAGGCCCACAACACCGCCGAATTCACAATGCTGCCGCAGGGCAGTGCGACCAATGTCCACTGGGTGATGCACGGGCCTGCACCGTTCATGTCTAGGGTGATGCAGGTGTTCGTGAGCTTCGACAAGATGGTCGGCAAGGATTTTGAGGTCGGTCTCGCCAATCTGAAGAAGCTGACTGAGTAGTAGTACGGAAGCGCAGTAAATCGACGCAGGAGCAAAAACGATGCAGGTCAATCCCTATGTCTTCTACAACGGCAATTGCGAAGCGGCACTGAAGTATTATCAGAAAGTGCTGGGTGCCCGGATCGAGGCGATGCATACCTATGAAGGCGGACCTGACGAAATGCCGATTCCGCCGGACTGGAAGAAAAAAGTGATGCACGCCAAGGTCACCATCGATGGCGAAGTGCTGATGGCTTCCGATGCGGCGCCCGGCCATTTCCAGCCGCCGCAGGGCTTTTCGGTCTCGTTGCAGGTCGAGGATCCCACCGATGCCGAGCGCAAGTTCAAGGCGCTGGCCGAGGGCGGCACCGTCAACATGCCGTTCGGCAAGACCTTTTTCTCGAAGGGCTTTGGCATGTGCGTCGATCAGTTCGGCACGCCGTGGATGGTCAACTGCCCGATGGAAGAAACCTGAAGCGCCTTCGCGCAAGGCCAACCTATCGGCACGTCTGATAGATCGCCGCGAGCTCGCGGCCGCGCAGCAGCAACAGCCGCGACGTCAATCCGCCGCGGCGGCTGATCCAGCTTCGCACCGCCGCGGGATAGGCTGCCTGCACCGCCCTTGAGGCTTCCGGCTCGGCATAGATCCGGCCGCCCCCGTCGATCGACCGCGCGGCGTGGAAACCGAGCACCGCGCGCCGCGTCACGCAGATGCGCTCGCTCGGCACGGTCATCAGCACCAGCGTGCAGGCCGACAGGCAGGGACCATCGATCACCACGCGCTCGCCGGAGGCGCGCACGCGATCGAACAATTCGATGAACGGGCCGACCTGCCCGCCCGGACTGGCAAGAATGCGCACTTCCGCCTGCGCCGGCGAAATTGCGGCGTACAGCACCGCGGCTGCGAGAACCATCTTCAAGCGCGCCATCTGCATCACCGCATCACCCGATTGGAATGAGTTAGTCAACGGCGGCGCGGCGACAAGGTTCAGTCATCCCGATCGGAAATGCCGGCCTCGGTAAAGGTTGTCATGCCATTGTGGCAGGCCAATGCCGCGCGCAGCAAGAGAATGGCGACACCGGCGCCGGAGGCCTCGCCGAGCCGCATGCCGAGATCGAGCAACGGGTCGAGCTGAATTTCGCTTAACAGCGCGGGATGGCCGGCCTCGGCCGAAACATGCCCGGCGCGGCAATGATCCAGGATAGAGCGATGGAGGCGCACAAGCGGCAGGACTGCTGCGGTCGCCACAAAACCGTCGAGCAGCACGGGAACGCGGCGTTGCCTTGCCGCCAACACGGCGCCCGCGATCGCCGCGAGGTCGCGCCCGCCCAGGCTTGCTGCCACTGCCAGCGGGTCGCCGAGGATGCCGCGATGAAATTCCAATGCAGTCTCGATCGTCGCACGCTTGCGCGCCAGCCCCTCATCGTCGACGCCGGTGCCGCGGCCGGCCCAGCGAGAAGCGCCGCCGCCGACCAAAGCCGCGCACAGCATTGCCGCCGTCGTGGTGTTGGCGATGCCCATCTCGCCGACGGCGAGCAGATCGCAACGCTCCGGGACCGTGTGGTATCCGATCTCGATCGCGTCGAGAAATTCTTGTTCGTTCATGGCGCATCTGACCGTGAAGTCGAGTGTGGGCCGATCGAGCTCAATCGGCACCACGCGCAGTTCGGCGCCAACGGTTTTGGCGATCTGGTTGATCGCGGCACCGCCGCCTGCAAAATTTGCCACCATTTGCGCCGTGACCTCTGCCGGATAGGCCGAGACGCCGCGCGCGGCGATGCCGTGATTGGCAGCGAACACCGCGATGGCGACATGGTCCAGGCGCGGCAGTCCGCGGCCCTGCCAGCGCGCCAACCAGATCGCCAATTCTTCCAGGCGTCCGAGGCTGCCCGGCGGCTTTGTCAAAACCTGTTGCCGGCGGGCGGCCACAGCGGCGGCGCGTGCATCGCCCTCGGGCAAGTCGCGACAAGACGCGCGGATGTCGTCTAGACTGGCAAACTGCATGCGATTCCCCTGCATGATTCGGAAAAGTGGAAGCCGGTTTTCCGACAAGATCATGCTCAAACTTGTCGAGCGGGGTCGCAAGCTAAAACGATTCTCCGGGGCTCCACCATGCAAGAATGGCTCGACGATTTCAAAACGGCGGTTGCCTTCCTGACCCGGTTGCCGATGCCGCATCCGCAAGGCGCGATGCCGGAAAATTTCGTGCGCGCGCACCGGATGTTTCCAGTGGTCGGAGCCCTGATTGGCGCGGCGGTCGGTTTGGCTTGCCTGGCCTCGCGGGCGGCAGGCCTGCCCGAACTCGCCGCGGCGGCGCTGGCGCTCGGTGCCGGCGCGATCCTGACCGGCGCGCTGCATGAAGATGGTCTCGCCGATGTTGCCGACGGCTTCGGCGGCGGCCGCGACACCGCGGCGAAACTGGAGATCATGCGGGACAGCCGGCTCGGCACCTATGGCGCGCTGATCCTGCTGGTGAGTTTTGCTGCAAAACTTTCCGCGCTGGCGGTGCTGCCCGACGGCGAGGTGGTGCTGTGCCTGATCGCGGCGCATGCGCTGGCGCGCGCCGTGTTGCCCGCGATGTCGGTGAACCTGCCTTACGCGCGAACCGACGGGCTTGCGCGCAACGCTGGCCAACCCGATGCGACGATTGCTGCGACCGCGGCGATCATTGCACTGATCATTGCGCTGCTGGCGTTGTCCTGGGCCGGCGCGTTCTGGGCCGCGCTGGTGGCTGCGCTCAGCGCCGCCTTCATGGCGTGGTTGGCAAAACGGCAGATCGGCGGCCAGACCGGCGATGTGCTTGGTGGTGCCGAGCAGATCGCGGAGACCGCGATCCTGCTGCTGCTCGCAGCACGGCTGGCGTAGCCTCTGCATGAGCGCCGAAACGAATCTCTGGCTGGTTCGGCACGCCCCGGTCGATGGACCGCGCGGCGTCATTCATGCGCCCGATGCGCCGGCGGATGTCAGCGATGTCGCGGCGCTTACCGCGCTGAGGGTGAAGCTGCCGGCAAAGTCATTTGCCGTTTGCAGCCCGGCGCGCCGCACGCGCGAGACCGCTGTGGCGCTTGGGCTCGATGTGGTCGAGGAGCCCGGTTTCCGCGAACAGGATTTTGGCGCGTGGACCGGGCGGCGGCACAATAATCTCGTCGCCGAACTTGGCGATGCCTACCGCGCGTTCTGGAAATCGCCGGCGGACAATCGGCCGCCAGGCGGCGAGAGTTTTGTCGACCAGATCGAACGCGCCAGGGCGGGGCTTGCATCCTTGCCGGCGGGCGACGCCGTGCTGGTGGTGCATTCCGGCACGGTCCGCGCGGTGCTCGCGATCGCGCTCGACCTTGCGCCCGACAGCGCGCTGCGCTTCGTGATCGATCCGCTGTCACTGACGCGGATCGACCGCCTCGCCAATGGCTGGCGCGTGGTGGCGGTCAACCAGCGCTGACGATTCATGCCTCCGGCCAAACGGCGGGGCACGCATGGTGTCCCGCGCTGATCATGACGATCGTAGATCGATCAGGCCGCCTTGTTCTTGATCGCGCCGACGATCGCGGTGAGAACGGCTCCGGCAACGCCACCGCCGGCCAC
>Ga0126312_10002484_pt1 | contig 12327 bp, 10 predicted proteins | sample Plot104A_FD_92537 | JGI IMG/M metagenome (GOLD analysis project Ga0126312, IMG submission 92537) | Serpentine soil microbial communities from UC McLaughlin Reserve, CA, USA - Plot104A | ecosystem: Environmental > Terrestrial > Soil > Grasslands | place: USA: UC McLaughlin Reserve, Lake County... | reverse complement strand
TGGGTCGGCTCCGAAGGGCTCAGCTTCCGCGGGCGAGACGAGGCCGAACGACTCAGCGACGTCGTCAAGTTCCACTGGGAGGCGGTCGCCAAGGACGGCCAGGTGTTCGCAGTCGGTCTCGTTCTCCTCGTCGTCGCCGCGGAGGGCCGCGTCGAGCGCGACTACACGTTCGTCGTCGCTTAGCCGGGATGGCGGCCGCCTTCCGCGGAGAGCAGGAAGCTCGTGGCGGCGACGACCGCCTCGAGGCCGGCATCACGGCCGACGTGCTCGACCCCGGCCCGCGTCAACCTCTTCGAGCGCTGGGGAGTCGCAAGCGGCCGCTTTCCTGCTCGGCCGGCGGACCTACGAGATCTTTGATGGCTCCTGGGGAGCGCCCGCAGACTGTCGCTTCGGATGAGACGCGAGCGATCTCCCGCCACTGGGCGTGCGTCGCAGAACCCTCTGGCCGCCATCGGTCCCCAGATGAGGCTTATGCGATGGCGGCGGAAGCTTCCGCCGCATTCTCATTACCCGCAGCCGGTCGTGTTGCCGCAGCTCGAGCACGTGTAGCACGACCCCGTGCGCTGCATCATCCCGCCGCACTGGGCGCACGCCGGTCCGAGCTCGAGCGTCGGGCTCGCCTTGGCCGGGACCACGGGCGGGGTGTCGGTAAGGGCTGCCGCCGGCGGCTTGGCCGCGCCGCCGTTGCCGCCGCCGCTCCCCGCCGGGGAGGTTGCGGCGGCGCTCGGTCCGGCCGTGTCGGCGGTCGTCGACAGCGCCGTCTCCTCGGCTGTCTTCCGCGCTCGCACCTCGTTGGTCATGATCCCGAGCTCCTCCTGGATGTCGGCGTCCAGGAAGCGCGAGGCCAGCCAGCGCATGATGTAGTCGGGCAGCGACTTCGCGAACGGGATCTCCGGGTTCTGGGTGATCCCCTCGGGCTCGAAGCGCATGTAGGAGAACTTGCGCACGAGGGTCTCCAGGGGCACGCCGTACTGCAGGGCGATGGAGATGGCGGTCGCGAACGAGTTCATCATCCCGCGCAGGGTCGAGCCTTCCTTGCCGATGTCGGTGAGGAAGATCTCGCCGACCGACCCGTCCTCGTACATGCCGGCGGTGATGTAGCCCTCGTGGCCGGCGAGCGAGAACTTGTGCGTGATCGACTGGCGCTCGCGCGGCATCCGGCGCCGCTGCGGCTTGTACTCGACGGGCGCCTCGGAGTGGTCCAGCGCCTCGGATCCGGCGTCTTGCTTGTCCTGCGCGTCGGTGCGGAGGGCCTGCGCCGTCTTGGACCCGTCGCGGTAGATCGCGAGCGCCTTGATGCCGAGCTTCCAGCCCTCGAGGTAGGCGTCGGCGATGTCCTCGACCGTCGTGGACTCGGGCATGTTCACCGTCTTCGAGATGGCGCCCGAGATGAACGGCTGTACCGCGCCCATCATCTTGATGTGGCCCATGTGCGAGATCGCGCGCTCGCCGACCGCCACGTCGAACACCGGCAGGTGCTCGTCGCGCAGGCCGGGCGCGCCCACGATCGTGCCGTTCTCGTCGATGTGGGCGACGATCTGATCGATGGTCTCGGGCGCATAGCCGAGCGTCTGCAAAGCGAGCGGCACCGTGCGGTTGACGATCGTCATCTGGCCACCGCCGACGAGCTCCTTGAACTTGACCAGCGAGAAGTCCGGCTCGACGCCGGTCGTGTCGCAGTCCATGAGGAAGGAGATCGTCCCCGTCGGCGCGAGCACGGTCGCCTGCGCGTTGCGGTACCCGTAGCGGTCGCCGGCGGCGACGGCCTCGTCCCAGCTCGCCCGCGCCGCGGCCAGCAGCACTTCGTCCGAGCACGCGGCGTCCGGGATCGCGTAGGCGGCGTCGCGGTGCATGCGCATGACGGTGTTGTGGGGCTCGCGATTCTCGGCGTACCGGTCGTACGGCCCCATCGCGCCGGCGATCCGCGCCGACTCGCGGTACGCGCGCCCGGTCATCAGCGCGGTGATCGCGGCGGCGATGCCGCGGCCGGCGTCGGAGTCGTACGGGACGCCGTCGGCCATGAGGTAGGCGCCGAGGTTCGCGTACCCCAGACCGAGCTGGCGGAACGCGCGGGCGTTGCGGCCGATCTCCTCGGTCGGGTAGCTCGAAGGCCCGACGATGATCTCCTGCGCCAGGAACATGATGTCGACGACGTGCTCGAAGGTCTCGACGTCGAAGCTGCCGTCCTCGCGGCGGAACTTCATGAGGTTCAGCGACGCGAGGTTGCAGGCCGAGTCGTCGACGTGCATGTACTCGGAGCACGGGTTCGACGCGTTGATGCGGCCCGAGTTCGCCGACGTGTGCCACTGGTTGATCGTGGTGTCGTACTGGACGCCCGGATCCGCGCACCGCCAGGCCGCCTCGGCGATCTCGCGCATGAGCTCGCGCGCGCGGATCGGGTCGCCGATCGGCTGGCCGGTCGTGCGCGCGATCAGGTGCCAGTCGTCGTCGTTCTCGACCGCCCGCATGAACTCCTCGGTCACCCGGACCGAGTTGTTCGCGTTCTGGTACTGGATCGAGTGGAAGCCCTCGCCGTCGATCGACATGTCGAAGCCGGCTTCGCGCAGGGCCAGGGCCTTCTCCTCCTCCTTGGCCTTGCACCAGATGAACTGGCGGATGTCCGGATGGTCGACGTCGAGCACGACCATCTTGGCCGCGCGGCGGGTCTTGCCGCCGGACTTGATTGTGCCCGCCCAGGCGTCGGCGCCGCGCATGAAGGAGACGGGGCCAGACGCCGTGCCGCCCTTCGACAGCGGCTCGGTGGACCCGCGGATGTTCGACAGGTTGATTCCCGAGCCCGAGCCGCCGCGGAAGATCATCCCCTCCTTGGTGTTCCAGGCGAGGATCGACTCCATCGAGTCGTCGACGCTCAGGATGAAGCAGGCGCTGCACTGCGGCTGCTCCTCGAAGCCGACGTTGAACCAGACCGGCGAGTTGAACGCCGCCATCTGGTGCAGGAGCACGTAGGTCAGCTCGTCGTGGAACGCCTGCGCGTCCTCGTCGGTGGCGAAGTAGCCGAGCTCACGCCCCCAGTGCGCGATCGTGCCCGCGACACGGCCGATCATCTGCTTGACCGAGTGCTCGCGCGCGGGGTTGCCGAGCTGGCCCCGGAAGTACTTCTGGGCGACGATGTTCGTCGCGTTCTGCGACCACGAGGCCGGGAACTCGACGCCCTCCTGCGTGAAGGAGCCGACCGAGGCGGTCCGCTGCTCCCACTCGACCTCGTCGAACGGATGCACCCCCGCGGTCGTGAACCGGCGCTGGATGGAGAGTCCCTGACCGGTTCGGGGATGCGGGGACGTCGGTGCGGTCTGTGGGGTGGACTCCATGGGGGTGCGGGCTCCTCTCCGTCGCTCCAAAGCTGTCCGCCGGGGCGTTGCGAGGCCATCGGGACCTCGTGTGGCGGGCCAGTCATCTTCCGTCTCGGGTCGGACGGAACAACGGAGGCTCGTGACGCCCTGAATTGTACCGAGGAGCGGGAGTCTGGCAGGGTCTCGGCGTGCCCGGAATGCCGCTCTGCACGGGGGGTTTCCCGGGGTTTGACGTTAGCCCGAAGAATCACCGGGACGGTCAAGCACCTCGCTTACGAGGCGGCGCTTCTCAGCGCCCGAAGCGCAGCCAGTCCGCGAATTCCGAGATCGTGTTCTCGGTTCGCCAGCCCGCCTCGCGCCACGTGTGCCGCGCCGGCTCCAGGCCCTCGAATCCCCAGCCCATGAAGCGCGCGAACCAGGCGAAGAGGCCGGCCAAGAGCAGGATCGCGCCGATGATCGCCAGCAGGACCAGCGGAAGCGGCGTGTCGGCCTTCGAGGCGGACGCGGGGACGTCGGCCGCCAGTTCGCCGCCCGCCGGCTTGGCCACCGGCGGCGGCGTCGGAGCGGCGCCCGGCTTGGCCGACGGGGTCGGCGCCGAGCTGGTGCCGCCGCCGCCAGCACCCGCGCCCCCGCTGGGGGCGCCGGTGCCGCCCGAGGCCGTCGTGCTCGTTGCGCCGCCGCCCTTGGACTTGTCGCACGCCCCCGATGCGCGCTGCCGCAACGCTTGCGACAGCGCCTCGGGGAAGTCAGGCGCGGACTGCTCGATGGCGTTCGGGATCTGGTGCCGCGCGTCGCGCAGCGTCTTGTCGGAGTGCGCGCATGCGTCGATCTGCCCGTCGGACTGGTAGTCCTTGAGCACCTCGTCGAAGGCGCTGCCGGCCAGCGCGGAGGAGGCCGGAAGGAGGCTCAGCGCGAGGCCGCCTGCCGCGGCCAGGGCGAGGATCGTGCGGCGTGCCATGACGCGGCCCCATGCTAGCTTCGCCGATGCCTCATGGCCGTGACGGCGCCGACCGCGGAGGTGCGCTCCGCGACGCCCGGTCGTCCCGAGGCGACGCGCGTCGGGTGCCCGCTCCGCGCGCCGCGACCCTCTCCTCCGCGCCCTCCTCTGGCGGCGCTTGCGTACGGCGCGTTCGCGCACGGCGCGGCCCAGATCCCCGAGAGCCTGGCCCTGTCGGCGGCGTTCCCGGCGATCTCCGACTCGCTCGCCGGCGACGCGCTGGCCGGCGTGCCCGACCGGCCGACCGCCGCCGACCTGCGCCGCGCCGCCCACACCGCGGGCGAGGCGTCGTCGCTGAACCCGCCCTCGGTCGAGCGACCGCTGGCCCAGGCGGCAATCGATCTACGCCGCGGCCACCTGGTGACGGCGCGGAGCGGCATCCTCGAGGCGGTCGGGCGACAGCCCGACAACGTGCAAGCGTGGCGGCAGCTCGTCGGCGTCGAGCTGGCGCGGCGCGACGCCCGCGCGGCCAAGCGCGCGATCGACCGCGCCTGGCGCTCGACCCGGTCGACTACGGCCTGCTTGCGCTCGCGGGCCGAGGACGTGGGCCGAGTTAGGTCCTAACCCGGCCCACGTCCCTGGACCCAGCCATCTCTCAGTGCTGCTGACCGGCGGCTCACCCCGTCCGCGCAACGATGAGCCGATCCGCCCCCGACTCAGCGCCCCACACCGCGCCGGCGCGGCCGAGCAGCTGGCGGACGTCGGCGCCCGCGCGCAGCGGGACGCGTGAAGCGCGCGGTCTCCGGATCGAGGCGCCAAAGTGCGCTGGCGCCGAAGTCGGTCAGCCACACGAGGTCGGCGTCGTCGACGAACACGGCGTACGGCATCGGGTTGTCCCCGGGCACCCGCCACTCTTGCCACCGGTCAGCGCCGGGGTCGTAGACCGCCACCTTGCCGGCGTTCCACTCGGTCACCCACAGCCGTCCCCGCGAGTCCGGCCAAATGCGTCGCGCGCCTCCGCCCTTCGTGGGCGGCTCGACGACGTGCGCGGCGCCGTCGGCGTCGATGCGCGCGATGTAGCTGCCGGCCAGCGATGCGTACCACACGTCGCCAGTCGGCGTGGTGGCGATCCCGTACGGGCCCGGGCCGCGCGGCGCGTCGAACACGCGCATCTCGCTCGACCGTGGGTCGAGGCGGCCGTAGATGCCGCCCTGCCCGGTGAACCACAGGATGCCTCGGCGATCGAAGGTTGCGGTGTTCAGGTTCGCGGCCGCCCGATCCCTCGGGAGCGGGTAGCGCCGCACCCGCAGCGAGCGGTCGTCGACACGGGCGATGGCGTTGAGCCCGCCGTCGGTCACCCACGCGGCGCGGTCGGGCCCGACGATCACGCCGTGCGGCGCCGAGCCGGAGCCGAGCGGGATGCGGTGCGCGCGGCCCGTCCGCGGGTCGAGCCGGCCCAGCTCGCCGGCCCCCTGAGCGGTGAACCACACCGTCCCGTCGCGCGCGGGCGCAACGTCGTGGGGGCCGGCGCCGGCGAACACCTTGAATTCGCGCAACCGAACACGCGGCGGGGGAGCGCTCGCGGCGAGCCGCGTCCACTCGTCCGCGGTGACGGTGTCGACCCGCTGAAAGCCGCGGCGCCCGTGGCCCGGCGCGAAGATCGCCGTCTCGCCCTCGCCGACCGTGACGTCGGCCGCGGCGGAGATCGCGAAGCCGTGGGTCACGACGACGGTGTTGGTGCCGCGCGCAGGCCGGCTGGCCAGGAGCCGCTGCGTGCGCGCGGGCTGGCGCCCGCGCGCCGCTCGGTCGTCGAGGAACTCGGGCGCCAGCAGCGCCGTGGACGTCCGGAAGCGGCCGAAGGCCAGGCGCGCGGTGCCGCGGGTGCGGCAGTACGGGCTGGCGAGCACGGTCCCGACCGGGATTCGCAGCCGCCGCAGCGCACGCCCGATCGACTGCGCCTGCCGGCGGCCGGCGGCGTTGAGGTTGCGCTGCTTCGAGCAGTCGCGCAGGTCGCGCGTGGTGTCCGCCATCGACTGGTCGGTCGCCGCGTGGCGCAGCGCGAGCACGTAGCCGCCGCGGCGGAGGCGCTCGACGAGTGGGGGCGTCGCGGCGGCCTGATCGCCGGTCGCGGTGGTGGGGCGGCCGGGCGCGTCGTCCCCGCCGCCGCAGCCCGCCGCCACGACGGCCACCAACAGCGCCGGGACGAGCCATGTGCGCACCCGACCAGCGTAGGCGCTGGACGGCGGCGCGTCGCGCCACGAGTGGGGCGGGGCTGGCAGGATGCCCGCATGCGGCTCCTCGTCACCGGTGGCGCCGGCTACATCGGCAGCGTCGTCGCCGCGCTCCTGCTCGGGCGGGGGCACGACGTCACCGTGCTCGACTCGCTCGAGCGCGGGCATCGCGCCGCCGTCCCCGCGGGCGCCGGCTTCGTGCAGGCCGACCTGCGCGACCCGGGCGCACTCGAGCAGGCGATCGAGCCGGGCTACGACGCCGCCCTCCACTTCGCCGCCCTCGCCCTTGTCGGCGAGTCCGTCGAGCACCCCGAGCGCTACTGGGCCACAAACGTCGGCGGCACCCGCAACCTGCTCGACCGCCTGCGCGAGACCCAGACCCCGCGGCTCGTGTTCTCCTCGACGTGCGCCACGTACGGCGTGCCCGACAAGCTGCCGATCGACGAGGACACGCCGACCCGCCCCCAGAGCCCGTACGGCACCTCCAAGCTCGCGGTCGACCTCATGATCGGCGACGAGTGCCGGGCCCACGGCCTCAACGCGGTCAGCCTGCGCTACTTCAACGTCGCCGGCGCCAGCGGGGGCCTGGGCGAGGACCACAACCCCGAGACCCACCTCATCCCCAACGTGCTGCTCGCCGCCATGGGCGAGCTGTCCCACGTCGAGCTCCTCGGCACCGACTACCCCACCCGGGACGGCACCGCGATCCGCGACTACGTCCACGTCGAGGACCTCGCCGAGGCGCACCTGCGCGCGCTCGAGGGCGGCGCCGCCGGCCAGCACCGCATCTTCAACCTCGGGAACGGCAGCGGCTTCAGCGTCCGCCAGGTCATCCAGACCGCGTGCGAGGTCACCGGCATCGACATCCCCGTCCACGAAGCATCCCGCCGGCCCGGCGACCCGCCCGAGCTCGTCGCCGCCGGCGACAAGATTCGCGCCGAGCTGGGCTGGGAGCCGCGCAAGGACCTCGAGGCCATCCTCGAGGACGCCTGGACGTGGCACCAGGCGCACCCAAGCGGGTACGCGGACCTCGAGCTTTCCTCAGACCGTCCGGTAGCCGAGCGCTCGCCCGACGGCTGACAGGGCCGTCTCGGCCAACCGTTGCGCCCGGCTCGCGCTCAGCTGGGTCGTCCGGTGCTCGCGCAAGACCATCGCGCCGTGGATCACGGTCGAGGGCGTCATGCGGCTCGTGAGCCTCCCGGCCGCGGCGAGCCGGTGCAGGGACTCGATGTAGTCCTGGAAGTCCAACGCCGGCTCGTGGACGTCGCGGAAGCGCACCGGTCCCGAGGAGCGGTTGCGCAGCGTGTGCACGGTGTCGGGCGCGATCGACAGCGACTCGCCCTCGCCGAGCGTCCGCCACGCTCCGTCGACGAAGACGGAGAGCTCCCCTTCGAGCACCCTCCAGCTCTCCTCCTGGCGGGGATGGAAGTGCTTGGGCGGCCCGATGGCGCCGGGCGCCATCGTGATCTCGAACTCGATCCGCGCCCCGCCGCTGTCGGTCGCCGACTCGAGGATCATGAACGACGTGCCGTCCGGCATGGTCAGGGTGTCCCCGGTGTTGGACGTCATCGCGTACCTCCTATCGGCCCGCCCGCAGCTCAATCCCGTCCAGCAGCGCGGAGAGGCCGAGCTCGAACGCCTGGTCCCCGCCCAGCGCGGCGGTGAGCTCCTCCGCGACCTCCGCCATCGCCGGTAGCTCATCGGCGGTGACCGAGGCGTGGCGCTCGCGCGCGCTGCGTCGCACCTCGGGCCGCGCCTCGGACGCCGCAAAGGCCGCCGCGCCGAACGTGTGGACCAAGAGCGCCTTGAAGGCGGCAGCGGCGTCCCGCCTGCTCAGGCCGGCCTCGAGCAGCAGCGCGATCGCGCGGTCGGTCACCCGCATCGCGGCCGGGCTCTGCAGCGGGCGGTCGAAGCGCTCGCGGGCCACGCTCGGATGTCGGAGCCCCGCCATGAACAGGCCGCGCGCCAGGCCCGCCAGCTGCTCCTTCCACGGCGCGGCGCCGGGTACCGGCAGGTGGAGCTCGGGCGCCGCAACCTCGATGGCGGCATCCATCAGCTCGTTCTTGCTGGGGAAGTAGCGGTAGAGAGCCATCGTGCCCATCCCGAGCTCCTCCGCGAGCCTGCGCATCGTGAGCGCCTCGGTTCCCTGCGCGTCCATGATCGCGAGCGCGCGGCGAGCGAGCGCCTCGCGCGTGAAACGCGGTTGGGGGCCGGGTCGGTGTGTTTCGATCGCATTCAACTGGGTACATTGTACGCAGATGCGACGCGATCGTGGGGCACTGAGCGGACCGCTGGCCGGCATCGGCTTCGTCGCGAGCCTGGTGGCGCTGAACGCCCTCGCCGACACCCGCTATCCGACGCCGGGCGCCGACGCGTCCGCGATCCGGCGCTACTTCTCGCGCGAGCACCGGGCAGCGCGCCTCGGCGCCGTCGCCCAGCTCGTCTGCGCCGGCGCCCTGGCTCGGTTCACGAAGTCGGTGGCGGGTGTCGCGGCTCGGAGCGGCGGCCTGCGCGCAGCGTCGGTGGCCGGCGGTGCGCTGGCCACGACCTCACTCGCGACCTCCGCGCTGACCACCGTCGCCCTGACGAGGACTCGGGGCGACCGGGACTCGGAAGGGCTCCATCGCCTGATGTTCGTATCCGGCGGGCCGGTGCACGGCGTCGGGCTCGGGCTCCTGGTGGCCTCGCTCGGGGTTGCCGGGCTGCAGAGCGGGAAGCTGCCGCGGACGCTGTGCAAGACCGCGCTGGCATCGTCGGCCGCGGGTGCGCTGTCGCCGCTCGCGCTGGTCGGGAAGGCGGGGCTGGCGTTCATCCCGCTCGGCCGCCTGTCCGCGCTGGCGGTGATCGGCGTCAGCGGGGTTCGGCTTGCGCGGTGAGGTCCGCGAGCGCGTCGACCGCAGCGGACAGCACCGCCTCGGGCGACTGAGCCGCGTCGATCACCCGCACGCGCTCCGGCTCGGCGGCGGCGATCGCGTCGTAGGCCGCCGCAATGGCAGCGAAGAAGTCGTCGGGCTCGCGCTCGAGCCGGTCCGGCGCCTCGCCTCGCCCCGACTGGCGGGAGCGGCCGACCCCCGGATCGACGCGCAGCAACAGCGTCCGGTCGGGCGCCAGCCCGCCCGTGCCGAAGAGATTGACCGCGCGCACCTCGTCGATGCCGAGGCCGCGCCCCGCCCCCTGGTAGACCAGCGACGAGTCCAGGAAGCGGTCGAGCACCACCCATGCGTCGGCCTCGAGCAGGGGCCGCACGGCCTCCTCCACGAGCTGCGCCCGCGCGGCGGCGTACAGCAGCGCCTCGGCCCGCGCGCCGACCCGCAGCGACGGGTCCTTGACGACCTCGCGGATGCGCTCGGCCAGCACCACGCCGCCCGGCTCGCGCAGCAGGTGCGCGCGCACGCCGCGCGAGCGCAGCTCCTGCACCAGCCCGGCGGCGAGCGTCGTCTTGCCGGCCCCGTCGAGGCCCTCGATCGTGATCAGCCGCCCCACGCCTCAGATCTCCAGCCGAGACTCCTCGAGGTCGAGCTCGCGCACGATCCGGTTCATCACCTCGTTGGAGACGTCGCCGTCGCTGCGCAGCCGGACGAGCGCCTCGCGCTGGGCGCCGAGCACCGACTGCACCATCCGCTGGTAGGCCAGCGAGCGGTCCTCGTAGCCGTCGTCCTCGAGCTTGCCCGCCCGCGCGGCGAAGCGCCGCTTGCGGTACTGGTAGAGCGCGCGCATGCGCTCGACGGTCTCGTCGCGCGTCCACTCCTCGTTGCTCAACGCGTCGAGCTGGGCGAGCGCCGCCTTGGTGGCGACCAGCCGCGCCCTGACCTCCTCGCGATCGCCGTCGCCGTCGTCTTCGATGCGCAGCATGCGGATGAGGCCGGGCAGCGTCAGCCCCTGCATGACGAGCGTCGCGAAGATCACCGTATAGGTCAGGAAGATGATCAGGTCGCGCTGCGGGAACGGCGCGCCCGCATCGGTCTCGAATGGGATTGCCAGCGCCGCCGCCAGCGACACGGCTCCCCGCATCCCGCTCCAGGCGAGCACGAGCCGCGGCTTTGGCCCTATGCGCCGCAGCCGCTGCTGCGGGCGCCGGTCGAGCATCCGGATCAGGTACGGCATGGTGAAGAACCACACCAGGCGCACCAGGATGACCGCGCCGCTGACCGCCGCCGCCCAGCCCAGTAGCGTCGACCACGACCCCTCGAGCCCCTGGACGATCGTGCGCAGCTGCAGCCCGACGAGCACGAACAGGCTCGCGTTGAGGAGGAAGTCGAGGACGTCCCACACGTAGAAGCCCTGGAGCCGCACGCGCGCGGGGATGATGCGCGGCCCCTGTAGGCCGACGAAGATCCCGGTCGTCACCGCCGCCAGCACGCCCGAGGCGCCGATCGCGTCGGCGGGCACGAACGCCGCATAGCCCGAGAGCAGCGAGATCGTGATCGACAGCTGGGCATCCTCGATGCGCCGGCGGATCTGGACGATCACCCACCCGACCGCGAGGCCGATGGCGATTCCCGCGGCGGCGCCGCCCACGAACCGCATCCCGGCCTCGGCGAGCGAGAACCCGCCGCCGATCGCCGCCGCCACCGCCACGCGGTACGCCACGAGCGCGGTGGCGTCGTTGAACAGGCCCTCGTTCTCGGCGGCGCTCACCAGCCGCGGGGGGACGCCGAGCCGCCGCATGATCACGGCCCCGGCCAGCGGGTCGGTGGGTGAGACCACCGCGCCGAGAGCAAACGCCGCCGCCCACGGCAGCCCGGGAATGAGCGCGTGCGCCACCACCGCGACCGCGGCCATCGTCGCCAGCACCAAACCCACCGAGCTCAGGGTCAGCCCGCGCAAGTTGGCGCGCATGCTGCGGAAGTCGGAGAAGAACGCCGCCGCGTAGATCAGCGGCGGGAGGAAGACGAGCAGCACGACATCGGGATCGAGCTCGAAGTGCGGCAGGTCGGGGATGAACCCGAAGGCGGCGCCCCCGACCACGAGCATCACCGGGTAGGGCACGTGGAGCACGCGCGCCAGCGCGCTGAGGCCGGCGACGGCCACGAGCAGTCCGACGATGAGCACCTCTGCCTGGTCCACCGTCCTCAGTGTGGCGGGTGCGCCGTCTACGATCGGCGCCGCCATGCCCACCCTTCCCGGCCTCGAGCACCATCCGCACGCGCGCGCCGTGCTCGAGCCGGCGTTCGCCCCCGGCGCCACTCCCTCGCACGCCTATCTCTTCCACGGCCCGGCCGGAACGGGCAAGCGCACGGTGGCTCGCGCCCTGGCCGCGCAGCTGCTCGGCGAGCACGACCGCGTGGAGCGCGGCACCCACCCCGACCTGACCTGGGTCACGCCCTCGGGCGCGCACGAGCTGCTCGTCTCCGACGTCGACGAGGCGGTCGTCGCCGCGGCCACGCGCACCCCGTTCGAGGCGGCCAAGCGTGTCTTCGTCATCGAGCGCGCCGACACGATGATCGAGCAGGCCGCCAACCGGATGCTCAAGACGCTCGAGGAGCCGCCCGGCTTCGTCCACCTGATCCTGCTGACCGACCGCCTGGGCGAGGTCCTGCCCACGATCGCCTCGCGCTGCCAGCACGTGCGCTTCGATCCGCTGCCGCCGGAGCGGATGGCCGAGCGGCTGCGCCAGCGCGGGGTCGAGGACGGGACGATGGCGATCGCCTGCGCCCGCCTGGCCCTCGGCGACGGTGCTCGCGCGGCCGCGCTCGCGCTCGGCGACGGGCCGGAGCTACGCGCCGAGGCCGAGGCGTTCGCGGTCGCCGCCCAGGCCGGCGATCTGGCATCGCGGCCATGGGCGACGCTGCTCGAGCGCGCCGAGGCGCGCGGCATCGTTGCCCGCGCCGAGGTCGACGCCGCCTTC
>Ga0126312_10002483_pt1 | contig 12328 bp, 14 predicted proteins | sample Plot104A_FD_92537 | JGI IMG/M metagenome (GOLD analysis project Ga0126312, IMG submission 92537) | Serpentine soil microbial communities from UC McLaughlin Reserve, CA, USA - Plot104A | ecosystem: Environmental > Terrestrial > Soil > Grasslands | place: USA: UC McLaughlin Reserve, Lake County... | reverse complement strand
TACTACGGAGGAGACTCCAAACCCTGGAACATGGCCGGCATCAAGAAGGGCGGCCCGGTAGGTGACGATCCAAAGGACTTCGAGATGCCTCTGACCGCCTACGAAGGGGTCAGGATGCACGTCAACCATATGGCAGCCTACACGGGCAAGAGGCCCATCGGCGAGCCGCACGACCGCTTCTACGACGCCCGCGCAGCCCAGGAGCGGCGCAGGTGGTGGGTGAGGAGGATCAGCCAGCTAGGAGACGGGATTTGGGCCGAAGACCCCACGTACGCGAGCAAGATCCGGAACCACCTCGACAACATGGGTAGACGCTAGTCAGTCAGCATTTCAGCCGGGCATCTCGTCAGATTTGACGGCGTCTTGCGTTGGTCGTGAGTCCCCAAACTCCCGCATGGTTTGCTACAGAGTACGGTTGTGAGCGGGAGCCTTGCTAGCGGGCTCTTGTTGACCGACTCAACCCGAGTCCGTTTGAACAGGAGCGTGTCCAGGCTGCGGGCACACATGGAAAACTCACTATGTCATTCGCTGCTATGGTTAGTGGCCAGACTGCCTTGGCGGCAAAGTGCTAGCCAGAGGGCACACCAACCTTTACCACGTGGCCCTCGCAATGGTTGAATGAATCACCTTTGTCTCCCACACAATGATCTGTTCCCGAGCCACCGTTTAGGGTGTCGTTGGCTGCTTTGGCGTCAACTCCATCTATGTAGTCCTTGCCTGCCCCACCCAACATCCTGTCCTGACCACGTCCGCCCTGCAGGAAGTCAGCGTAGGGAGTGCCACGCAGCGGAGGCCCCGTAGAGATCTACTCCTCCTCCTGCTGCTTCCAACTCGTTGTAACATCGTCTTGCGTGGCACCACCATCGGCTATCTAATCGGCCTTGTCCTCTAGAGTAGTGTTCCTAGTACGTTTTGGCGCCTGCGTCGGAGTTGGGCAGGTGCCAGAGCGAGTGCGGCGACTAGAGAGTCCTGGTCCCCCTTTCCGCTCTATTTCCCGGCACGGCTGTCTCAGCGTCTCTAGCCTCCAGACGAATGTTCTTCATGAGCAGGGCCGCGATGATGGCGAGACCGCAGGCGAAGAGCGTGAAGACGAAGCGAACAGGTACGGTGGGACGCGATGCCGCCACGTGCAGAGCCGGACCCGGCGTCGCAGGGCTGGAGCAGGGAACGCAACACGATGGTATTACGCCGGTTCGTTCTTCTTTCCCCAGGGCTCACAGATGTACTTCCTCTCCCTCGCCGCCTCAAACCATGGTCCGGCCGCCGGCCACGTCCAGCGTGACGCCCGTGATCCAGGACGAGCTCTCCGATGCCAGAAACAGTGTGGCCAGCGCCACGTCCTCGGGCGTCCCCATCCGCCCTAGCGGGTGCATCGCCGCCACCTGTCGCTGGGTTTCCTCCGGCATCAGGCGCTTCACCCGCTCGGTGAGCACGGAGGATGGGGCCAGGCAGTTGACGCGGACGCCGTGCTGGCCGCACGGAGTTGATAGCGGCTTCGTCCCGACCGCCCACCGTCACCTTCGCGCCGTTTTCGGCCAGCAGGCGGCAGGTCACCGCCCCGATGCCGCGCGAACCACCCGTGACCACGGCCACCTTGTTTGCCAGATCGGCGTAGGTGGGGTAGTTCTCGCTCGCCATAACTTATCCTCCTCGAACACTACTCGGCCAGCTGGAGATTGATGTCGCCGCTGGATGCCCGCACGGAGAGGTTCAAGCTCACATCCGAATCCTCGTAGGGGTCGTTCACGTAGGCCTCACCATCGCGTGTCATGCCGCTGGCATTGATGTCGCCAGAGCTGGTCTGTGCCTCCACGTACACGTTCACGTTGGTGGGAAACGTAAGCGTGGTGGTGCCGGAGCTGAGGTTTATGTCTCCCTCCAGATTCTGCGGCCATTCGCCGCTGAGATCCATATCCAGGTCCCCGCTGCTCATGTGGACTTCGAGTCCCATGGGAGAGCCGTAGTCTCCGGTCATCTCCACGCCGACGTCCCCGCTGCTGGAGTCGATCGTGACCTCTTCGAGCAGCGGCTTCTCCCCGCCCAGCTCCGCCGCTACGTCCCCGCTCGAGAATTCCAAGAAGAGGTTCTTTAAAGAGAGGCTCTCTAGGTCAAGGTTCCCGTCGCCGCTGCTGTCGGAGACGGAGAGGTTCATGGGCACGTCGTCGTTGAGGAGGACCTCCCAGTCGTTCTGGACGTTTCCGAAGGTCGGTCCCGGTACGTCGGGCTGCTCGACCATCAGCTCTTTCTGCAAGGCGAGGCCACTGTAGCTGACCTCGGGCTTCCACTGGGGTACGTTGTAGGTGAAGGTGGCATCCATTAGGTTCTCCGCGCCGCCCTCTACAAGGATGTCGCCTGTACTCATGGAGAGGTCGGTTCGGACCGACTCTGCCCCCTCGAGCTCTACCGAACGTCTCTCCGTCTTCACCTCATCCGCCCTGGCGCACCCAGTTGCCAGCGCGAGCACCAGGATCGAGGCCAACACCGGGCCCCTTAGGCAGGTCGCAGCACGCATCATCGGACTCATGGTAGAGGGGCCCCGGCGCTCACGCGAGATCGTCTACTCGCCCCACCCGCCGTTAGCATCCGGCTCTTGAGCATATGCTCTGCCTCTCGTTGGAGCTGCCTGACCCGCTCCCGCGAGACCTTGAGCTCGTTGCTGAGCACGGCCAAGGTGGAGGGGCCCCGGTCGTCGAGGCCGTAGCGCCTGATGAGTACGTACCTATGACGCTCGGGGAGCTGCTCGATGGCGTCCTGCAGGAAGGATCTCTCCATATCGCTTATGACTTCGCCAGCCGCGTCGGAGGCACGCTCATCTTCGATGAATTCTCCGAGCTCCGAGCCGTTCTCTTCCGCACCCAAGGAACCGTTGAGGCTGGTGGCGTCCGGCATGGCGTCTATGACGTCCCACACCTCATCTATGGTCCACCCCAGCCGCTCGGCGACCTCCTCGTGTGTCGGCTCGCGTCCGAGCTCGGCTGAGAGCTCGTTGGAGGTGCGTGTAGCCTTCCTTATCCTCTGGCTCATGTGCACGGAGACCCGGATAGTGCGCCCCTTGTCGGTCACGGCCCTCTGCACCGCCTGACGGATCCACCAGGTGGCGTAAGTCGAGAACCTGAAGCCCCGGTCAGGGTCGAACTTCTCGACAGCCTTGATCAGGCCTATGTTGCCCTCCTGAATGAGGTCCTCGAAGGGAAGCCCGTAGCCACGGTACTTCTTGGCCACTGAGACCACGAGGCGGAGGTTGCTCTCTACCAGCTTCTTACGAGCTCTCTGGTTTCCTGCACGTACTCTCCTGGAGAGGGTTATCTCCTCCTGGGGGCTCAGGAGCCTGCCCCGCCCGAGCCTCGCCAAGTAGCCAACGAGAAGCTCTGGAGTCTCCGATCGCTGCCACCCCGCTGTGCGATCCTCATCAGGCTTCTTTCGTTCGGAGACGATAGTGGCCATGAGAACTTCACCTACTTTCTCGTTCGCCGCTGTCTTTGGGCGCTGCCTGCTCGCCCGGAACATCCTCGGACCAGGCGAAAAGGAGCTCGCCGTCCGTTACCCGCGGTAACCGCGCCAGATCGAAGCCGAAGAGCCTGCGCATCTCCGTCCCATACCACGAGTCGAAAGGCGCCTCAGATGCCGCAAACTCGCGAAGCGCACACTCGGGCTTATCGGCTTCCAGGTAAACGATCGCTACCCCTCCTCCGGAAGGCTTGGGCGCAAGCCACACCGACTCGGTCAAGATACCCAAGCGTCGCCTCGATTGGGCGTACTGCTCATAACGAGAGTCCGAAAGCTCCTGCAAGAAGCGCCGCCAGGGCTCCTCTTGATCGGGTGGCACATCCCAAGCCAACAACAAGGTCCTACTCACCACATTTCCACCATCTCCGGCGGCCATCCGCAGATCTCCCTGTACGTGTCGTCCAGTCCACCTAAGAAACCTCGCTCGTACCTCTCGTTGCGATCCCCTGAGGGGAACTTGTACAATTCAACTGGGTGCTCACAAGTGCGTCCATCGAGGCAACCGTAGCAGCGGAGCGTGGCAAAAGCGTGGTAAGGGAGAGAAGGCGAAGATCCCACAAGCGAAGATGCTAAGTATCAGGCTGCTTGGGCCGCCCGAGGTAAGCATTGAAGGGCGTCCGCTCCGGTTCGGGACAAAGAAGTCACTCGCGCTGTTGTGCTACCTGGCCGCCGAGGGTGGCAGGCACGAAAGGAGAGAGCTAGCAGAGCTCCTGTGGCCACAGAGCGACGAGCGACACGCCAGAACGGACCTGCGCAGCGCCTTGGCCAAGCTCAGGAAGACCTTGGGGGAGGACAGCACCCATGAAGATGAGATCCGCTTCGTCTTAGTCGACCGTGACCTTCTGGGACTCGAGCTGCGAGGGATCGAGCTCGACCTAGAGGCGCTCCAAGCAGCCGTTTCGCTGGCCCGGAGTGAAATCTCACCAGGAGGAGGGAGGAGCGTCGATGTCACCGCCGCTGCTGCAGGGCGCCGGGACCTCATCGGCCGCCTGCAAGGTGATCTGGGGCTTTACCGGGGCGAGTTCATGGAGGGCTTCTCGCTGGAGGACGCGCCCGAGTTCGAGTTGTGGCTTGAAGCTGAGCGTGGGAGGTGGCGCAGGGTTTTCGGGGAGCTATGCGAGAGGCTCTCGCGCCTTGAGGGTGAGACGGGTCAACCGCAGGAGGCGATCGAGACCGCCCGGCTCTGGGCGAGACGGGCCTCGCTGGAGGAGACCGCTCACCGGCGGCTTATGGAGCTTCTCTCTAGTGCGGGCGACAGCGAGGGAGCTCTTCTGGCCTACGAGGACTTCCGGGACACTATAAGCAGAGAACTCAGAAGCGAGCCCTCTGCCCAGATGCAGGAGATGGCCGCTCGCTTGCAGGAGGAAGTGGAGGCCAGAACTTCTTTGGGCGCGAGCCTGGCACGCTCGGAGGCCACTACTACCCCGCTTTCGGAACTAGAAGTGCCACTTTCAGGCCGCCACAAAGAGTTTGGTGCACTCGTCTCCGAGTACCACGCCGCCCGCATGGGCCAAACGCGCGTCGCGGTGGTCCTGGGTGAGGCAGGGATAGGCAAAACGCGCCTCGTCAGTGAGTTCCTCCATTGGGCCCGAGCCCGCGAGGTGGATGTCCTGAAAGGAGCGGCCGCCGAGGGAGGAGGGTTACCTTACGGGCCGCTGGTGGAAGCCATAAGGCCGCGCATTGAGCGAGAAAGGGCTCCCGACGACCTCTTAGAGGACGTGTGGTTCTCCGAGCTCTCTCGACTACTGCCAGAGCTCAAGGAGAGGTATCCTGACCTTCCTTCATCGCCTCTCGGTGATAGGGAGATGGCCAAAGGTGCCCTCTTCGAGGCAATCACAAGGCTGGTGGGAACCCTGGCATCTCGCGCTCCCGTAGTTCTCTTTCTGGATGACCTGGAGTGGGCCGACGCCGCTACCCTGGAAGTACTCGATTACGCGGGAAGGCACTGGGCGGAGCAAGGAGCGCCCGTCTTGTTGCTGATCGCTGCTCGCCCTGGGGAACCAGAGGTTAGCTCCACCTTCGAGGGCTGGCTCTCGGCATTGGGGCGCAGGCTGCCAGTGAAAAGCCTGACCCTGGGTCCCTTGGGGAATGAGGACGTCAAGGGGCTGCTCGGGCGCCTGGGGAAGACTGACTCGAAGCCCGCCGGGGCTCTAGAAAAGCCCGAGGGCTCAGACGGAGCGCAACCTGAACTGGAGAGCTTCGGGGAATGGCTCGCCGCGGAGACCGGCGGGCAGCCCTTCTACCTCGTGGAGACGCTCAAGGCCCTGCTCGAAGAGGGAGAGCTCGCAATACAGTTGGGTGCGGACGGGGAGCCCGTTGTGGAGGTCGGACCGGCCTTGGGAGCCGGGAGCGATCTGAGAGGGTTGCTACCAGCGAACGTGCGCGAGGTTATCCGCGCGCGCCTCTCTCGTCTTTCGCCCGCCGCCTCCGACCTCTTGAGGGCCGGGGCAGTGTTGGAGCGAGGCTTTAGCTTCGAGTCTGTGGTGGGTGTGGCAGGCCTAGGGGAGGCAGAAGGCCTAAAGGGACTAGACGAGCTGATCGAGCGCCACCTTCTACAGGAGGAGGCCGGTGGTGAAGCAGAGGAGCCGCTCTTATACCCAAGCCCCGCCTACTCCTTCTCGCACGAGAAGATCCGGCAGGTGGCCTACACCGAGAGCGGCCACGCGAGGCGCCAGATTTTGCACCGCAGTGCTCTTGAGGTGCTGGAGGAGAGCGGTGCTCCTCCCGCGGAGCTGGCGCGTCACGCGCTGGCGGGTGGTCGTGCGGGGCCGGCCTTCACGCATTCTGTGGCGGCGGGTGATCAGGCTATGGAAGTGTTTGCCACACAAGACGCCATCGACCACTACGAGAGGGCGCGGAACCTGCTGGCGGAAGCACTAACGGGTGCCAGGCAGCTGGCCGAACCGTCGATCCAGGACCTCGAGCATCTGTACATCCAGCTCGGGCGAGCATACGAGATGAGCGATGAGTGGAGGCAATCCCGAGCGGCCTACGAGGCGCTACTCGCACTTGGGCGGGAGCTAGGGGAAGCGAGGCTCGAGGTGGTTTCCCTCAATCACCTGGCGGTCCTCGACTATCATCAAGGCGACATCCGGCTCGTCAGGACGCTCTTGGAGGAAGCCCGAACGGTGGCCGAGGAGGCAGGCTTCGTAGAGGCGCTCGCTGAGACCGAGTGCAACCTGGCGGATGTCATGACTTTCTGGGTGGGGGAGTCCAAGCATTCCAGACCGCTCGCCCAGAAAGCTCTCGCCTCCGCTCGGACCCTGGAGCGTCCGGACCTAGTAGCGCGGGCATTGGTCGCCCTGGCACGAGTGGAGGTGTTTAGGGGAAGGCTCGAGGAGTCTGCGGCCCACGCCGAGGAGGGCGCCGCGCTGAGCCGGCAGCTGGCCGAACGCCCCCCGTCGCGGACGATCCTTCCTACGGCGACGTCGGCGATCACGGGGCTCGCGGCCTCCTGGAAGGCGGGCCACAAGGCCATTGAGATACAGTGTCTCACCTATCTCGCGTACGCCAGGATCTTCCAAGGCAGGCTGCAAGAAGGGATCGCGATCGGAAGGGAGGCGGAGGCTATCTCCCGAGAGCTGCCCGAACGTATCGAGGCGATGAGTACGTGGGCGCTTAGCCTGGGGCTTGTGGAGATCGGCGAGTACGAGGAGGCGCTTAAGCTCGCCAGAAGGGCTGTCGATCTGGCCCGCATGGCACAAGACACGTACTTGCTGGCGGTCAACCTCGACCGCCTCGGACAGGCTCACGAGGCAATGCTGAACCTGGAGGAGGCGCGCGCAGCTTATGAGGAGCGGCTGGGCCAGCAGTATGGGCCCTGGTCCTCCGCCAGACTCTGCGTGGTGGCTGCCCTCTCGGAGAATTGGGAGGAGGCCTACGCCCACGCCAAGAGGGCGAACGAAGCCGACTTCTTCGTCAATAATCAGCTGCTCAGCATCCACCTTCACTACGAGGTTGAGGCACTTCTGCGGGGAGGAGACGCGCGGCTCGCCCGAGAAGAGGTGCGCGATTTCGCCGAACGCGCGCAGACGAACGAACGGAATCGGATAGCCTACCTGCGCTCCCTGGCGATCGTCGGCGAGTGGGACGGCTACACGGAAAGGGCGACAGCGCACCTGCGGGAAGCAGAGGAGATCGCCGAGAAGCTAGGGCTGCCGGGCGAGCTGTGGCGGGTCCGGGCAGCCCTCGGCGGGCTCTCCGAGCGGCGCGGGAAGACTGGGGAAGCGCGCAGCGTTCTCCCGGGCGGCGCAGATCCTGAGATTGTTGGCCGAGAAGATCGGGGACGAAGAGATAAGGGAAGGATTCCTTTCGGCGCCTCAGGCACGCCGCGTGCTCGAGCGTAGCTAGGACGCGCACTACCACATCGGCATTTTCGGGGTAGAAGATCCCCACGGGCGACGGCAGATCGCGACCGTCCGCATCCCTGTCGACCGGGTTTGATACTACTGGCCACGCTCTTGCCACGCGTCGTTAGTATGTTTCTCAGCGTCCGACCCCAACGACGATGGACCGGAGGTGGTGAGCGAGCATGACTATCGGGAAGCGCCTGAAGCGGCTCTGGAGTCTCCTGATCCCCGAGAAGGTCTTCCACAAGACCCTACGAGCGAGCTCCACTGGTACGCAAGCCGCCCGTGGTTAGAGAACAGACCGCCATTATGGGTCAGAGTATTCAGTGAGAAGCAAACACGAGTTGTGCTGAGAGAGGAGAAGCATGGGTGCCATCTCGGGTTCATCCCGGATGCCGGCTCGGCCGGGCCACTGCTGTCGGCGACCTACCTCCCGGTGGTGTCCGTCTCCGGCGTCTTCGTCCCCATCGCCGCCGAACCCGGCTGGCTCGCCACCGTCGCGCGCTGGCTGCCAGCCGAGCCGTTCATCCACGCCCTGAGCACGACCCTCCAAGCGGGCGGTTCCGGCATCGCGGCGCCACCGGCGGGCGACCTGCTGAACTGCGCGCTTTGGGCCGTGGTTGGTCTCTACGTCGCGCTGCGGCACTTCCGGTGGGAGCCACGTGGTGGCGAGCATAGGGGGCACGCGACAACGGAGGTTGGCGCGCAATGACGACCGCTGGCGAGCGTCCGTCCACGAGGAGCGGTAAGAATGTTCCGGTTCGCCGACTGCCTCACCACGCTTGACGTGACTTCTCGCCACGCTCTTATCACGCCCCGTTGCTATACCCCTGGAAGGTCTGATGGCTACGACGCATTGTAGAGACGTCTGACGGTTCGCAACGACCCGCAGCTAGGTGGGCCACTCGGTGAAATCAGTCGTTGAAGCTACTAGAGAGAAGGTGATCCGAATGGCAAAGATTTCGGTCGAGCTACGCTCCGGAACGGCGCTTCGCCGTGGCGGTTCAGGCTCCGACCCTCCAGCAGGTCCTCAACGTCGCAGCAACCCGATTCCCCGGCAATCCCGTCAGGGTGAGATCCCCGATCGTTCGAGAGGGCACTTCCGCCGAGGCCTCTGCCGCTTGAGTGGGACTGATTGAGCCTTTTGCCTCGGAAGGAGTGAACGATGAACACAAGGATCAACTTGCAGCCGATAGCGGCGCCGTCGATCCTGGGGCTCTACGCCTTCGCCGGGTCTACTTTGATGGTCGCCGCTAACATGGCCGGCTGGTACGGCAACTCGGACACCGCGCTTTACCTGATACCCTTGCACGCCCAGAAGGCCCCGACGGTCGCCCCGGGCGAGGGTGAGCCGGAAGTAGCGAAGGGGCAGTAAGAGATGGCGAGTAGGGATGCAAACCGCAGGACGCACCTGTGCTCTTCGCCTGCTACGCAACAAACGCTCGGTAAGCGACAAGTCCAAAGGAGGTACACAGCACAAGGCCGAAGACGAGCATGAACAGAGCGTCCTACGAAGGAAAGGGAACATACCATGGCTGAAGCAACGTCCGCTCATTCCGAAGGGAGCGCTGGCAACCGGCGGTTCGTCTACATAGTAGCGTCCATCGCGGCACTGGGAGGGCTGCTCTTCGGCTTCGACACGGGGGTGATCTCCGGAGCCCTCCTCTTCATCCGCCAGGACTTCCATCTTAACGCCTTCACGGAGGGCTTCATCGTCAGCTCGCTGCTGCTCGGAGCCATGGTCGGGGCCGGAGTAAGCGGAGCACTCTCCGACAGACTCGGCCGGCGCACGATCATTCTCGTAGCGGCTGTCATCTTCGCCGTAGGAGCCATCGGAGCCGCCCTCTCACCCAGCGTGGAAACGCTTATCTTCTTCCGTTTCGTGCTGGGCCTGGGCGTGGGCACCGCCTCGGCTCTCGTTCCGTCCTACATCTCAGAGTCCGCTCCAACCGACGTGCGCGGGTCGCTCTCCTCCCTTTTTCAGCTCGCAATAACCCTAGGAATCCTGGTCGCCTACCTGGTCAATGCGGTCTTCGCCCCCCTTGGCGACTGGCGCTGGCCGCTCGGACTGGCCTTCGTTCCGGCATTCGTGCTGTTTGTGGGGATGTATCTCATGCCGGAGACACCCCGCTGGCTCGTCAGCAAAGGCCGGGAGGAGGAGGCACGCCGGGTTCTGGCGCGCACGCGTACCGATGAGGAGATAGAGGGCGAGATACAGGAGATCCACAGGGTCGAAGAGGAAGCAAAGGAGCAGGCTGGTTACAGGGAGCTGCTCACCCCCTGGGTCCGGCCGATGCTCGTGGCGGGTATAGGGCTCGCGATCTTCCAGCAGTTCGTCGGTATCAACACTGTCATCTACTACGCCCCGACCATTATCGAGTCCACAGGGCTCGCCAACGTGGCCTCCGTGCTCGCCACCGTCGGCATCGGCGTGGTGAACGTGCTGATGACCGTGGTGGCCATCCTTCTAATAGACCGGGTTGGCCGCAAACTCCTGCTCTTCGTCGGCCTCGCCGGCATGGTAGTGTCGCTCGGGATCATCGGCGGGGCTTTCTTGGACCCGAGCCTGTCCGGCATCCTCTCCTGGGTGACGCTGGCGGGCCTGATGCTCTACGTAGCGTCGTTCGCGGTCAGCTTCGGACCGTTACTTTGGGTGATGTTGCCCGAGATCTTCCCCCTGAAGGTGCGCGGTGCCGGCGCCGGGGTGTCGGCGCTTAGCAACTGGGGGGCGAACTTCGTGGTCTCACAGGCCTTCCTCCCGCTCGTCGCGCTGATAGGCACGACGGCCGTCTTCTGGATATTCGCCGGCGTCTGTGTGGCGGCCGCGATCTTCATCTACTTCCTGGTACCGGAGACCAGAGGACGTAGCCTGGAGCAGATAGAGGCCGATCTGCGCAGAAAGGCCGTGGTTTGAAAGCGGCCGGCACCCGACCGTAGCGTAAAGAAGGGATGGCGAGAGTACACGCGTTGTGGGGGCGCCTCTTCTTGAGTAGCCCGGCGCAGGTAGAACACGAGGAGAAGGTCCTCCAGTACATCATCCACCGCATCGACGAGGATGCGGGCCTCCAGGAAGTGCTCCAAGAACCCTACGTGCGTCGCAACTGCTCCCAGGCGGAGATAGATGAGATCGCGAGCAGCGCAGATCTCGTGCATGCGGCCAGGAAGCACCTGGAGCGGACGTTCCGCTCGGGAGAGCTAGCTCCCGATCAGCGTCGCCAGACCGGTGGGGCGTAATGGGCGCGCTGACCTCCGCCCCGGAGCCGTTCGCCCCCGCTTCAAGCGGTGGCTTCTCAAAGAGCGGATCGAGCAGATCGAGGGACCGGAGACGAGGGAAGCCAAGGAGCGCCAGCAGAGCTGGTGGAAGGTAGTGTGCCTGACCGACGTGGACTACTTCTCCACTCTAGGCTACATCCCCGGCATCGCGGCGCTCGCGGTAGGAGCTCTCGCCCATAGCCACCCTGCTCATCGTGGCGCTCACCCTCTTTGCGATGGTGCCGATGTACAGGCGCGTCGCCTCGGAGAGCCCGCATGGGCAGGGCTCTATCGCGATGCTCGAGAGGTTGCTCTCCTTCTGGCCGGGGAAGCTGATGGTACTCGCCCTCCTGGGTTTCATCGCGACCGACTTCATGATCACCATCACTCTATCCGCCTCCGACGCGGCGGTCCACTTCGCGGAGAACCCGCTGGTGCCTTCTTTACTGGACCTCAGAGGTGCCCGAGAGCTTGGGATCCGCTCGGACCTCTGCCATGGCCGCCTGATGCTGCGCAACGCCTCATAGCAGGTTGTATCGAGTCTCGGGGCATGCGGTTATGAGCTGCTGCGGAAGTCACCGCCGAGGGTCGCCCACACCGACGCGTAGTTCCAGTTACGCGCAGCGTTCTTCGGGCTACCGCCGGCTCCCGCGCTCGCAGCTCTTCGCCACGCCTTACCACGCCCTTACCACGCCCCATTGCTAGGCTCTGGAAAGATAGATAGCAATGACAAATGGAGAGACCTAATGAGCGGTGCTTTCAAGATAGGACGACTCTCGGGTATAGACGTGAAGATCCACTGTACCTTCTTCCTACTCCTGGCCTTCTTCGTCTTCGTCGGCTACCGGGCATCGGGTAGCCTGGCCGGGGCGCTCACGCCCACGAAAACGGCAAGCTCGTTGGTATGCTCACCATCGAGGATGTCGGCCACGCCCGATTGCTCAGCCAGCCAAAAGGGAGGTAAGGCGTGATGGATAACGGAGCGACCGGCCGGGAAGGACGCGAATCCGGGGCGACGATGGAACAGAGCTCAGTATCGCAGGTAGCCGGCACGACGGCGCCGCGCCACGAAAACCAGGACAAAACGCGAAGAAGATTCTGGAGGCGACACTGGTTCCAGATCTTCGTCAGCGGGCTCGTCTTGCTCTTCCTCGTCGAACGGACGCTGGTCGCCACCGCCAACCCCAACTTCGTCCCTTCTGCGATCCTGCTCGGGGCCT
>Ga0126312_10002482_pt1 | contig 12329 bp, 14 predicted proteins | sample Plot104A_FD_92537 | JGI IMG/M metagenome (GOLD analysis project Ga0126312, IMG submission 92537) | Serpentine soil microbial communities from UC McLaughlin Reserve, CA, USA - Plot104A | ecosystem: Environmental > Terrestrial > Soil > Grasslands | place: USA: UC McLaughlin Reserve, Lake County... | reverse complement strand
TGTGGGAGGTTTCCTAGTCCAGAGCCTCTTCGGGGGTCCCGGTATAACGCGGATAAGCCTCGGGTCCATCCTCATAGCGACTCTAGGCGCGATAGTCCTGCTGGCGATCTACCGGCTGATCACACGCCGGACGGTATAACGAGAATTATGCGAAGCGGAGCGAGCACACAGGAGAAAGGAGAAGCATGAGCGAAGAGAGATCCCAGCAGAGCAGCCCTCTACAGACCGAGCGGGGCTCCACCAGCATCTCGGACAGCGTAGTCTCGAAGATCGCCGGGATCGCGTCCCAGGAGGTCGACGGGATCAGGATGGGCAGCGGCGGCTCCCAGGCCGTGAGCGGTATCATCGGTAGCATCACCGGCGGTGGCAGCTCGAGCCAGACCCAGGGGGTCTCGGTAGAGGTGGGCCAGGAGGAGGCCGCCATCGACCTGACGCTTACGGCCGAGTACGGCAAGTCGATACCCCAGCTCGCCGAGGCCGTCAGGCGCAACGTGGCCAACAGGGTGGAGAGCTTGGTGGGCCTTCGCGTAACCGAGGTAAACATCACGGTCTCCAACATCTTCTTCCCGCAGCAGGAGGCCGAGCAGGAGCGCCAGCGGCAGCTCGAGCAGGAGCGCCGTGAGCAGGAGGCCCAGGAACAGCAGCGGGTCCAGTAGAGGGCGGAGCTAGGCTCGTTTTGGCAGACGGAATCCAACTCGCGAGGGCCGCGACCGAGGCGGCCCTCGCGACCGAAGGGGTTTACTCTATGGGGCGCGGGCGCTACGTCGAGGCCGCGACCTACGAGGGCAGCGAGAAGGTCTCTGGGGTGGTGGTCGGTCCTGAGGATCTGGAGATCCACATCGTCGCCAGGTATCCGTTGCCAAAGTCCATACCAGAGATCGCAGAAAACATTAGGGAGCGTGTGGCTCCAGAGGCCGGCGGGCGCAGGACCAGGGTAGTAGTCGAGGACCTCGAGGTGGCCGAAGATGAGCGTCTTTAACAGGATAGTCATGACATTGCTTTTCGCCGGCCTCTTCGTACTCGGCCTGTACACGATCGTCTACAGCTTCGATCTGTTAGGGCGCAGCCTTAACTCGCTTCCCATCTCCGACTTCGCCGCTGGCCTCAAGGACTTCGTCAGGCGTGTGGAGCATGGCAAACTCTCCATCCTCACGATAATTACCCTGGTTCTCATGGCGATACTCGGCCTGATCTGGTTTATCGCCGAGCTCAGGCCCACAGCCCCGACGCGTGTGCGCATGGGGAACGGCACCTACGTCACCCGCGGCGTGGTCGGGGAGGAGATCTCTAGGGTCGCCGAGCAGGTTCCCGATGTGCTGGGTTCTTCGGTCGGCGTGAAGGCCAGGCGAAGCCCGGGGGCCCAGGTGGAACTCGAAGCCAGGGTAAGGCGGGGCGAAGACCTGGGGAGTATCAGATCGGGCCTGCGCAGCTCGGTCCAGAGACACCTCTCCGAGAGGGGCCTGCCGGTGAGCAAGCTCAACGTCAAGCTCGTCGAAGCGGACCCCAGACAGACGAAGACGAGGGTACAGTGAACGCCTTCAATCGTCTGGTCCTTCTGATCTTAGCCCTGCTGCTACTTGCGGTCCCCGTATTGCTGCTGCTCATAAACTGGGGATTGATCCAGGCCGACGTCATAGACCAGTACACGGGATACAGGGACGCGGTCCGGGCCCTCGGCGACTTCTCGGCCGACGCCCTCACGACGGGGACGCGGGCCGTGATCGCCATCGTCGGCGCCCTCGTGGCCCTTGTAGCGTTGCTGCTGCTGCTCAGGGAGATCACCTTCGGGCGCAGGGTCTCCAGGAGCACCGTGATGGACGACACGCCGGGCAGGGAGACCGTCATAACGGCCAACGCCGTCAAGACCCTCGCCGAGAGCGCGGCCAGGGAGGTGGGCGCCGAATCCCCCTCCGTCTCGCTTGCCTCCGACGACGATTCCTATATCGTGTTCACAGGATTAGAGGTCCCTTCTTCTGACAACTACACCGAGCTCGCGGCGCGCGCCAGGGAGAACATCAGGAGGGTGCTAGGGGATCAGGGCGTGCCCGTAAAGGACGTCGAAGTCACGGTAAGAGGAACCGCTCTTTAGAGAAAGGAAGGTAGGAGATGGCCACCTGGACCAACAAACAGTGGGGAGCTGTGATCGGGGCACTGGTGCTGTTCTCGATGTTCTTGATCGGGTTCGAGGAGACCCTCGTCGTAGTGCTCTTCGGCATAATAGGCTATGTCATCGGCAAGTACCTCGATGGAGAGATCGACACCGAGGACATCCGCGCCCGCGCCCAGGGCCGCCAGAACAACTACTAGATCTCTCCGGGTGACCACCCTGGTTCTATAGACGTTATGGTGGACGGTAGAGACGCCTACGAGCGTCTGAGAGCCTGGGGCGAGGAGCCTGGGTCGGTGGCCGTGCTCACGGACATAGACGGGACGCTGGCCCCCATCGTGCCGACACCGGACATGTCCGAGATCCCCGAGGAACTCAAAGACCTACTGCGGCGGTTGAGCGAACGCTATCTGTTGGTCGCGGCCATCAGCGGGCGGAAGACGCAGGACGCATTCGAGCTCATCGGGCTCGATAACGTGGTGTATTTCGGTAACCACGGCTTCGAGATACTTCGCGACGGCGAGATCGAAGTGATCCCCGAGGCCTTGCCCTACCTGGAGAGTGTCGAGGAGCTGGAGCAGCTCGCGAGGGAGGTGCTGGCCCCGGATGGCGCCTTCGTCGAAGAGAAGGGTATAACAGCTTCCGTACACTACCGTAACGTGCCGCGGGAGATCGGCGAGCGCTCCGTGGAGTTCGTGAAGGGCGAAGGAGAACGCCTGGGACTCCGGATTACGGTAGGCCGCGGCGTCGTCGAGGCGCGTCCCCCCATCCGGGCGGACAAAGGCACCGCCGTCCGCACCCTGGTCGAGGAGTATCGTCCGGAGAAGGCCATGTTCATAGGCGATGACACCACTGATCTCGACGCATTTCGCGAGCTGGAGAAGCTGCGTGAGGAGGGGAGGCTTCGGGAGACCCTGCGCGTCGGCGTGGCGAGCGAAGAGGGACCGCAGGAGATCGAAACCAAGGCCAACATCGTCGTCGACGGCGTCGATGGCGTCAGCGGGGTGCTAAAGGCTCTTCTCGGCGAGGACTAGTTCCATCCCCCTTTAGCATTTCAGCTTTTTGTTTTGGCTGATGGGTCGCCGGGCACGAGGGTTGAACCTCTAGGCGCGGCGCTGTAACCGACCAAGGAGCCAGGCCAGAGGGAAAGCGAGGACCACCCCTTCTATCGCTCCGAGCGTCGCCCCTGGCAAGGTGACCAGAAGGAGCGTGTAAGCGGTCTCCGAGATCCCTCTTGGCACGTAGGCCGCGTCGTCGAAGAGGAACGTGATGCCGGTCAGCAAGATGGCCAGCACTGCTCCCCCGATGCAGATCGCCAGTACCATCAAACCGTAACGCGCGAAGAAGGTCTCCCTGAGTATTTTCTCCGCGAACCTGATGAGGCCGCCCGCGACCAGAAGCCCCGCGAAGACGGCACAGAGCACGTACATCGCGGAGAGGGACCACGGGTCGAGGTGAAAATCGAAGAGGTTAGTAAAGGTGTTGTTGCCGATCAAGCTGTACAGGATAGCGTTGGCCAGCGCGATCAGCACGGCCGCTGCCATCAAGAAGATGCGTATCGCCGCGCTTATCCCCGCCGCTCCCGGTACGCTTGTATATCCTCTATCTGCGCCTCGACCCAGTCTTCAATGGTGTTGGACCTGACCGCTTCGCGCAGCGCCTTCGCCCTGCGCTCCCGTTCTTCTTCTGGCATGGTAAGCGCGGTGTGGATCGCGTCGGCCTGCTCGTCTATATCGTAGGGGTTGACGGTAAGCGCTTGCTCTCCCAACTCCTCGTGGGCGCCCGCGTTCTCGGAGAGGACGAGGATGCCGTTCTTCTCGTTGATGACGGCCGCCTCCTTGGCGACGAGGTTCATACCGTCGCGGACGGCGTTGACGAGCAGGACGTCGAAATTCTTGTAGGCGGCGACGGAGCGGGGGAAGTTGTCCTCCATAAAGAGTTCTATGGGTCTCCATGAAGCAGTGCCATGTTTCTCATTGATCTCCTGCGCCGTCGTGCCTACGGCTTCCAGGTAGGCGGCGTACTCGCTGATATCCGTACGGGAGGGCTGGAGCTGGGCGAGGAAGGTGACCTCGCCCTTCATCTCGGGGTGGCGCTCCAGCATCCTGTCGTAGGCCAGAAAGCCGCGGACGACGTTCTTGGAGAGATCCGTGCGATCGACGCGCAGGAGGAGCTTCCCGGGAAGACCCTCGACGAACCGCTCCTGTTCGAGCACGTCCTCGCTCCTGGCCAGGTCTTCGAACTCCGCAGGATCTATGGAGATCGGGTAAGCCCGCACCCATACCTCGCGTCCTCTGTAGAAGATCACACCGTTCTCGGCCTCGGCTCCGAGCACGTCGGCGGCGGTCTCGGCGAAGGCGCGGGCGTAGCGGTGGGTGTGGAAGGCGACGATGTTCGCCGAGAGGAGGCTCTCGAGCACGGCTTCCCTCACGTAGTGCGGTAGGACGCGCCAGAGGTCCGGGTCGGGCCAGGGGATGTGGACGAACAGGGAGACGAAGGCGCCCTCTCCGAGACGCTCGCGGACGAAGAGTGGTGTCATGTAGAGCTGGTAGTCGTGGAGGAGGATGGTGGGCGAGCCCTCGTCGGCCGCGGTCTCGACCACGGCGTCGGCGAAGTTGCGGTTGACGGGGACGTAGCCCTCCTCCCAGGCTCGCCTCGTCTCGTCCCCTAGCGCCGGCGAGTAAGGGAGGTCGTAGAGCCCGTGCTGTACGAACCACAGGAGCGGGTTGGCGAGCTCGTTGTACATCAGATCGTAGGCCTCGGGGTCGTGCTCAACGAACCTGATGCGCAGGTCCTCGACCTCGTAAGGCGCCGGTTCCTCGGAGACGGCGATGTCTTCCTCGCTCTGGGCGGACGCGATCCAGACCGCGTTCTCGGCGCGCCGGAGGACCGCGTTCAGGGCGGTGACGAGCCCCCCCGCTCCTCTGGAGTGCTCACGCTCGCCCGACTCGCCGCGGGTGAAGGTCACGGGCCCCCTGTTCGAGACCACGATGGTCTTACCGCCGTGCGCCAAGGTCCCCTCTCTCGTTCGCGGCTCGCTCAGCTATACCCCGAGCAGTTTAGCGAGAAGAAGGAGGTCATCGCGTAGTAGACGCGGCGTCAGGTAGTGTGTCCTGACGTGTTCCTTCCCGCGACGGCCCATCTTGCGGGCGAATTCCCGGTCGTTGAGGAGCTTCGTGCAGGCGGAGGCCGCCTCGGGGATCGTATCCACCAGCATACCGCCTCCCGCGTTGACCTGCATGGGGATACCGCCTACCCTGCTTGCCACGAGGGGTCTTGCTTTCCAGAGCGCCTCCGTCACGACCAGCCCGAATCCCTCGCGAATGGACTTCTGGATCACCACGTCCGCTATAGACTGGAAGGCGTTGACCTCGATGGCCCCCACGTTCGTGAGGTTGGAGAACAGGAAGATGTCACGGTCCCCGTCAGCGTAGTTGACCGTCTTGTACCAGTAGTCCCAGCCCTCGGGATCATCGTGGGCCATCGAGCCGATCAGGACGAGCTGAGCCTCGGGGACCTCCTCCTTCACCAGGCTGTAGGCATCTATGACGCCGAGAGGGTCCTTCCAAGGGTCGAAACGCGAGACCTGCAATATAAAGGGCCTCTCCGCGTCCACCCCGAACTGGCTCACGATGTAGCGGGCGTCGTCGGCGCTCAGGGCCATGTTTTTCGGCGAGAGCGGGTCTATCGCCGGCGGGATGATGGTGAGCCCGGGCAGGTGTACGTCGGGAGGCGTGTACTCCTCCATGGTGTAGATCTGCGCGTCGTAGTCCGCTATGTGCGGGACGAGGTAGTCGAGTACGTGCCGGTTGGGCGTCGAGAGGTCCGGATGGCAGCGCCAGATCCACTTCGTCTCGGGCGAGAGACCGCCCGAGAAGTACTTGAGCAGGGCGGGCTGCGGATCGTGGACGAACACGATGTCCCAGTCCTCGCCGGACTTCTGGAGGGCCTCGGCGGAGATGCGATTGTATTCTTCATAGATCGCCCGGTCCTCGACGGTAAGATCGTAGTCGGCGCCTTGCAGAGCGTTGTGGAAGCTCTTGGTGACGTTGAAGAAAGGCTCCGACCCGAACATGATGTCCCACTCGGTCTGGAGACCGACATCCCGCATGAGCGGAACCAGCGTGTAGAGGATCTCCGCGACCCCACCGCCGAAGCTAGTCGCACTGACGTGCAGCACCCGCTTCCCCCTCAGGTTCTCCCCAAGGGCCACTAACTCATCGTAGAGTTCCCGGCGGATTATGCTGCGGTAATCGGCGAGCGATTTGTTGCCTGGATTTACCCGCTGCTGCACTATCTACCTTCTAGTCTTCTTTAGCGCCCTGGCACGCGACGTCACCACATACACGGTTAACTGTATATTACTTAAGGAAGACTACTGGGTCTTACTGCCCGTTGCAAATGCCTTTTAAACGGCGTTATCCGGGACGGTAGCTTAACTCGCGATTGCCCGATGTTGCAGGGTGTTGCGCCCTCAGTGGTGTCAAGGTGGTGTCAAACTAGCGGCGATTGCACCACCTCGGAGCGATTGATGGGGTCGCGAACTGTGGCCCCACCGCGAAACGTCTGTTCGGCCAGCACGCGCTTGAGCGAACTATAGGGAGCCGTCGACGTTGCTTCGAGGAAGGAGTCATCACCATAGGGTAAGCGCGGAATTCAACTCGACAGATGTGACTCCTATCTACGCGACTTATTCGGCTTACATTGACCGTTTCCTTCACCTACATCCGTTTCTCATGGTCGTAAAACAGGCGAAATGCGTGCTAACGGCCTACCCTGAAATGGTCAGCACACCAGAGAAGGAGGCCGTTCATGGAGGCAACCAGCGCAAAGAGTCCGTACTTCGATTACGCACGGGCCGAGGAGTACACCACGCTTCACCGCATTACCCTCTGGCGTGCTGTCAAGGCGGGGAGGCTGAAGGCCAGCGGTTATGGTCGGGCCGTAAGGTTCCACGTCAGGGACTTGGACGAGTTTATGGCTTCTCGAAACCGCAAGTAAATAGCCGCCGAGGATAGCGACGGCGAAGACGACGTGAAAGGAGCTAGCCTTGACCACGTCACCCGAATTGTACCCCGAGAACGACGCCATAACGATAGTCTTCGACAAAGAGGATTCGCACGAAGCAGGGCTCATTAGCGCCTGTCGAAATGCTTTCGGCAACGCCTACGCCAGGCTCGAAGAACTCGATGAGCACCGTTGCTGCTTGCACCTTCGGCGGGGTGGGCTGCGCGAGGCTCGGCGATGAGCGCCGGAGTGCAGCGCGGAAGGGCATCGGTCTTGCCGACAACGTTCACCGCCACCGACCTCATGACGCGCGACTTACCTCCGATAGAGCAGATCGTGAGGGGCATCGTCTACGAGGGCGTCACCGTGTTCGCCGGAAAACCGAAGCAGGGCAAAACCTGGTTGATGCTATCCCTGGCTCTCGACGTGGCAGGCGGGAAGACAGCTATGGGTAGCAGCCCGGTGCAGCAAGGCGAGGTCTTGTATCTCGCCCTCGAAGACAACCACCGGAGACTTCACAAACGAATAAAGAAGCTACTGGCTGGTCGAGAAGCGCCGACGGGTGTGTACTTCGCATCCGGGTGGCCCCGGCTGGACGAGGGCGGCGTGGAAGCGCTAGACGCCTTCCTGACCGAACATCCGAACATCAGGCTCGTGATCGGAGATACGCTGGCCCGTCTCAAGCCGCGAGCTTTGGGTAAGCGCCCCCAGTACGATGAAGACCGTGAAGGGATAGATTCGTTAATCCCACTAGCGGACAAGCACGCCGTAGCGATAATCCTGGTACACCATTTGCGCGAATCGGAGTCGGACGATCCCTTCGACATGATCCACGGTAGTGCGGGTCTGACTGCAGGTGTGGACGCCGCTCTGGTTCTAAAGAGAAAGCGAGGAGAGGCGGATGCTTACCTGTACGGCGACGGGCGCGACTACGAGAATCCCGTAGAGCTTGCCTTGAAGTGGAACGCTATCACCGCCACCTGGACGATCATCGGCGAGGCCGACGTTTACGCGATGAGCGAACAGCGAAGGGCGATACTGGATGTGATAACGGGTGCCGACGAACCGCTCGGCCCGAAGGAGATCACCGAGAGGCTAAACGCGGGTGGTGTGGAGATGAACTACGGGGCCGTCAGGGAGATGCTCTCGCAGATGGCGAAGGATGGGCAGATCAAGAACCTAGGTTGGGGGCAATACGTCATCCCCGACACTACAGAAGATGCCTGACAACGCTGACAAGCTGACATAGCGCTTCCCCGGCATGGTTAGTCGGACAACATGTCAGGCTTTCGCAAACGCCACTGACAGCACGCGCATGACGCGTGCTGCCTATTCGCTGCGTTCCCTTGCTTCAGCGCCACCTCGTTAGCGGCGTGACGGGTCGGGGGCTTTACGCCAGCCCCCTAACACCCCCGTCGTCAGGGAGGCTCCGCAAGCTACGCACTCCCTGACGGAGCAAATGAGATAAGGGCCTGAGTGAGTTCGTCTTTGTGAAGCTTGTGTGCTCCACCAGCATTAACGTGGCGATGTTCCACCGCTCCTCGGGGTCAGGTATCCAGGCGTAAGGTGTCAGCATGTCAGGGATGTCAGCCTTCCGCCGACGCAGCCGCATGCCAGTCAGCTGATCGCTCTTGAGGTGAATCGGGACAACAAGGTTGGAGCCACGTACGCGTGAAAATATCTTGAGGATTTACGCTCCCCTAAAGCATCCCTAAAGCATCCCTGAAGTAACTCTGCGGAAATTGTGAAAGTCAGGCGAAAGGCGGCAAACTGGCCATTGACACGACGGTATGTTCTTCGCCACGTTGTCAACAGTTTCAACCAACGCTTATCGGCGATGTATCCCTGTGTCTTAATGCCTGCGAACTGGCTATAGACAACCTGGTGCTCTTTTGGCCGTAGTGTCAACAGCTTCAACGCGAGTTACAAGGGATGTATGCCTACATCCACGAAACAGCGTGCGAATTTTTCGAGGAGGTGTGCCGATAAGTGGATCGGGCACTCACTGTTCGCGACCCGCCCCCACCCCTTCACCGTTTGCGAAGGGTTCTATGCTAGCATCGTGTAAAGAGATTCTCACCGGAGTGAATCTCTATTCACCTCTCAATACCTTGTGCCTGGGAGTAAGCGACAGAGCGGAGCAAATAGGCTGTTCTTCGCCCCTATATTGGTGAAGTTATGCACGATGCCGGATATGGACTTCGAAGAATTCACCTTTCCAGGCACTTGGGTGAATAATTCTAATTGGATGACTTTCATTGCCCGTTCATCATCATCTCTACAATGTTGGGCAAAGACAGCGAAACGAGACGAGGCGCAATTTGAACCTCCGAAAAGTGAACTTCCGGAGTCCCGCAGTTTTGACGACTATCGGAGTCGCTGCGACCATCGTCGTAACTGCAGCGGTTGTAGTCACTCTAGTGCTAACTAGTGACCCTAATGCAGTGGAAGATAACGCAGCCCTAATAGGTGCACTGGTCGGGTTGGGGGGTGTTTTCACTACCCAGTTGGTCAATAGCGCGCTTGAGGATCGACGCGCACAGAGAGCACGCGAAACCGAACAGGCACAGCGGGAACGCGAGCTAGAGCTTGAAAAGCAGCGTTCGCGAGACGACGCGTTACAGGTGTATCTCGATCAGATGGGAGAACTGCTGCTCGACAAGGATACACCCTTGCTCGGCTCCACGGGCGACGATGCTCTGCGTCTGCGAACGCTGGCGCGTGCACGGACGTTAACGGTGCTATCAAGGTTGGATGGCGACCGTAAAAGGAATGTTGTGCAGTTCCTGTACGAGGCCGAGCTGATTATGAAGGGCCGGGTGGTTGTTGCGCTCAACGGGGCCGGACTTAGTGAGGCCGAGCTGAGCGCCACCAACCTGAGCGGGGCCGACCTGAGAGAAGCCGACCTGAGAAAGGCCATGCTGCAAGGGGCCGACGTGAGGGAAGCCGACCTGAGAGAAGCTGACCTGAGCGAGGCCGACCTGAGTGCGGCAAACCTGCAAAGCGCCCACCTTGACGGGGCCGACCTTAGGGAGACCTACCTGCATGCAGCCCAGCTGAGCGGGGCCGACCTGAGAGAAGCCGACCTGAGAGAGGCCAACCTGCACGCGGCCAACCTGCACAAGGCCGACCTGAGTGGGGCTGACCTAGGCAAGGCCATCCTTAGCGATACCAACCTGAGGAATGCCTTTCTGAGAGATGCCGACCTGCGCAAGGCCGACTTGAGAGATGCCGACCTGAGAGACGCTGACCTGAGCGGAGCCGACCTGAGAGAGGCCAACCTGCACGAGACTATCATGCGCGCGATCGACCTGAGCGGAGTCGATCTGAGAGAGGCTAATCTGAGCGGAGCCGACCTGAGAGCGGCGATGCTGCTAGGGGCCGACTTGAGAGATGCCGATCTGGGCGAAGCTGACCTGAGAGAAGCTGACCTGAGGGCAGCCAATCTGAGCGAGGCCAACATCTCGAGAACTGACCTGAATGGTGCTAATTTAAGTATAGCCAACCTTAGCGGGGCGGACCTGAGAGATACCGACCTTAGGTCGGCCAACCTAAGCCTCGGTAACCTGAGTAAGGCCGACCTTAGTAGAACCGACCTTACCAGAACCGACCTTACCAACGCGACTATGCCCAACGGGCAGTACTACGAGGACTGGCTCAAAGATAAAGAGAGTGGCAGAGAGAATGGGCAGAGCAGCGGCCCATAGTAGTCCATAGCCCCGGCCCGATCGCCTAGTAGCCATCGCACCGTGCAGCACCTCCGATAGTATTATGAGGGAGTCAGGACAGATCAGATAATTCCTGAAGGCAGCCGATCTTGGTCTGGGACGCCCATAGGTGTTGGACCGAGGCTATGCCAACTTCGGAGAACTACGTAGAGACGAAGTTCGCAGAAGACCCTTCCACGCACTCGGGTGAATACTGCCCACAGACAGACTACGATAACTACCACACCAGAGCTTCGAAAGTGAAGGAGGAAGCGATGATCGAACGCACCAATGCACCCGGACTCAGCCAGCCTCCCGGCTACTCACACGTCGTGGTCGCCTCCGGAAGGCGACTCGTCACCACTGCTGGGGCGGTCCCACTAGATGCCGAGGGCAACCTCGTAGGAGCAGGCGACCTGCTCGTTCAGGCTCGGCAGACGCTCGAGAACTTAAGTCTCGCCCTCGATGCGGTCGGCGCGAGGGGGCAGGACGTCCTAAAGATAACCGTCTACGTGGTTGCAGCTGAGCGTGCCGATCTCGGGTCTGTGTGGGGTGCGGTGCAAGAATCAGATATAGCTGAGGTGGCGAGCACGCTGTTGGGAGTGTCCATGCTCGCCATCGAGGGACAACTCGTGGAGATCGAGGCCATCGCCGTGCTTGAGTAGTGCCGCTCAAGTGGTGGCAATGTGGTCTCAGAACTTCTCAGAACTCCGACAAGGCGAAGTTCGCAGAATTCACTTCTACGAGTTTGAGTGAATAAGCTTCCAGAAACCGCAATGCTACTCACACCTTTCGCCTCGGGTTGGTGGCGTTCTTGGTGCATTACGCGCATCATGCGCTCGGAACGCATCAGGGAACTTGGGTGCTGGTAAGCGAAAGGGAGGGAAGAGCGTGGGCAGGCGAGGACGTGTTCGCACCCCCAGGGACGTGAGACGCTGGCCCGGCGCAGTGGCCCTGTTGTCGATCGGAGCCTCCTACATCGCGCTCTCAGATTACGTTACGATCGTTCCGCAGCTCTGGTTGCCGGGGCTCATGACAGTGTTGGTCGTGGCGCTGCTGAGCGCACACGCTGGTGGTCGCTACCGCTTGGCGCGCGGGATCTCATTCGTGCTTCTCGGCGTCGTGACGACTTCCCTTGTGCTCCGCGAGTTCTTCCTGGTGAGCACTCTCTCCGAGAGGGGTGCATCAGCTTTGTCGGTCTTGGTCGACGCGATACTGATCTGGGTTAGCACCGTGGTGGCGTTCGCGGTGTGGTACTGGGAGATAGACGGCGGCGGCCCGGACGAGCGCAGGAGAGAGACGCATGTCAGCAACGACTTCTTGTTCCCGAAGATGGATCAGGATGATTGCAAGACGGCCATCGGCTGGGCACCGGGCTTCCTGGACTACTTGTTCGTGTCCTTCACGACCAGCTCCACATTCGGCCCTACCGACACACCCGTGCTCTCAGGAAGGGTCAAGATCCTTACGGTGATCCAGAGCGTGCTCTCGTTGGTGGTCGTCATCGT
>Ga0126312_10002480_pt1 | contig 12341 bp, 15 predicted proteins | sample Plot104A_FD_92537 | JGI IMG/M metagenome (GOLD analysis project Ga0126312, IMG submission 92537) | Serpentine soil microbial communities from UC McLaughlin Reserve, CA, USA - Plot104A | ecosystem: Environmental > Terrestrial > Soil > Grasslands | place: USA: UC McLaughlin Reserve, Lake County... | reverse complement strand
GTCTGCGGCCAGTGACGGCGTAGATTCCCGGCGGTGGACGCAGCCCGACTTCGCGCCGCCTTCCCCGTTTGCGCCTCGCGGGCGTATCTGAACAGCGGGACGGACGGCCCGGTCGCGGCGGCGGCGGTGGCGGCCGCGCGTGCCGAGCTCGACGACGAGCTCGCCTCGGGCCGTCACCGCGCGCACTTCGAGCGGCGCCAGGAGCTGCGCGCCGAGCTGCGCGCCCGCTACGCGGCGCGGCTCGGCGCGCGGCCCGACGACGTCGCCGTCACCTCGTCGACGTCGGAGGGCATCGCGCGCGCGCTCAACGGGCTCGACCTGCGCGCGGGCGATGTCATCGTCACCTCGACCGACGAGCACCCCGGCCTGCTGGGCCCGCTCGCGGCGGCGCGCGACCGCCGCGGCGCCGAGGTGCGGGCGGTGCCCTGGGACGACCTGCCCGACGCCGTGGACCCGCGCGCCGTCCTCGTGGCGTGCTCGCACGTCAACTGGGTCGACGGGCGCGTCGTGCCCGAAGCCCTCGCCGACCGCTGCCGCGAGGCCGAGGTCCTGCTGCTGCTCGACGGCGCCCAGGGCGTCGGCGCGGTGCCGGTCGAGATGGAGACGCTGGGTTGCTCGATTTACGCCGGCTCGGGCCAGAAGTGGCTGTGCGGCCCCGACGGGGCGGGCATGCTCTGGATCGAGCCATCGGTGCGCGACGCGGTGGACATGCCCGAGCCCAACTACCTGTCGATGGCCGACCCCCACGACCCGCTGTCGGGCAAGCTGCACGACGACGCACGCCGCTACGACGGGGCGTCACTGTCGCGCGAGGCCAACGCGTTCGCGATCGGCGCGCACGACGTGCTCGACGAGTTCGGGTTCGAGGCGGTGCACCGGCGAGCGCGCGAGCTGGCGGGCACGCTGGCGCGCGAGCTCGCCGCACGAGGCCATGAGGTGGCCCCGCGCGGCGAGACGACGCTGGTCTCGTGGCGGGTCGACGGTGACGCCGAGGCGCAGCGCGACCGGCTGGTGGATGACGGCATCGTCATCCGCGACCTGCCCGGACGCGGCCTGCTACGCGCGTCGGTCGGCGCGTGGAACGACGCGTCCGACCTCGAGCGGTTGCTCGCCGCGCTCTAGCCCTGCGGCCGCTGGATCTCCTGCACGGCCCAGCGGTTGCCGTCGGGGTCGCTGAAGAACAGGAACCGGCCCCAGGGGAAGTCCTGGACCTCGCCGACGTCGACGCCGCGGCCGTTGAGGTCGTCCTTGGCCTCCTCGATGTCGGCGACGACGACCTGCAGTCCCATGACCGAGCCGGGCTCGCCGTCGACGACGCCCTTGCCGATGGCGATCGAGCACGCCGAGCCGGGCGGCGTGAGCTGCACGAAGCGCATGTCTTCGCTGACGGTGTGGTCGTGGTCGGGATTGAAGCCGGCCTGGTCGACGTAGAACGCCTTGGCCCGGTCGACGTCAGACACGGGGACGCCGACGAGCTCGAGCCTGTAGTCCATGTGTAGCTCCTTCGGTGGGTTGCGTCGTGCACGCTATGCGACATTGCGGTCAGACACGGTCCGCAATCCGTGCGAGCATCCGGGCCGTGCTCGCCACCTCCGCGCGCCTGCTTGCCCTCTTGTCGCTGCTTCAGGCGCGGCGCGACTGGTCCGGCGCCGCGCTGGCCGAGCGGCTGGGCGTCGGGCCTCGAACTGTCCGTCGCGACGTCGAGCGCCTGCGCCGTCTCGGCTACCCCGTCCACGGGGCGCGGGGCGTCGCGGGCGGATACCGGCTGGGCGCCGGGGCCGCGCTTCCGCCGCTTCTGCTCGACGACGAAGAGGCGGTCGCGGTAGCGGTCGGGCTGCGGACGACCGCGAGCGTCGGGGTCGCCGGAATCGAGGAGACGTCGGTGCGGGCGCTGGCCAAGCTCGAGCACGTCCTGCCTTCGCGCCTGCGCCGCCGCGTGGCGGCGGTCGGGTCGGCCACCGTCGCCTTCCCGGGCGCCGGGCCGGCGGTCGGCGCCGAGACGCTGGCGGTGATCGCGGCGGCGGCGCGCGACGGCGAGCGCCTGCGCTTCCGCTACCGCGCCCACGACGGGCGCACCGCCACCCGCCTCGCCGAGCCGCTGCGGCTCGTCCATACCGGGCGGCGCTGGTACCTCGTCGCGTGGGACGTGGAGCGCGAGGCATGGCGGACGTTCCGCGTCGACCGGATGGGGCCGCGGATCGCCACCGACCGCCGCTTCGAGCCGCGCGAGCCGCCGGCCGAGGACATCGTCGCCTACGTCTCCCAGGCGGTGTCGGCGGCGCGCGACCGCTACCAGGCGCGCGTGGTGCTGCACGCGCCGCTCGAGCGGGTCGCCGGCCGCGTGCCGCCGACCGTGGGCACGCTCGAGCCGATCGACGACGAGCGTTGCCTGCTGCGGACCGGCTCGGACTGGCTGGGCGGCCTCGCGGTCTACATCGCCGACATCGGGGTCGACTTCGAGGTGCTCGAGCCGCCCGAGCTGGTGGCGATGCTGCGCGAGCTGTCCGAGCGGTTCAGCCGCGCCGTCGGGCCACGACGACCATCTGGCGGCCCTCGTGGCCGTGGGGCTCGTCGCTGAGGCGCTCGCGCTCGATGGCCAGCGGCGCGACGAGGCGGCGGATGTCGTCGACCGAGAAGGCGTGCGGCTCGGCCTCGGTCGGGACGCCTTCGACGTCGACGTTGAGGATCACCGTGCCGCCGGGGCGCAGCAGCCGCTTGACCTCGCCCATGACCGCGGCCGGGTCGGCGACGTGGTCGAGCGAGTTGCGGGCGACGATGGCGTCGACGCTCTGGTCGAGCAGCGGGATGCGCTCGGCCCCGCAGGCGAGGTAGACCGCGTGGCCCCCGAGGAGCAGGCCGGCCTTCGCCAGGCGCGGGGCCAGCGGCTCGATCGCGAGCGCAACGCGGGCTCCGCACGCCTCGGGGAAGCCAACCGGCCCGGGGCCGATCTCGGCGACCACCTTGCCCGCGAACCAGTCGGGGTCCTCGATCTCGGCCTCGCGCAGGATGCGGCGGACCTGGGCGCGCGCCTCCTGCCAGCGGCGGCCCTCGTAGTCGGCGGCGACGGATTCCTCGCCGAGGAGCTCGAGGCCTCCGGGCGCGAAGAGCGCCCCGCCGCGGATGTGGGCGTCCCACGTTTCGGTCCAGAACGCGAGCTCGACGTCGGGGTCGCCGCCCTCGGACGCGCGGCCGCGGCGGTGCAGGGGAAGGTGCGCCAGGAAACTGACGGGCACGGGGCCGAACCGTAGTCTCTGCGGGCCGTGCTTCTGCCCCTACGTCCTCGCCGCCACGGTGGCCGCTGCGACGCCAACGCCAACGACGGCGCGTTCGCCGGTGTGACCTCCGAGGTCCTGGGGTCACGTTCGACGTGACCGGCGACGGGCGGCGCGTCAGCGCCCTGTACTTCGTCAACCGGTGCTTCTCGGACCGCTCGGTGGGCATCGGCGTACCGACCTCGATCCCGCTTCACGGTCCGCGCGAAGTTCACCTCCGCCGCGCACGCCGAGGGCACGCTGCGCTGGCTGTCACCGGCCGGGTGCGACGCGGGCACGTTGGGGTTCGGGCCGACGTGGTGGTGCAGCCCGGCTAGCTCCGACACTTCGTGACGTCGACGAGCGTCACGCGGCCGAGGGTGGCGAACAACGGCGCATAGGTCACCGGCCAGCCGCCCCGGGCACAGGTGGACGGAGTCGTGAACGTGGGCCGCTTGGACGATCCGCCGTTGATCGTCAGGTGGACGCGCGCGAGGGCGGCCGTCCCCGCGCCGACGGTGATCGCCGGGACGGCCACGGTGAGCGTCGTTCGCCGCAGCGTCCGCGCAGGACGCTGAGCACGTTGCCGTCGCTGTCGAGGGTGACGACGATCGAGCGCTTCCCGCTCGCGAACACGCTCATGCTCAGGGCGAGCAGCGGGCCGGGCCCGGTCCAGACGCCGGCGCGTCCGGAGGCGATCCGGCCCTGAGTCGGGCAGGCGACGGGACCCCGAGCGGTGATGGTCTCGTTGTGCGCCGTGCACGCGGGCACGGCGCCGAGGTCGACCCCCGTGCCCTTCGCGAAGCTCAGCCGCAGCTGCTGGATCACCGGCGGCTGCGACCCGTCGCCGGGCAGGTCGAGCGCGACGTCATAGCGGAAGCCAGTCCGCGTATCCGGCTTCGTCGACGTGTACTCGAAGCGGAACGTCTTGTACGGCTTGATGTCCTTGGTCGGCGTGGCGGCGAAGGCCGCCGCCGGCAGCGCGAGGACGCAGAGGATGGCGGGAAGCAAGCGCATGGCGGTCATCGCAGACGCAGGCGCCGGGCCCCCCGCGCGCGCCCGCCCAGGTAAGCGGGGGCCGACGAGATGAGGAAGCTCGCGCTCATCCCCTGCATGACCTGTCCCTTGCCCGCCTGCAGCGAGAGCAGCAGCGTCGAGATCGCGAGCGCGGCGAACACGGCGGCGGCAAAGCCGCCGTGGCCCAGCACGTAGCCGACGCCGAACGGCAGGGCCACCGTCGCAACGATCCAGACGAGGACGATCTCGGCGATGGCTCAGGATCCCAGAACCGCGGACGCCTCGACCGAGACGCTGACACACTGCACGACGTGGACGACCCTCGCTCCCGACAACTGATCCGCTACGGGGGGGCGTTCTTCGACGAGGTGGTCGTCCGGGCCAGTGGCACATTCGTGGAGACGGCGGGGGGAAGGCGGATCCTCGACTTCACCGCCGGGCAGATATGTGCCACGCTCGGGCACAACCATCCGCGCGTCGGCGCAGCGATTCGGCAGGCACTCGACGAGGTCCTCCATCTGAACTCGTGGATGCTCTCGCCACCGGTGCTGGGGCTCACCGACGCGCTGCTCGCCACAGTGCCGCCGCCGCTCGAGCGCGCCATGTTCCTTTCGACTGGCGGCGAGTCCGTCGAGGTCGCGGTGCGCATGGCGAAGTTGAGCACGGGTCGGTTCGAAGTGGGCTCGCTGACGCGCAGCTGGCACGGCCTTACCGGTGGCGCCGCCGCGCTGACCCTGGCGGCCGGCCGCCGCGGCTATGGCCCTGTGCTGCCGGGCGCTTTCGCCCTGCCGGCGCCATACGCGTATCGCTGTCCCGTCCGGCACTGCGACGGCGAGTGCGACTGCACGTGCCTCGAAGCCGGCTTCGATCTCTTCGACCAGGCGTCCGTGGGTTCGCCCGCGGCGGTGGTCGCGGAGCCCGTGCTCTCGGCGGGAGGGGTGATCGTCCCGCCGCCCGGGTACTTCGCGCGCCTGGTCGAGCTCTGCAAGGCGCGCGGCATGTTGTTGGTGCTCGACGAGTGCCAGACCGGCCTCGGTCGGCTGGGAGCGATGTACGGGTTCGAGATCTACGGCGTGGTCCCGGACTTCCTCGTGCTGTCCAAGACGCTCGGGGGCGGGATCCCGATCGGGGCTGTGCTGACGAGCGCGGCGATCGAGGCGAACTGCCACGAGCAGGGCTTCGTCCACGTCACGTCCCACGTGTCGGACCCGCTGCCCGCCGCCGCGGCCCGGGCCGTGCTCGAGGTCGTACGCGACGAGGATCTGCCAGGCCGCGCCCGGCGGGCGGGCGAGCGCCTGCTCGGTCACTTGCGCGAGCTGCAGCGCCGGCACGAGGCCGTGGGCGACGTGCGCGGCCTGGGGCTGATGTGGGGCGTCGAGCTGGTGGAGGACCGGGACAGCCGCCGACCGGCCGAGCGGCTTGGCCTGGCGCTCAGCGAGGAGTGCGAGCGGCGCGGCCTGTCGATGAATCTCGTGCGGGGCGGCACGGGCGGGGCGGCCAATTGTTTGCGAATGGCTCCGCCGCTGACCATCAGCGACGACGAGATCGACCTGGCGGCCGACATCCTCGATTCCTCGCTCGCGGCGCTCCAGACCCCGGCGCCCCGCTGACACCGCCACGCCGTTCGGGGCGGAGTCTCTTCGATGGGCGATGCTGGGCTCGAAAGGGCGCGACCGGCTCCGCCTTGGGCGCGCGGACCGCAAAGGGCGCGCTTGCGAAAGGCACGCGCGGGCCGCGCCAAGGACCGGCTGGGGGTGAGACACACTGCGGAGGTGGGACGAAAACTGTCGAGCATGTCGACAGACTTCGTCCCGCGCCCTTGCCGCGGTGGTTCGAAGAGCTAGCCCTGGCTCGCGCCGGACGGCGACGACGACTCTGACCCACCGCCTGTCTCGCCGCCGCGCCGCTCGGCGGCGCCGCTCTGATCGGACTCCGGCGCGCGCTCCGGCCCGTCCGGGGTCGCAGGCGAGCCGGGCTCCTTGGTCGCGGCCTGGGTTCCGGTCGCGCCGGTGGAACGCTCGCCGCCGGACGGCGACGCGCCCTGCGCAGGTGCCTCGACCCGCTCTTGGACGTCCGCGGCGCGGCCCGCCGATGGGTCAACAGCGGCGTCGCTCGGCGTGACCGGCTCGGGCGTCGCGGAATCGGCCGGCGTCGGAGCCTGATGGTCGAAGGCCGGCTCGGTGCGCGCCGCGGCGTCGCTCGGCGTCGCCGGGTCAGGCTCGGGCGTCGCGACGGGCTCGCGCTGCGGCGACGCGGCCGCGGTGCGGCGCTGCTTCTCGCGCGGCTCGCCGCCGTCCGCGCGCGACGGTGAAGGCGTGACGCGGTGCGTCTCGCGCTCGGACGAGGCCGCGGTCGGGCGCTGCGTCTCGCGCTTGGACGAGGCGGTGGTCTGGCCCTGCGACTTGCGCTCCGACGACGCTCGGCTGCTTCGGCGTTGCGACTTGCTCGCGCCTTCGCTTCCCGTCGTTCGCTTCGCAGCCCCGGACTGCGTGCGCCGGCGACCCTGGGTGGTCTGCCCGCCGGCACGCTTGCGTGTGCTCGACTGGCGTCGCCTACCGGTGCTCTGGGAGCGGCGACTGCTGCTCGTCGAGCGCCGGCGGGTCGGTGTGCTGCGGGCCGGGCGCTCGTCAGAGCGGTCGTCGCCGTTGCGGGCGCCGAGTATCTTGGCGCCGATCTCGAGCGGCAGCGTGGCGAGCCGCATGGAGAGCTCGAAGGTGGCGCGGGGAACGGCGAACGGGTCCATGTCTGTCTCCTCTTCGTCCTACCTCGGAAGCCGGGGGGTACCCGTCCTCCGCGCGATGCAATCGGTCGAGGGCGGGGTCGCCTCCCCGCGGCGACCGATCCCGGCCGTCTCCAGGCCGGAACAGTCGCGTTGGGAGGAGGCCCGATGACCCCCGCGTCCCGTATTCGCGCTCGATGATCCCGCCTCGCGGGAGTCGCGCGTCTGGGAGCGGCCGGATTGGTCAGCGTCGGGTACGTACGAGGACCAGGACGGAGGTGCAGTCGCTCCTGTCCGGGCGGTCGCAGCTCAGATCTGCATCGGGACGTCGGCCAGATCGCGGACCCGCTCCGCAATGCTGTCGCCGTCGAGGTGGTGCGCGCGCAGGACCTCGTTGTTCTCGCCGCTCTTCGGTACCTCGTCGACCCCGATCTTGCGCAGCCGGGCCGCCGCGTCGGGCGCATCCGCAGCGAGCGCAGCGAGAACTCCGTCCCCAAGGCCGCCGGTGACGTAGTGGTTGTCGAGGGTTACGATCGGCGCGCCGTCGGCGACCTCCGCCACCCATGAGCCGTCGACGCCGCGCAGCCACGGCATCGAGACGACACCTGCCTCGACCCCGTATTCGGCGAGGACGGCGGTCGCGCGCCACGCACCGGCCACCATCACCGGCCCGGCGGCGACGAAGAGCAGGTCACGGCCCCGTCGCAGGACCGTCCCCCGGCCGGGGACGAGCTGCTCGACGGCGGGCGGCTCGAATCCGAGCGCCCACGCAACGCTGACGAGGCGGATGTAGACAGGCCCCGGCGAACGGTTCACCGCCCAGTCGACCGCCGCGCGGCACTCGAACTCGGAGAAGGGCTCGATCAGCGCCATTCCGGGGACTGCCCCGAGCGCAGAGATGTCGCGCACCGACTGGTGCGAGTGTCCCGGTCCGCCGGGAACGAGCCCCGCGAGCGATCCCGCGTAGACCACTTTCGTCCCCTCGGTGGCGTTGTTGTAGATCTGTTCGTTCGGCCGGGTCGAGAGGAAGCACGCGAAGGAATGGACGGCAGGGAGAAAGCCGGCGAGGGCCATCGCACCGGCTTGCGAAACCATGTCCTGCTCCGCGATGCCGCACTCGAAGAAACGGTCGGGGAAGCGTTCGCGGAATTCGACCAGGCCGCAGTCCTTGCGGAGGTCGGCGTCGAGCGCAACCAGGCGGGGCTCGCGCGCGGCCTGCTTCGAGAGCTCGTCACCGTAGGCGGCGACGAGTCGCTGTCGATGCTCGACGGCGGCAGAGATGTGCTCCGGCGGCTCGGCGTCGACGAGCTCGACCGGGTCGCCGCCCAGGCGCATCAGCCGGTCGTTCAGCCGCTCACACACCTCCTCGACAGCGCGCTCATACTCCTCCGGCGACAGCGCGCCGACGTGGTAGTTGTAGAGCGCCGTGTCGGTACGGGGCAGGTGACTCTCCGGCTCCATGAACGACACGCCGCCGCCCTTCCGCGTCCGCGCGATCACCAGCTTCGGGCGCTGTTCGTGCTCGAGGCCCTCGAGCGTCGACGCGAGCGAGCGCAGGTCGTGGCCGTCGCAGCTCGCGACCGCCCACCCGAACGCGCCACCCTTCGCCTCCAGGTCGCCGATGTCGCTGACCTTGTCGACCCAGGTATCCGATTGCACCTGGTTCCGGTCGACGATGACCGTGATCTCGTGCAGGCCGCGCTTGGCGGTCGGACCCAGCGACTCCCAGAACTGCCCCTCCTGGAGCTCGCCGTCACCGGTGAGGACGTAGACCCTGCTCGATCGCCCCGCGAGGCGGTCCGCGAGCACGAATCCGCGCGCTTTGGATACGCCCATCCCCAACGAGCCCGTGCTGGTGACGACCTCGGGCGTCGCGGCCACGTCGGGATGGCCCGGCAGTCCGTTCAGGCGGCGTAGCTGGTGGATCAGCTCGAAGTCGAGCCGGCCGAGCGCCGTGAGCACCGCGTACAGGCCCGGAGCATCATGCCCCTTGGAGGAGAAGTACCGGTCGCCGCCGCGCAGCACCTCGAGGTGGAGCCAGGAGACGATGTCGAGCGAGCTGAAGGTCGTGCCAAGGTGACCGGAGCCGACGCGCTGGACCATGTAGAGGACGTTCAGCCGGCAGGCGTCGGCAAAGGCGGCGGCCCGCTCCTGCCGGTCGCCGTCGAGCGTCCGGATCCGGTCGAGCTCGGCCTTGGGCATGTATAGAAGCGTCACGCCAGCGCCTCCAGCAGGCGCGGGAGCTCGGCCTCGCCATCGATGATGCGCCCGACCGTCGTCGTCTCCAGGGGCGCTGTGATCGTCATGCCGTGAAGATGCCTCATTGATGCTTCGGCAGAGCCCTTTAGGACCAAGATCCGCCCCACAGCGCGGAGTCTCTTCGATGGGCGATGCTGGGCTCGAACCAGCGACCTCCGCCTTGTCGAGGCGGCGCTCTCCCAGCTGAGCTAATCGCCCGGGGCGGGCCTAGGCTACCAACGGCGACGCTAGCCTTGGCGGTGGTTCGCGGCGACGTGGCGGAGTGGTTACGCAGCGGCCTGCAAAGCCGTCTACACCGGTTCGATTCCGGTCGTCGCCTTCGCTCAGCGCGCCGTGCGCAGGGCAGCGGACGCGCCACTCGGGAACCCGCGGACCCGCGCGACCCAAGCCCGCCACTAACACCAGCCCCGCGACCTCGACGGCCCGCTTCATCGGTGGGGCGACCGCGGTCGACGCCGCCGCCGGCAAGGTCACGCTGCACGTGGTGGCGGTCGAGACCGTGTCCGGCGATCCGTCCGAGCACGCCTTCGACGGCGACAACGTCGCCTTCGCCTTCGGCCCCAACCCAACCTCCGGGGTCACCCCGACCGCAACGGCGACGGCGCGGGCAATCTGGGCGACATCGCGGTGGGCGACCTTGCCAAGGTCGACATCGAGGCCAACGACCGACCCCGGTTAGCTCGCCGCTGACCGCGGTGTTCATCGACACCGCGCTCCTTGACGAGCGGTTTTCGACGGCCGCGCCGGGCCGGCGTTCTGTCAGGGTGGCGCCCCGTGACGTTCGTGCCGCTCGGAGCGCTCTGTGCCCTGGCGATTGCGGCGCTGCTCGGCGCGGGCTGGCGGGTGGCCGCTCGAACCGGCTCCACCGGGCTCGAGCGGGCGATGGCGACCGCGGTGCTCGCGGGCGCCGCGGCGGTGATCGAGGCGCTGGCGCTCGGGCTGGTCGGCCTCGGCTCGAGCCCCGTGATGCTGCCGCTGGCGGCGGGCGCGACCTGGTGGGTCCGCGCGCCGAAACTTGCCCACCCGCGGCCGCGGCCGCGGGCCGAGCTCGCGTCGTGGTGGAGGAGGCTGAGCCCGCGCGGCAGGCTCGGCGTCGGGGCGCTCGCGGGGGCCGCGATCTACCTCGTCGCCTGGACGCTCTTCCACCCCTACATCAGCCTTGACGCGGCGATCTACCACGACCCAGAGGTCGCGACGTGGGTGAAGGCCGGCGAGCCCGGCTCGGTTGCCGCACTGTCGTAGGACTTCCCGTTCGGCAAACTACCCCGTGACCGACGAGGTCCTGCTGACGTGGGCCGCGGGCATCGCGCGCTCGTGGGTGCCCGTCGCGCTCTGGCCCTTTGCGGCGATGAGCCTTTGCGCGGTCGCCGGGTGGGCGGGTCTGCGCACCCTGCGTGTCCCCGGACGATACGCCGCCGCGGCGCTCGGCGCCGTCGTCACACTGCCTTGCTGTTCCGCCAGCTCAACGAGGTGCTCACCGACCTGCCCGTGCTGGCCTGGGCGACGGCGACGGCGGCACTGTGCGCCGGCGTGCCGCGTCGCCCGGCGCTCCTGCCGATCGCGCTCGTGGCCGCCGGGCTGGCGATTGGGACGAAGACCAGGCCCATCGTCGCGGTGGCGGTGGCCCTGGTGGCGGCCGCCGTGGTCGTCCGCCCGCGGTTGCGCCGGACCCGCCGGTGGCTGGCGCTGTCGGCGCTCGCCGCCCTCGTAGTCGGCGGCACCTGGTACCTGCGAAACCTGGTCGACCACGGGTCGCCCTTCTGGCCGTTCGTCCGGCTTCCCGGCGCAGATCCGATCCCGCCGATCATCGACCTCTCGAACGATCGCCTGGTCGGTCGCGTGAGCGAGACCATCGACGGCCACCTCGGCGCGTACCTGGCGCGGATCGCCGGCGGGATGGTGCTGCTCGTGGCGGCGCCGGTGTTCATGGTCCTCGTCCGCCGGCGGGCGGTGCTGATCGCCGGCGCGACGGCGATCCTCGGGTTCCTGGCCTGGACGCGCACGCCGGGGACCGAGATCACGCACCCGAACCTCGTGCTGACGCCCGAGGGGACCGCGCTGTCCGAGACCCGCTACCTCGTGCCCGTGTTCGCGACCTGCGCGCTGACGCTGGCGCTTGCCGCGCGAGGGCGGACGGCGGACCCGGGTGGCCGCCGGCCTGGTGCTCGAGGCGGCGATCGTATGGAACGTCGTGCGGCTCGTGCAGCTGCCCCATGGGATGCTGCCGCCGATCCTGCCGGTGCTGGGAGCGGCCGCCGGCGGCGAGCTGGTGTTCTCGGCGCTGCGCGCGCTGTCGGGGGCCGCCGTTGTCGGGCCGCGCGTGCGACTGCCGCGCGGCGCGGGGGCGGGCGCCCTGCTGGCGGTCCTGGGCGCGCTCGTCGTCGCGCCGGCCGGCAGCGGCTGGACGAAGCGCGTCGCCAACTCGAGCGCCGACCCGGTGAGCGGCCTGCCCGTTCTGCGCTGATTGGCCAATGACGCCGACCTCGGCGACGACGAGCCGATCGCCTTCGCCGGCTGGGCCATGGTGGGGCCGCTGGGCGGGCGACCGCTTTCGACCACCACCTCTCGCTCGTGCCGCGGCAGGCGCCATGCCAGCATGTGCAAGCGGTCGCGAACAGAGGCTGGCTCGTCACGACCGCGCCCAACTACGTGCACCGGTTCGTGGGTCTGGCGCCCTTCGACGCCAACTTCTGCATGGGCGGGACCGCCCCGCGCTTTACCAGCGAGAAGATGCACGTGTACGCGCCGCCGACGCGCCCGGTCGCCCAGCGATAGATGTCGCCGGCTCTTGCGAGCTACTTCCCGGATGGAGTACGACGAGCTGTCGATCGCCGAGGGCTATCGCACGCTCATGACCCGTCGCGACCCTCCCCGGGACCCTCGCGGCGGCGGCCGAAACGGACCCGGAGGCGGTATCGAACGGCTCTATACTCGGCCCCCGCGCGCGGCTGTAGCTCAGTTGGCTAGAGCGTCTGCTTGCCATGCAGAAGGTCGTGGGTTCGAGTCCCATCAGCCGCTTCCGAAGAAACGGCCTCATTGCAGGCGGTTTTCTCGTTCTAGGTGGCCTGAAGGATCGGACGGGGGCGTAAGTTTGT
>Ga0126312_10002479_pt1 | contig 12346 bp, 13 predicted proteins | sample Plot104A_FD_92537 | JGI IMG/M metagenome (GOLD analysis project Ga0126312, IMG submission 92537) | Serpentine soil microbial communities from UC McLaughlin Reserve, CA, USA - Plot104A | ecosystem: Environmental > Terrestrial > Soil > Grasslands | place: USA: UC McLaughlin Reserve, Lake County... | reverse complement strand
GCTGCAGGACCGCCGGCCGGGCCCAGCGCGAGGAACAGCCGGTCGGCTCCGATCCGCTCCTCCGCCGGACGGGGCTCGTCGGTGACGGGGACCACGCCCCGCCCGTCCTTGCCCGTGCTCTCGGCGACGAGTTGCTCGAGCCACAGCCCGAGGCCCGTGAGAGGCTCGGCGATCAGGAGCGTGAGCTTGTCGCGCCCGACGCCCGCGAGCGCCCCGATCGCCACGCCGAGGTAGACGCCGAGGTTGTCGGTCCCCGGCCGCTCGGCACCGCACTGGCGTCCGAGGTTGTCGGTCCCCGCCGCTCGGCACCGCACTGGCGTCGCCCCTCCTCCGCGCTCGCCAGCAAGCCGCGCAGGTCGGCGCCCGCGAGCCCCGCGGGGACCGTCCCGAACACCGACAGAGCGGAGAAGCGCCCGCCGATCTCGGGGTCGCCGAGGAACGTCCGCCGGAAGCCGCGCTCGCCGGCCAGCTCGAGCAGCGGGCTGCCCGGGTCGGTGATCGCGGCGAAGCGCCGGCCCGCCTCGGCGTCACCGAGCCGGGTCCGCGCCGCCGGCGAGGAAGCGCCGGGCGAGCGACAGCGTGTCGATCGTCCCGCCCGACTTCGTGGAGACGAGAAACAGCGTGCGCTCGAGGTCCGTCCCCTCCTCGACGGCGCGCACCGCGTCGGGGTCGACCGAGTCGAGCACCCGCAGGCGCATCCCCCGCCGCCCGTCCTCCCCGGGGTGGGCGAGCGAGCGGCGAACGACCTCGGGCGCGAGGCTCGACCCGCCCATCCCGAGCAGCACGACGTCCTCGATCCCGTCCGCGCGGCACTCCGCGACGAAGCGCTCGATCTGCTCGACCTGGGCCGCCGAGGCAGTCGGCGCCTCGAGCCAGCCGAGGCGGCCCGCGACCTCGGGCGCGGCGCTCGGCCCCCACAGGGTGTCGTCGCGACGCCACAAGCGCCCGGCCACGTCCGCGGCGACCGCGCGCTCGAGCCAGGCGTCGAGCTCCGCGCGGTCGGCGTCGGGAAGCCAGGCGGTCAGGAGCTCCTCGCCGACCTCGGCCGGCGCCGTCCGAGACCCCCTTCCCCCCTGCTGCCCTTCCGCGTCCGGCGGCCTCAGCCATCGGCGAGCGCCGCGGGCGCCGAGCCCTGGCCGCCGACCCGCTCGAGCACCTCCCGTGCGCGCGCCGCGATGCGCTCGGGCGCGAAGCCGAACTCCTCGAACATGACCTCGGCGGGCGCCGAGGCCCCGAAAGTGGTCATGCCGATCACCTCGCCGTCCTCCCCCACCCAGCGTTCCCATCCAAGCGGGCTCGCGGCCTCGACCGCCACGCGCGCGCGGCAGGCGGGCGGGAGCACGGCGTCGCGGACCCGCCGATCCTGCTCGGCGAAGCGGTCGAGGCACGGCATGCTGACCACGCGCGCGGCCACGCCCTCCCGCTCGAGCAGCTCGGCGGCGCGGAGCGTCGGGTGCACCTCGGAGCCGGTCGCGAGCAGTACGACCTGGGGGACCCGGCCGCCCGGCGACGCACCGTCGCGGAGGACGTACGCGCCGCGCTCGACCGCGTCGTCCGGGACGAGCGCCGGGTCGAGCACGGGGACGCCCTGGCGCGTGAGCGCGAGCGCGCACGGCGTCTCGCGCTGCTCGAGCGCGAATCGCCACGCGAGCACGGCCTCGTTGGCGTCGGCCGGTCGCACGACGTTCAGGTTCGGCACCCCCCGCAGCCCGGGCAGCTGCTCGACCGGCTGGTGCGTCGGCCCGTCCTCGCCGAGGCCGATCGAGTCATGGGTGAAGACGAAGATCGAGGGGATCCGCATGAGCGCAGCGAGACGGATCGCCGGGCGCATGTAGTCGGAGAAGATCAGGAACGTCCCGCCGTACGCGCGCAGGCCGTGGAGGACGAGCCCGTTGACGACCGCCCCCATGGCGTGCTCGCGCACGCCGAAGTGGAGGTTGCGTCCCTCGAACGAGCCCGGCCCCACGCTGCCCGCCCCGTCGACGGGCGTCACGTTCGAGCCGCCGAGGTCGGCGGAGCCGCCGACGAGGTGCGGGATCGCCCGCGCCGCCCACTGGATCGCCGCCCCCGATGCCTTGCGCGTGGCGATCGAGCCGGCGGCGGGCTCGAAGCGCGGCGGGTCGGCGTCCCAGTGCGCCGGCAACCGGCCCTCGATGACCTGCTCGAACTCCTCCCACAGCTCGGGGTTCGCGCGTTGGTAGCTCGCGGCCCGCTCATGCCACTCCTCCGCGAGCTCGCCCCCGCGCTCGAGGCACTCGGCGAACCGCTCGCGCACCTCGTCGGGCACGTGGAACGGCTCGTCGAAGTCCCAGCCGTACGCGTCCTTGGTGAGCCGGACCTCCTCCTCGCCGAGCGGCTCGCCGTGCGCCTTCGCGGTGTCCTGACGGTTGGGGCTGCCAGGGGCGATCCGGGTGCGGAGAATCACGAGCGACGGGCGTTCCTCGTCGGCCATCGCCTCGTGCGCCGCCCGCTCGAGAGAGTCGAGGCGGAGGTCCTCGCCGAGATCGATCACCTGCCAGCCGTAGGCCTCGTAGCGACGACGCACGTCCTCGGAGAAGGTGAGCGCGGTGTCGCCCTCGATCGTGATGTGGTTGTCGTCGTAGAAGACGATCAGCCGCCCGAGCCCGAGGTGCCCGGCGAGCGACGACGCCTCGGCGGCCACGCCCTCCATCAGGTCGCCGTCGCTGGCGATCGCGAACGTGTGGTGGTCGACGAGGCGGTGACCGTCGCGGTTGAAGCGCGCGGCGAGCATCCGCTCGGCGAGCGCGAGCCCCACGCAGCCCGAGACCCCCTGGCCCAGCGGACCCGTTGTCATCTCGATGCCGGGCGCGTCGCCGCGCTCGGGGTGCCCCGCGCACGGCGACTCGATCTGGCGGAAACTCTCGATGTCGGCGAGCGTCAGGTCATAGCCCGTCAGGTGGAGGGCCGAGTACAGGAGCATCGACGCGTGCCCCGCCGACAGGACGAAGCGGTCGCGGTCGGGCCAGTCCGGCTCGCGGGGGTGGTGGCGCAGCACGCGCGTGAAGAGGACGTACGCCAGCGGGGCGAGGGCCATCGGCGTCCCCGGGTGCCCGGAGCGGGCGCGCTGGACGGCGTCCATCGACAGCGTCCGGATCGTGTCGACGCACAGGTCGTCGAGCGCGCGCTCGTCCACGTCCGCCACCGCGTGTCGCTCGCCTTCGGCCGTCCTCGCCACGCCCTGAGTATGGCCGCTCGCCCCGTCGGACTCCGGCACGACCCGCGGCGCCGCGCCACCCGGCTAGAATGCCCCGCGATGGACCGACGCCTCGCCCGCCGCAACATACGCACCGGCCTGATCGCGGGCGCCATCTCCGCCAGCCTCTTCGCCGCATCGTTCATCGCGGCGTTCCTGTCTTGACCGAAGAGGTCCGCGAGCACCGGGGGCTGCGCACGGCCTCCCCGCCGCCCCCTTCGGAGGACATCCACCTTCCCGCCCCGAGCTATCTCCCGATCGCCACGGCGACGGGGATCGCGACCGCCGTGGTCGGCATCGTCCTGAGCTGGGTCGTGTTCGCCCTCGGGGCGGTCGTCCTCCTCGTCGCGCTCACCCTCTGGGTCCGCAAGGCGCGCGCGGAGATCGCCGAGCTCCCGCTCGAGCACGGCTGAGCGCGGCAGCTCGGCGCGCGACTCTTGCCGGGGCGCCGGGCGAGCGAGCGCCCCGACGCCCCCTCAGGCGGCGGCGCCCCCGACCGCCGCCTCGGCCGCCGGGCCCGGCAGCTCCGAAGTGGCGCCGTCCGTGCACCAGCAGCGAACGATGTCGCGCATCGACAGCACGCCCGCGAGGTCGCCGCGGTCGACCACCACCAGGTGGCGGAAGTTGCCGCGCACCATCGTCATCGCCGCGCGCTCGAGCGACCAGTCGGGGGCGGCGAACGTGAGGTGGGGCGAGAGGTGGTCGCACACGCGCTCGGAGTCGGGGTCCTCACCCGCACCCATCGACTGGAGGAGGTCGCGCTCGGTGATGATCCCCGGACCGGGCTCCTCCGGGTCGATGACTATCGCGGCGCCGACCTCGCGCCTAGCCATCAGGCGCGCGGCCTCCCGCAGGGTGTGACTGGGGCCGACGGTGAGCGTGACTTCGCTCATGCCGTCCTTCACGTGCATGTCGCCCTCCTCCTTGTGACGCCTGTCGCAAACTTAGCGCATCCCGCGGCCGCTCGCCACGACGACCGCGCTCGACGCGACGCGCACGCCGCGCCGCCCCGCCCTCGGCCTCCCGACCCGGCCGTCAACTAGACTGCCGGCCCGCCATGGCCGACGAGCACGCCGACACGGAGGGCGGCGCAGAGCCGCCCCCCGAGCGCCGAGAGCCCCCGGAGCCGAGCGGCCAGCACCCGATCGCGCGCATGCTGCTGATCGACGCGATCGCCTCGGCGATCGGCGTCGGGCTCGTCCTGCTCATCGACTGGTTCCCGCCCGTCGCCTCGAGCGCCGCGGGGCCGATCGACACGCTCTACCACGTGACGCTCGTGGTCGCGGTCCCGATCTTCGTCCTCGTGATGACGGTCGCCATCTACAGCGTCATCCGCTTTCGCGCCCGCCCCGATGACACGCGCGAGGGGGCGCCGGTGCACGGCAGCGCGCGGCTCGAGGTCGTGTGGGTCGCGGTCCCCTTCGTGATCGTGAGCGCGCTCGCCGCCTACGCGTGGATCGTGCTCGACGACATCGAGGCGCGCAGCCCCGACGCGCTCCGGGTCGACGTGCGCGGCCAGCAGTTCGCGTGGACCTTCCAGTACCCGCAGCGGGGCGGCCCGCCGGTCCAGTCCGAGCAGCTCGTGCTCCCGGTCGGGCGGCAGGCCGACTTCTCGATCCAGGCCGCCGACGTCATCCACTCGTTCTGGGTCCCGGCCTTCCGCATCAAGCAGGACGCGGTGCCGGGCATCAGGACCGAGACGCGCACGACGCCCACGCGCACCGGCACGTTCGGCGTCGTGTGCGCCGAGCTGTGCGGCGTAGGCCACGCGACCATGCGACAGACCGTGCGCGTCCTTCCTCAGCGCGAGTTCGGCCGCTGGCTCGCCTCCCGCCGCGGCGGAGGCGGCGGCGGGTCACCGGGCTAACATGCGCGCGCAGAGGATGTGTCCATGACCATGGCCGCCAAGCTCACCGCCCCCGGCTGGTATCGAGTGCTCCTTGCGCTCCCGATCGGGCTGGTGATCGCCATCGGGCTCGTGACGGGAATCCGCGCGCTCGGCGGCGCCGACCCGGTGTTCGACGGCAGCGCGGTGACGACCGTGGCCCTCATCGTCGTCCCGTTCGCCTTCCTGATCGGGATCGGGTGCTTCGACTACTGGTTCCGGTGGGCGTCGGGCGCCCCGACCGTCCCCGAGGACCACTCGGGCCACGGTGCCGACTCCTGGCGCGACTACTTCCGGGTGAACACCGACCACAAGGTCATCGGGATCCAGTACATCGTCACGACGTTCGTCTTCTTCATCCTCGGCGGGCTGATGGCGATGGCGATCCGGATGGAGCTGATCGCTCCGGGGCGCCAGCTCGTCGACCCGAACACCTACAACGGAATGTTCTCGGTGCACGCCTCGCTGATGATCTTCCTGTTCATCATCCCGGTGTTCGCCGGGATAGCCAACTACGTGATCCCGCTGATGATCGGCGCGCCGGACATGGCGTTCCCGCGCCTGAACGCCCTCTCCTACTGGCTGCTGCCGGTCGCCGGCGTGATGATGCTGGCGAGCTTCTTTGCGCCCGGCGGGGCGTTCGCCACCGGGTGGACGGCGTACGCGCCGCTCTCCACCGAGCTGCCCGAGGGCCAGACGTTCTTCACCATGGCGGTCCAGTTCGCGGGCGCGTCCTCGATCGCCACCGCGCTCAACTTCCTGGTGACCATCATCACGATGCGTGCGCCCGGCATGACGTTCTTCCGCATGCCGCTGCTCGTGTGGGCGAACTTCACGACCTCGCTGCTCGTGGTGATCGCGACGCCGTTCATCGCCGGGTCCCAGTTCATGATCCTGCTCGACCGCGCGCTCGGCGCCGAGTTCTTCAACCCGGCCGGCAGCGGCGACGTGATCATGTACCAGCACGTCTTCTGGTTCTACTCGCACCCCGCGGTCTACATCATGATGCTGCCGGGCTTCGGGATAGTGAGCGAGGTGATCACCGCCAACGCCCGCAAACCGATCTTCGGCTACCGGATGATGGCGTTCTCGCTGCTCGCGATCGTCGTGCTCGGCTTCACCGTGTGGGCGCACCACATGTTCGTCTCCGGGATGTTCTCGTGGCTGCGGATCCCGATGATGATCACGACGATGCTGATCGCCGTCCCGACGGGGATCAAGATCTTCTCGTGGCTGGCGACCTTGTGGCGCGGCGTGATCCACCTGCGCACGCCGATGCTGTTCGCGCTCGGCTTCATCACGATGTTCACGCTCGGAGGGATAAGCGGCGTGATGCTCGCCATGGTGCCAGTGGTGATACACGTCTCCGACACCTACTTCGTCGTCGCGCACATCCACTACGTGCTGTTCGGCGGCAGCGTGTTCACCATCTTCGCCGGGATCTACCACTGGTTCCCGAAGATGACCGGCCGGATGTACGACGAGACGCTCGGGCGCGTCCACTTCTGGCTATCGTTCGTGTTCTTCAACCTCACGTTCGGCCCGATGCACTTCGTCGGCGTCGACGGCATGCCCCGGCGCGTCGCCGACTACGCGAGCGAGTTCGCCACCCTCAACGCGGTCATCTCGGTCTCGGCGTTCGTTTTCGGGCTCTCGTTCCTGATCTTCCTCTACAACATGATCGCGAGCTGGCGCTTCGGCCCGCGCGCCGACGCGAACCCGTGGCACGCCAAGACGCTCGAGTGGCAGGTCTCCTCGCCGCCGCCCAAGTTCAACTTCGACGAGATCCCGACGGTGGTCGGTGGGCCGTACGAGTACGGCGTGCCGGGGGCGGTGCACGGCGTCTTCAAGGAGAAGTCCAAGGCGGTGCCGGTAGCCGCGTCGGCCGGGATGCGCGGCGAATGAGCTCCGCGCCGGCGAAGCCGGAGCGCATCCTCGTGCTCGCCAACGAGACGGTCGGCGGCCGGTCGTTGATCGAGGCGGTCAAGGCGCATGCGGCGCGCGGGCCCGTCGCGGTCCGCGTCGTATGCCCGCAGAACCGTCCGCGGCACGGGTTCGTCGTCCACGACGACTCGGTGCGCGAGGCGGCGGCCAACCGGCTCGCACTGACGCTCGCCCAGCTCCGCGAGGCGGGGCTCGAGGCCGATGGCGAGATCATGGACCCCGATCCCTACGCCGCCGCGATGGACGCCCTGGCCGACGAGCGGGCCGACCGGATCGTGGTCTCGACGCATCCCCAGACCCGGTCCGGGTGGCTGCGACGCAGCCTCGTCGACCGCCTGCGCGACGACACGGGGCTGCCGGTCGAGCACGTGGTCGTCGACCTCGAGGCCGAGCGACAGGCCTCGACCCACACGCTCGTCGTGGCCAACCAGACGGTGGGCGGCGAGCGGCTGCTCAAGCTCCTGCACCGCAAGGCCGAGGAAAGCCCGCACCGCTTCATCGTCATCTGTCCCCCCACGGGCGATCCCGATGACGCTCCCCGGCGGCTCGCGGCGACGCTCGAGAGCCTTGAGCACGCCGGGCTCGAGGCCGTCGGTCAGGTGACCCATCCCGACCCGTACACGGCGATCCAAAACGCGCTCCAGTTCTATCGCGTCGACGAGATCGTCATCTCGACCCTCCCGGAGACGCGCTCGGGATGGCTGCGTACCGATCTCATCGAGCGGGTGCGCGCGTCGACGAACCGCCCGGTCGAGCACGTGGTCGGCGAGCCCGACCCGGCCCCCACGGCGGCCGGCGCCTGATGGAGTCCGGCTCCGCGGCCCTCGGCTACGCGCCTCTGCGCGAGCCCGCCGGCGTCCACCACGACCACGAGCACCCGCCCGAGGCCAACCGCTCGTCGCGCGTCGACGCGCAGTTCCTCGGGATGATGCTGTTCATCATCTCCGAGGTGATGCTCTTCGGAGCGTTCTTCACGGCCTACTTCTTCATACGGGCCGTGGCGGGGGCGGAGTGGCCCGCTCCGGGCGAGCAGCTCCCGGTGGCCATCGCGGGGGTCAACACCGCGGTCCTCGTGTCGTCGAGCTTCACCATGCACTGGGCGCTCGGGTCGGCCAAGGCCGAGAACCGCGCGGGGATGCGGGCGGGGCTCCTGACGACCTTCCTGCTCGGCGCGACGTTCCTCACGATCCAGATCAACGAGTACGTGCACCTCGGCTTCGGCCCGGCGACGAACGCGCAGGGAACGATCTTCTTCGGGCTCACGGGCCTCCACGGCGCGCACGTCTTCGTCGGCCTGATCCTGCTCTCGTTCGCCACGATCCGGGCGTTCCGCGGCCACTTCACCGCCAAGGAGCACCGCGGCGTCGAGGTGCCGGGGATCTACTGGCACTTCGTCGACGTGATGTGGATCATCGTCTACTCGACGGTCTACATCCTCTAGCCGTGGCGTCCGGCTACTACCCCGCCCGGTAGGGACGAGTCGCGCCGCCGCGATGTTGAACCCCCTGCGCTCCGAGGCGGAGGCCTTCCGATTCCTGGTCTACGTCTCGGTGGTCGTCGCCCTGATCGTGGCGATCGTGCTGCTCGTGCGGGCCCTGTAAAGGGAGTGGGCATCGAGAGCGGCGCCTACCCGCCGCCGGTCTTGACGAGATAGTCCGACAGCGCCTTGACCTGCTCCGGCGTGAGCTGGCTGCTGTAGTTCTGCGGCATCACGCCCGCCTGGTAGCCGGGCGCGATGAACGCGTTCGGCTTCACGATCGACTCGCTCACGTACTCCTCGGGCTTCATGTCCGGCTTGTTCTTGGGCGCCGTCGCCGCGAGGTCGTTCAGGTTCGGGCCGATGCTGCCGGTCGATCCGGCCGCGGAGAACGCGTGGCACCCGCCACAGCCGGCGGCGGTGAAGATCTGGTTCCCGTCGGTCGCCCCCGCGAGCCCGGCGGTCGCGAGCGCGCCCGTGTCCTCGCCCGGGCGCCCGGCGATCGCGCCGACGTAGGCGGCGACGTCGCGCGCGTCGTCGCCCGTAACGAGCTTGGCCGGCATCGGGCTCCCGCGGCCCGGATACAGGATCTGATCGTGTACGACGCCGGCGATCGTCTTCGAGCCGAGGCCGTCGCGCCGCGACGGCCCGAAGGCCGCGTCGAGGTTGGGACCCGACTTGCCCGCGGTCCCGGCGCGCTCGAGCACGTGGCACGACCCGCATTTCTGCACGAACTGCGCCTTGCCGTTCACGACGTCGGCGGTGCCCTCGCGCGAGCCGCAGCCGGCGCCGACCGAGGCGATCGCCGCCGCCGCGAGCGCGGCCAGCGCCGCGCTCGCGCCGCTGTTTCGGATGCGCCTGGGGGGCCTCAAAGCGCGCGAAAGACTACCCGCTCGCCGGGCGGACGGCACCCGCCGGCTCTCCCGGAGCGACCAGCTCGTCGAGCTCTCCGCTGGCAGCCGAAATGACCCCGCTCGCGACGCCCTCCCACCCGAAGCGGGCGTGTGCGACCGCTGCGAGCGCCGCGGCCGTCCGCTCGCGCTCGGCTGGCTCGAGGCGCAGCCACCGGACGAGCTTCGCGCCGAGCTCGTCGACCGCATCCGGACCCGGTGCGAACGAGAGCAGCTCGCCCACGGGCTCGTCGACCGCCTCGGCGAGGACCGCCGTGACCTCCGCCAGCCCCGAGTGGGCCGCCGAGATCGGAAGCGCACCGCAGGCCGCGCCCTCGACCGCGACCATCCCGAACGCCTCCGGGAACGTGCTCGGGACGACCTGCGCCGCGCACGCGGGGAGCAGGTCGGCGAGGTCGGAGTGCTCGAGGCGCCCGGTGAAGCTGACCCCGGCCGCGGCCGGGCGTGCCACCTCGACGTAGTCGGCGCGGCGACGATCGTCCATGCCGTCGAGGAAGGCGGCGAGGTGGCGGAGCTCTCCGGGCGGCCCGCCCTCGAGCTCGCGCCCGCGCCGGGCGATCTCGCGTGCGGAGGAGAGGTCGCCGGTGCGAAGGGCGGAGAGCAGCGTCAGGAGGCCGTCGCGGTAGGCGCCGAAGCCGACCACGACGAGCCGCGCGTCCGGGATCTCGCGCACGACGAGCGGCCACGCGGCGAGCAGCAGGTCGACGCCCTTCGAGACGATCAGCTTGCCGACGAAGGCGACGATCGGCTCCCGCGCGGGGTCGAGCGCCCGCAGCGCCGCGGCGGCCTCCGCCTCGCCGCCCCACGAGGCGGTTCCGGCCGCCTCGAGCCGCCCGGCGAGCGCCGTGAGCCGTTGAGCGGCCTGCGCCGCCGGGCGCGGGCGGAAGCGATCGAGGTCGACCCCCGGCGGGCCGAGGCGCGTGCGCTCGCGCAGGCCCGGGACGTCGACGAGCTCCCACAGCGCCTCGGCGGTATGCCGCGAGCCGACGAGGACGCCCGTGGCGGCGGCAATGCCCTCGGCAGCGTAGGGCCCGAAGCGCTCGGGGTCGGGCCGCACGGTGTACTCGAGCGCGCTTCCATGGATCTTGACCGCGTACGGGACGGCATCGCCGAGCGCCCGGGCGAGGATCGCCGGCCCCATGAGCGCGTGGTTGGCGAGCGCGAGGTCCGGCTTCACGCGCTCGGCGACCTCGCGCACCGCGGCCACGTTCGCCTCGACGTAGCGCGCGAGCTCGGCATCCGACAGGTCGCGGAAGGGGCGTGTCTCGAAGCCCTCGTAGCGGTCGGAGACGTACACGGGGAGCAGGCCGCCGATGTCGGGCCGGTAGGCGGCGACCCGCACCGGCTCGCGCAGCGTCCGCACGCGGAGGGCGCCCTCGTCCCAGTCGCCCGCGGCGTCGACGAACGGGAGCGAATCGGCCTCGCGGTCTTGGCACAGCAGGTGGACCTCGTGCCCCAGCGCGGCGAGCGCGCGCGCGACGCTCGCGTTGTAGACGTTGCTGCCGGTCCCCCTCAGGAGGTATCCGTGAAAGACGAGGATCCGCACGAGCCGCTGGTATTCTCGCCGCCGTGCCAGAGCGACAGCTCTACCGCCTGCGCTCGCGGTCCGAGCGCGAGATCATCCGCGAGGTCGAGCCCGGGCGCAACTACGTCGACCGCGAGACCGGCGAGGAGTACGAGGTCGTGGGCCGCGTGCTGCCGCTCGCGCCCTCGCCGAGCCAGCTCCCCTACTCGGTCGCCAACCTGCGGCTGTGTGGCTGCTCGCTCGAGCAGCTCGTTCAGAAGGACCTCAACGACTGCCCGCACTGCGGGCGGCGCCTCCCCGCGGTAGAGCGCTGATCCCAGCCGAGCCGTGCGGCGCCGGGAGACAGCCACGCTGGCCGCCGCGCTCGCGCTGAGCTCGCTCGCGATGGCATGCGGCGACGAGCCGCCGCCCGAGGGGCCGGCCGCGCAGGGCCAGCCGCCACCCGCGGCCGAGGCGGAGCCGCGCGAGCCCGAGCACGGTCGGGAGAATGATGAGGCGCGGTCCGGGCGGGACGGGGAAAGCTCGTCGAGGTCGGGCCACGGCGGCGGGGACGGCCAGGACGGCGGGTCGTACGACCTGAGGCGCCCCGACGGACCCGGGAACGACAGGCCGCCGCCGCCGGGCAGCGCGGCCGAGCGCTTCGAGCGCGAGTGCCCGCACGGCCCGGAGTCGTGTGACTGAGTGATCGCGTCGCCGCGGCCGGCGCTAGCGGCCGCCGACGGCGCTCAGCGCGTTCGGTGCGCCGGGAGTGGCGAGCGTCTGCGTCGCACGCGCGTCGGCAGCGGCCCGCGTAAGGGTGCGCCGCCACGCCTCCGCGGCCGTCCCGGCGGGCTATGGCCGTCGCGCAGCCGCCGCCGGGATGGCGAGAATCGTTCGAGCGGGAGGCCGAGGCCGCCCCCTCCCCCCTCGTCGCGCGGCTCGGGATCCGGGCCGCCGCCTCCTCCGCCGCCCTCGTCGGACGAGTCGTCGTCGTCGCGCAGGCGGAAGAACCACACGAGCCACACGAGCAGCAGGCCGACGTCGAACACCCGGAGCCCGACCATGAAGATCCAACCCTCCGTGGTCACTGCGGCGATGGTACCCCCGGCTCGGGGAGAGTCAAGAGGAGGTGGACGGTCGCCTCACTCCCTACTTGTGGCGGTAGGTGATCCGCCCGCGGTCGAGGTCGTACGGCGACAGCTCGATCTTGACGCGGTCGCCCGGCAGGATGCGGATGTAGTGGCGCCGCATCTTGCCCGAGATGTGTCCCAGCACGTCGTGCCCGTTGTCGAGCCGTACGCGGAACATCGTGTTCGGGAGGGCCTCGGTGACCTCGCCCTCGAGCTCGATCTTCTCTTCCTTCGACACTAGCTGCCCGTGTGGAGCGCAGGGCGGGGCCCGACGGCGCCGC
>Ga0126312_10002478_pt1 | contig 12350 bp, 12 predicted proteins | sample Plot104A_FD_92537 | JGI IMG/M metagenome (GOLD analysis project Ga0126312, IMG submission 92537) | Serpentine soil microbial communities from UC McLaughlin Reserve, CA, USA - Plot104A | ecosystem: Environmental > Terrestrial > Soil > Grasslands | place: USA: UC McLaughlin Reserve, Lake County... | reverse complement strand
GGACGACATATTGAATGCGGCCCGGTTCATTACACAGTCCTCTGACCTGCGCAAAGGAGGGCGCCCCCCACGCAGACGGTTGCTCGCCGTGCAATACGCCATCCTGAAGGACGAGTACGACTTGACATTCAAGCAGATCGCCGAGCAGTTTGAAGGGCAGACCGACGACAAGATCTTAGGCCGCCTAAAAGACCACGTGAAGTTTGGAAGGGAAATCTTAGGAAAACGTTAAGCGAAAAACCCGACGGGTTTTTCGCACTTACGCATTTATAACCCTATAGATACCGTTGTCCTCGATGGACAGCGTGGTTCATATTTCGAAGGCAGCGAGGCAGCTAGGTGTCACTCCCCAGCATCTCCGGATGCTGGAATGGCGAGGACGTATTCCGCCAGCCCGCCGAGATCTCAACGGGCGGATTTACTCCAATTTCGACATCGCCCTACTGCGGAGCATGGGCGTCGGCTCTCGGCCGCGGAAGTTGAAACGTGCCGAAGAAGCGTTAGAGGCGACAAGATGAGTGACGTGCCACGCATCAATTATGTTGCCCATTCCAGCACTAGTGCAGAGAGCGAACTACAGACCCTAGCTGCTGTCTACGCCTTCATCCTCGAATGCCATGCAAAGAGAAAAGCAGACGAGGGCTGCGACGACGAGAACGTAGAGACGAAGGTCCGCTTGCACAAAGAGAGGAGGTCGCCACGCGAGATCGATGATTGAGGCGATCGGAAGAGTTACAGGTCACGAGATCGAAGGAGACGAACATAGAGCTTCCGAATGGATGTAAGAGAGGATAAGGTCCTTGAGGACGGAGCGTACCCTGCCCAGCTGGCGAACGTCGAGCAGAACGAGACGAAGTTCGGCGACCGGCTGATGTGGACCTTCGAGATCTCCGCCGAGAACACTGAGGTGGTCGGCTTCACCAGCATGAGCCCTTCCACGAAAGCGAAGGCTTTTCAGTGGGCAGCGGCGATCGTGGGCGAGATAGACTCCAAGATCGGTTGGGGACCCGAGGACGTCATCGGCGGCGATTGCACCGTGGTCCTCGAAGTAGCCGAAGACGCCCAGGGCACCGAGAAGAACAAAGTCGTCAAGGTGAAGCCGCCAAGGAAAAGGCCCGAGGTCGCTGGTCATCCGGGCGATCCCGAGAGGGGCCCCGACCGGATCCCTTTCTAGGCCTGGAAGGGTGGCTGCGGGGAGCTCCGACAAGCTCCCCGCTCGTTCAAAGGAGACACCTACATGTTAGCAGAATACGAAAACCTGCTAGGCAACCTGAAGGTTGCCTGGCGCAACGGAGATAAAGCCATGTGCTTCTGCCCGGCTCATGACGATCGTAAGGAGGCAAGCCTCAGCGTCAAGGCCGAGGATCACAAGGTGCTTTTGCACTGCTTCGCGGGATGTCGCCCGGAGGACGTCATCGCTGTGGTGGGTCTTGAGTGGAGCGACCTGTTTGCCGAAGGGGGTGGGGGTCTTCTGCCTCCTCCAAAACGACGTCAACCGATCAACCGGCAACGCTGGAGAACTACGCAGCTTATGTCGGCTTGTCGGTCGGATTCCTCAAGGAGCTAGGGTTGACCCAGATCACCTACGACCACGCCCCCGCCGTTAGGATGCCCTACCTGGACCAGAGCGGCGAAGAAGTGCTCCTCACCCGCTACCGTGTCACCCTCACCGGCAAGCCGAAGGTGAAGACTAAGAGCGGTGACAAACATCGCCTCTACGGGCTCTGCAAGCTTGGAGAGGCCAGAGAGGCCGGCCACCTGTGGCTTGTTGAGGGTGAGTCCGATACGCAGACCCTCTGGCACCACGGCGAGCCTGCGGTTGGCATACCAGGGGCCAACGGCTGGAAGGCTGAATGGGCTTCTGACCTCGCCGGCATAGACCGCTTCTACTTCGTGGTCGAGGACGCGGCGGGTGAGGAGTGCTGGCGCAAGCTCGCCGCCACCCCGGAGCTACAGGAGCGCCTGTACCGCGTCGAACTTGAGGGAGTAAAGGACGTCTCCGAGCTTCACAAGCAAGATGCCGAAAGCTTCAAAGAGAGGTTGGCGAAGGCCCGCGAGAGCGCAAAGGCGTGGATGGATATCGCCGAGAGCGAGGCCGAGGAGCGGACGCGGGAGGCGTTGGGCTCTTGCCGGGAGTTGGCCGAGAGCACAGATATTCTGGCAGAGCTCATCGCCGATCTCGAACGCTGTCGCCTGGTGGGCGAGATAGATAACGCTAAGCTCTTGTACCTCGCCATGATGAGCCGACTGCTTGAGAAGATCGTGAGCGTGGTCGTCAAGGGCCCTTCTTCAGGGGGCAAATCTCACCTGGTCAAGCTGGTGGCGAGCTTCTTTCCCGAGTCGGCTTTCTGCCGGTTTACGGCCATGAGCGAGCGCACCTTACTCTACACCGAGGAGCCGCTTTCTCACCGTCATCTCATATTCTCCGAGGCTGCGGGGATAGGCAGCGACTTCCAGGAGTACATAATCCGCACGCTGCTCTCCGAGGGTTTCCTAGAATACGAGGTCGTCGAGAAGACCCCGGAGGGCTTGAGGCCACGCAAAATTCGCAAGGACGGGCCCACGGGCTTCATAACCACTACCACCCGAGTTGGGCTCAACGGCGAGAACGAGACCAGGTACCTAAGCCTGACCGTTACAGACACCCGCGATCAAACGCGCCAGGTGTTCAAAACCCTAGCCAAGGAGCAGATCGAAGAGCCAGACCTCACGCGCTGGCACGCCCTGCAGGTCTATCTCGAAGGTGCCGAACACCGCGTCACCATCCCCTACGGCGAGGTGTTGGCAGAAATGACGGGCGATGTGGCGGTCAGGCTGAGGCGCGACTTCTCGGTGATCCAGAGCCTCATTAGGGCTCACGCCATCCTCCATCAGGCCACCCGAGATAGGGATGCGAAGGGCCAGATTGTGGCGACCCTAAAGGACTATGCCGCCATAAGGAAACTAGTCGCTAACCTCATCGCCGAGGGTGTCGAGGCCACTGTCCCACCAACGATCCGCGAAACCGTGAACGCTGTCGAGAAGATCATCGGGGAGGGCGGCAAGGAGTGGGTAACGAACAAGGCTCTCTCCGAGGAGCTTGAGCTAGACAAGGCCGCCTCTTCCAGGCGCGTGAGAGCCGCCATCGGCCGAGGCTACCTCAAGAACCTTGAAGACCGCAAGGGGCGACCTGCGAAGCTCGTCCTCGACGAGGCTATGCCCGAGGACGCCGAGATACTGCCCACCTGCGAGAACCTTAGGTTGGAGATGAGCGGTTGCACGGTTGACCGTGATCTCGAGGGGATAGTAGACCCCCCTCCCCTCTCTACCGAGGACCAAGAGGCCCTGGCACAAGTCCGGGAGTTGTTCGCGAAAGACTCGGCGGAGGAATCTCGATGAAGGCCAGTACCGCGCTACTTGCACTCTTCAAGGACGAACAAGAGTGGCGACTTTTCTTCAGGTCGTGCTGCGAGATGAGCACCCACCGTCTGACTACTCAAACCTGGCAGTTTAGTGACGAGCTAAAGGACCGAGGACACCCCTGTCCGATCGAAGAAGTGGAGGATGCGCTTCTTGTCTTGGTCCGCGACCTTCTGCCTCAGAGCCCCGCTGCACAGTGGGACACCGAGTGGGCGCACGCCTTGTGCAAGAATGCCCTCGCTCGCCTGGCAGAGTACTACGCTGAGCTCTCCGCCGAGGAGAAGGACGCCCTCAACCTATCTGGTCAAGATGTATGGGACGAGCAGATGAGGTCCGCGGGTCTGGCTAACGACCCCACCGCTTTTCGAAGGGCGCTCAAGGGATGGGAGCAGGCGGGGCTGGAAGCTATCGAGCGGGTACGGGTGAAGGGAGGTGCGGCATGAAGTGCGCGAGCCCTCACCTCATGCGCAGCGAGCGGGCGAGCTTCTAGACCATTATATGAGATCACTCTCTGTGTTGTCGGAGTCTTCCCCGTCTTCTTCCTTGCCGTCTGGGCGCTCTAGAGAACGTCGGGCCTCTATGTCCCTAAGGATCTGCTCGCCCGCAGCCAAATCCTCTTCGGACCAGTCAGCTTCGACCTTGGGCTCTCGGTCCACCTCGAAGGCAATCGTACATGTTTCAGAAGAAATACGTCGCCCCTGAAATCACCCACCACAACGCCATTTACCAACCACCGAACCAACATTTTAGCCGAGCGTAAGCGATGTATGCTTATGTATACGAAACTGAGCGCAGATTTTGCGGGGGGTGTGTACTCTCGATCGTCGCCCACGACTTTGTCCAGACCCCCATCACTCGCCCTCGCTTGCGCAGCCCCGATGTCTCGGAGTGTCGCAGACACCCCGTTCGAACCTCGAAGCTCGGCGCCACAGCCATGGGTCGACTGCAACGCCTGCCGTTAAAGGTGCAACAGATTAGTTCAGTGAGGTGTCGGCCTCCTGCTGCGATTGTTCAGCCTTCCTCCGACTTCATACGGCCATTCTGTTTTCTCGTTTACACTACGCTGGGTAGCGGGATCGAGCAGTGACACAGGAACCTACTTCACAAACTCCCGTTCTGCCCAGCGCCAGTGAATACCTGTGTTCCAATCCTCGCCCGACCCGTAGGCCGGGCGCAACCGCAGCCCATTGGGCCAAAGCACAGAAGCTAAACATGTTTCAATCCTCGCCCGACCCGTAGGCCGGGCGCAACGGTACCATTGTAGACCCTTCTGCAAATCGGCTTCTGACAGCTCTTTGCGCGAGGCTATCCTGCAATACTGAGATCCGTCGGCAGATCCTGTATTGCGCCAATATAAACTGGCGGTTTTGCAGGTCAATCCAACCTGCGCGGAAGTGGCGGGATTCCGACTGCCGATTGTGGTCCGCGCAGGATCTCGGCGCATGCTAGTAGACGAGAGGCTCGTCGTAGGAAACGTAGTTGTCTTGGCCGTAACTCTCGATAGTGCGTTCACGGGGTGAGTGTAAGCGATAGATTCTAAGATTATCCTCTCCTTTATGAATTATCTTGAGTAACCGCGCCCGGAGGCTTTCGAGTTGCGCTTCTGTCAAGTGGCACTCGAATACCGAGTACTGGACGCGCTGACCGAAGTCCTTGCAGGCCGTGGCGACTTTGCGGAGCCGTCTCCGCCCCTCTTTAGTCTTCGTGTTGACTTCGTAGGTTACGAGAACATCCACACCAACCTCGGGGTGAAGGGGACATAGGCGTTTATATAACCGCGTAGGTGGCGAGCAAGCAGACGGGCCTGCAAGTGCGGTACAAGCCCAAGTGGTATTTGCTGGCCAATTACGGGATGACTGACCTCCTCCTGCTTACGCTTCTGGTAAGCGATGAGAACAGTCGTGCGTCCGGTGTCGGTGAGTTGCACAGCCCCACCTAGACGTCCTTCGAAGTCCCTAGGACGTACCTGCTGCCCGTTTACTATGGATAGAACTAGCCTGTCCTTCACAGCGTTCGCGGCCTCATCCCAGGACCCGCGTTAGCGTCACTCCCTCGGGAACCTCCTCGTCGACAAGCACTTCGTAGTCTTCGAATTTGCGTGGACTGGCATTGTTGCCGTTGCGGCGCAGGCGGATGCGCCCGAAGAGCTGCTGGGAGGGAGCGTTGCCGAGCTTGTTCTCGTGGGTGAAGATGTAGAGGCCCTGCGGATTCATCATGCCCCGGCTCGCGCTCCGGTCGAGATCCCACATGTACACTAGAGCGTCCCAAAACATCTCGAGATCTGCCTTCGTCACGCCGGTTTGCTTAGCCAGATGCGGCGAGAAGAATCCGTACCCAACGTAGAGCCCGTATGGGATGAGGGCCTTACGCCCCATCTCGGTCTCCTTCTTGGCCCGCTCCTCTTCACGGGTAATCGCAACACGCGTGATTGCGAGGTCCTGCGGGATTATGGGGTCGACGGATCGGGCGAAGGTGAGCTGCAGTGGCCCGCGTACTTGACTTGCATTGATGCTGGTGGCCATAAGCGCCCCGAACATGCGGATGTCGTAGAAGTGCCGGCACATCCAGCCGCGGGCATCATCCACCTGCTCGGGAGTAGGCTTCTTCTCCGTGGCCGCGTCGGACACCTGCTTGGCGAACTTCCTGGCGTCGGTATTCTCGGCCCCGATGGCATCGAGGGTAGATATTAGATCCTCCTTCGAGAGCTCGCCGGAGTAGATCAGCTCGTAGCCAGGAGACTCTTCGGTCGGCTCCTTGAGAGTGAACCCCTCCGGTTGGAAGCGAGCGAAGAACTCGATCAGATTCTCGTCCTTTATCTCCTTCCGCCCTGGCTCGGAGGTCGCTATGCCGAGGGCCTCGTAGGACTTCCGGTGCTGGGCGTTCAGCGCCACCCCTTTGTGCTCGACGTAGATATTCAGGGCGCTTTTACGATCTTCCTCATAGTCGTCTGCCACGAGGGCGATGAAGTTGCGAACCTTGCGCTTCAGGGCGACGTCGGTGACGAGGCCCTGCATCGTCTCGGGGTCGGTACGCGGCAGGTTGCCGGCATCAGGGTCGCCGTTGGGGTTACCGTCGGTCACGTCGAAGACCAGGACGAAATCGTGCTTCTTCGATGGATCGCAGTGAACTTTCGTCTGCTGCATCTATGCCTCCTGACGGTTCTTGTTTCTCTGGGCGCGGTTGTGGGCACGCTGGTGGTAGTAGCCGAGGGCGAAAATCGCCTGCTGGCGCATCGTGAGGGTGTTCGGGAACGTATTACCGATGCTGGTCGCGATCTCCTCGAGCCTCCGCTGTATCGCTACTCCGACCCCCGGACGCTCCTTGCGGATCTTGCCGAGGTGCGCAATCGAATTGCGCATCAGGTTCCCGAACACGCTCGCCGGTGTGCTCGACGCTGATCCGTAGTAGCGCTCTACGAGCGTCGCCTTCACGCTCGGGATCGCCTGCACCTGCAGTGCTTCTAGCTCTGCCAGCAGCCTCCCACAGTGGTAGGCCACCTCCGGATGGTCGGGGGCTACTCTCTGGAGTGTTTCGGCCATCGCTTCTCCTCCTCTCCCGAAGCTCAGTATCAACTTCATCAGGGCCGCTCGATGCCGGACTACACCACCTTCGGCACGGGAACGCTGCACCGCGCGGACGAGTAGATTGTCCGGTAGATGTGCTCCCGTCAACGCGGCTCTTGTAAGGGCCGTCGGCACGGTCGGCACCATCTCCTTGTTCGCATCGCGGTAGGCGCTGGCGGCCAACGAGTAAACGCCCATCGGGTAAGTATTCTCGCCACGTGCGTCCACTATCCTTTGCGCTGTGAACCACCGCTTCAGGTTGTCTTGCACGTCCGGCACGGTCGTCTCCAGCCAGTCGCGCACAACCGCCCGCCCACGGCTCGCTGAGAGCGCCAGCACGTAGAAGTCGTTAGGTCGGACGCCATGCTGCTGCAGACCGGAGCGTGGCGAGTCGAGAAGACGTTGCACGCTCTGCGCGTCCGGATGACTCAAGTATGATAGAGGATCGAACTCACTTTCCTCCCTCGTCCAGAACACATAGACCGTGGGACCGATGTAGATCCTCGACCGCTCGCTCGCCAGCAGGTGATTAAGAGCCTTCCCAAATCGCTCGCCGGCTTCCATGGAGATGGGCGAGGTAAGCGATTCCTGTAGACCGTACGAGGTGAAAGGCCTCCTGTTGGCAGAGACGAGCGAGGTTCCGGTGGACTGGCCGCCGATCGCCCTTAGCCCCTTTACATTAATCGGCATTCTCCGCACAACCGGCCCGGCTTTCCCTGTAACGAGGCAAGTCATGACCGGGTTGTGCTCTCTGGCGCACTCTGAAGCCCAAAACGCCTGCACTCGGGCGAGGTCCGACGGGATCACGCCCCCAACCCTGTACGCTAGGATGTCCGCCGGATCGAACCTGTCGGGGGTCCAATTCTCCGGCGACCATCGGTCCAAGAACTTCACGACGGCCTCCACGGTAGGCTCGCCGGTCTGCTCCGCGCAGCGTTTCGTAAGCTCATTAAACTTGCGGTGACGCTCAGCAACCAACTCCGGCTTGGCACCGGGCCTGGGCACTCCTAACGCGTATTCGCCGTTGTCTGCTAATAGCTTGGGTTTAATGTTCACCGTTCTGTTGATATTGAGCTGCGGCACTACCAGCGGTTCGCCACGACGGTTGGTTTCGGCATCGCCACCACGTGGCGTGAACCCCCGGAACGTCCCATCGAAGTCCAACTCCACGAACCACCGAACCGGTGCTTCGCCGTACATGACTGGGGGTAATTGCATGCGGGTGTCGGCATACTCCACGAGGCGACTCAGAATCATGGCCCGCTCCCTTCGTACATCTCAGGTGGGATCCGCAGTACACCTTCCTCCAGTCGCGCTGAGAAAAACTTAGGCCGCGCGTTGCCCTTAACGATCTCTCTCCCGTTCGAGTCGTGCCCAACGTAGGAAACCTTGCCGCTTGCATCGCGGACGAACTCAACGTCGAATAGCATGAGGCCAAGGTCGTCGTTCAGATCTATCGCCTGTTCATCGCCGTCCGGAGGGCCGAAGAAAGCAGAGAACTCACGTGTCCCGAGGTAAGGCTGCGTGAAGCATTGCCCGCGCTTCACGCGACGCCGGAACTGGTCGCGGTACTTGGCTGGATGGTCGCCTGCGTGCGGTCTGAGTTCGATGTCGGCCTTGATCATGTAGGCCACGTTACGTAGAGAGAGGGTGTGGCGTTGAGCACGATCCTCATCGGCGTAGTAGCCTCCGCCGCTCGCCTCCCACGAGCGGGCCGTACGCTTGCTCTGGATGCTATTCATCTCGTTGCGCAGGATTGAGTAGTGTCTGATCGGGTTTAGCACCCAGATCTCACGTACCAGCCAGCGAAACTCGGGCCTCCAGAAGATTGCTTCGAGGATGCCCCGCGCCGCGCTCGGGGTCATCGCCTCGTAGCTCACGCGCTCCACGCCAAACTCCGGTCGGGTAAAGCAAGCAAAGTCTCCCCACACCTTTGCTTCAAGCGGTGGCCGGTTATCCATTTAGCTCCTTTCTCTCTACAGTTTGCTCGAACCCTCGCTAGGTTCCTACCACAGGAGGTCCGCTGGGTCGTCCCTCACGTCTATGATGCCGCGAACAGGATCGTACTCCCCGGTCCACAGCCATACTCCCTCGGCGATCTCCCGCATCGCCCACCTACTTGCCTCGAAGTCCCGCGCGAGGAGCCCGACGACGTAGGGTTGTAATCTTCGGTGGTCTCCGGGGCGCAGCGCTTCCTCACGCCGGATGCGCTCCACGAGCCACCGGCGGCTCTGTTCGCGCCGTGGGTCTCTCTCCTCGTATTCCACGATCACCGATACGGTGTTGTCTTCGATCAGGCGAAACTTCTCCGCTACCTCGGGGTAATTGAGAGCCCGGCGCAGCTCTTGTATCTTGTCGCGATCCGTGTTCACGTTCTGATACATTTGCTCGAAGTACTCACGGAACACGGCGGGGTCGTGCAAGTCGAAGCCCGGACGCCGAAGCAGCATCTCCGTCTGGGCGCGGGCCGAGGCGTACTCCCCAGCTGGCTCCCTCCCCTGCTCGGGCCAGAACACAACGACGCGCCCTGGTTCGTCCATAGTCCCTTCTCTGTTGCAGCGTCCGGCAGCCTGCACGATCCTGTCGAGCGGCCCGACAGCACGGAAGACGACGGGAAAGTTGAGATCCACCCCGGCTTCCACGACCTGTGTTGCAACGAGCAGACAAGGCTCTTTCTCACTCAACCTGCGGCGCACCTCTAGCAGCACATCGCGGCGATTGGCTCCACACAGAAGCGTGGAGAGGTGCAGCACCGGTTCACCTCGCAGTCTATCGAGCAAGGCAAGCGCGTCCCGGCGTGAGTTCAGCACCACCATCCCTCGTCGCTCCGGCGATGCCTCCTTCAGTCTGCGAGCGACCTCATCCCAGCTCTAGCGCTCAGCAGGTATCTCGTACTCCACCCTCCGCAACTTCTGGAAGTGCTCCGAGGCACGCTCCTGGGGCACGATGTCTCTGACAGAGCCCCGATCGAAGCCCTGTAGGTAGCGACTCTCAACCTCCAGAGCCGGCTGGGTTGCCGTGCAGAGAACGACGGAGACCTCGTAGCGACGTACCAGCTCCTTCATAACATCCACGATCGGGGCGAGTAGTCGCAACGGCAGAGTCTGGACTTCATCAAGTAGGATGACACTGCGCGAGATGTTGTGGAGCTTGCGGCAGCGTCGCGGCCGATTGGCGAACAGGCTCTCGAAGAGCTGTACGGTAGTCGTGACGATTAGTGGGGCATCCCAGTTCTGAGTGGCAAGCCGCGCTCGCATCCACGCCTCGTGCATCCGCTCGGCGTTGCCCGTCTCCCGCCCCACCGCAGAATGGTGCTCGAGCACGGCCCCCTCGCCCAGCGCCCCGAAGATCGCGCGGAATTCGCCGGCAGTTTGTTCGATGATGCTGGTGTAGGGAACCACATAGATCACGCGGTCGAGGTCGTGCTTTATCGCGTGCTTGAGCGCGAAGGCAAGCCCGCTCCTGGTCTTGCCACCCCCGGTCGGCACGCTCAAGCGGAAGACGCCCCGCGGAAGCTCCGCCGCCCGTAGGCAGGCGGCGTAGACCTCTTGCCGTACCGCGTTGACCGGCGTAGGGCCCGCTTCCGAGATCAGGCGCTCCTGATCACCCTTCAAGACCGGCCACAGGTCTCCCGGCGTCAGTTCTGTTCCTCGCAGGCGGGAGATTTCTGGATCGAAATGCGCTTCCGTATCGAGGAAGTCCGCATCAACCAGCGCCGAGAAGATCATCCGCGCCATGAGCTCCATCTGAAGAGCGTCTGCCGGTGGATCGTGTATAAGACCACGCGCCTCGCCAGCGTAGAGCAGCCCGCTCACCTGCTCTCGCGCCACCGGTATAAGCCGCTTGTAGACCTTGCGGAGATCCGCGTTTTCCTCCGCCACAATACTCTGGAGCCTTGCAAGCTGGGGTAGGCCTGCGTGATGACCGTAGATGACAGGGGCGAGCATCTGCACTGACTCTGCCGCTAGGAGAGCGCCGTAGACAGCGTGTGGAACGCCCCTCTCGGGAGCGGGAGCTCCTTCACGTGCTGCCCTCTCGCAAAGGGCCAGGTACTCCTGGAAATCGGGGTTGAACTTGCCGATGTCGTGCCACAGCCCTGCGAGGTAAGTAATCTCGCCAGCACCGAACTTAGCTCCATTTATATGCGCCTTCGCTGCGGTCTGTTCCAAGTGGGAGGTAAGGTCGTGCCAATCTCCCCCCTTAACAGGTGTATGAGCATAGAAGCTAGAACATTTTCCCATTGCTCCTCCTGAGCTCAGGATACAGGACGACCATTTTATTCCCAGCGCTACTACTGATATTGGGTTTGCCCCGCTTCCCTGGAACGATCAGAGTTAAATGAGCCTACCAAACACACTCACACCGAGATTAAGCGATGTATGCTTGCATACTAGAAATTGGGCGCGGATTTTTCGGCTGGGTGTGCACACGTAGCAATGCAACCGCCAATTTCTGCGACCAACCCCCATCCCGCAACGCAAAGGAACCGGAGCCCCATTGGCAGGGCTCCGGCTCGAAGTGGACCACGCACCGCGCTACCGTGGACGGTCCTTTAGCTTGGGGTAGAGGTAAACCACCACTCGCGAGGTGCCCGAGCACCGCTCACAAGTCACCCACACATCACGTTGGATGTTGTACACACGCCCCTCAAAGCATCGCAGGCAGGTGCGCTCCTCATAGGAAGAACCTGCCCTTATAGCGGCCACGATCACGCTATAAGTTTGTCAACGTCGTGGTGTAAGCGGTCGTCTATGCTGTGGATGTCGTAGAGTCTACCGTTCCTACGTGCCCACATCCGACAACTTATCCGACCCTCAGAGCCAAACCGCGTGTTCTTCGAGAATCCTACACGACCAGCTTATAAAACCGACAGAAGGTGACCGCAGGAATTTCTGTCGGTTTTGTCAGTGCCCCACTCTAAGGTCTTGAAGATTTCACGTGAAAGGGGATAACCTCTCTTGAAGGACAGAACACCCTGGTTAGACGCTCTCAAGAAGAACGTAGAGAAGAAGTCCACGGAGGCACACACGAGTGTGGCCTTAGCGTCCGCTGATCCTGCGAACATATCCTCGGAAGTCCTAGTAGGGCACACTGACAAAACTGACAGAAGTCTCCCCAGTGACGATGTACCACCAGCACGTGAAGCTCTGCTGAGACTGTTCGCCAAGGACAGGGAGTGGCAGAGCTTCTTCAGGTCGTGTTGTGAGATGAGCATCTACCGCCTTATTGCCCCAGCTTGGCAGTTGCGCGACAAGCTAGAGGACCGAGGCCACTCCTACACGCCCGAAGAAGAGGAGGACGCGCTCTTGAGTCTGGCTCGCGAGCTTCTGCGGGAGTGCGTGGCCGCCGTCTGATCCTTCGATCCTCCCAGGATGTGGCACTCCGCTC
>Ga0126312_10002477_pt1 | contig 12352 bp, 13 predicted proteins | sample Plot104A_FD_92537 | JGI IMG/M metagenome (GOLD analysis project Ga0126312, IMG submission 92537) | Serpentine soil microbial communities from UC McLaughlin Reserve, CA, USA - Plot104A | ecosystem: Environmental > Terrestrial > Soil > Grasslands | place: USA: UC McLaughlin Reserve, Lake County... | reverse complement strand
GCGCTCCCCATCTTCCTCGCCGCCGGACTGCCGCTGCTCGGGTGGGGCGCGGCCGCCGTCGCCTGGATCGCACAGCGCATCATTCGCGATGTCCTCAACAAGCGCGCGGCGGCCTCCAAGGACCCGCGCACCGTGGCCGGACTGCTGACCGCGTCCATGATCGGACGCGGATGGCTGATTGCGCTTACCATCTTCGGCTCCGGGCTAGTGGAGCGGAAAGCGGGGCTCTCCGCCGCGGTCCTGGTCATCGCCTTGTTCACGCTCTACTTCACGGTCAACATGGTCCTGCGGCCGTTCGAACGGCGATGACCGCCTGGTTCTCTCGCCTGTCGACCAAGCAGAAGCTGCTGCTCGGCGGCGGCATATACCTGTTGATCGCGATCGTCCTGTTCGCGGCCGCCGGCAGCGCCGGGCGCAACGACGAGTTCAAGCCCCAGGACGAGTTCAAGCTCGACCCGTGGATCTCGATCAAGATCGGCGGGCTCGACCTCTCGATCAACCGTGCGGTGCTCTACCTCTTCCTCGGCGCCGGACTGACCGTGTGGGCCGTCACCTGGATCGCGCGCCGCATGCAGCGCCGCCCGAGCAAGGTGCAGACGGCAATGGAGGCCGCCTACGGCCTCATGCGCAACAACATCACCGAGGGGAACATGGACCACCGAATGGCGGTCAAGTGGTTCACGTTCGTGGGCACGCTGTTCATGTTCATCTGGTTCTCGAACCTGCTCGGGTACATCCCGCTGCCGACGAGCAACGAGGACCTCAACATCGGCGGCGTCTCGATTCCGGCGTTCGCGATCTACGCGGCCACGGCGAACATCTCGGTCACGCTCGTCCTGACCCTGGTGGTGTGGATCTCGTACCACGTCGAGGGCGTCCGCGCCCAGGGGTTCATCCCCTACTTCAAGAGCTGGATCCCCGCCGGGGTGACCGGGGCGGCCGCGGTCCCGATTTTCGCCATCGAGGTCATCTCGCACTTCGTGCGGATCATCAGCCTGTCGGTCCGACTGTTCGCCAACATCCTCGCCGGCCACCTGCTCATCCTGTTCATGGCCGGCGGCCTTGCCGTCCTGCTCGGCGTCGCGGCCCTCGGCTTCATCACCCTGCCGGCCGCGATCGCGTTCTACGCCTTCGAGGTCGTGCTGATCGCGACGCTTCAGGCGTTCATCTTCGCCACGCTTACCGCCATCTACCTCGGGGGCGCCGTGGAGGCGCACCACTAGCGACCGGAAGGAGACTCCCGTGGAACTCACAGACGTCGTCGGACTCTTCGCCCAGGCGGCCGATCCGAGCAAGGGCCTCAAGGCCATCGCGCTCGGCGTCGGCGCCGGTCTGGGCACCATCGGTCCGGGCGTGGGCGTCGGTTACATCTTCGGCAAGGTCATCGAGTCGGTGACCCGGCAGCCGGAGATGCGCGACGAGATCACCTCCATCCAGTGGCTCGGCTTCGCGCTGACCGAGGCGATCGTCTTCTACGCGTTCATCTTCGGCCTGATCGCCTTCTTCCTGTCCTGATGACGGGGGCGCTCATCACGGCCGCCGAAAGCGGCGGCAACTTCCTCGTCTCCCCGAGCGTGGGGCTGATGATCTGGACGCTCGCCGCGTTCTTCATCACCTACCTTCTGCTGCGCAAGCTCGCATTCCCGCGCATCCAGGAAGCGCTCGAGCGCCGGCAGAAGACCATCGACGAGTCGATCGACGCAGCCGAGCGCACGCGGCGCGACGCCGACGAGCTGCTCGCCGAGTACCGCGAGCGGCTCAAGGAGGCGCGCCAGCAGGCGGACGACATCGTCGAGCGCGCGCGCAAGGCGGCCGAGGTCCTCGAGCGCGACAGCGTCGAGCAGGGCAAGCACAAGCGCGAGGAGCTGCTCGAGGCCGCGCGTCGCGACATCGAGGTCGAGACCCAGCGGGCGATCCAGGAGATCCGCAAGGAGGTCGCCGACCTCACGGTGATGGCGACCGAGAAGGTGACGCGCAAGGCCCTGGACGACGGCGACCAGCGCCGGCTCGTCGAGGAGGCCCTCTCAGAGCTCGACTTCACCACGCTGAGCGCCGAGGACCGGCAGAACTAGTGGCACCTCCGGCAAACCCATGGCACGCCTGGCGGCCCCGGATGACCGCCTGGCTGCGCCCTCGAATCTCGGAATACGCAGGGTATTCCTTCGATTCTGCGTCCTTGCCAGGCGGCCCCCGGGTCTCGCCAGTCGCACAACGGGCTTACCGGAGGCACCACTAATGGAGGAGATCGCCCAGGTCTACTCGCGGTCCCTGTTCGAGGTGGCCAAGGAGCAGGACAAGCTCGACGTCATCCGCGACCAGCTGGGCGAGTTCACCGACGCGCTCAACGACAACCGCGACCTGCAGGTGTTCCTGTTCTCGCCCTACTTCTCGTCGGTGGAGAAGAAGGAGGGCCTGCACAAGGTGCTCGACGGCGCCGACCCGGCGTTCGCGAACTTCCTCGACCTGCTGGTCGAGAAGCACCGCATGCCGACCCTGTTTCGGATCCGCCGCCAGTTCGAGGAGCGCTGGCAGGAGGAGAACCGCCTCCTGCCGGTCCAGGTGACGAGCGCAATCGAGCTCGACGACGAGACCGTGGAGCAGATCTCCAGCCGCATCGCCGAGCAGACCGACCGCAAGATCGAGCTGTCCACCGACGTGAACCCCGAGATCCTGGGCGGCATCGTCCTGCGAGTCGGTAACAGCATCCTTGATGCCAGCATCAGGAACCGGCTCGAACAGGTGAGACGCCAGCTCGCCCGGGCCTAGCGCCCCCCAACGCCCAACGCCCAACGCCCTAGGACTTCATATGCAGATCAAACCTGACGAGATCACCTCCATCCTCAAGCAGCGAATCGAAGGCCTCGACGTCGGCGAGGCCGACCTGACCGAGGTCGGGACCGTGCTCAGCGTGAGCGATGGCATCGCCCGCCTCCACGGCCTCGAGAACTGCCTGTCGCTCGAGCTGCTCGAGTTCCCGCACGACGTCACCGGCCTCGCGCTCAACCTCGAGTCCGACAACGTCGGCGCGGTCCTGTTCGGCGCCTGGGACCAGATCGTCGAGGGCGACACGGTCAAGCGCACCAACCGCCTGCTCGAGATCCCCGTCGGCGAGCAGCTGCTCGGCCGCATCGTCACGCCGCTCGGCCAGCCGCTGGATGGCAAGGGCGACATCGAGACCACCGAGACCCGCCCGGCCGAGTTCAAGGCGCCGGGCGTGGTCCAGCGCAAGCCGGTCGAGGAGCCGATGTACACGGGCCTGAAGGCGATCGACTCGATGACCGCGATCGGCCGCGGCCAGCGCGAGCTGATCATCGGCGATCGCCAGACTGGCAAGTCCGCCATAGCGATCGACACGATCATCAACAACAAGGACCGCGACCTCATCTGCATCTACGTGGCCATCGGCCAGCGGATGTCCACCGTGGTCCAGGTGGCCGAGACGCTCGACGACGCGGGTGCGCTCGACAACACCATCATCGTCGCCGCGCCCGCCGACGAGGCGGCACCGATCAAGTACATGGCGCCCTACGCAGGCTGCGCGATGGGCGAGTACTTCCTCTACGACGGCAAGCACGCGCTGTGCGTCTACGACGACTTGACCAAGCACGCGTACGCGTACCGGCAGATGTCGCTGCTGCTGCGCCGCCCGCCGGGGCGCGAGGCCTATCCGGGCGACGTCTTCTACCTGCACTCGCGGCTGCTCGAGCGGGCGGTCAAGCTCAACGACGACCTGGGTGGCGGCTCGCTGACCGCGCTGCCGATCATCGAGACCCAGGCCGGCGACGTCTCGGCCTACATCCCGACCAACGTCATCTCGATCACCGACGGCCAGATCTACCTCGAGTCGCGGCTCTTCTTCAGCGGCGTGCGTCCGGCCATCAACGTGGGGATCTCGGTCTCGCGCGTCGGCGGCAACGCGCAGATCAAGCCGATGAAGAGGGTCGCCGGGCGACTCAAGCTCGACCTCTCCCAGTACCGCGACCTCGAGGCGTTCGCGCAGTTCGGGTCCGATCTCGACGCCGAGACGCAGCGCACGCTGGCCCGCGGCGAGCGGCTGGTGGCGACGCTCAACCAGGCCGAGCGCCACCCGCTGCCCGTCGAGGAGCAGGTGATCCAGATCTACGCCGCCACCAACGGCTACCTGGACCGCATCAACGTCGACCGCGTCAGCGACTTCCACGCCGATCTCGTCGCCCGCTTCCGGGCCGAGCACACCGACCTGATGGAGAAGATCGCCGGCGGCGACTGGGAGGACTCGACGGTCGACACCGTCGACAAGGGCGTCAAGGAGTTCGCCGACGACTTCGGCTACGACCTCGACGAGGAGGGCCAGCCGGTGGACGAGGGCGAGTCCGACCGCGTCGCCGATCGCGAGGGCGGCGAGGGCGAGCCCGAGGGCGAGGAAGAGCCAGAGCGTGAAGAGGAGACGGCAGCGGCGTGAGCTCGCAGCGGGACGTCAAGCAGCGGATCGACTCCGTCAAGAACATCCAGAAGATCACGCGCGCGATGGAGATGGTCGCCGCCGCGCGCCTGCGTCGGGCCGAGCAGCGCATCCAGCACCTGCGTCCGTACGCGGATGCGATTCGGCGGATGACCCGGCAGGCGGCGGAGGCGGCCGAGAACGTCCCGAACATCCCGGTCCTGGCCGAGCGCGAGCAGCAGCGCAACGTCGGCGTCCTGCTCGTCACGGGGGACCGCGGCCTTGCCGGCGCCTTCAACTCGCAGATCCTGCGCGCCGGCACCCGCGCGGCGTCCGAGCACCACGAGCAGGGCCAGAACGTCGTCTGGTACGCGTCGGGGCGGCGCGGCGTCTCGTCGCTCACCTTCCGCGGACAGGACGTCGCCGGCGCCTACACAGGCTTCACCGACCGGCCGTCGTTTGCCGACGCCCGCAACATCGCCTCCGACCTCATGTCCGCCTACGTCGACGAGAAGGTCGACCGGGTCGAGATCTTCTACAACGGCTACATCTCGCCGCTCTCCCAGGAAGTTCGCCGCGAGACCCTGCTGCCGCTGCACGAGGCGTCGATCCTCGGCGAGGACGAGTCCGAGCAGGAGGACGGCGAGCGGGAACCGTCGGGTCATCACGCGCTGGTCGAGTACGAGCCCGACCCCGAGGAGATCCTCAAGCGGCTCGTGCCCGACTACGTCGAGATCTCCGTCTTCCGCGCCCTGCTCGAGTCCACGGCATCCGAGCACGGCGCCCGCATGACCGCGATGCGCAACGCCAGCGAGAACGCCGGCGAGCTCATCGACGATTTGACGCTTGAAATGAACCGTGCCCGCCAGGCCGAGATCACACAGGAGATCATGGAAGTGGTCGCCGGCGCAGAGGCCCTCAGCTAAGGAGAACCATGGAAGCCAGCACCACCGAGGAGCGAACCGAGCAACAGTCCCGCGACGGCAAGCGCAACGTCGGGCACATCGAGGAGATCCAGGGCGTCGTGGTCGAGGCCTCCTTCGACGCCGAGAGCCTGCCCGAGATCAACCACGCCCTCGAGATCCAGCGCCCCGAGGCCATGAAGGAGGAGGAGCAGGAGGGCGTCAGCTCGGGCACCACCAAGCTCGTGCTCGAGGTCCAGCAGCACCTCGGCGACGACCGCGTCCGCGCGGTCGCGATGGACACCACCGACGGCCTGTCGCGCGGCATGGAGGTGGTCGACACCGGCGCGCCGATCTCGGTGCCCGTCGGCCGCGGCGTGCTCGGCCGCATCTTCAACCTGCTCGGCGAGCCGATCGACCAGGAGGGCGACGTCGAGATCGAGGAGCGCTGGCCCATCCACCGCCCGGCGCCCAACGTCGAGAACCTCACCCCCACCACCGAGATGCTCGAGACCGGCATCAAGGTCGTCGACCTGCTCGCGCCCTACGCCAAGGGCGGCAAGGTCGGCCTGTTCGGTGGCGCCGGCGTCGGCAAGACCGTGCTCATCCAGGAGCTCATCCGCAACATCGCGGAGGAGCACGAGGGCCTCTCGGCGTTCTGCGGGGTGGGCGAGCGCTCGCGCGAGGGCAACGACCTGTGGCTCGAGATGAAGGAGTCCGGCGTCCTCGACAAGACCGTGCTGGTCTTCGGGCAGATGAACGAGCCGCCGGGCGCGCGCATGCGCGTCGGCCTGTCCGGCCTGACCATGGCGGAGTACTTCCGCGAGGAGGGCGGCCAGGACGTGCTGCTCTTCATCGACAACATCTTCCGCTTCGTCCAGGCCGGTTCCGAGGTATCGGCGCTGCTCGGGCGCATGCCCTCGCAGGTCGGCTACCAACCCACGCTGGAGACCGAGATGGGCCAGCTGCAGGAGCGGATCACCTCGACCCGCCAGGGCTCGGTCACCTCGGTCCAGGCGATCTACGTGCCCGCCGACGACCTCACCGACCCGGCGCCGGCGTCGGTGTTCGCGCACCTCAACGCCACGACGGTGCTCTCGCGGGCGATCTCGGAGAAGGGCATCTACCCGGCCGTCGACCCGCTCGACTCGACGTCGACCATCCTCAAGCCGGAGATTGTCGGCGACGAGCACTTCCGCGTGGCCAACGACGTCAAGGAGGTGCTGCAGCGCTACAAGGAGCTGCAGGACATCATCGCGATCCTCGGCATCGACGAGCTCTCCGACGAGGACAAGCTCACGGTGGCGCGGGCGCGGCGCATCGAGCGCTTCCTGTCGCAGCCGTTCTTCGTCGCCGAGGCGTTCACCGGCACGCCGGGCGAGTACGTGCCGATCGCCGAGACGGTGCGGGGCTTCGCCGAGATCCTCGAGGGCAAGCACGACGACGTGCCCGAGGGCGCGTTCTTCCTCAAGGGCTCGATCGACCAGGTGGTCGAGGCGCGCGGCGAGGAGGAGGAGGAGCAGGAGTCCGAGGCCGAGGAGGGCGCCGACGACCGCGAGGATGAAGACGAGGCCGGCGGCGGGGATCAGGACGAGCAGTAGATGGCCCGCACGCCGTTTCCGGTCGAGGTCCTGACCCCCGAGGGAGAGGTCTTCAACGACGAGGTGGAGATGCTCTCGACCCGCACGACGGTGGGCTCGATCGGCATCCTCGCCAACCACCAGCCGCTGCTGGCCATGCTCGACCCGACCGAGCTGCGGCTCTACAAGTCCGAGTCCGACATCGTCCGCTTCGCGCAGGGCGAGGGCTACCTCCAGGTGGCCGACAACCGGGCGCTGGTCCTCGTCGAGGACGCCACGCCGCCCGACCGGCTCGACCGCGCCGACCTGCAGGACAAGCTCAAGCGCGCCGAGGATGCGTACGACCGCGCGGAGGACGAGTCGGAGGAGAAGCGCGCCGCCGCCCGCGACCGGAGGCGGTACGAAGCGTGGCTCGAGGTGGCGGAAGGGTCGTGACCCCGCTCTATCCTGCCCTGCCGTGCACCCACGGCCACTCGCCGAGCGCCTGATCCGCTACGACACCTCGAGCCTCGACGGCCTGCGCTCGGCGGCAGGATTCGTGAAGGGCTGGCTCGAAGCACGCGACATCGACGTGCGCGAGTACGACCACAACGGCCTGCCCGTGATCCTCGCCGACGTCGGCGCCGACGAGGGACCGAGCGTGATCTTCCACGGCCACTACGACGTGGTGCCGGGCCGACCCGAGCAGTTCGAGCCCCAGGTCGACGACGACCGCCTGATCGGCCGCGGCGCCTACGACATGAAGGGCGGGCTCGCCGCGATGCTGTGCGCAGTCCACGACGTGGCCGCGCAGACCGACGTGCGCGTGCGCTTCGTGTGCGTGCCCGACGAGGAATCGGAGGAGGTCGAGGACCGCTCCACCGACGCGCTCGTCGAGGGCGGCTACTCGGCCGACTTCGCGATCACCGGCGAGCCCACCGACCTGCACATCGGAGTCCAGGCCAAGGGCGTGCTCGCCATGCGCCTGCAGATCGGGGGCCGCTCCGCCCACAGCTCGACGCCGTGGCTGGGCGACAACGCGGTGCTCAAGGCGATCGACGTCTTCCGCAAGATCGAGACGCTGCCGTTCGCGCGCGAGTCGTCGGAGCTGTTCGACCGTCCCTCGATCAACCTCGGGCGGATCATCGGCGGAGATGCGCTCAACAAGGTTCCCGACTCGTGCGTGATGGACATCGACGTGCGCTACCTGCCCGGGCAGGAGCCCGACGACGTCCTGGCCCAGGTCGGCGCGATGGAGGACGTCGAGATCGTGCGGACGTTCAACCGTGTGCCGGCGATCGTCTCGCGCGCCAATCCCTTCGTGCGCGTGCTGAGCGCGGCGGTGTCGCGCTCGGTCGGCGGCGAGGTCATGAGCGTCGGGCGCGACGGCGCCTCCGATGCGGTGTCGTTCCTCGAGGCCGGCATTCCGGCGGTGGAGTTCGGCCCGCACGGCGGCGGGCACCACGGGCCGGACGAGTGGGTCTCGATCGACTCGCTCGAGCGCTACCGGCTGGCGCTGGGCGACTTCATACGCGAGCTGCCGCTGGCCATGGCCGCCGAGCGGGAGCCGGCGGCGCCGCGCGAGACCTCCACGCTGGAGTCGATCGAGGGGGTCAAGCGGTGAGCGCTCCGACGGGGGAGCGCCCCCCGCAGGGCGGGGGAGTGGGGAAGAGTCTCGCCGCGAGGATGTACAAGAAGTTCTTCATCGGCAGCGCGCTCGTCGTCGGCCTGACCACGATCGCGGTGTCGGCGGCGATCCTGCTCCAGGTCGGCGAGCTCGTCGACGAGTTCAACCAGGGCGCGGCCAAGGAGGGGTCGATCACCTTCGGCAAGGACGAGCTCACGCGCGACGATGTCGGCGGGCCGCAGACGATCATGATCCTCGGCTCCGACCACCGGGTGAGCGACCGGCCGGAGGACAAGCCGAAGTCGGACACGATCCTGCTCGTCCACCTCGACCCCGACAACGAGGCGACGACGTTGATGTCGATCCCGCGTGACCTGCGCGTCGACATCCCAGGGCGCGGCACCGACAGGATCAACGAGGCCTACACCGACGGCGGCCCGCATCTGACGCTCAGGACGGTCAAGGCGCTCTTCGCGACCACCGGCCATCCGCTGAAGATCAATCACGTCATCAACATCAACTTCCGCGGGTTCCGGCGGGCGGTGGACTACGTCGGCTGCGTGTACGCCGACATCGACCACCGCTACTACAACCCGGCCGGCACCGGCTACGCGACGATCAACATCCAGCCCGGATACCAGCGGCTGTGCGGCCAGGACGCGCTCGACTACGTGCGCTTCCGCCACACCGACTCCGATCTCGTGCGGGCGGCGCGGCAGCAGGACTTCCTGCGCCAGGCCAAGGCGCAGATCGGGGCCAAGCAGATCTTCGACAAGCGCGACAAGCTCGCGCGGCTGGTCGGCCGGTACACGCAGACCGACCGGGGCCTGCACGATTACGACACCGTGCTCAACCTGCTCAAGCTCGTCGCCTTCTCGGCCGGGCACCCGGTGCGCGAGGTGCAGTTCCCGGCCATCATCCCGGTCGACCCGAAGGACACCTTCCTGAGCTACAGCCAGGCCCGGCTCGACAAGGCGGTGTCGCAGTTCATCGCGGGCAAGAGCGCGAGGGCGCCGAAGGAGAGCTCCGTGCGGCGCAAGCGCCGGCATCGCAAGCGCTCGATGCCGCCGGGGCTCGAACGGGCGACGCAACTCGGCCAGGATCAGGCCATCCTCGCGTCGAAGGGCACGCCGTTCCCGGTCTACTACCCGAAGGACATCGCCGTCGGCGGCAAGTACGTCAACCCGACGCGCGTCTACCGGCTGCGCGACCTCGACGGGGGCAAGCATCGCGCCTACCGCATGGTGGTCCGCCTCGACCAGCCGGGCGACTACTACGGGATCCAGGGCATGAACTGGACCGACCCGCCGATCCTGCGCGACCCCGACGGCACGAGGACCCTCAACGGGCGGACGTACCAGCTCTACTACGACGGCGCACGGCTGCGCCTGGTCGCCTGGCGCAAGGGCAACGCGGTCTACTGGGTCACGAACACGCTGCTGCGGACGCTGTCGAACAAGGAGATGCTCGCGATCGCCAGCTCGATGACCCGCTTCGGGCGCTGACCCGACGGTCTAGCCTCCCGTCCCGTGCGCACGCAGGCGCGGCGGATGTACAAGAAGTTCCTGCTCGGCAGGATCATCGTGCTCGGCGCGACCACGGTGGCGGTGTCGGCGACGATCCTGCTCGAGGTCGCCCACCTCTCCGATGTGATCAAGGAGCACGGGCACACGATCCGGTCGTGGGCGAAGGCGACGTCACGCGCGCCGACGCGGGCGGCCCGCAGACGATCATGATCCTGGGTTCCGACCACCGCAAGCAGGACCAGCCGGGCGACCGGCCGCACTCGGACACGATCCTGCTTCTGCGGCTGGACCCCGATCGGCCCGCCACGACCGTGATGTCGATCCCGCGCGACCTGAAGGTGCCGATCCCGGGGGACGGCGTCAGCAAGATCAACCAGGCCTACTTCGACGGCGGGCCGAAGCCGGCGCTGCAAACGGTCAAGAGGCTGCTCTCGACGCCCGGGCACCCGTTCGTGGTCAACCACGTAGTCGATATCAACTTCCGGGGGTTCCGGCGGGCGGTGGACTACGTCGGCTGCGTCTACATCGACGTCGACCGGCGGTACTTCAACCCGGTGGGCACGGGCTATGCGTCGATCGACATCCAGCCGGGCTACCAGCGGCTGTGCGGCCAGGACGCGCTCGACTACGTGCGCTACCGCCACGGCGACAACGACCTCGTGCGCGGCGCCCGCCAGCAGGACTTCCTGCGCCAGGCCAAGGCGCAGATCGGCGCCAAGAAGATCTTCGAGAAGCGCGAGCGCCTGCTGGAGGTCTTCGCCGCCTAGACCCAGACCGACAAGAGCCTGCAGGACGCCAGGTCGCTGCTCGACCTCGGCGAGCTCGCCTTCCTGTCGGCCGGTCACCCTGTGCGCGAGATCAGGTTCCCCGCCATCGTGCCGGACAGCCCGACCGCAGCGTACGTCGGCTACAGCCAGTCGCGCCTGCCAGGAGCGATCGACGCGTTCCTCTCCGGGGGGACGGCGGCGCCGGCTCGGACCGGTCAACGCCGCTCGCCGCGCCGCCGCGCCGGCAGGCCGGTCCCGCTCGACAACGCTCCCGGCCAGGGCCAGGACCAGGCCATCGTCGCCTCACGCGGCACGCCGTTCGCGGTCTACTACCCGACGAAGGTGGCGCCCGGCGGGGAGTACCAGGGGCCCGGGCGGCCGTACCGGCTGCGCACGCTCGACGGCACCAAGCGGCGCGCGTACCGGATGGTCGTCCGGGTGCCCGGCGTGGGCGAATACTACGGGATCGAGGGGATGAACTGGCTGCATGCACCGATCCTCGAGCGCGCCGACGCCACGCGGACGGTTGGGGGCCGGGCCTACTCGCTCTACTTCGACGGGGCACACTTGCGGCTGATCGCCTTCTGGGCCGGCAACGCGGTGTACTGGGTGTCGAACAGCCTGACCCGGTCGCTGTCGAACAAGCAGATGCTCGCCATCGCCCAGTCGATGCGGCCGCTGGGAAACGGCTAGCTACCCTTCCGCGGTTCCATGACTGAGCGCGAGCCGATCGGCGTCATCGGAACGGGCTACGTGGGCCTGGTCACTGCTGCCGGCTTCGCGGAGCTGGGCAGGGAGGTCTATTGCGTCGACATCGACGCGTCCAAGATCGCGCAACTCGAGCGCGGCGAGATCCCGATCTACGAGCCCGGGTTGGCCGAGCTGGTCGACAAGAACCGCTCGCGCATGCACTTCTCGACCGACCTTCAGCCCGCGCTCGAGCACGCGCGCCTGCTGTTCGTCGCCGTCGGCACGCCGCCCACGTACTCGGGCGACGCGGACCTGACCGCGGTGCACGCGGTGGTCGACGCCATGCCGCCGTCCGGCCGTCACGCCCTGGTGATGAAGTCCACCGTGCCCAGCGGCACCGGCGCGGCGATCAAGCGCATGTTCGCCGAGCGCGGCAAGGGCGGCTTCCGCTACGTCTCGTGCCCGGAGTTCCTCAAGGAGGGCTCGGCGGTCGCGGACTTCCTCCACCCCGACCGTGTCGTCGTCGGCGACGACGGCGACTGGGCCGGCAACGCGGTCGTCGACCTCTACGCGCCGCTGGACGCGCCGCTCGTCCGAACCGACATCGCCTCGGCCGAGATGATCAAGCTGGCGGCCAACGCCTTCCTGGCGACGAAGATCTCGTTCATCAACGAGATCGCCAACGTGTGCGAGGAGGTCGGCGCGGACGTCAACGAAGTCTCGCGCGGCATGGGCCTCGACGCGCGCATCGGCCCGCAGTTCCTGCGGCCGGGCATCGGGTATGGCGGCTCGTGTTTCCACGGGTCGGAGACCGTCCTCGCGCGGCGGCACGGCCGCACCGAGCTCCTGCGGCTCGACCGG
>Ga0126312_10002476_pt1 | contig 12355 bp, 9 predicted proteins | sample Plot104A_FD_92537 | JGI IMG/M metagenome (GOLD analysis project Ga0126312, IMG submission 92537) | Serpentine soil microbial communities from UC McLaughlin Reserve, CA, USA - Plot104A | ecosystem: Environmental > Terrestrial > Soil > Grasslands | place: USA: UC McLaughlin Reserve, Lake County... | reverse complement strand
GGGGCTGCGCGCGCGCACGTCCCGCCAGATGTCGAGCCCGCTTCGGCCCAGCATCATGATCTCGAGGATCAGGAGGTCGAAGTTCGGCGGGTCGTCGCCGACCTTCCGGTCGGCATCGTCGCCGTCCTCGGCCAGCGTGACGTCGAAGCCCTCCTGCTCGAGCGCGTAACCCACGGCATCGCGAACCGAGGGCTCGTCGTCTGCGATCAGGATCCGGTCCTCGGCCATGATCAGGCAACCGGGCTCGGGGCCCTCGACGCCGCCGGTAGGCGCACCCAGAAGGTGCTGCCGACACCGACCTCCGAGCGGACGCCGATGTGCCCTCCCATCACGTCGACCATGCGCTTGGCGATCGAGAGACCGAGGCCGAATCCCTCCTGCTCGAGGGCCCGCGGGCCTCTGTAGAAGCGCTCGAAGACCCGACCCACCTCGTCAGGGGCGATGCCGTTCCCGGTGTCCTCAACCTCGATCAAAACCTCTCCGTCCTCAAGCCGACGCGCGCGAAGCGTAACGGCGCCGGGCGCGGGCGTGTTCTTGAACGCGTTCGTCAGCAACCCGATCAGCACCTGACGCAGGAGCACGGCGTCGCCCTCGGCCGTGACGCCGGGCTCGGGCTCGAGGCTCACTTCGAGGCCGTCGGGAGGCGCGACGGCCTGGGCGGCCTCCTCGATCACGATCGCAACGTCAATGGCATCCCTGGATTCCCTTCCGACGGCGTCGATGCGGGCGAGTGTGAGCAGTGCGTCGGTGAGGCGGCTCACCCGCTCGGCGTCATCCGAGAGCCGGGACAGGAAGTGCTCCCGCGCCTGCGGATCGTCCTTGGCTCCGGCGCTGAGCACCTCGACCGCGCCCGAGATGCCGGCGATCGGGTTGCGCAGCTCGTGGGCGGCGTTGGAGACGAACTCCCTTTCCGCGACCTCGCGGCGAAGCGCCTCGGTGCGATCGCGGGTCACGGCGAGCACGGCGTTCTCGGCGGTGAGCTTGCGGATCCCGATCGCGTAGACGCGGTCGCCGACGCGGATGCCGTCGCGCTCTGCCGCGCCCCGCTCCAGGGCCCAGATCAGCCACGGCTGAATGACGTCGTTCGCCTTGCCATCCGGCTCGATCAGCGGCTCTGCCGCAGGGTTCGAGAACCGGACCTCCGCATCGGGACCCACGACCATCACCCCGTCGGTGAGGGCGTCGAAGATCGCGGCGAGGCGATCGCGCTCCGACGAGAGGGCCTCGAACGTCTCGCGAAGGGCGATCCGCATCGTCTCCAATGCCCTCCCGAGGTCGGTGATCTCGTCACGCCCCCCCATCCCCTCGAGCGGCTCGTCGAGCTCGCCCTCGGTGATCCGCCCCGCGCTGCGAGCGAGCCGCTTCACCCGGACCGTGATGGCGGTCGCGATGAGAAAGCCGATGACGATCGCGATAGCGACCGCGACGATCGCGGCTGTGAGCCGGTCGCCGCTAAGCCCAGCGATCGTGCGCGAGAGCGCCTGCGGCTGGTCGGCGCGCACCAGCAGCTCGCCCGCCAGGACGCCGTTGCGGAAGATCGGCGTCGCGACCATGGTTGCGCTGTCCGGCAACCGGTTCACGGTGCGGGATCCCTGCAGCGCCATGGTCACCGCTTGGGGGTGATCGTCCACATCGTGCAAGGCGAACCCGCGCGACCGCTTCGAGGTGAGCAGAGCGCGATTGCGCCCGTACACCCAGGCGGAGAACCCAGGGTCCGCGACCGACGCGAACTGATTCTGGGTCTGGCCGGCCGTGTGCCTGCCGATCCGGTCCGCGAGCGCCACCGCGCGACCGACGGTGATATCAGCGGCACGCTGGCTCGCGGCCTCGTCACTCGATCCGGTGAGCAGCAGAAACGACAGGCCGGCAGCAATCAGCGCCACGGCGGCGAACCCGATCGTCAGGTACAGGCGGACCCCGAACGGCCGCTTCGACCCGCTGGCTCCGGCCGATTTCCCGATGGCCATGCGGGCAGTTTAGGAGCAGCTACTGCTGATTCCGACCGCTCGAGAACAGCGCTTCCAGGCGAAATACGAGCGCCTCCAGTGCGAGCTCCTCCGCGACGTTCACACCTAGCCGGCGCCTGGTCTCCATTACGAGCTCACCGCCGCGTCTGGCCGCGCGGGCATCGAGCTCGCTCGCGGCGGACCGCAGCTCCCCGACCCGATCGGAGTTCAGGACGAGCTCTTCGCCGCCCTCGGCGACGGCGGCGAGGTCGCGAAGCCAGGCCGCCAAGAGGCCCAGCCCGGCATCGAGGGCCTCGGTACGCGCCCGACGGGCCGTCCGCCGGCCCGCCTCCTCTGCCTCGCGCGCGGACCTCCGACCGGCGCGACCCTCGTCCTGGCCCGCGTCGGCTGCGATCGCCGCGAGGCGGGCAACGGTTTCCTCGCCCGCGGATGCCCCCGTGTCCTCGGCGGCGGCAAGCATTCGGCGCCAGGGCGCATCGGCGAGCCCGCCCGACAGGGCGGCCTCCGCGATCTCGGCGGCGACTGCGCGAAGCGCGCGTCCCTGCTCGCCCACCAGGAACTCCGCCCGTCGAGGATCGCCGCCCGACAGGCGAGCCGCGGCCCGGCGTTCGTCGTCGTCCTCCCCCAGGCCGCGCGACTCCAGTCCCGCTTGGACCGCCTCGTCGGCCAATGGCCGGAAGCGCACCTCCTGGCAGCGCGACCGCACCGTCTCCAAGAGAAGCTCGGGCTCGACGCTGATCAACAGCAGGTGCACGAAGTCGGCGGGCTCCTCGAGCGTCTTCAGCAGCGCATTCTGGCTCTCGTCGGCCATCGCGTCCGCCGCCTCGATGACGAATACCCGGCGAGCACCCTCGAACGGGCGATAGGCGGCCGCCGTGATCACCCGCTCGCGAACCTCGTCCACCAGATGCTGGGTACCGCGAGGAGATAGCCACACCAGGTCGGGGTGGGGGGACGGATGCGCGAGGGCCCGCCGGCGGGCATCGTCGGCATCGGGAGCGCCCCGCGCCAGGAGCTCCGCGGCGAATGCGCGGGCCGCCCGGCGCTTTCCGGAGCCGGGCGGCCCCGCGAGCAGGTACGCGTGGACGGGCGCGGCAAGCGCGGCGGCAAGCGCGGCCCGTGCGGCGGGCTGGTGCTCGGTGGCATCGCGAAGGGCGGGGGGGAGCTCGGCGGTGGCGGTCATCCGCCCACCACCTGCCTCACCGCGTCCATCACCCGGTGGTGAACGTCCTGGACCGAGCCCTCCGCATCGATCACCCGGATTCGCTCGGGGTGGCGCTCGGCGAGGTGGTCGTACGCTTCGGCGACCATCCGCTGGAGGTCCATGCCCTCGCCCTCGAAGCGGTCGGATCCGTCTTCGGCGCCGGCCGCGAGCCGCTGCTGGCCGCGCGCCTCGGCGTCGACCGGATCGATGCGAAGGAGGAGGGTGAGGTCGGGGCGGCACTCGGCGATCGCGATCTCGTTCACCTGCTCGACCAGACCCACTCCGAGCCCGCGAGCGGCGCCCTGGTACGCAGCCGTGGAGTCCACGAAGCGATCGCAGATGACGCTTCTGCCTTCCTGGAGCGCTGGCCGGATCACGCTGGAGCACAGCTCCGCCCGGGCGGCGCAGAAGAGGAGCAGCTCCGCCCGCGGATCGAGCCCCAGATCCGGATCCTTCAAGAGCTCGCGAATGTGCTCGCCCGCCTCGGTTCCGCCGGGCTCGCGGAGCAGCAGCGCGTCCGGGCCGAGCGCGTCATGCAGTAGCGCGGCCTGGGTCGTCTTCCCCGAGCGGTCGATCCCCTCGAGCGTGACGAACACGCCCGTCTCTACTTGCTGGTCTTGCTGCGGGCCCGCTTCGTGCGCGCGGTGGCCGGTGAGGGCTTCCGCCGCCGCCGGCCGTTGCCGCTGGGGGGAGCGCCGTCTTCGGACCCGTCGGCCTTCGCTGCCTTCCTGGCCTCCTGCGCGCGCTTTCGCTCCTCCCGCTTGGAGCGCATCTCGACCATCGAGGGGCAGTCGTCGTTCAGGCAGAGCTTCCAGGGGCGCCCGCGGAAGCCCTTCACCGTGAGCCGCGGCATCTCGCCGCAGATCGAGCACCGCTCCTCGAGCCGCCACAGGTCGTACCCGCGACCAGGAAGCGGACCGCTGACCGGGCAGGAATCTGGCGAATCGGGGTTATCGCGGTCCCAGCCCTCGCAGCCGTACATCCGCTTGCCGCCCTTGAGCTCGATGATGCGCAGCCGGTTGGGGGACCCGTCGTCGTGCTTTCGACCGGCCCCCTCGCACACCTTGCAGGGGCCGAGGAACTTGTCCTCGTCCATGCCGGTCCAGATCTGCTTGGCGAGGTCCTCGCGCTTTTCCTCGAGCTCGGTGGTCGTGGTGTGGAGCATCTCGCGGCTGATCTTCAGCACGTCGTCCTTCGACGTCTCGCCGGCGGCGATCTGATCCATGTCCTCCTCGAGCTCGGCCGTCATCTCCGGCGTCGCCATCCGCGGGACGTACTCGTTGAACGCCCTGTACATCGCGATTCCGGTCTCCGACGGCTCCGGCGGGTTGCCGTAGACGTAGCCGCGGTCATAGAGCTTTTGGATGATGTCCGCCCTCGTCGCCTTGGTGCCTAGCCCCCGCTCCTCCATCAGCTCGATCAGCCGCCCCTGGCTGATGCGGGCCGGCGGCTGAGTCTCCTTGTCCACCATCCACGGATCGCCGTCCAGCACCAGCCGCTGCCCCTCCTCGAGCTTGGGGATCTCCTCGTCCGCCGAGCGGGCGTATGTGTAGATGGCCGCGTACCCGGGATCTATCACCACCGAGCCGCGCACGAAGTAGGACTCCGAGCCGGCCTCGATGTCGGCGCGGGTGGACTCGGTGATCATCGGCTCGGAGAAGGTGGCTAGAAATCGCCGGACGACGAGCTCATAGACGCGGCGCTTGGGACCCTCGAGGGCGTTGGGATGAAGCGCCTGGGTGGGGTAGATCGGCGGGTGGTCGGTCGTCTCCTTCTTGCCACGGGTCGGCGTGAGGTTCCCGTCGAGGAGCGGGGCGGCGGCCTCGAACTCCGGGATCCGGACGAGCGAGCGCACGAGCTCGCGGGAATTGAGCGAGCGCGGATAGACGGTGTTGTCGGTCCGCGGATAGGAGATGAAGCCATCCATGTACAGGTCCTCCGCGAGTCGCATGGCTCGCGATGGGGCGATGCCCAGGCGGCTTGAAGCGTCGGTGGTGAACGCGGTGGTGTTGTAGGGGGTGGGCGGTCGCCGCGAACCTCGCCGCGACGACACCTCCTTGACGAGGCCCGGGGTCTCGGTGCCGGCCAGCGCAGCGTCGGCCTCCGCCTTCTCCCAGAACTTGTCGGTGGCGTGGTGGGCCTCGAACGCGCCGTCGGGGTGCTCGAAGCGGGCAAATACCTCCCAGAAGGGCTTGGGTACATGGGCCCGCCGCTCGAGCTCGCGCTCGACGATCAGACCGAGCGTGGGGCTCTGGACGCGCCCGACCGACAGGAAGTTGGAGCCGAAGCGGCGCGTCGCGAGCGAGACCGCCCGCGTGAGCGTGGCGCCCCAGATCAGGTCGATGTCCTGGCGCGCGGCCCCGGCGTAGGCGAGGTCGTAGGAGAGATCGTCCAGCTCGTTGAAGGCTCGCTCGATGTCCTGCTTGGTGAGCGCCGAGTAGCGAGCGCGCATAATCCGTGGCTGGGTCGCCAGAGCGTCGCCGTCGGACTCCGCCGAGCCTCCGACCAGACCCGGATTGACGTCGACGATCGCCTCCAGGGCCTCGAGCCCGATCAGCTCGCCCTCGCGGTCGTAGTCGGTCGCGATGACCACCTCGTCGGCGTCCCTCGCGACCTTGCGCACGGCCTTGACCACGTTCTTGTCGGTGGGCTCCTTGACGATGTCGGCGTCGATCAGCTCGTGCAGATCGGTCTGCTGCCAGTTGGAGTAGCCCTCAGGGAACGCGGGGCTCATGACGTGGCCCTTGAGGCCAATCGCCATCTGATCGCCGTCCCCGTCGCTCCAGGTGTAGTACGGCACCTTGTAGGCGGCGTCTGCCTTTGCGGCGCCGCCGCTGAGGATCTCGGCGATCTTCCTTGCCGAGTTGTTCTTCTCCGTGACTATGAGGCGCATTGCCAGCCCTCGTCCGGTTGTTTCCCGAAACAGTTAGGCGGGACACCATGCCCCGCCAATCGGACGGCGAGGGTAGCAGGGGCTGTTTTCGGCCTTTCCGGCTCATGAGACCCGCATCGGCAGCCCGCCCCGCGGCGAGAGCGTGGGCATCTGGCGGATCCGCATTCGCCAGCCGGGCTCCAATCCGAGGCGAAACCGGCGCAGGATCGCGGCCGCGATCGCACGGATCTCGAGCTCTCCGAAACGCATCCCGATGCAGATCCTCGGGCCGGCACCGAACGGCACGTAGGCGCCCTTCGGGAGCTTGGCGCGCTCCTCCGGCGCGAAGCGCTCCGGCTTGAAGGCATGTGGATCTGAGAAGACGTCCGGAAGGCGGTGGCTGGCCCACGACGAGTAGTTGACGGGGAGCTCAGGCGGAATCCGGTAGCCGCCGAACTCGAACTCGGCGTTCGAGCGGCGCGGGCCGATCCACGCGGGCGGATAGAGGCGGAGCGTCTCCTGTACGGCCATGTCGAGCTCTGGCATCTCGCCGAAGAGCTGCGCCGCATCCGGTGCGCCGCCGGCCGCGACCCCGTCTCGCTCGACGGCCAGGCGCTCGGCCCACTCGGGATGGCGAGCGAGCTCGTAGAACAGGAACGCCACCGTCGAGGTGGTCGTGTCGTGGCCGGCGAACATCAGCGTCAGGATCTGGTCGCGCACCTGCCCGTCCGTGAAGCGCTCGCCCTCGGCATCCTCGGCGTCGATCAACAGGCCGAGGATGTCCTCGCCCGAATCCCCCGCGCGGCGGCGGCGAGCGATCTCCCCGAGGATGATCCCGTCGAGCGTCCCCCGCACCCGGCGCAGCCGGGAGAACGGGCTCCCGGGCCCGCGTAGGACCTGCAGCCAGTACTCGCGCTCGTAGAACGAGAGCCCGCGTTCGAAGGTGGCGGCGACGTCGACGCCCGCCCGGTCCGGATCGAAGCCGAACAACGCCCGCATCGCCACGCGCATCGTCACGTGGCGCGTCCAGTCGTACAGGTCGACCCGCTGGCCCCCTCGCCAGCCCTCCAGCGCGCGGGTCGCCTCCTCGGTCATGATGTCCGCCGCGGCGGCGATCCGATCGCGGTGAAAGACCGGGAGCATGATCTCGCGGGCGCGATCGTGATAGTCGCCGTCCGTCGTCAACAGGCCGTCGCCGATCAACGGGATCAGGTCACCGAGGCTGCCGTCGCGCCAGCGGAACTTGTCGCGATCCGTGACCAACATGAACCGGTTGGCCCCCGGGCCGAGCATGAAGACGTGGATCGCGTGGAAGATGCGGATCGCGAAGACCGGTCCGTGCTCCTCGTAGGCCGCGAGCAGCACCGAGAGCGGATCGCGACGCATCCGCTCGGTCCGGGCGATGCTCGGCAGCTTGCCGCCGGGAGGCAACCGACCGCTTCGGGTCGCCCGCCGCTCGTGGCCGAGATCCTCCCGGATCCGGGCCAGCGGATTCGTCGTCGGAGCGGGCGGCACATTCGGGGACACGGCACCTACAGTAGACCGCCCTGGCCGGCCGGCCAAAACGGCGCACCCAAGGCAGCGGTGACGGGATCGGGCCACGGTGTGAACACTTTCTTTCGCCTAGCGAAAGCGGTTCACAACTCCAGCGACTTCGCCCCTACATGCCCGCACCGTCGATAACCCTTCACTCGGCACGGGCCGGGCGATCGATTGAAGGATTAACCGCCCTCAGAGCGGCCAACCCTTCAACCGTCCGTCCGGGAGCCCGCGATTGAAGAGTTATCGGCGGCGAACGGCCGGGGCGACGCGCTCCTCTACGCTTCGGTCCATGCCCGCCCAGGCCTATGCAGGCAAGGAGTGCGTGTGCCAGCTGCGCAAGGGGATCTGCGACCAATCGTGCGTGCGCGACATGCTCTCCACGCCCCTGTACATCGCATGCCTGCGCCTCTCCGGCCGTCCGTGCCTGGTGGTCGGCGGCGGCGCGGTCGGACTCGAAAAGGTCGAGGGCCTGCTTGCCTGCGACGGGGCGGTGACGCTCGTCGCGCCGGATGCGGTTCCGGAGCTCGCCGAGTACGCGCGCGAGGGATCGATCCGCTGGGAGCGGCGCCAGTTCGAGGACTCCCACCTCGACGGGAAGTTCCTCGCGATCGCAGCCACGAGCATCACGGAGGTCAACATCGCCGTTTACGAGGGGGCGGAGCGTCGAGCGATGCTGTGCAATGTCGTCGACGTCCCGCCCCTCTGCAACTTCATCCTGCCGGCGATCGTCCGCACAGGCCCGCTGGCGATCGCCATCTCCACCGCGGGCGCCTCGCCGGCGCTGGCGAAGCGGATGAAGCGCGAGATCGCGGAGACCTACGGCGAGCCCTACGCGCGGCTGGCGGTGATGCTGAACGACGCTCGGGGGTGGGCGAAGGCGACTCTCCCCACCTATCGGGACCGCAAGGAGTTCTTCGAGGGGATCGTGAACGGCGACCCCGACCCGGTCGAGCTCATCCGGTCCGGCCGCGAGGACGACGTCCGGGGACTGATCGAAGCGGCGAAGGAGACTCACGCCGCTGCGGCGGCCGGGTAGCCAAGCCCGAATGCGCTACCGCAGGCTCGGCAATTCGGAGATCGAGGTGTCGGAGATCTCGCTTGGCTCGTGGCTCACCTATGGGCACGGGATCGAGCGCGAGCACACCGAGGCCTGCACGCGCGCCGCCTTCGACGCCGGGATCACCCTCTTCGACACGGCAAACGTCTACGGCGTTGGGGCGGCGGAGGCGGCCTGGGGGGAGATCCTCAAGGACTTCGTCCGCGAGGACTACGTGCTCGCGACCAAGCTGTACTTCCCGATGTCGGAAACCGATCGTGGCCTCTCGCGAGAGCAGGTCCATAAGCAGCTCGACGCATCGCTCGACCGGCTCCAGACCGACTACATCGACCTGTACCAGTGCCATCGGCCCGATCCGGAGACGCCGATCGAGGAGACGATGGAGGCACTGACCGAGGTCTGCGAGGCGGGCAAGGTGCGGGAGATCGGCTTCTCCGAGTGGACGGTCGACCAGGTCCGGGCGAGCCTCGAGGTCCCGAACACGAGGGACTTCGTCTCCTCACAGCCGCAGTACAACATGATCTGGCGAGCGCCCGAGGCCGAGCTGATGCCCTTCTGCGCCGAGCACGGGATCTCGCAGATCGTCTGGTCGCCGCTGGCGCAGGGAGTCCTCACCGGCAAGTATCCGCCGGGGCGGCCGCCTCCCGAGGGCACCCGCGCCGCCCACGACGAGATGAGCGTGTCGATCTCGCGCTACATGGTCGACCCGGTGCTCGAGGCCGTCCAGCGCGTCGCGGTGATCGCCGAGGACAGCGGCTACGGCATGGTCGAGCTGGCCCTGGCGTGGGTCCTGCGGAAGGACAACGTGGCGTCGGCGATCATCGGAGCCTCGCGGCCCGAGCAGGTTCATGCGAACGCCCAGGCGTCCGGGGTCGAGCTATCGCCCGCCGTCCTCGACGCGCTCGACGAGGCGCTCGACGGCGTGCTGATCACGAAACCCCAGCTCGCCGCCTTCGCCCAGGAAGGCGTGACGCACCGGTAGGGCCGTCGGGGCGCTCAGCCCGACGGCAGAGCGTAGATCGCGATCGCCGCGAAGTGCGCTGCGGCGGCGGCGAGCACGAGGGCATGGAAGATCTCGTGGTAGCCGAACACAGCGGGATTCGGGTCCGGGCGCTGGCGGGCGTACACGAGCGCGCCCGCCGTATAGAGGACTCCGCCGGTGGCGATCAAGGCCCCCGCACCGACTCCCGCCGCGACCACGATCGCGGGGAAGCCCAGCAGGCCGATCCCGCCTACGGCGAGGTAGACCATCGTGCTCGCCCACTTGGGCGCGTCAACCCAGATCACCTCGACGATGATCCCCGCCAGGGCGCCGGCCCAGACCGCGATCAGTAGCGCGTTTGCCAGTGGGCCGTCCATCACGAGCAGCGCGAACGGGGTCACCGTGCCGGCGATCAGCAGGAAGATCATCGAGTGGTCCAGGCGCCGCATCCAGCGACGGATCTCCGGCCGGCGCCAGTTGACGCGGTGGTACAGGGCGCTCGTACCGAGCAGGCCCGAGAGCGAAAACGCGTAGATCGCCATCGCGATCCGGGCGTGGCCGCTCGGGGCCGCCGCGATCAGACCCGCGCCGGCAAGCAGTGAGATGAAGAACGCCCACTCGTGAGTAACGCCCCGCAGCCGGGGCTTGGAACGGGCGATCAGGTCCTCGGCGGCGGTCTTCGCCTCGGCGACGCGCTCCGAGGCCGCCGCCTTGGCATCGGTGACCCGGTCGGCGGCGGCGGCCCGCGCCTCGGACACGCGCTCGGAGGCTGCCGCCGTGGCTTCGGACATCCGCTCGGACGCATCCGTCACTCGCTCCCGAGCTCGCTCCCGCCTGGTCACAAGCCGAGCCTAGCGAACGCGGAAGATAAGGACGTTAAATGATCACACTCAGGCGGGCAACGCTACATATAGTGAATTCGATCAGGAACAAAACCACCACCGCTAGTAGAATCACTCACGTGGTTTGCCCTTCCTGTCGCACTCAGACCCGCGTGCTGGAGAGCCGGCGCTCGCCCGACGGCGACGTCGTTCGGCGCCGTCGCGAGTGCGCCTCGTGTGGCCGGCGCTTCACCACCTTCGAGCGGCGCGACCCCGAGGCGGCCTACGTGATCAAGCGCAGCGGCGCACGCCAACGGTTCGATCGGACCAAGCTTCGGGCCGCTCTCCTCGCGGCCGCTCACAAGCGGCCGATCACCGCCGCCGACGTGGAGGCGATCGTCGATCGGATCGAGGTCGCGGCGGCGGAGGCCGGAGACCTCGAGACCGAGCGAGTCGGCGAGCTCTGTCTCGCGGAGCTCGGGGCACTCGACCGCGGCGCCTACCTGCAGTTCCTGGGAACCCTGGCCGACCCCGTCCCCGCAATTTCCCGAGCAAACGGCGCCGGACGGTTCCGTCCGGGTCGCGCGCGAGGATCTGGAGTCACCCCTAAGGCTGGCGCAAGGAGAGGACTTGATGACTAAAACGGCTGCAAACGACGCACGGGCGACTCAGGCGGGGCTGACGGTCGAGCGCCGTTACACGACCCCCGGCGTCCACCCCTTCGACGAGGTCGAGTGGGAGGTTCGCGACGCGATCATCGGCGACCCGTCCAAGCCCGCGTTCGAGCAGCCTGGCGTCGAGTTCCCGAAGAGCTGGTCCCAGAACGCGACCAACATCGTCGCCCAGAAGTACTTCCGCGGCCGCATCGGCTCGCCGGAGCGCGAGAGCTCCGTGAAGCAGATGATCTCCCGGGTCGCCGGGACGATCGCCGGCTGGGGGCGCGAGGCGGACTACTTCGCGAGCGACGCGGACGCCGACGCCTTCGAGGCCGAGCTCACTCACATCCTGCTCCACCAGGAGGCGGCCTTCAACAGTCCGGTCTGGTTCAACGTGGGCTTCGAGGAGCACCCGCAGTGCTCGGCGTGCTTCATCTTGAGCGTCCAGGACACGATGGAGTCGATACTCGACTGGAACACCAAGGAGGGCATGATCTTCCGCGGCGGCTCCGGCTCGGGCATCAACCTCTCCAACATCCGTTCCTCGAAGGAGCACCTCTCCAAGGGCGGGCTCGCCTCCGGCCCCGTCAGCTTCATGCGCGGCGCCGACGCCTGGGCCGGCACGATCAAGTCGGGCGGCAAGACCCGCCGCGCGGCGAAGATGGTCGTCCTCGACGTCGACCATCCCGACATCCAGGACTTCATCTGGTGCAAGGCCCGGGAAGAGGAGAAGGCCGCTGCCCTTCGCGACGCCGGCTTCGACATGCGGATCGACTCAGACTCCTTCCACTCGATTCAGTACCAGAACGCCAACAACTCGGTCCGGGTCACCGAGGACTTCATGGCGGCCGTCGAGGGCGGCGACGACTGGGATCTCACCGCTCGCGTTACCGGCGAGCCGGTCGAGACCATCGCAGCACGCGACCTGATGCGCGAGATCGCCGACGCCGCTTGGCGCTGCGCGGATCCCGGCGTCCAATACGACACGACCATCAACCGCTGGCACACCTGCCCGGAGTCGGGTCGGATCAACGCATCGAACCCATGCTCCGAGTACATGCACGTCGACGACTCGGCGTGCAACCTGGCGTCCATCAACCTGATGAAGTTCCGCCGCGAGGACGGCAGCTTCGACGCCGAGCGCTTCGCTCACGTTGTCGACGTCGTCTTCGCCGCGCAGGAGATCGTCGTCGGTCCGTCGAGCTACCCGACCGAGCAGATCGGCAACAATGCACGTGCCTTTCGCCAGATCGG
>Ga0126312_10002475_pt1 | contig 12355 bp, 11 predicted proteins | sample Plot104A_FD_92537 | JGI IMG/M metagenome (GOLD analysis project Ga0126312, IMG submission 92537) | Serpentine soil microbial communities from UC McLaughlin Reserve, CA, USA - Plot104A | ecosystem: Environmental > Terrestrial > Soil > Grasslands | place: USA: UC McLaughlin Reserve, Lake County... | reverse complement strand
TAGACCTCGCCGCGCGCGCCCGCGTGCAGGACGAGGTCGATCGCGCGCGCGAAGTCCTCGGCCCACAGCCAGTTGCGCACCTGGCGGCCATCCCCGTACACCGGGAGCGGATCGCCGGCGAGCGCGTTCAGGACGCACAGCGGAATCAGCTTCTCCGGATATTGACTCGGCCCGTAGTTGTTCGACCCGCGGCAGATCACCGCGTCGATCCCGTAGGTGTGCGCGTGGGCGGACACGAGCAGGTCGCCCGCGGCCTGGTCGCGCTGTACGGCGAGGAGGGGTCGAGCGGGGACTGCTCGGTGAACGACCCGCTCGCGATCGATCCGTATACCTCATCGGTCGAGACCTGCAGGTAGCGCTCGACCCCGAGCTCGCGCGCGGTCTCGAGCAGGACGGTCGTGCCGATCACGTGCATGGTCGCAAAACCCTCCTCGCCGGCGATCGAGCGGTCGACGTGCGACTCGGCGGCGAAGTTGACCACCGCGTCGCAGCCCTCCATCGCCTCGTGCACGGCGTCGCGGTCCTCGATCGCCCCTACGCGGAAGTCGATGCGGTCCTCGACCTCGGCGAGGTTCTCGCGCCGGCCCGCGTAGGTCAGCTTGTCGAGCACGACGACCTCGTCGGCGGGTCGGGCCGCGAGCACCTCGCGCACGTAGGTCGAGCCGATGAAGCCGGCGGCGCCGGTCACGAGCAGCCTCACGCCGCGACCTCCGCCTGCTCCGCACGCGCCGCGAGATAGGCCCCGAGCCCCTCCTGCCACGGCCGCAGGCGCGGGGCGTCGGCGCGCTCGCTGCGAAGCGCCGAGCACGCGGGCCGCGCCGCCGGTCGGGGGAACTCCGCGGTCGTCACCGGGACGACGCGGCAGTCGGCGCCGGCACGCCGCAAGGCCTCGGCGGCGAGCTCGGCCCACGAGCACGCCCCGCCCCCCGCGATGTGGTGAACCCCGTACGCCTCGCCGGCGACCAGCTCGACGAGCGCCGCGGCCAGGTCGCCGCAGAAGGTCGGCGAGCCGACCTGGTCGTCGACCACGCGGACCTCGCCGCGCTCGCGGGCGAGCCTCAGCATGGTGTCGACGAAGTTGCGCCCGCCGAGGCCGAAGAGCCACCCCGAGCGGACGACGAAGTGGCGCGGATTGGCCGCGGCCGTCGGCGCCTCGCCGGCGAGCTTCGACGCGCCGTACGCCGACAGCGGCGCGGGCGCGTCGGACTCGACGTACGGCTCGCCCTTGCGGCCGTCGAACACGTAGTCGGAGGAGAGATGCACGACCTTGGCGCCGACCGACGCGGCGGCGCCCGAGACGATTCCCGGCGCTTCGCCGTTCAGGCGAAAGGCGGCCTCGCGCTCCTCCTCGGCGCCGTCGACGTTCGTGTACGCCGCGCAGTTGACGACGGCATCCGGTCGCTCGGCCTCGAGACGAGCGCGCACGGCCTCCGCGTCGGTCACGTCGAGTCCGGCGTGGTCGCACGCGACGACGCCGTGACCCGTCCGCCGTGCGGCGGCCCCGACCTCCTGGCCGAGCATTCCCCCGGCACCGGTCACGAGGAGCTTGAGGGGCGCCGATGCGCTCACGACCCCGCCTCGCTCACAGGATCGCGATCTCCGCGTTGTCGCCTACGACGAGCCGGTAGGCGCGCGGCAGCGCCGGACTGCGCCCCACCCGAACGTTGCGACCGATCAGGCTCGCCTCAATCCGGCCGTCGAGTCCCTCGAGGGTCGAGTCGGCGAGCACGATCGAGTGCTCTATCTCGCACCGCTCAATGCGCACCCGCTCGCCGATCGCCGTGAACGGGCCGACGTAGGCGTCGCGCACGACCGATCCGGCGCCGATCACCGCCGGGCCGCGCACCGTCGCCCGCTCGAGCCGCGCGCCGGGGTCGATCTCGACCCGCCCCTCGACGCGCGACTCGACGAGCTCTCCCTCGACGCGCTCGGCGAGGTCGTCGAGGATCAGGCGGTTGTCCTCGACCTGACCCGTGTCCTTCCACCAGCCCTGGACGATGTGGGGGTCGACGCGCAGGCGCCGGTCGACGAGCTGCTGGATCGCGTCGGTGATCTCGAGCTCGCCGCGCCACGACGGCTCGATCGCGCGCGCGGCCTCGAAGACCTGCGGCGAGAACATGTACACGCCCACGAGCGCCAGGTTCGTCTTCGGGTCCCTCGGCTTCTCGACGAGCCGGGCGACGCGCCCGTTCCCGTCGAGCTCGGCGACGCCGTAGTTCTGGGGGTCGGGGACCGGGGTGAGCAGGATGAGCGCGTCGGGCTCCTCCGAGCGGAACGCCTCGACCAGGTGGGTGCCGTCGCGGAGCAGGTTGTCGCCCAGGTACATGACGAACGGCGAGTCGACGAGGAACCGCTCGGCGGTGAGCGCGGCGTGGGCGAGGCCGAGCGGAGCGTCCTGCTCGATGTAGGTGATCGACACGCCGAAGCGCTCGCCGTCGCCGGCGGCGGCGCGGATCTCGCCCCCCGTCTCCGGGGCGATGACGATGCCGACGTCGCGGATGCCGGCGGCGGCCATCGCCTCGATCCCGTAGAAGAGCACCGGCTTGTTCGCCACGGGCACGAGCTGCTTGGCGCTCGTATGGGTGATCGGCCGCAGGCGGGTGCCCTTGCCGCCCGAGAGGATCAGTCCCTTGAGCTCGTGCACCGGCGGGAGGCTAGAGCGGTCAATGGTCGGCGACGAAGCCGCCGTCGGGCTCGAGCGGGAGGCCCGCCTCGACCCAGGCGGTTATCCCACCCGAGAGGTTGTACGCCTCCCACCCGCTCGACCGGAAAGCCTGCGTCGCGAGCCCCGAGCGCGACCCCATGCGGCACTGGAAGACGACCGGCCGTTCGCGGCCGATGGTCTCGGCGTGGGCGGCGAGCTGCTCGAGCTCGACGTGCCGCGCCCCGGCGATTCGGCCCGCGTCCCACTCATAGCGCTCGCGCACGTCGACCAGCTCGATCTCGCCCCGGTCGAGCCGACGCTTGAGCTCGTGCGCCGAGAGCTCGTGGCGGGTCTCGGCGAACGCCATCGCGGCGAGCGTACCCTGCACCGGCCGCGAGCCTCCTCAGCTCGAGCAGCGCTCTGTCCGTCCGGCGCGCTTCTTAGTGTTGATCGGCTATGGAAGCTGCACTCACCTTCCCCATTCCCCAGGCGCGTGTCGAGGTGCGCGGCGACACCGTGACGATCGACGGCGTCGCGATCCAGGACCGCACGCTCGCCGAGCTCGTGGCGCATCGCTCCGAGCAGGGCGTCGACGGGGAGGACACCGTCCGCGACGCGCTCGAGATCGGAGCGCGCGTACTCGACCGCGAGGCGACGGGCGCCGAGGTCGACTTCGTGCGGCGCGAGTTCGAGAAGCTCTCGAGCGAGGTCGAGCGCTCGTTCGCCGACAAGGCGCGAGCGGTCGCCGAGCACATGCAGAGCCAATTCGAGCGCTTCCTCGGCGAGGACTCGGGCGCGATGGCCAAGGCGCTCGACTCGCATTCCGAGGAGCTGGGCGAGCTGATCGCGCGACACTTCGGCGGCGACCGCAGCACCGCGGTCCAGCACCAGCTCCGCGAGCTCATGTCGCGCGCGCTCCAGGAGTCGCGCGCCGACCTGCTGCGCCAGTTCTCGGCCGAGGACGGCCACAACCCGCTCGCGAGCTTCACGAGCACGGTCCGCGGCGAGCTCCGCGCCGCGCGCGAGAAGGACGACGCCTTCCTCAACCGGCTCGCCGAGCTGCGCGCGGAGATCCAGCGCCTGCGCGACGCCGAGGAGAGCCGCGCCGAGCTCGAGGCCGAGCGCGAGCGTGGGACGGCCAAGGGCCGCAGCTTCGAGGAAGCGTGCTTCGGCATGCTCGAGTCGATGGCCTCGGCGCGCGGCGACGTCGCCCACCACGTGGGCGACGAGCGCTCGGCGAGCGGCGGCAAGCTCGGCGACGTGGTCATCGAGCTCGAGGCGGCCCAGGGCGAGTCCCGAGGGCGGATCGCCGTCGAGGTCAAGGACGAGCAGCTCTCGAAGAACCGCGCTTGGGAGGTCCTGAACGGCGCCCTGCGCGAGCGCGATGCGGCCTTCGCCGTCCTCGTCGTGGCCTCCGACGACAAGGTCCCGGCGGGCCGCGAGCCGCTCCACGAGTATGAGGGCAACAAGATGATCGTCGCCCTCGACCGGGAGAGCCTCGACCCGCGGCCGCTCGAGCTCGCCTACCGCTACGCGCGCTGCCGCTGCCTGATGGCGCGCGAGCGCTCGCTCCAGGTCGATGCCGCGGGTGTGCGGGACGCGGCCGAGGAGGCGCTGTCCGCGCTCAAGGACGCCCAGCGCATCCGCGTCGCCCTGACCGGCGCGACCAAGAGCGTGGGCAGCGCACGCGAGTACCTCGACGCGATGGTCGAGCGCGTGCAGTCGAGCCTCGAGCGCGTCGAGCGCCTGATCGCGACGGGCGAGGACTAGGCGAGCGAGAGGAGCCGTCCGAGGCGCCGCACCGAGCGCGCCGCGGGTGCGCCGTGCGGGTGGGTGTTCGGGTATCGGGTCGGGATGTAGTGGCGATCGAGCGCCTTCGCGGCGTCGACGACGTCCACTGGGACTCCGGGAAGCCCAGCGAGCAGCCCGGCCACCGTGTGGCCACCTCGAATCGAGAGGCCCCGAGGCGGAGGGGCGCTCGCTGCGGCTCCGCTACCCGCGCACGAGACCCGCGACCGCCTCGGCCGCCTCGAGCACCGCCCGCCGCGCCTCCTCGGGCTCGAGCACGGCAGCGTCGCCGGCCTCGCGGAGGATCTCGCGGACGAGCCAGTTCTCGCCCGCGTAGTGCAGCTCGACCACCACCGCCCCGTCCTCGAGCTCCTCGGCCAACGCGCGCTCCTCGCGCGCCCAGCGCGCGCGCTCGGGCGCGACCCATACGCGTGCGGCGTGCGAGGCGGGGACCTCGCCGGTGCGCGGCCAGCCCTCGACGTCGGGCTCGATCCCAGGCCGCGGCTCGAAGCGCTCGTCGAGCGCCTCGGCGGACCGGATGCGGTCGAGACGGAAGCTGCGCGCGTCGCCGCGCTCGGGATCGAACGAGTGCACGTACCACCCCTCGCGGCCGTTCAGGAGCTGGTAGGGCTCGACGACCCGCTCGACGAACTCGTCCTCGTTCTCCTTGTAATAATCGATCCGCAGGAGGTGCCGCGCGGCGACGGCCTGGCTCACCACGCGCGCGATCTCCGAGTCGTCGCCGCGCGCGCTCGTCATCTGGAGCCCGCCGCCGGCCGCCGGGTCGTCCCCGAGCGCCGCGACGATCTTGGCCCGCGCCGAGGCGAGCGAGCCCTCGGGCAAATGCTCGCCGAGCAGATCGATGGCCGCCACGAGCGCCTTGGCCTCGAGCGGCAGGAGGCGCGCGGGACGCGCGAAGCTGTCGCCGTAGGGCTCGGGGTCGACCTCGATCTGGTCCCCCTGCACCTCGGCGTAGAGCACGTAGCTCCCGCCGCCGAAGTTGACGACGTTGAGCACGTCGATGTCCTCGCGCAGCTCCCCCTCGGAGGTCTGAAGCGTCTCGCACAGCTCGCCGACGTCGAGCTTCCGCGCCTCGCGCGCGGCCTGCACGAGGATCCCGGCGAGCGTCACGAGCCGTGCGAGGCGCTCCGGACGGATCGGGGCCTCGCGCGCGCCGTCCGAGGCCGGCTCGCAGCCCGCCGCGCCCTCGACCGGGCCCTCGCGCGGCGGCCGTGCGACCACCGCGGGCGCCACGTCGAGCGCGCCGGAGTGACGCTCGACCACGAGCCGCACCCGCTCGGTGAACTCCTCGATGAGCTCGTCGGGAGCGAGGATGCGGGCGCGCTCGCCCAGGCCGAGCACCCACGAGATCAGCAGGCGCGCGTCGGCGTAGGGGGTCTCGAACACGATGCCGTCGTCGTCGGGCGCGTCGGGGGCGTCGGCGGCGGACACGACCGTCCCGACTTCGCCGAAGTGCCGCTCGACGAGCCAGTCGATGCGGCTCGAGACCCACACGCGCGCCGTATCCGCGGGCTCCCCGAGCTGCCAGTCGGCGCGCGAGGCGTACGTGCGCGGGTCGAAGTCCTTGGGGGGCGGGAAGTCGTGCTCCGACTTGGTGGCGTAGGCGACCTTGCCGCGGATGCGCGACAGGCGGAAGATGCGGATGTCGTCGCGCTCGCGCGCGCGTCCGATCAGGTAGAAGCGGCCGCCGCGGAACAGGAGCTGGTAGGGGTCGACCCGGCGCGTCTCCTCGGCGTCGCGGCCCATCGTGTAGTAGTCGAAGACGATCGTCTTGCGGCGGAAGATCGCCGTCTCGATCTTCGCGAGCCGCTGCGACAGCTCGCGGCCGCCGGGAGCGGCGGTGATCGCGAGCGAGACCGACCGCTCCTCCGGGGCGGCGAGCGGCGAGGGGTGGCCCCACGAGAGCTGCTGGAGGGCGAGCCGCAATGGCTCGGCGTAGGCGAACTCGCCGTCAAGCAGGGCGAGCGCGGTGCGCAGCGCGCCGAGCTCCTGGTCGCTGAACTCGATCGCCGGCAGGTAGAAGTTCTCCGGCGGGAGCGTGTAGTTCTCCGCGTCGAAGTAGCCCTCGGCAGGCTTGTCGACCTTGAGCTCGATGCCAAGCGATTCGAGCTCGGCGCGGTCGGCGTAGAAGCGACGCGCGAACGCGTCGTCGTTCATCCCGGCGTAGCCCTCGACGGCCTCCTTGATCTCGAGCGCGGTCACCGGCCGCCGCTCCGACATCAGGAACGAGATCAGCGAGAGCTGGCGGATCAGCTTCTCGGTGTCCTTGGCCACGCTCGAAAGCATACGGCGGCCGTGCTCGCTGGACGGGCCCGCGTCACCCGGGCAGCGCGCGACGAAACGCGCTCTTTGCAGGAACGACCACTTCGGTCACCCTGCGTGTTACCGGAGCGTCGTCAGCGCTCCGACCCGATGCAGTTTCCTCCGTCGTCGCGCAGCGAGCTCCGCGCCGAGGCTACGCGACCGCCCGCTCGTCCCATCCGGGCCGCGGGAAGTAGGCGGCCGCCGATATGCCGCGGTCGAACGCCGACCATTGCTCGCCGTCGGCGAGCGTCTTCTCGATCCGGTCGAAGCTCCCGAGGCGACCCCCCAGGTTGTCCATCATGTGGACGAGCGTCGCCTCGCGCGTGCAGGGCACGACGGGACTTCCATGCTCGAGCGACCCGTGGTGGGAGAGGATGATGTGGAGCACGGCCTGTGCCGTATCGGGCGGGAAGCCGGGGATGCTCTCGATCTCGCGGCGCACCATGTGGTAGCCGAGCGGTATCTCGCCCTGGAGGCGCCCCGCGTCGGTCATCTCGATGCCGTCGCCCACGGACTCGTACGCCTCGATCTTGCCGATGTCGTGCAGCAGGGCGCCGGTGACCGCGACGTCGCGGTCGATCCCGGGGAAGGTCGCGGAGACCGCGCTCACCGCCTGTGCGACCGACAGGCAGTGCTCGAGCAGCCCGTGGCGGTAGGCCTGGTGGTAGTGCTTGGCGGCGGGCGCCTCGCTCCAGCGCGCCCAGGTCTCGGAGTCCTCGGCGAGCAGGCGCCGCAGGAGCGCCCGCAGCGGCGGGCTCTGCACGGTGGCGATGAGCGAGCGCACGTCGGCGGCCATCTGCTCGGGGGCGACGGTGGGAGCGTCGTGCAGGTCGGCGGGCTCGTACTCACCCTCCGCGGCGGCCCGCACGGAGCGGAGCGTGAGCGTCGCGCCGTAGCGCGCGTCGACCGAGAAGTGACCGCTCACCCGGACCACCGAGCCGACGCAGCACGCCTCGAGCACCTCGTCGATTCCCTCCCACAGCACGGCGTCGCACGAGCCCGTGACGTCGGCGAGGCGGAGCTTGAGGAACGGGTCGCCGTTCTTCTTGATCCGGCGCGCTCGCTCACGCACGACGAACACCGAGTCGACCGCCTGTCCGTCGCACAGGTCGCGTACGAACGCCTTGGTGCAGTCGTTCAGGGTCGGGTGCTCGAAGGCCGGCTGAGCCATCGCGGGGCGACCGTACCGGCGGCCTCGGACGGCTCAGATCAGCCTCCGTAGTAGCGTCGCGCGCGGGCCCCCAGATCCTCGACCATGTTGCCGTTCTGCACGGCGGAGACCGCGGACGCGAGGAACGGGACGAAGCGACCGCCGACTTTCAGCGCCACGCGGTGGCTGACGAAGCCGAGCAACCTGCGCCGGAGTGTCCGCTCGCGACTGCGGTCGAAACGCGATTTGAGTAGGGCCGAGGCGACCGGCCGCCCCGCCCGGTCGAGCGCCGCCCGTGCCTCGGCCGGGGTCTCGTAGACGCCCTGGAGGGCGAGAAGCTCGGCCGGTCGCATCGGGTGCCCGGGGTCGTAGCCGTAGGCCGCGGCGATGTAGAAGACCATCCGGCTCTCGAGCCACGCGAGCGCCACGAGGTCGACCGCGGCGGTGGCCACGCCGCCGACCCCGAGCGCGGCGCCCTCCGCACGCGCGACGTGGACGTGCCGGCGCACCGCGCGGCGGCCGATCTCATCGGGAGAGTCGCCGTGCGCGCGCATGCGCTCGACGAAGCGGCGGGCCGGCGCGGCGAAGCGGGCGGCCGCGGCGAGCGCAATTAGCTCGGGCGCGCGCTCGGGCTCGGCGCGCAGCTGCCCGAGCAGCGACTCGGGCGGGTGCGCGGAGCGCACCGCGTGGGGGTCGGTCGCCCCGTCGGTCGCGTCTTCGGGCTCGGGAGTGTCGTAGGGCATGGCCGCGAGCATAGGAAGCCTGCGCGCGAGGCCGGTCCCGCTCGGCCCGCGCGCGGGTTTGCCCCCGGTGCGGCCGGGGCAAGCGGACGCCATGACCACTCCCACCAGACCCACCGGCGGCATCCTCAGCGAGGACCGTACCGAGGAGCGCGAGCAGATCATCGAGATGCTCCAGCAGGCCTACTTCATGGAGCTCGAGACGGTGATGAGCTACGTCGCCAACTCGATCAACCCCGACGGCGTGCGCGCGCAGGAGATCAAGGAGTCGCTCGAGGAGGACGTCCAGGAGGAGCTCGGGCACGCGCAGCAGTTCGCCCAGCGCATCAAGGAGCTGTACGGCGTCGTCCCGGGCTCGCTCGACTTCGCGGCCGAGCAGACGTTCCTCCAGCCCCCGACCGAGCAGACCGACATCGTGCACGTGATCAAGGGAGTGATCGCGGCCGAGACCGGCGCGATCGACCATTACTCGAGGATCATCGAGTTCTGCGACGGCATCGACCTCGTGACCCAGGACATGGTGATCGCCATCCAGCGCGACGAGGAGGGTCACCGCCGCCTGTTCGAGGGCTTCCTCCGCGAGTACCAGGTCGAAGGGAAGGCCTGAGCGGCCCGGGCGTCGCGGTGACGCCATGGACGACCTGATCTGGAGCGATCGTCCGCGCCTGCAGGACCCGCTCCTCGTGTGCGCGTTCAAGGGCTGGAACGACGCCGGCGAGGCCGCCTCGTCCGCGCTGAGCTTCCTGATCGAGACCTTCGACGGGGAGGTCGTGGCGAAGATCGATCCCGAGGAGTACTTCGACTTCTCGGCCACGCGGCCGACCGTCCACCTCGAGGGCGGCACGGTGCGCGTCATCGAGTGGCCGGAGCTCGTCTTCCACGCGGCGCCCGTGAGCGGGGCCGAGCGTGACCTCGTCCTGCTCGAGGGGCCCGAGCCCGCGCTGCGCTGGCGCGCGTTCACGCGCACCGTGCTCGAGGCGATGCGCGAGCTTGGGGCGCGCGAGATGGTGACGCTCGGTGCGCTGCTGGCCGACGTGCCCCACACCCGCCCCACCCACATCACCGGCCTCGCCTCCGAGGAGGGGCTGATCGAGCGACTCGGGTTCGAGCGCTCGACGTACGAGGGCCCGACGGGCATCGTCGGCGTCCTCCACGAGGGGTGCGCCAAAGCCGGGCTGCCGTCGTCGAGCCTGTGGGCCGCCGTTCCCCACTACGTCGCCGCGGCGCCCAACCCCAAGGCGGCGCTCGCGCTCGTCCGCAAGTTCGAGGGGCTGGCGCGGATGGTGGTCGACGCGAGCTCGCTCGAGGAGGCGGCGGAGGACTACGAGCGGCAGGTGAGCGCCGCGGTGGCGAGCGACCCCGACGTCAAGGCCTTCGTCGAGAAGCTCGAGCAGTCGGTCGACGAGTCGGACGAGCTCTCGCCGCACCAGGAGATACCGTCCGCCGACGCAATCGCCCGCGACTTCCAGCGCTTCCTGCGCCAGCGCGGGCCGGGCGAGGGCGCCGGGTAGGACGTCGACCGAGCGAGTGACCTCTGGCCGGGCGGGTGGGGAGGTCCTGGCGGGCCGCTCCTCAGGAGCTCTGCGCCGCGGCCTTGAGCATCAGCCCGCCGTCGACCACGAACGACGATCCGTTGGCGTAGCTCGCCCCCGGGGAGGCGAGCCAGACGACGAGCGAGGCGATCTCGCGCGCCTCGCCGGCCCGCTCGAGCGGAACGTACGGCTTTTCCTGCCCGTGCGTGGGATCCACGTCGTGCTGACCGGTCATCGGCGTGGCGATCTCGCCGGGGGCGACTGCGTTCACCCGGATGCCGTGCTCGGCGAGCTCGAGCGCCATCACCTTGGTGAGCATCCCGAGCCCGCCCTTCGAGGCGCAGTAGTTCGCGCCGCCCGGCAGCGGGATGAACTCGTGTACCGAGGTGATGTTGACGATCCGGCCGCCGCGGCCCTGGTCGCTCATCCGGCGAGCCGCGCGCTGCGCGCACACGAACGCGCCGTCGAGGTTGACGGCCAGCACGTCGCGCCACTCGTCGAACCCCATCTCGACCATCGGCGTCGAGGACCCGCGGCCCGCGTTGTTCACGAGCACGTCGATCCCGCCCAGCGCGTCCGCGAGGTCGTCGATCACGTCGCCGGCCTCGGGGAGGTGGTTGAGGTCGAGCTGCCGCACCTCCGCGCGGCGCCCGTGACCCTCGACCTCGGATGCCGTGCCCCGCGCGCCCTCCTCGTCGGTGTGCCAGGTCACCCCGACGTCGAACCCGGCCTCGGCGAGCGCGACGCCGCTCGCCCTGCCGATGCCGGAGTCGGAGGCGGTGACGATGGCGGCGGGCACGGCAGCCCTCTACCCGCGCCCGCGCGGGAGCGAACGCGACCCTGCCGGGCTCAGCGCTCCGCCGCCGGGCACGCGATCCGGTAGTCGCAGAAGGAGCACAGCTCGTACGAGGGCTTCGGCTCGAAGCGCTGGTCGAGGATCCCCTCCGCAACCTCGGCGACGGTGCCGCGGACCCGCTCGAGCTCCTCCTCGGAGTGCGAGACCGGGACCTTCTCGCCCTCGAGCACGTACACGTAGCTCTGGGAGGCCGTCGGGAGGCGCCACGACTCGCGCGCCCCCATCTGGTAGAGCGAGAGCTGGACGTCCTCGCGCAGCTCCTCGGCGGTCTTCGGCTTGCCGGTCTTGTAGTCGATCAGCTCGTAGCTCCCATCCGGCAGGCGGTCGACGCGGTCGACGCGTCCGCGCACGAGGTGGGCACCGAGGCGGAAGGCGAACGAGCGCTCGAACCACACGGGCTCGCCGGGCTGCTCGCGCTCGGTCTCCCAGTAGCGCTCGAGCGCGGCCACCGCGCGGGCGCGGAACTGGCGGTCGTCGCTGCGGTCGCCGAAGCCGGCGCGCCGCCACGCTGCCTCGAACAGCCGCATGAGCTCGTCGCGCGACCCGCCGCCCTGGGCGTGATAGCGCTCGAGGACCTGGTGCACGACGATCCCGAAGCGCTGGTTGATCGTCGGCTCCTGGGGCACCCGGAAGACGCGCGCGAACTTGTACTTGAGCGGGCACAGCCGGTAGGTCTCGATGTCGGACGCCGACAGCATGAGGCCGTCGCCCCGGCGCGGCAGGAAGCTCTCGAGCGAGGGCTCCGAGCTGCGCCCGAGCGCCTCCGCGCGCCGGCGCTCGTCGCGCTCGCCCTCGCGCAGGTAGTCGTCCAGCGAGGAGGTCTCGAACAGCTCGCGCTGCTCGCGCGTCGCCCCCTGGAGCAGGACCTCGTTCACCTCGGGGAGGGCGTCGGAGATGCGCTGTCCCTGCTTCTCGCGCTCGATCAGCGCCGCGACCTTGAGCAGCTCGAGGTAGCGCGCGCCGGCCTGCGCCACGTCAAGGTAGGTGTCGAGGCGCATCTCGGCGAGTCGCCCACCGACGCGCGCGACCTGGTCGAGCAGCTCGTCGCGCATGATCCGGAAGGTCGAGTGGAGCCCCTCGGCCGGACCGAAAAGCTCGTCCTCGACCGGCTCCCAGTCGGCGCCGACCGCGGCCCGAGCCTCCTCGAGGAACGGCGACGGCCGCGTCGCACCGGCCTCGGGCTCGCCGAGCGGACGTGCCCACGAGAGCACGAGCCCGCGGCGCGCGCGGGTCATGGCGACGTACAGCAGCCGGCGCATCGCGTGCTCGTGCGAGCGGGCACCCGCGGGTCCCGCGTACTCCACGGTGTCGAGGTCGGCC
>Ga0126312_10002474_pt1 | contig 12357 bp, 10 predicted proteins | sample Plot104A_FD_92537 | JGI IMG/M metagenome (GOLD analysis project Ga0126312, IMG submission 92537) | Serpentine soil microbial communities from UC McLaughlin Reserve, CA, USA - Plot104A | ecosystem: Environmental > Terrestrial > Soil > Grasslands | place: USA: UC McLaughlin Reserve, Lake County... | reverse complement strand
TCCCGGGTTCGCCCGCGAAGGGCCGCGCGATCACGCGTCCGACGCCGTGCTTACCGACGAGGATCTCCCGCGCGATCTCGCAGCCACGGTAGAGCTCCTCGAGCGGGACGGTCTCCTCGTGCGCTGCGAGCTGGAAGACCGAGTCGCCCGACGTATAGACGATCCACTTGCCGGTCCGTTGGTGCTCCTCACCTAGCTCCTGGATGATTTCCGTGCCCGAGGCCGGCTGGTTGCCGAGCACGCCCCTGCCCGTTCGATGCATGAACGGGTCGATGACTTCGAAGGGGAACCCGTGTGGGTACGTCGGAAGCGCCTGTGGGGTCACGACCCCCATCAGCTCCCAGTGCCCCGTCATCGTGTCCTTGCCGCTCGAGCGCTCGAGCAGACGGCCCGCGACGGCCGGAGCGCCCGGCTGCGGCGGACACCCCTCCAGCGGCGCGACGTTGCCGAGGCCGAGCGCCTCCAGGTTCGGGAGGTCGAGGCCGCCGACGGCACGGGCGACGTTCCCGAGTGTGTCCGACCTCTCGTCCCCGAACCTGTCGGCATCGGGCAGCGCCCCCGCGCCGACGGCGTCGAGCACGATGACGCACGCGCGCGGCATGGGGCTATTCTAGGTCGGCATGTCGACCGTTCTGAGCCTCCTCGGCGTCGTCGTCTTCATCGTCTGCACGATCGCGGTGGCGGCGTCCGTGACGTGGATCGTCGTCAGGCTCAGCCCGACACGAACTTCTGACAAGCCCAGCTGAGCGGCTAGACCGCCGCGAGCGGGAGCACCTCGTCGAGCGGCGCGTAGTCGACCCCGTGCGCATCCGCGACCGCGTCGTACGTCACCTTCCCGTCGAGCACGTTCACGCCGCGCGCCAGAGCGGGATCGCGCGCGACCGCCGCCGCGAGCCCGTAATCCGCGATCGCTTCCACGTACGGCAGCGTCGCGTTCGTGAGCGCCTTTGTCGCTGTGACGGGCACCGCTCCGGGCATATTCGCGACGCAGTAGTGGGTGACGCCGTCGACGCTGTACACGGGCTCGCTGTGGGTCGTGGGCCGAGACGTCTCGGCGCATCCACCCTGGTCGATCGCGACGTCGCAGAGGACGGCACCTTGCTTCATGTGTCGAACCGACTCGTGGGTAATGAGCTTCGGGGCGCGCGCACCGGGAATCAACACCGCGCCGATGACGACGTCGGCCCCTGTCACGGACTCCTCGATCTGCAGCGTCGAGGACATCAGCAGGCTGACACGGCCCGAGAGCGTTGCTTCCAGGTACCGCATGCGATCGATCGAACGCTCGAGGATCGTCACGTGTGCACCGAGCCCGAGCGCGATCAGCGCGCTGTTGTAGCCGACCATCCCACCCCCGATGACGACGACCTCGCCGGCGGCGACGCCGGGGACACCGCCGAGCAGGAGCCCGCGGCCTCCAAGCGGCTTCTCGAGGAAGTACGCGCCCGCCTGTGCGGCCAAGCGCCCGGCAATCTCGCTCATCGGCGCCAGCAGCGGGAGCGCACGAGCATCCGTCTCGACCGTTTCGTAAGCGACGCACGCCGCGCCGCTCGCGACGAGCGCCTCGGTCAGCGGCTCATCCGCTGCAAGGTGCAGGTACGTGAAGAGGATGAGGTCGTCGCGGAGGAGCGCATACTCCTGGCGGACCGGCTCCTTGACCTTGAGGAGGAGCTCGGCCGAGCTCCAGACGTCGTCGGCGCTCTCGGCGATCCGCGCTCCCACCGCAGCGTACGCGGCGTCGGCGAATGCGCTCCCCTCACCCGCGCCGGTCTCGATCAGCACGTCGTGACCACGCTGCGTGAGCTCACGCGCACCCGCGGGCGTGAGGGCGACGCGGTACTCGTCGGTCTTGATCTCCTTGGGGACGCCGATCAGCATCGAAGCGGCGCCAACGATAACTGCTGCTCAGTGCAGGAGGTTTCTCGCTGCGCGCCCCGCCGCGAACGCCGCCGCGAAGAAGAGCGGATCGTCCCCCGGCGTTCGGCGCATGTGCTCGAGCGGGAGGCCCGCGCATTCCTCCTCCCACCCCTCGACGTTCACTTCCTCTCGTCCCTCGAGCCATTCAGGCGCCGGCTCACCGCGCGGCCACGCCGCGACGACGTCGCCCAGGCAGAGTCGCAGCACAGCACGGGAGTGGTGCGAGACGCCGCGGTGTCGGTCACGCGCGTCGGCGGCGGAAGCGCGGATCGCGACAACGGCGCGCCCCTCGAGCGCGCTCGCAGCGTTCGCCGCCTCCGCTGCCGCGACGCCGCCGTGCCCGAGCGGGCTGCCCGTCCCGACGATTCCGGGGCCGATCGCGCACACGGCAGCGTCAAAGCCGGCTCCGGCGGCCCACGCGAGCCCGGACGCGACGCTGACGCAGACTGCGTCGGCCTCGATACACGAGCCGACGGCGACGCTCGTTTCAACCAGCCCCCGGGCGTGCAACGTCCGGATCGTGTCCGAGAGCGAGACCGGCAGAGCACCCCCGGCGAGCTGCAGGAACACGACGCGCGCGTCCCGACCAACGCCCGCGCATACCGGCGCAACCTGGCTGTGCAGCGAGCAGCAGACGACGGGCATGCCCGCGAGCGCCGGCGCCTGCGGCTCGTCCTCCTCGGCATGCTTCACCGCGCGCTGCAGCGGCGTGTACGGCAGCTTCATCACGTGGGCTCCCTCGTCTGGCGCCAATCCGAGCCCGCGCGTGAGGTTCGCGTAGAGGACGTCGAATCCCCCGGATCCGAGAAGCAGGTTGCGCGCCTGGACGTTCACGAGCACGTCGTCGCCGATCGCGACAGGACCCGTCAGGCCGGGATACGCAACGCAAGGGGCTGCGTCGACCTCGAGCCGCACGAACCGCTCGCAGTGCTCGACGATCGCAGTCACCGATCCCCGCCGGAGGCTAAGCGGCACGCGAATTCACACTCTCGGCACGACTGTGGTTCCCAGACGTGACAACGTCTCCGATAGCGTCATGTGCAGGGGGCCGTGCAGCCCCCCACAGGGGGTTCACGTCGAGAGCTCGCGCGCAGCGTCGACGAGCGCCAGCGTGACGTCCACCATCGCCTCGAGGTCTGCGACGCTGATCTGCTCGTCCGGCGTGTGGATGTTCGCCATCCCGTTCGCGAGGTTGACGCAGCCGAGCCCCCGGTCGTTGAAGACATTCGCGTCCGCGGCGCCTCCGGATAGGGCGAAGCTCGGTTCGAGGCCCGTCCGCCGCAGCGCCTCCGTCGCCAGCTGCACCGGCAAGTCGTCGCGCCGGAAGCGGTAGCCACGGTACGACTTCTTCAACTCCGTCTCCACCTCGCACTCGCCGAGCTCCGCCGCGAACGTCACGGCCTCGAGCATCTCCTGGATCAGGTCCGCGAGCTTCCCCTCGTCGTGCGACCGCGCTTCGGCGAGGAACGTGCACCACTCCGGGACGATGTTCCCCGCGGTCCCGCCCTGGATCACGCCGACGTTCGCAGTCGTCTCCTCGTCGACGCGGCCGAGCCGGAAATCCGAGATCGCGCGGGCTGCGGCGGCGATCGCCGACCTCCCCTCCTCCGGGTACATCCCCGAGTGCGATGCACGGCCGTGGAACCGCACTTGCAGCGCCTGCGCGTGCGGCGCGCCCAGGATCACCTCGCCGATGGGGGCTGCCTGGTCGTAGACGTACCCGACGCGCGCCCGCAGGCGCGACGCGTCAAACGCGGCTGCGCCGAGCAGGCCCACCTCCTCCTTCGGCGTGAACAGCAGCTCGATTCCGGCATGGAGACGCTCCTCGGCGAGCACCCGCCGCGCAGCCTCGAGCATGACCGCAACCGCCGCCTTGTTGTCCGCGCCGAGGATCGTGCCGCCCGCGTTCCGCACGATGCCGTCGTCGACGACGGGCTCGAGCGGCCCGTCCGGCGGAACGGTGTCCAGGTGCGCGCACAGGAACAGCGGAACGCCGTCCGCCGTCGGGTCGAGCGTGGCGAGCAGGTTCCCCGCAGTCGACCCGACGGCGGCTCCGGCGTCGTCCTCGTCGACTGCAACCGACAGCTCCCGCAGGTACGACGCGACCCGATCCGCCACGGCGCGCTCTTCGCCCGGCGGGCTCGGCACGGCGGCGAGCTCCGTGAACAGGTCGACGATCGACGAGCTCTCGGCGGGCGTCACCCGCGCGATCCTACGCGCTAGTGGGCCAGGGCAGCGGCGCGCGGCGACCGGCTGCGCGCGCGTTCGAGCGCCGCCGCGACGAACTCGCGGAACAGTGGCGCCGGCCGCGTCGGCCGCGACTTGAACTCCGGGTGGAACTGGCTCGCGACGAACCACGGGTGGTCCTCGAGCTCGACGATCTCGACGAGACGCCCCTCCTGGAACGTTCCCGAGACCACCAGACCCGCATCGACGAGCCTCGGGCGGTAGTGGTTGTTCACCTCGTAGCGGTGCCGGTGCCGCTCGTGGATGACCGAGTCGACGTACACGTCGTCCGCCCGCGTCCCCGCCGCGAGCTCGACGGCCTGCGCACCCAGGCGCATCGTCCCACCGAGGTCCTCGATCTCCTTCTGCTCCGGGAGCAGGTCGATCACCGGGTGCGGCGTCTCTGGATCCATCTCGGTCGAGTTGGCGCCGTCGAGGCCGACGACGTGGCGCGCGAACTCCGACACCGCCACGTGCATGCCGAGACAGATCCCGAGGTAGGGGATCCCGCGCTCGCGCGCGACGCGGCACGCGAGGATCTTCCCCTCCCAGCCGCGCGAGCCGAAGCCCCCGGGCACCAGAACGCCGTCGACCTGCTCGAGCTCCTCGCACGCCTCCTCGAGGGACATGCCCTCCGCGTCGATCCAGCGGACGCGCACCGAGCAGCCGTTGTGCAGGCCCGAGTGCTTGAGCGCCTCGTGCACGGAGAGATACGCGTCGTGCAGCTTCACGTACTTGCCGACGAGGCCGATCTCGACCTCGTCCTTCGGCTCGCGAATCCGCGCGGTCAGGTCGAGCCACTCGCCGAGGTCGCAGCCGTCGATCGGGAGCCTGAGCTTCTCGCACACCATCCGGTCGAGGCCCTCTGCCTGGAGCGCGGTCGGCACGAGGTACACGTCCGGGACGTCCTGGCAGGCGACGACGGCGGCGCGCTCGACGTCCGCGAACAGCGCGATCTTCTCGCGGATGTCGGTCGAGATCTCCTCATGGGAGCGGCAGACGACGATGTCCGGGTGGATACCGATTCGGCGGAGCTCGTTGACCGAATGCTGCGTCGGCTTGGTTTTGAGCTCGCCCGCCGCGTCGACGAACGGGATCAGCGTCACGTGCAGGTAAATCACGTTCTCCTGCCCGACCTCGCGCCGGAACTGGCGAATCGCCTCCAGGAACGGCAGCGACTCGATGTCGCCGACCGTTCCGCCGATCTCGCTGATCACGACGTCGGTATTGCTCGCCTCCGAAGCGCGCCGGATCCGCTCCTTGATCTCGTTCGTAATGTGCGGGATCACTTGGACGGTCGAGCCCAGGTACTCGCCTTTCCGCTCCTTGCGCAGGACGGCGTACCAGATGCCACCAGCCGTGTGGTTCGAGTTCCGCGACAGGTTCTCGTCGACGAAGCGCTCGTAGTGCCCGATGTCGAGATCCGTCTCCGCCCCGTCCTCCGTCACGAACACCTCGCCGTGCTGGAACGGGCTCATGGTGCCGGGATCGACGTTCAGGTACGGATCGAACTTCTGGACCTGAACCTTGAACCCACGGGCCTTCAGGAGGCGTCCGAGCGATGCTGCGACGATTCCCTTTCCCAGCGACGAGACGACGCCGCCGGTGATGAAGACGTGCTTCGTCGGGCGCGCACTCATAGGGGGCGGCGCACCCTATGAGTGTGTGGAGGGGTCGTAGGGGAACCGGGAGGTTCCCTCACGTTGGGTTCTAGGAAGGGGGCTCGTGGGGGAAACATGGTTTCCCCCACGGGAGCGAGTCGGAGGCGAGCGATGCTCACGCTTGGCGTCCGAGCCGGTCGAGCTCGCGGAGGACGGGCGCTCGCTCGATCACCCTTCCGAGAGAGACAACTTCGCCGAGGAGGGTGAGGCCCGCCAGCGCGCCGATTGCGGCGGTACGGCCTCGTCCCGTGAACCGATCCACGGACTTCAACCCTAGCAGCGCGCCCAGCGCATTCGAGCCCGCGTCTCCGAGCATCGCCATCTCGCGCAGATCGTACGGAAGCAGCAGGACGGCGAGCTTGCGTGGCGCGCCGACCAGGGAAGCCGCGGCGAGGTACGCCTTCAGGGCGCGCCCCGGCGCCGTGTCGAGCTGGTTGAGCGCGTTCGCGGCGAGACCGGTGAGCAGCGCGCCGGAGACTCTCCGCGTCGCCAGCAGCCCGATCGTCGGGATTGCGACCAGCTTGAGGACACCGGTCGTGCGGCCGGCGGAGAGATGCTGCCGGAACCCGCGTTCTGGACCGCTCCAGAGATCGTCCGCGAGTCCCACCGCCGCCACCGCCGCGATCGCCGTGTCGCGCCGCAGGCCGAGCGCGCCGCCGACCAGGGGCAGCCGCAGCCCGCGGTGATTCGTCGCGAGCGGGCCGGCGGCGACAAGCGCGTCGAGCAGCTGTCGGCCGCGGTGCGCGAAGCCGCGCAGGTCGCGGCCGGTCGCGCGGTGCCGCAGCGGCAACTCGACCTCCCGGACGTCGAGGCCCGCGCGGACGGCGTCGATGGTCATCCGCGTCTCGCAGCCGAAACCCGGGGCGAGCGGGAAACAAATCCGGCGGGCCCGAGGCGAGAGCAGACGCTGCCCCGACAGCGGCTCGCTCGCGCGGAACCCGCTCCGCAGCCGGATCAGCGCGCGCGCAACGCGCTTCGCGAGGCCGAATCCGCCTCCCTCCCGCACCGCAAAGCGCGCGACGACGACGTCGCCTTCGGCGCCGACGAGCGGCCCGAGGTCCCCGCTCACGTCCGCGTCGCACAGGAGCAGCGGGCCCCCCTCGAGCGCCCGCTCGGCCAGCGTCAGCGCTTGGCCCTTCCCGCGCCGCGGAAGGCGGAGTACGCGTGCGCCCGCCGCCTCCGCGCACGCGGCGGTGGCGTCGCGCGAGCCGTCGTCTGCCACGACCACCACCGCGTCCGGGAGCGATGCCCTGAGCGCGCGCACCGTGTCCCCGATTCGCGCCGCCTCGTCGCGCGCCGCGACGAGGACGGTCAGGCGTTCAGCCACCCGCCGCGGTAGGCGCCGACGCGACGGGTGGCAGCACGCCGTCGCTCGCGCTCTTACGGACGCCGTAGTGGCCGGCGTCGGCGCCCGCCAGGAGCAGCACGAGCGCCAGCTTCCCGAACGGCTTGTTCACCGAGTCGACGGTCGAGAGCGACCGGCGACTGAACGCGGGAATCGCCGAGGGCCGCGCCGCCGAGACCTCTGTTCCGACGGCCGGCGCGCCGGCTCCTGCGATCCCGGAGTAGAGGCCGTCCAGGAACTGGGCCGTCGCGCCTTGCTGCGGCTTGACCGACCGCGTCACGATCACCGCGTCGGCCGGCTGCCGGCCGTCACCGGATCGCTCCTCCACGAGCTGCGACGCGAGCGCGTCCCACAGCGGCGTGCGGCCCCCGCGCACGAGCTCCTCGCCCAGTGCGCGCCCGAGCGCCGGCAGCTGGTCCGTGCCCTCGTACTTCGCCAATGCGGGGCGGCCGTCGAGCGCGCCGTCGAGCGCGGCGTCGTCGACGGGCACCTTGATCGCCCGCACACGGACGAGCGCCGGCGCACCGGCGTCGCGCAGCGCTTCGCGGACGTTCGCGTACGCGGTCTGGTCGATCCTCCCGACGGAGACGAATGCGATTCGCATTCCATCGAGGCGGTTTGCGACGAGGCTCGGATACGTGTCGTTGACGTACTCGACGCGCGCCTGCTGATCCTGCTCGAGCTCGTTCGCGCGCTCCTTCGCCGCGTCGCGCTCGCCGCGCAGCTCCGCGATCTGGTCGTTCAGCACCTTGCGCTCGGCCTTCGAGACGAAACCGCCGCGGGTGATCGCGACGCCCACGAGGATCCCGATGATCAGGGCGAGGAAGACGGCCGCCAGCGAGGCGACGTGGTAGCGGAGGTCGAACACGCTCTACCCCTCCGCGGCAGTTTGGCAGAGGTCGTAGAGTTGCTTCAGCGCCCGGCGCGGCAACGATCGGCGCGGTCCGACGAGCAGCGGCGCCTCCACCTCGAGCCGCCCCAGCGTCCGGTCGGAGCCGTCGGGCCGCAGGTCGAGCCGCGCACGCGTCCGCTCGTCCACGAGCTCGAAACCAAAGCGCCGGCGCGGCTCGACGTCCGTCACGAGGAGGGTCTCCTGCGTACGCGCACGGTGGAGCAGGCTCGCCTCCGGCCCGCGCGCGACCTGCCAGCGCGCGCCGGGAGCGAGGCCGCGGCGGTCGGGCCGGACATCGACGAGGCCCGGCCACCAGACCGCGAGGTTGCGCGGCTCGGCGACGAACGTCCAGACGTCTTCGGGCGGAGCGAGCAACTCTCGCACTGCATGCACCTTCATTCGAGACCGAGCAGGTCGAGCAACCTCGAGACGATCAGGCTGATCAGGCGGCGCAGCTCCGACGACGCCAGCACCGCCACCACGACGGCACCGAGCCCCGTCGCCGCAAGCGCGACGAACGGGAGCATGCCGACCTTGCGGCTGACGAGCCGCGAGACGCCCTTCGCGTCAACCAGGATCTCCCCGACCTTCAGTCTGGCCAGAAACGTCGAGGACATCCCCGCGCGGTCGCGCTCGAGGAACTCGATCAGGTTGAAATGCGTGCCGACGGCGACGATGAGGTCGGCGCCCTTCTCGAAGGCGAGCAGCAGCGCAACGTCCTCGCTCACGCCCGTCGCCGGGACGCAGTGGTACTCCAGCCCGAGCGCGTCGAGCCGCGGCGCCGCCGGCGTCGAGCCGTCGGCGTAGGAGTGGACGATCAGCTCGGCCCCGCAGCGGAGCGTCTCGTCGGAGACCGAGTCCATGTCGCCCACGATCACGTCCGGCTTCAGGCCGAACTCGCGGAGCGCGTCCGCGCCGCCGTCGACGCCGATCAGCACCGGCTTGAAGTCACGCACGTACGGCCGCACGATCCGCAGGTCGCGCTTGTGGCCCGGGCCGCGCGCGACGACGAGCGCGTGCCGGTCGCGGAACCGCGTCTCAAGCGACGGAAAGTCGATCCCTTCCGCGAGCAGCCTCCCCTCGTCGCGCAGGTAGCGCATCGTGTTGTCGGCGAACTCGTGCAGCGCCTCGGTGACGCGGCTGCGCTGCTCGGCCAGGCTCGCGTCGAGCTGCTCCGCCGTCAGCTCGCGGCCGTTGGCGAGCCGACTGCCGTTCGAGAAGACGCTCGAGCCGCGGACGGTCAGGAGATCGCCGTCGCTGACCTGCTCGAACAGCGGCGCGCCGGGCGCGTCGATCAGGCACACCCCGCCGCGCACGAGCAGCAGCGGGCCGGGGTTCGGGAACTTCCCCGTCTGCGACTCGGCGACGTTGACGACGACGCGAACGCCCGACTCGATCAGCTCCTCGGCGGAGACGCGATCGAGATCGGCGTGGTCGATGATCGCGATGTCGTTCGGCCCCAACCGGCGCACGAGCTGCTTCGTGCGCCTGTCGAGCCTCGCGGTGCCCGTGTACTCGATGATCGTGTTCATGTCCGGCTCGCGCTCCCGTCGTCGGAGAGCAGCGCGAGAAACTCCCCACCACCCAGCATCCGCTCCAGCTCCTCGCGCCGGGCGGCGTCTGTGAGCTCTGTGATGGTCGTGTGCGTTGGGTCGCCGGGCACCTTCTCGACCCGGAAATGCCGGTCGGCCACGCTCGCGATCTGGGGGAGGTGCGTGATGGTGATCACCTGCGCGCGCTCGGACAAGCGCCGCAGCAGCTCGCCGACGGCGTGCGCGGTCCGGCCGCCGACGCCGGCGTCGATCTCGTCGAAGATCATCGTCGCGCCGCCGCCGACCGCCGCGATCGCGAGCGCGATTCGAGACAGCTCGCCGCCGGATGCCGTCTCGGCGACGGGCGCGGCCGGCAGGCCTGCGTTCGGACGGATCAGGAACGAGACGCGGTCGGCGCCGGTCGGGCCGAGGTCCGTCTCCTCCAGCGCGGAGCGGAACTCACCCTCGCCCATGCCGATCCCCTGGAGCTCCGCTGCCACCGCGTCCGCGAACGGCGCCGCTGCCTCGCTGCGCGCGCGGCGGAGCTCGTCCGCGAGCGCGACGCAGCGGGCTTCGGCAGCGCGCAGCTCCTCGGCCGCCACCGCCGCCGGATCGACGCCCTCCTCGAGCGCGGCGAGCTCCGCGCGCGCCGACTCGGCCCGGCCGAGCAGCTCTTCGTAGGAGACGCAGCGAAAGCGGCGCTTCAGGTCGGCGATCCGCTCGAGCTCGCCTTCCACCTGCTCGAGCCGGTCCGGCTCCGCTTCCAGCGAGTGCAGGAACGCGCGCAGATCGGTGGCCGTCTCCCGCAGGCGCAGCTCGACGTCGCGCAGCTCGTCTGCCGCCCGCGCGAGCTCAGGCGCTAGACCTTCGAGCGGCGCGAGTGCACGCTCGGCAGCTCCGACCAGCTCGGCCGCTCCGGCCGCGTCCTCCGCGACGAGCGCGTGGGCCGCAGCCGAGGCGCCCTCGGCCAGCTCGGTCACGTGCCGCAAGCGCTCGCGCTCGCCAAGCAGGGAGTCTTCGGCGTCCGCGGCGAGCCCGGCCGTGTCCTCGGCGAGCGCCCGCAGCTCGCGCAAGCGCTCCTCGGCCGCTGCGGAGTCGCGCGTCAGCTCGCCGTGGCGCCGCCGCGCGGCCGCCAGCGCCGTCCATGCCTGCCGCGCTTCCCCGCGCCGCGCCAGCTGCTCCGCGCCCACGAACCCGTCGAGGACCTCGAGCTGGTACGACGGCCGCGCGAGACGACGCTGCTCGAACTGGCCCGACATCGCGATCAGCCGCTCCGTTGCGGCCGCCAGGTCCTCCCGCGGCAGGGCGCGGCCCCACGCATAGGCCCTCGTCCGCCCCTCGCCCGAGATCCGCCGCGCGAGCACGAGACCCTCCTCGTCCGCAGGACGCAGCTCCGCGAGCGTCTGCAGCTCCGGCTCGTCGAGCAGCTCGTCGGATGGATCGAGCTCGGCCTCGACGTACGCCTCGGCGGCCGCCGGGCCGACGAACGATGCGTCGCCCCTGCCCCCGAGCAGGAGACCGACGGCCTGGGCGAGGATCGTCTTGCCGGCACCGGTCTCGCCGGTGATCGCGTTCAGTCCAGGTGACAGCTCCAATTGGGCGTCACGGATCAGGACGAGGTTCTCGATCCGGAGCCGGCGCAGCATCGGCCAGATCGTAGTGCGCCCTGCCGATCTCCGGGCACCGCCGCAGGCCGCGCACGCGTCGCGGCAGCGGGCAGATCAGCGCCGAGTTCGTATCGATTCAGTCCGTGAACGTCGTCCGGTACCGCGTGAAGAACGTCGTTCCCGGGAGCGTCGCGAGCAGTGAGGGCTGCGGCCCGAGCCGCACGCTCAGCGAGTCCCCGGGCTCGAGCTGCGCGAACGCATGCCCGTCGGCGACCGCGGTCACCCCGACTCCGTGGGTCTCGTTCGTGACGACGAGGTCGCGGCCGCGTGGTACGACGAGCGGCCGCGCCTTCAGGGAGTGCGGCGCGACGAACGTGACCGCCATCGCGTCCAGGCCCCAGACGAGCACCGGCCCGCCGTTCGACAGGTTGTATGCGGTCGATCCCGACGGCGCTGCGCAGACGAGCCCGTCGCAATGCTGCGTCCCGAGCGGCTCGCCGCCGACGCTCCAGGCCAGCTCGACCATCCGCCCGAGCGTCGAGCTCGTCGCGACAACGTCGTTGACCGCATCGCGGCGCTCCCCCGCGGCCTCAACCTCGAGCGTCGGCAGCTCGACCACCTGGTACTCGCCTTGGAAGATCCTGCGGAGGCCGGCCTCGAGCTCGTCGTCCGAGATCGCCGTCAAAAACCCGACGTGGCCGAAGTTGACTCCGACCGCCGGGATCCCGGTCCCGAGGAAGCGGCGCAGCGCGCGGAGCATCGTCCCGTCGCCTCCGAGCACGACGACGAGGTCGGCGTCGTGTGGATCGCCGTCCGCCGTCTCCAGGTCATGCTTCACGAGCTCTTCGCTCGGGAGCACGAGCTCGACGCCTTCGGCGCCGGCAACCGCCTCCAGACGCGTCAGCGCCGGGCCGATCGTCTCGGGCCGGCCGTGCGTGATCACCGCCGCGCGCGAGATGGGCTCAGGCAGCGACGGCCTCCTCGATCCACGAGTCGAGGTCGGGCGGGAGCGAAGGCTCGTCGCGGTCGTGCAGATGCAGGAAGAACTCGCGGTTGCCCTTCGGGCCGGGCAGCCCGGAGTCGACGACGGCAAGCGGCTCGGCGCCCCAGCTGAGCGCCGCCTCCGCGACTTCGCGCAGCACGCGCCGGTGCACGGCCGGATCGCGAACGACGCCGC
>Ga0126312_10002473_pt1 | contig 12360 bp, 11 predicted proteins | sample Plot104A_FD_92537 | JGI IMG/M metagenome (GOLD analysis project Ga0126312, IMG submission 92537) | Serpentine soil microbial communities from UC McLaughlin Reserve, CA, USA - Plot104A | ecosystem: Environmental > Terrestrial > Soil > Grasslands | place: USA: UC McLaughlin Reserve, Lake County... | reverse complement strand
TCTTCGGGCCCAGCCCCCTCAGCTCGCGGATCCGCTGCTGCTCGGCGGCGGCGCGCAGCTCGTCCAGGCTCGAGATGCCCAGCTCGTGGTAGAGGCGGCGCGCGGTCTTCGCTCCCACGCCCGGCACCCGGGTCACCTCGATCAGCGATGCGGGGAACTTCCGCTTGAGCTTTGCCGCCGCCGGGATCTCGCCGCTCTCGAGCAAGGCGAGGATCTTCTGCTCCAGCGTCTTTCCGACGCCCGGCAGCTCGGTGGCCCGCCCGGCACGAGCGAGCTCCTCGACCGAAACGGGGCTCTGGCGGACGACCCGCGCGGCCTCCCGATAGGCGAGGACGCGGTAGCGGATCGCCCCGTCCAGCTCGTACAGGGTTGCGAGCTCGCTGAGCGCCGCGGCTATCTCGGCGTTTCGCATCGGACCACGAATAGCATCGGAGGATGGCCGAGGGTACGCGCGTCTGGCTCATCATTCCCACCTACAACGAGGCTCCGAACGTCGAGGCGATCGTCACGGCTGCGCTGGAGGAGCTCCCCCCGGAGCGCCGCGTGCTGGTCGTGGATGACGACTCGCCCGACGGCACTGGGGCGATCGCGCAGCGGCTGGCCGATGCGGACCCGGACGTGGCCGTGCTCCACCGATCAGGGAAGGAAGGCCTGGGCCCCGCGTATGTCGCCGGCTTTCGAACGGCCCTCGCCGGGGGCGCCGAGCTGGTCGTCCAGATGGACGCCGACTTCTCGCACGACCCCGCCGATCTGCCGCGCCTGCTCGCCGCGGCGCAGGATGCGGACGTTGTGCTCGGCTCGCGTTACGTTGATGGAGGGGCCGTCACCGACTGGGGACCGGGTCGGCGGGCGATCAGCCGCGCGGGAAGCGCGTACGCCCGCACCGCGCTCGGAGTCGGCATCCGGGACTTGACCGGCGGCTTCAAGGTCTTCCGCCGGCCGGTGCTCGAGTCGATCGAGATCGAGTCCCTCGCGACGCTCGGCTACGCGTTTCAGGTCGAGACCACGTTTCGCGCGATCAAGCGGGGCTTCAAGATCGTGGAGGTGCCGATCGTCTTTCGCGACCGCCGGGTGGGTCAGTCGAAGATGACGGGGACGATCGTCCTGGAGGCCGCGCTCCGCGTCCCGGGGATGCGCCTACGGAGGCGGTGAGCCGATGCCGGCATACGGTCGGTGAGATCCGCCGGCAGGACGCCCTCTTCGCCAGGGATCCGCCCGTATCCTTCGCTGGGCAAGTGGGCGTGCCGCGCGAAGGCGCCGAGCCTCATATCCCCGAGCCGGGCGAACCGGGCCCTTCGCTTCCAAAGGCCGGCGGTTACTATCATTTGTATAGCAATGGACAGGAGGCAACCGCTTCCGAGCGGTCCCTCGAACGTGAGCAGCGAGCGATCAGGAGAAGGAAAGTGACTGGGAAGCTCCCCGACGTGACCGATGGAACCTTCCAGTCCGAGGTGCTCGAGTCAGAGCAGCCGGTACTGGTCGACTTCTGGGCCCCCTGGTGCGGACCATGCCGGGTCGTGCATCCGATTCTCGAGGAGATGTCGGCCGAGCGCGACGAATTCCGCATCGTCAGCATCAACACGGACGAGAACCAGGAGACCGCCGTCCGGTATGACGTGCTATCGATCCCGACGCTGATCCTGTTCAAGGACGGGGTCGAGGCCAAGCGCGTGATCGGCGCGATGCCCAAGCGGCGCCTCGAGTCGGAGCTCGAGCCGGCCCTCGCCTAGGCGCTCGGCCTGCGCACACCACCTCGCCACCGAACGGCGTCGTCGAGCCGGCCTTCGCCTAGGCGCTCGGCCGGCGCGACGCCACCTCGCCGCCGAACGGCGGCGTTGTTGTCCACAACCGTCGTGGTCAAGTGCGGATCGGTTGGCCGAGCAGCCGCCGGAGGTCTGCGGCGAGCCCATCGGGATCATCGTGCAGCTGGCGCCACGTGACGCGTAGGACCTTCCATCCCGCCGTCTGAAGCGCCCGGTCGCGAGCCCGATCGCGTTCGAAGTCACGGCGCGCCTTGTGGAAGGCGTGACCGTCGAGTTCAAGGATCAAGCCACGGTCTCGCCACATACAGTCGACCTCGTACCAGCTCCCCCGCACCATGAGTAGGGCCTTGCTCTCCGGGCGCGGTAGGCCCCTCTCGCGCAGGAATGCGAGGAAACGCTCCTCCAGCTCGCTTCGCGTGGCCGCGCCTCCGAGCCGGCCATCCGCGAGTGCAGCCCGGATCTTGCCGACGCCCTGTCGACTTGGGTAACGACCCAGCAGATCCTCCAGCGAGATCCGGTCCGTGGGCTGTTTAACCTCGGCTTCGTGGAGTGCGCGCTCGATCTCGCCTTGGTCGCTGCGAGCGGCAATGTCGAGCAGAGTTCGCGAGAGCCCCGTGACCGGAATCCGGTCGATGCGGACGACCTCGTCAGTGGGCAGCGCGATGAAAGACGAGTCCCGGGCGCGGGCGAAGCTTGCGCGGCAGAGTTACGTCGATCGGCCCCGGGGGCCGGGACAGGAACGCATGCAGAGCCGCCGCCGGGCGATGGCTCAGCACCGCATCGGGGCCAGCGACCAGCACCGCCGCCATCCACCTGCCGTGGAGCGAGAGGACGCGATGCCCACCGAGTAGACGCCGCGGTGAACGATGTGGAGGCGGCCGATCTCGCTCCTGTAGTCGATCTCTCTGTCGGTGAGGCCGAATGCGGCGAGCTGCCGCCGCGCGACGACGCCGTGCTGAGCGTCGGCCAGCTCGGCGATGGCGCGGTCCGTGGGACGGAGGCGCCGTTGTCCGCAACTATCGTGGGTCAAGTGCGGATCCGTCTGGCATCGGCGCAGGATCACCCTCGCCGGCGCGCGGGTTGAGCGGCGTGACGTTTCGGTGACGGGTTAGGCGCGTGTCACAGCAATCCGAAGCGGCCTGCCGTCCACGGTCGTCTCGACGCCGGCGTCACCGCCCTCAACGTCCTCGTACGCGACTGAGGTTGCGAGCGTCTCGCCGCTCACGTACTCCTCGTGGATTCGGGCGGCGTCGAGTAGCTCGGTGTCGCCCCCTAGCGTGAGCCTGATGCGGTCGGTCACTTCGAGCCCGGCCTCCCGCCGGGCGCTCTGCACCGCGTGCACGACCTCCCGGGCCAGCCCCTCGCGGCGCAGCTCCTCGTCGAGCTCGAGCGCGACCGCCACCGCGCGTCCCGCTTCGGCCTCGACGCGGTAGCCGTCGAGCGGCTTCATGACCAGGCTCACGTCCTCGGGGTGAAGCTCGTGCTCGGTCCCGTCCACGTTGATGCCCAGCTTGCGGTCGCCGGCCGTCGCCTCGGCCACCGAGGCGGGATCCAGCGCCTCCACCGCGGCTGCCGCCTTCGGCGTCAGCCTGCCGAAGCGGGGGCCAAGCGCACGGTAGTTCGGCTTCACCTCGTACCGGACGAGCTCGGCCTCCTCAGACACGAACTCGAGCTCCTTGACGTTCAGCTCGCCCGCGACTAGGTCCCCCATGCGCTCGATCGCCTCACGCTCGCCTCCTCGAGCGAGGATCACCGCCTTGCGCAGGGGTTGACGCATCTTCACCTTCGCCTGGGCGCGTGCCGCGCGCCCGAGCTCCACCGCGCGCCGAGCGGCCTCGACACCGGCCTCGAGCCCAGGGTCCTCAAGCCGTGAATCCGGTTCGGGAAAGTCGATCAGGTGAACCGACTCCCGAGCGCCCTCGACCGCCTCCTCAGTCCCGGCGGTCAGGTTCGTGTAGATCTCGTCGGCGAGAAACGGTGTGAACGGGGCGAGGAGGGCGGCGACCCCGACCAGGCAGTGGCGCAGCGTCTCGAATGCGGCCCGGTCCCCCTGCCAGAAACGTCGCCGGGAGAGTCGCACGTACCAGTTGGAGAGCTCCTCGACGTAAGCGGCGATCGCGCGCCCGGCGATCGTGCAGTCGTACGCGTCCATGTGCTCGACGACCTCCCGGTGGAGCCCCTGGAGCTTGGAGAGCGCCCAACGATCGAGATCTGCGGCCGCAGCGTCCCCCGAGGAACGAGGAAGGAGGAACGAGGAACCGGCGAAATCCGAAGGATCGAGTCCCTCGGCGTTCGCGTACAGAACCCAGAACGCGTAGATGTTCCAGAGCGTCGTAATGAACGGATAGACGGTCTCGCCCAGGGTGTCGGTCGAGAAGCGATAGCCGGCCCAGGGCTGCTGCGCGGTGAAGTAGTACCAGCGGAAGGCGTCGGCGCCGTGGCGATGGATCACGTCCCACGGGTCGACGACGTTGCCGCGGCTCTTCGACATCTTCTGTCCCTCGGGATCCAGGATGAGCCCGAAGCAGACGCAGTTGCGGTAGCTCGTGGTGTCGAACACGAGCGTGGATACGGCGAGCAGGGAGTAGAACCAGCCGCGCGTCTGGTCGATCCCCTCGCTGATGAAGTCCGCTGGAAAGCGCTCGGCGAACAGGCTCTCGCCCTCGAAGGGATAGTGGAACTGGGCGAACGGCATCGAGCCCGAGTCGTACCAGGCGTCGATCGTCTCGATCACTCGGCGCATCTCGCCGCCGCAGGCCTCACAGCGCAGCGCCACCTGGTCGATGTAGGGCCGGTGCAGGTCCCCGGGGATGTCGCCACCGCGCTCGCGCAGATCAGCCACAGATCCGGCGCAGAGGCGCTCCTCGCAGCCCCCCGACGTGCACTCCCAGATCGGCAAGGGCGTGCCCCAGTAGCGCTCGCGCGAGAGCGCCCAGTCAACGTTTCCCTGGAGCCACTTGCCGAAGCGGCCGTGCTTGATGTGATCGGGGTGCCAGCCGATCGACTCGTTTTCGGCCAAGAGCCGGTCGCGGATCTCGGTGGTGCGGATGTGCCAGCTTGACTTCGCGTAGTAGAGCAGCGGCGTGCCGCAGCGCCAGCAGTGCGGATATGAGTGCTCGTAGACTTCCGCGCGCAGCAGCCGGCCGCGCGCGCGAAGGTCCTCGACGATCTCCGGATCGGCATCCTTGACCATGCGTCCCGCGAAGTCGGTGATCCGTTCGTCGAAGGCGCCGTCTGGCCGCACCGGGTTCTGGAGCTTGATCCCGTACTGCTCGCCGAGCCGGAAGTCGTCCTCGCCGAAGGCGATCGCCGTGTGGACCAGGCCCGTGCCCTCGTCCGTGGTCACGAAGTCGGCTTCGAGCACCGTGTGCCCACGCGGACCGTAGTCGACGATGTAGGAGAACGGCGGCTCGTAGCGGACTCCGGCCAGAGCGCTCCCGGGAAAGCGGGCAAGGACCTCCGCCCCGTCTCCGAGCACCCGCTCGACCAGCGAGGCGGCGAGCACGAATACCTCGTCCCCGCCGCGCGGGCGCGCGCGCACGTATCCGATCTCGGGTCCGACCGCGACCGCCGCGTTCGAGATCAACGTCCATGGGGTCGTCGTCCAAACCAGGAGCGAATCGCCGGGTTCGAGCGGCCAATCCGCCGTCCCGTGCCCGCCGCGGGCTGGCTCGACAACGGGCAGCTTCACGTATACGGAAGGATCCTCGACATCCCTGTATCCGAGCGCGACCTCGTGCGAGGAGAGCGCGGTGCCGCAGCGCGGGCAGTATGGGACCACCTTGTTGCCGTGGTAGAGGCGCCCGTCGTCCCAGATCCGCCGCAGGGACCACCACACCGACTCGATGTATTCGTTGGTGAGCGTGACATAAGCGTCGTCGAGGTCGAGCCAGAAACCGATCCGCTCGGTCAGCCTCGCCCAGTCCTCCACGTAACGAAACACCGACTCGCGGCAGCGCTGGTTGAACGCGGCGATCCCGTAGGCCTCGATCTCGGCCTTGGACGTGATCCCGAGCTCCCTCTCGACCTCGAGCTCCACCGGCAGGCCGTGACAGTCCCAGCCGCCCTTGCGGGGCACGCGGTACCCACGCATTGTGCGGTACCGCGGATAGATGTCCTTGAACACGCGCGAGAGAACGTGATGGGAGCCGGGCCGCCCGTTGGCTGTCGGCGGCCCTTCGTAGAAGCTCCAGACCTCGGCGTCGTTGCGCTGGGCGAGCGATCGGTGAAAGACGTCGCGCTCACGCCAGCGCTCGAGGATCCGCTCCTCGAGCTGCGGAAAGGGCTGGCGTGGATCAACGGGGCGGAAGGGCATGGCGCCTGATTCTGACAACCGCGTTCGGAGCCCTGCCGACGCGCTTCGCCCGGCCGTGCTCAGCGTCGAACGATGAGGTTGAGCGCGATCGTGCCCACGATGCTGAGCAGGATCATCAGCCCGATCGGAGCATAGAGCGTGAAGTTGCCCTTCCTGATCACAATGTCGCCTGGGAGCCGCTCCACCCCGAGCTTCGACGCGAGCCAAAGACCGGCGCCCAGCAGCGCGAAGAGCGCCGCCAGTCCCAGCAGGACCTTCGCCACAGTCTCCACGGGTGGAGCGTAGCGACGGACTCCCGTGTCCCGAAGGCTCGCAGCAAGGGCCCGCCACGGATCGACTCATAGGATGGCCAGCGAGATGAGGCTTCGGGACACCTTGTCGGCAGTGGGAGTTCTCGCTTCCCTAGCGGGGTGCGGCTCGACGGAGGGCGAGACGCCTTCTGCGTGCCTGGCGCCCGCCAGGGCCTACGTCGCGGCGCTCGCCGCTGCCCCGGACCCGGTCCGGCTTGCGGGGGACACGCCGATCAGCGATTGCCTGGGCGGGACTCAGGAAGCGGGAACGCAGGCGGACGTCGGGCAAACGATCGTCGCGGTGGCCACCAGGCTCAACGGCGAGGCACGGCGCGACCCTGGCGGGCCCCAGACCGTGCGGCTGGGCTACCTCGTCGGAGCGGTCGAGAGGGGAGCGGCGCAGTCCTCGGGGATCAACGCCGACCTGGTGCGTCGCCTCGAGGCCGCGGCACGCTTTGAACCCGGCCCTGGCATCTTCGGAGCGGTCTTCGAGCGCGCCTACGGGAAGGGATACGCTGCCGGGCAGGAGTCCGGGTAGAACCGATGGCTGTGACGGAAGTCGAAAGCGAGCTCTGGGGCGAGGAGACGCGCAAGGCGGTCGAGAACTTTCCGGTCTCGGGACAGCCGGTTCCCGTGTCGGTGGTGCGCTGGCTGGGCCGGATCAAGGCTGCCGCCGCGCGGGTCAACGCCGAGCTCGCCCTGCTCGACGCTGGAGTCGCAGAGCGGATCGGCCGCCGGGGACGCGATCGCCGCGGGCAAGCACGACGACCAATTCCCGATCGACGTCTTCCAGACCGGCTCGGGCACCTCGTCGAACATGAACGCCAACGAGGTGATGGCGAGCCTCGCGGGCGACGGGGTGCATCCGAACGATCACGTGAACATGGGCCAGTCGTCCAACGATGTCTTTCCCTCCGCGGTCCACCTCGCCGCGCTCGGCGAGGTCACCCACGACCTGCTGCCGGCGATGGACGGGCTGGCATCGGCGCTCGAGCGAAAGGCCGACGAGTTCGCCGACGTCGTGAAGGCGGGGCGGACGCATCTGATGGATGCGGTGCCGGTAACGCTTGGCCAGGAATTCGACGGCTATGCGGCGCAGATCAGGCTCGGGATCGAGCGCGTCCGGAGCACCCTCGGGCACGTGGGGCAGATCCCGCTCGGCGGCACGGCGACGGGCACCGGGCTCAACACGCACTCGGAATTCGCCCAGCGCGTGAGGGCAAAGCTCATCCAGGAAACCGGGCTCGAGATCTCCGAGCCGATGGACCGGTTCGAGGCGCAGGGCAACCGGGATGCGCTGGTAGAGCTCTCGGGAGCGCTCAAGGTCGTCGCCGTGTCGCTGACCAAGATCGCCAACGATCTCGCGCTGATGGGCTCCGGGCCCCGCGCTGGGCTCGCCGAGCTGAGGTTGCCGGCTCTTCAGAAGGGCTCTTCGATCATGCCGGGGAAGGTGAATCCGGTGATCTGTGAGGTCGTCATCCAGGCTGCGGCACAGGTGATCGGAAACGACGCGGCAATCACGATCGCCGGCTCGCAGGGCCAGTTCGAGCTGAACGTCCGGGTGCCCGTGATGGCCCGCAATCTGCTCGATTCGATCAAGCTGCTCGCCGCCGCCTGCCGCCTGCTGGACACCAAATGCGTGCAGGGCGTCGAGGCCGACAGGGAGGTGGCCGAGCGCCACGCCGAGGCGACGCTGGCGACGGCCACGGCACTCAACCCACATATCGGCTACGACCGCGCGACCGAGATCGTCAAGGAGGCACACGAGTCCGGCCGGCCCTTGCGCGAGGTCGCACGCGAGATGGGCGTCGAGGAGGGGATCGTCGAACGGGCGCTGGACCATCGCAAGATGGCTCGGCCGCACGAGTAGCGTCTCGCGAGTCATCAACCCTGCCCGAACCGCTTGCCTAGCTCCCGCGGGAGCCGCTCTCGGTTCTCCTGGGTGACCCGCAGCAGCTCCACTTCGGGCCTGCGCTTGAGAGCGTCCGTGAAGGTGTCCGGCCGAGCCTGAATCGTGGCGACGAGCGAAATCGGCGCCTCGAGCAGCTCCCAGACGACCTGCCGAAACCGCTCCGAGGCGAGCTCCATCCTTCCGAGCTCGTCCACGATCATCACGTCGCCGCCGGCCGACAGCGCCGGAATCGCCAGCTCCTCGAACGCCGCCAGGTCGACGCCGTACTTCCCAACGCGCGGCGGCCCGGGCAGCTTGACGTGGGCGAGAACCCCTTCGCCGCCGCCCAAAACCTCGATCGCGAAGCCAACCCGGCGCGTTCCCTCTCGGATCTCCCTCGTCGTGAACCCGCCGACCGAGAGATTCGCGTCGACGAGCACGCCCGCGAGCCGCCTCGCCACGGTGGTCTTACCGGCACCGGGACGGCCCTCGAGCAGGACACGAGTGCGGGATGGCTCCAGACTGTCCACAAGTATGTCCGCTCGCTGGCCGTCCCAGGAGGACCTGACCCGGGAGGTCGCAGCCCAGGGTGTGCGGGACCGGCGTGTGCTGAGCGCATTCAGCGAGGTGCCGCGCGCCGGGTTCGTTCCGCCGGACCTGGTCGAGCGGGCGTACGTGGACGAGCCCCTTCCGATCCCCCACCAGCAGGTCACGACACAACCCTCTCTCGTGGCGAAGATGGTCGAGGCCCTTGGACTCGAGGGCACCGAGAAGGTGCTCGAGATCGGCGCCGGGTTCGGCTTCCAGACGGCGATCCTGGCATGGCTCGCCGAGTTCGTCTGGAGCGTGGAGCGCTGGCCGGATCTGGCAGAGGTCGTGAAGCGGAATCTCGACCGACACGGAACCACGAAGGCCGAGATCGTCGTCGGGGATGGGTCGGAGGGGCTGCCGGATCACGCCCCGTTCGATGCGATCCTCGTGTCCGCGGCATTCCCACGGGTACCTGATCCGCTTGCGGACCAGCTCGCAGCGGCCGGGGCGCTCGTCCAGCCACTGGGCTCGGGGGGCAATGAGGAGGTAGTTCTCTTCTCGAAGCGCTCAGGTCGCCTCGTCCGCGGGCGGACGATCACTGGAGCGCGCTTCGTTCGCCTCCACGGAAAGCACGGGTTTCGCCCAGGCTGAGGGTCGCTGCGCCGGCTCCGCGTGAATGCAAGGCTTCGCTGCAAGACGAAACGAAATGCGCTGAACGGCGCGGAAAGGAGACGAGATGGGTCGAGCGGTCGTGCATTTCGAGGTAATGGGAAAGGATGGGGAGAAGCTCCGGAGCTTCTATTCGGAGTTGTTCGATTGGAAGATCGACGCCAACAACCCGATGAACTACGGGATGGTCCAGCGCGAGGACAACCTCGACCAGGGCATCGGGATCGGCGGCGGGATCGGCGCCATGCCAGAGGGCGGCGAGGGACCGGAGATCGGCGAAGAAGGACACGTCACGTTCTACGTCTCGGTCGATGACGTCGAAGCGGCTCTACAGAAGGCGGAGAGCCTTGGCGGCGAGAGGGTCATGGGGCCGAGCCAGGTCCCCGAGGGCCCCGAGATCGGCCTGTTCCACGATCCCGAGGGTCACACGATCGGCGTCGTCAAGACACAGCAGCTGTAGCGTCGGACGAGCGCAAGGGGCGGCGGTCCCGGCGGCAGCGCATCCCGGAATGGTCTTGATAGGAATGTCAGGCGATGCACGGAGCGCGCCGACGGGACCGCCGCCCGGAGATCGTGTGCGCTTGCGCCGGGGGTCTCGCCCCACCCGACCGCTGTCGCGCCGACCGAACCACCGCCCCCGATCTCTGGCCGTAACGCCCATCGCCCCCGATGCACTAACGGGTAGTGCGATCATTGAGAGTGGAAGGAGCCTGATGACCACCGACCGGACCACGACCGAGAAGAGCCGCGAGAAGGCCACGTTCGGCGCCGGCTGCTTTTGGCAGGTGGAGGCGGCGTACCGCGATCTGCCCGGCGTCCTCGACACGGCGGTCGGGTACGAAGGAGGCCACGTCGACAACCCCACCTACGAGCAGGTCTGCACCGATGCGACGGGCCACGCCGAGGTCTGCCAGGTCGAGTTCGACCCGGAGCGGATCTCGTACGAGGAGCTGCTCGAGAAGTTCTGGGAGACCCACGATCCGACGCAGATGAACCGGCAAGGCCCCGACGTCGGCACGCAGTACCGATCGGTGATCTTCACCCACTCAGACGAGCAGGCCGAGGCCGCCAGTCGGTCCAAGGCCTACGCGCAGCAGCGCTTCACGGACCCGATCGTGACCGCGATCGAGCCCGCGAAGCCCTTCTGGCGCGCCGAGGAGTACCACCAGTGCTACCTGGAGCGCCGCCCGAAGGGACTCTTCAGCGCGCTGACGGGAAGGTAGGACCCGGCGACAGCCTGCGGAGCTTGATGAGCGGGGGACCTTTGCATCGCGCAGAGATGCAAACCCCTCCCTGCGGCTCAGCTCGATGAGCGGGGGATCTTGCATCGCATGGATGCAAGATCGCCCTCCGGCCGCTTTTGTGCCGCCCGCTTTTCGTCGGCCCTTGTGTTGGCCGCTCCGCGCTACACGCTCCTAGAGGTTCACCGCGACGTACTTGGCATCGAGGTACTCGTGGACTCCCTCGTTGCCGCCCTCGCGACCGATCCCGGACTGCTTGACGCCGCCGAACGGGGCACCTGCGTTCGAGACCATGCCCTGGTTGAGGCCGATCATCCCCGTCTCGAGACCCTCGCAGACGCGCAGCGCCCGCTTGAGATCGCGGGTGAAGACGTAGGCGACGAGCCCGTACTCGGTGTCGTTGGCGGCGGCGATCGCGTGCTGCTCGGAGTCGAAGGAGGCGACGGGGGCGACCGGCCCGAAGATCTCCTCCCTGAGGACCCGGGACCCCGGGGTGACCCCGGCGAGCACCGTCGGCTCGTAGAAGTAGCCGGCGCCGTCGAGCTTGGCTCCGCCGACCAGCGCGTTGGCGCCCTTGCCGAGCGCGTCGTCCACGAGCTCGACCACCTTCGAGCGCTGGTCTTCGTCGATCAGCGGCCCGACATCCACGTCCTCGTCGGTGCCACGACCGACCCGCAGCTTCCCCATCCGGTCGGCGAGGCGCGAGGCGAAGTCGTCTGCGACGGCGCCCGCGACGTGAAAGCGATTGGCCGACGTGCACGCCTCACCGATGTTCCGCATCTTGGCGATCATCGCCGCCTCGAGCGCGGCGTCGAGGTCGGCGTCATCGAAGATTACGAACGGGGCGTTTCCACCGAGCTCCATCGAGACCTTGAGCACGTTGTCGGCCGCCTGCGCGATCAGCTTGCGGCCCACCTCGGTCGAGCCCGTAAAGCTGAGCTTGCGTAGCCGGTCATCCTCCAGAATCGGAGCAGACACCTCACTGGACGAGGAGCTCGTGATGACGTTGAGGACGCCTCCAGGAAGCCCTGACTCCTCGAGGACCCGGGCGAGTGCGAACGCCGAGAGCGGCGTCTGGCGGGGGGGCTTCCAGACCATCGTGCAGCCGGCGGCGATCGCCGGACCGATCTTCCTCGTGCCCATCGCGGTGGGGAAGTTCCACGGCGTGATGAAGTAGCAGGGCCCCACCGGCTGGCGCATGACGAGGACGCGACCCGCCCCGTTCCCGGCCACCTTGTAGTAGCCGTCGATGCGCAGCGCCTCGCCGGAGAACCAGCGGAAGAACTCCGCCGCATAGGTGATCTCGGCCTTCGACTCGGCGACGGTCTTGCCCATCTCCAGGGTCATCAGCAGGGCCAGGTCGTCCGCGCGCTCGTTCAGCGTCTCGAAGGCCCGCCACAGGATCTCGCCGCGCCGGTTGGGCGGCGTCGCGGCCCAATCCGCCTGCGCCTCCACCGCGGCATCGAGCGCGGCCTTCGCGTCGTCGGCTGTTGCATCGGCGACCTCGCACAACGCCTCACCCGTCGACGGATCCTCGACGGAGAGCGTGCCGTGGCCGCTTGCCTCGCGCCACTCGCCGCCGATGTAGAGCTCCTTCGCCGCTCGATCGACGACGGTCTCTTCCTGCGTCGCTACACCCATGTCAACCTCCAATCGTCTT
>Ga0126312_10002472_pt1 | contig 12362 bp, 13 predicted proteins | sample Plot104A_FD_92537 | JGI IMG/M metagenome (GOLD analysis project Ga0126312, IMG submission 92537) | Serpentine soil microbial communities from UC McLaughlin Reserve, CA, USA - Plot104A | ecosystem: Environmental > Terrestrial > Soil > Grasslands | place: USA: UC McLaughlin Reserve, Lake County... | reverse complement strand
TCATCTTCCGCCTCGGGCGCGTAACGGGGGGGCCGAAGGGTCCGGGGCTCTTCATCCTGCTCCCCTTCGTCGACAACATGGTAAAGGTTGACTTGAGGACCGTAACGATGGACGTGCCGCCGCAGGATGTGATCACCCGCGATAACGTCCCCGCCCGCGTGAACGCCGTCGTCTACTTCAGGGTGGTCGATCCCAACAAGAGCGTCATCGAGGTGGAGAATCACATCCTGGCCACAAGCCAGATATCCCAGACCACCTTAAGGAGCGTCATAGGCCAGAAGGACCTCGACGACCTGCTCACCAACAGGGAGCAGATTAACGACGAGCTCCAGAGGATAATAGACGAGCAGACAGACCCCTGGGGGATAAAGGTTAGCGTGGTAGAGGTCAAGGACGTGGAGATCCCTTCTCAGATGCAGCGGGCGATGGCCAGGCAGGCTGAGAGCGAGCGCGAGAGGCGAGCGAAGATCATCGCTGCAGAGGGTGAGTACCAGGCCTCAGAGCGCCTCAGGCAGGCTGCAGACAGGCTCGAGAGCCCGACGGCTCTGCAGCTAAGGCTATTTCAGACGATGGGTGAGATCGCCGTCAACCAGAACTCCACCATCATCTTGCCAATCCCCATCGACCTCCTCAAGCCCTACCTCGACCGGCTCGACGGCGACGGTTACGCCAGAAAGCCTCCGCAGGAGCGCCGCAGGGAAGAGGAGGAGGCGGAGCACACCTACGAGGAGACCGTCGGGGAGGCGCCGCGGGAGGAGGCCCCCCGCGGGACGGAGATCTCCTAGACACACCTGCCGGCCACTTGCGGGTGTTGATCTGAGCGCAGGTTAGCCTCGTATACATCTGGGTAAGATGACCTCCGAAGTTGCAAAGTGGTGCTCCCGGTGAACCACTTCGCGGGGCTCTGGGCAACCGAGAGGTCATATGGAGCGCGAAACCACCGAGATAAACCAGGACGAAGGGTCAGGGTTCGCGAACCCGGTCTCGCTGACGCTCCCGAGCAGCTCGGAGTACATCCTGCTCGCTCGCCTGGTGGTTGCCCAGGTCGGGAGGCTGGCCGGCTTCGGGCCGGAGGATGTCTACGACCTCAAGCTGGCCGTCACCGAGGCCGCGACCAACGTCATCCGCCACGCCGCGGTCGAGAACTACGAGATCGAGTACAGGGTACTGCCGCGGGCTGTCGAGATAACCGTCGTAGACCTGGGCGGAGGGTTCAGCGCGGCGGATCTGGCGCGTGCACCGGACGGGCAGGGTGGTTTCGGCCTCGCCGTCATCCGCGACCTCGTGGACGAACTGGTGCTCGACTCGACCAAGGGCGGCGGGACGCGGCTGAAGATGATCCGGCGCGCAAGCGATAGCCTCGACGGCTAGAGAGGCGGTCGCTCGAAGGTCTGGGAGATCACGGGCTATCTCTGCACAACGATCTCGTTGCTCGCAGAGGTTGTAGTCCAGGAGACGGAACCCCCGACATGTTGTGGGCCGAGGCCGCTCTGCGGGTGGAATTGCGCGAGCGTATTGAATCTTCGGTGCGCGTTAATATACAGTTAACCGCATCATTGGTGTGATCCGGCCAGCGCGTCACGAGAGGAACCTGTAAGCGAGCCATGCTGCAACGAGTAAACCCTGGCAACAAGTCGCTTGCCGACTACCGCAGCATCATCCACCGGCACCTCTACGACGAGGTGGTCGAGCTCTCCCGGCGCTTGGCCGGGATCAGGGTTCTGCACGTCAACGCCACGAGCTTCGGCGGCGGCGTCGCGGAGATCCTCTACACGCTCGTGCCGCTCATGCGCGACGTCGGTCTGGAGGCCGAGTGGGGCGTAATGTTCGGAGCCGAGCCGTTCTTCAACGTCACCAAGGGCTTTCACAACGCCCTGCAAGGCGCCGACTACGAGCTTACGGTCGAGGCCAGGGCTATCTATGAGGAGTACAACCGCCAGTCTGCCGCGGCCCTCGCAGAGAGCTCTGAGGAGTGGGACATCGTGCTCGTGCACGACCCGCAGCCTGCCCTGCTCAAGCAATTCTCCGGCGGCCTATCGGAGAAGACGCGCTGGATCTGGCGCTGCCACATAGACACCTCTACCCCGAACGAGCAGGTCCTTGAATACCTGCTGCCCTACATCAGGGACTACGACGCCCAGATCTACACCCTCGAAGGGTACACCCCGCCTGGCGTGGAGTTGCCTGGGTTAACGATCATCCCGCCCTCCATAGACCCCCTCTCGCCAAAGAACATGGCCCTCTCACCCGAGGACGCCCGCTACATAGCCAACCAGTTCGGGGTTGACGCCCAGAGACCGTTTATCCTCCAGGTCTCGCGCTTCGACCCCTGGAAGGATCCTCTCGGCGTCATAGACGTCTACAGGACGGTGAAGGAGGAGGTGCCCGAGGTGCAGCTCGTCCTTATAGGCTCGATGGCCCACGACGACCCAGAGGGCTGGGACTACTGGTACAAGACCGTCAACTACGCCGCTGACGACCAGGACATCTTCCTCTTCTCTAACCTAACCAACGTCGGCGCCATCGAGGTCAACGCCTTCCAGTCCATCGCTGACGTGGTGATCCAGAAGTCCATAAGGGAGGGCTTCGGGCTTGTCGTAGCCGAGGCGCTCTGGAAGGCGAGGCCCATGGTCGCCAGCAGGGTAGGCGGCATCCCCATGCAGATCGCACCCGGCGGGGGGGTCCTCGTCGACACCATCCCGGAGGCCGCCGCCGCCTGCGTCAAGCTGCTCAAGGACCCCGAGTTCGCCCGTGGGATGGGCCGCAGGGGCAAGGAGCACGTCCGCGAGCACTACCTGACCCCGCGCCAGCTGCGCGACAACCTGAGGCTCTTCGCCAAACTACTCGAAAGGTAAGAGGGTGGCGCGAGGCGAACGCACGGTGATCGTCTCGAACAGGGGCCCTGTAACCTTCTCGCGCTCCGAGTCGGGGGAGAGGACGCATTCCAGGGGGGCGGGCGGGCTCGTCACGGCCCTGAACGCCGTCTCCAGGAGCGGCGATGATGTGGTCTGGATCGCCTCGGCCCAGAGCGAGGAGGATATAGAGGTCTCCCGAGAACCAGCGCCTTACGAGGTGGACGACCTCCGCGTCACCCTCGTCGAGCACGAGCCCGAGGCGTACGACCTGATGTACAACCATCTCGCCAACCCCCTCCTCTGGTTCGTTCAGCACGGCCTCTACGATCTGCCCTACACACCATTGCTCGGCGAGGAAACGAGGAGGGCCTGGGAGGAGGGCTACGTCCCCGTGAACCGCAACTTCGCCGAGGCCGTCTCGCGTACCGTCGAGGACGCGGGCTTCCCCATCGTCCTCCTGCACGACTACCAGCTCTACATGACCCCTCTCTTCGTCCGCGAGCGGCTCGGCGCGGACGCCTTTATCTCCCTCTTCGTCCACATCCCATGGCCAGGACCTGACTACTGGGGCGTTCTGCCCGAGTACATAAGAGAGGACGTCCTGGAGAGCCTGCTCTCTGCAGACGTGGTAGCCTTCCACACCCGCCACTACGCCCGCGACTTCGCGGAGACGGCGGCTCAGGTCCTCGGCGTTACATACGATACGGAGAGAGCGGTGATCCATCACTCGGGCCGCGAGGTGTGGGTGAGGGCCTATCCCATCTCCATAGACCCCGCGGAGTTCGAGGAGCTGGCGCAGAGCGAGAGCGTGCTCGAGCAGGAGGAGTTCGTCAAGGGACTCCCTGGCAAGCTCCTCTTGCGGGTTGACCGCATGGACCTCTCCAAGAACGTCGTCCGCGGCTTTCAGGCCTACGGACGGATGTTCGAGCGCCACCCCGAGATGGTTGGAGAGGTTACCTTTCTCGCCCAACTCCAACCCTCGCGCGGCGACATCCCCGAGTACGCCCGCTACGCCGAGGTGGTGCAAGAGACAGCCGAGAGGGTCAACGAGCAGCACGGCAGCGCCTCGTGGAAGCCCATCGAGCTCTCCATGCAGGACAACTTTCCGCTCTCCGTGGCAGCCTACAAGAACTACGACGCCCTGCTGGTCAACGCCGTGCGCGACGGGATGAACCTCGTAGCCAAGGAGGCCGCCGTCGTGAACGAGCGGGACGGCGTCCTCGTCCTCTCCGAGAACGCAGGGGCGCACGAGGAGCTCAACGATAACGCCCTCACCGTAAACCCCTTCGACCTCGACGAGCAGGCCGACGCCATCTACCAAGCCCTCACCATGCCCGACGAGGAACGCCGTCGCCGGGCACAGGCGCTGCGCGAGACCGTCATGTCCAATACCATAGAAGACTGGGTAGAGGCGCAGATGAGAGACATCGCCGCGTATCGCGGTTTGTAAGCACGCTGGCTGCGCCAGCTTATCAGCCCGCCTGCTTCGCAGGCTTATCAGCATTTCAGCCTGCTCCGGCTACGCCAAGGCTTCGCCTCCGCTTGTCAGCCGGTCAGCTGAAATGCTGAAAGCGAGGCCGCGAAGCAGGCGGGCTGATGCGTGCTGAGAGGTGCCCGGCTTAAAGCCGGTGCACCGTGCTGACAAGCGAAGCCCTCGAAGAGGGCTGAGAGTGCTGACTAGCTTTCTCCGAGCAACGCTCGCAGAACCTCGCCTACGCCGTCGACGCCGTCAACGACTATGTCGGCTTCGGAGGTGATCTCCGGCGGACCCTCCTCGCTGGCCACGCCGACGCGCAGGATCTCTTTCAAGGCACCCTCCTTGCGCAGCTCATCCAGCTCTCGGAAGGCGTCGAGGTCGGTGGTGTCGTCCCCTATGAACATGGCCCGCTCAGGTTCGTACTGCTCTACAAGGGTGCGCACGGCCGTGCCCTTGTCTGCCCTGATGGGGGGACGCGCCTCGACGACCCCGCGTCCCACGGTGATCCTCAGCCCCAGACGCTCTCCCTCGCGCTTGACGAACTCCACGCAGCGCTCGCCGACCTCGGGCGGGGCGTTGCGGTAGTGTATGGAGGCAGTGATGCCCTTCTCCTCGACGAAGGCGCCTAAAGGTTCCAGCTCCTCTCGCGACCTCTTCTCCAGCTCCTCGACCTTCTCGAGGTACTGCAGGGCCTCCGGCACCACCTCCACCTCGCCCTCGCGCAGGATCTCGAACCCGTGGTTGCCGAAGTAGACGACGTCGGCGAGACCAACGAGGTCAAACGCGCCCTCCGTCTTGCGGCCGCTGACGCCAGCCACGAGGAGATAGGTCTCGCTCAACCGCCGCAGAAGCTCCTTGAGCTCGACAGGGACCTCTGAGAGGTCGGGCGTCGGCACGATCGGGGCTAGCGTGCCATCTATGTCGGTGAGGATAGCCGCCGAGCCTGGCGCCTCGCTCCACGGCTGCAGCAACTCCCGGATCTCGCCTTCTTCGCGCATGCCCTTCGCAGGATACTCGCCCGTACCATTACGGTCTAGGTCAGCACGCTCCGGCTTCGCCAGCGTGCTAGCACCGCGGCAGCACCGCTTCGCGCGCCAGGAACTCCTGCAGGCTCAGGCCGCTCGCGCCGAGGCGTTCGGCGGTCTTCGTGCCGACGTAGCGGTAGTGCCACGGCTCCCACTGGTAGCCGGTCTTCTCCTCCTGGCCCCGGGGATAGGCGAGGACGAAGCCGTACTCGCTTGCGTGGTCGCCCAGCCAGGAGTAGGTGCTGGTTCCCCCGAAGTACCGCCAGATCTCATAGCTCGCGGCGCCGTTGGTGAAGTCCACGGCTGTGCCGAGCTGGTGCTGGCTGTGCCCTGGGCGGGCGCTCATCTCGCCCGCCCGCGTGCCGTAGATGCTCGTCAACCTGGCATATGAGGTCTGCTGGTCCGAGTACGACCGGTAGGCCGAGGCGACCACGAGCTCCTCCCCGTCATCCGCCGCCGCCTTCACCATGCGTCTCAGGTGCCCCGCGGCCTCGCTCCGGAGCAGCATCTCGCCGTTGCCGAGCGTTGGAACCCTGTAGTCCGAGAGCGGGGCGAGGTCATCGGGGGCGTAGTCGGGGGGCAGGGTGTGTGACCTGTCGACCAGCACCCTCAGGTCGTCGCAGCTCTCCCCCGCGGCGGGCTGTTCTTGAGAGGCCTCCGTGCTCTCGATGTTGACGTGCTCGGCACCGCCGATCTCATCGACGCCGGCCAACTGCGGCGTCGAGCTTACGGTGGGTTGGACGACCGCTTGCACCTTCACCTGCGTAGTCGCCTCCGCGAGGGTGTAGCCAAGGACGAGCAGCGAACTCAGGGTGATGGCTGCAATCAGCAGGCGGTCGCGGCGGCGCTTCCTCCTCGCGGCCGCAAGGAGGTTTATGGTGCTCTTTTTCTTCTTCTGCTTCACAGGAGAGAAAGTTAACGTGCGCTTGATGCTCTGTCCAGCGGAGCCGCGATGTGCGTCGCGCGGCCGCTCGACGACCACGAGCGAAGAGGTAGCGTACTCTGCGCTACCTCCTGCGTGTTCTCTCTCTACTGGGTTATGGGGTGACAAACCCGGTGTGCGTGCAGTCCTGACGGATCCTGGCTATCTCCGGCCCTGGGCTCGGGCGCGGATGTCCTCTGTGTCGATCTCCCCGTCGAGGTACTTCCCTACGAAGTAGCCTATGACCGCGAAGAGCACCACCAGGGCCGCTTCTCCGAGCCCTACCAAGGCGATCAGGAAGACCACGAGCCCCGCGAGCAGGGCCCCCCACTGCTTGTTGGTCCAGGTAGCCATCTATCCTCCCTTTCTCTAAGAAGCGGTTCCTTGTACCGTGACTTCGACGTCTTTGAGGGGGACGCTCTGCTCCTCGAGCACCCTCCTGATGTTCTCCCTCGTGCGGGTGGCGAGGTCCGTGTAGTTGCTTGAAGGCGGTACCCGTATGGCGCACGAGACCAGGTAGGAGCGGTCGTCCGAGGTAAGCGAGACCGACGGGGATTCTGCCCCCTCCTCCCTCGCTGCACCCTCCGTGAGAGCCTTCACGGCGCTCGCCGTGATCACGGTCTCCTTGCCAGGGGTGTCGTCCATGACGGTGCTCCTGGCCACCCTGCGGCCGAAGGTCAGCTCCCTGAGGAGCAAGAGCAGGGACAGCAGCGCGACGAGGAGGCCGACTATCGCGATCACGATGCGCACGCTTCCCGTGAAGTCCGATATCGAGAGGTTGCCAAGGGAGTCGAGCCCGCTCCGGTAGCCCGTGTAGGCGTCGATCACCCCTTCGGACAGCACCCCGAAAGCTACCAGCAAGAGCAGCACCGGCACCGCTATCAAGAGCAGGGCTATGATTATCATGATGAGGCGGTTGAAGGCGTTCATTGCACCCTCGTCCCAGTCTGCCTCGGGTCGGCTTCGACGAGCTTCACGTTTAGCTTGCTCACCGGCACCCCGCGCTCGGCGAGACGCTCCTGCACCGAGCGGCGCAGGTCGGACTGGATCGTGCCGGTGTCCTCTCCGCGGCGCACGCGCGCCTCGAGGTCTACGAGGGCCCCGGATCTCCGCTTGGCTTTCACGCGCGCCGAGGACCCCAGAACTCCAAGGGTCGGCTCGGCGGCCGCGACTACCTCGTCGGCGACCGCGCCGCGGGTGATGTAGGTGCCGCTACGCATGCGCACCCGCCTCGGCGCGGAGGGCTTGAGCTCGGCGATGAGCAGGATCAGACCTAGCACCGCGATGGCCACGAGGAGAACGACGGTCAAGATGGAGAGTCTGCCGCTCTCCACGTTCCCGACGAAGGTGTCGAAGTCGTGGTAGAGGCCCGAGACGCCGAGGGCGCGGGGGAGGGTCTCGAGGCTGTAACCGAAGAGGTTGAAGCTGTAGACCACCGTGTAAAGGCCGAGCACGAAGAGGCCGGCGAGGAGCAGTATAAGCGCTATCCTGTTAAAGGCTCTCATCTTCCGCCACCTCGAGGTCTTCGACCACCACGTTGGTCCTGCGTCCGCTGGCCCTGGGTCCCACGCGCTCCATTATCTCCGCGGCTATCTCGGGTATCGGCTTGGGGAGCGGGTAGCGCGCCACGATGTGGATATCCAGCGCCTCCGGTCCGACGACAACCCCAGAGACCTTCTCGCTGCCCTCATATGTCGCGGCCTCGGCGAATCGCCCGCGTCCCATGGAATGTACCCCTTCTGTGGCGAGGGCCGCCTCCGAGGCGGCCCTCGCCAGTTGCAGTTGTTCAGTCAAGGCTCTACTGGACCCGCTGCTGTTGCTGCGCCTCCTGCTCCCGGCGCTGCTCCTCCAGCTCGCGCTGCCGCTGCTCCTCGGCCTCCTGCTGAGGGAAGAAGACGTTGGATACCGTAACGTTGACCTCGGTCACCCTCAACCCCACGAGGTTCTCGACCCTGTTGATCACGTTGCGGCGCACCGCCTCGGCGAGCTGGGGGATGGACTTGCCGTACTCCGCCGTGAGCGTAAGATCCAGGGCTGCCTCTTCCTGACCGACCTCGACCGAGACACCCTGGGTCTGGCTGCCTCCTCCACCAGTTATGGAGCCGAGGATGCCGCCCACGGCCTGCGAGGCGCCACTGCCCATCCTGATGCCTTCTACCTCCTGGGCCGCTATACCCGCGATCTTCGAGACCACGCTGTCCGAGATGGTGGTGCTGCCACGCTCCGTCTGTAGTGGGCTACCCTGTTCGCTCATGCTCTCTCCTTTCGTCGGTGAGCCGCTCTCACTTCTCACGCCGCCCTGCGGGTGATCAACCGGTAGACGGCGAGCAGGATGATTGCCCCGAGGGTCGCCGTCAGGATGGACCCGAGGCTGAAGCTACCCGCGCTCCCCGAGAAGCCGAGCAGGTTGAGGACCCAACCACCCAAAAAGGCCCCTACTATTCCTATCAGGGCTGTCACTATGATGCCCCCTGGGTCTGGCCCAGGCATTACCCACTTGGCCAGGATGCCCGCTATGAGCCCTACCACTATCCAGACTATGATGGCCCCGATGCTTACGGCTTCTCACCTACCCCTCCACCACGTGCCTGCGCCGGACGAAACCCGCCTGAAAATATAACAGATGCCATGCGCCGCGCTACTTTCGCCGGTTTTACCCCGGCTCTGGGGGCCGTAAACACTCTCTTCCGGGCGCCCGCTACGAGAGGAGTCCCTGCAGGGCGGGCCAGACAAAGGCGAGGGCGAAGAGCAGGGCCGCGCCGTAGAGGAGGGGGTGGACCTCACGCGGCCTTCCCCCTGCCAGCTTGATCAGGACGTAGGAGATGAAGCCGAAGCCTATGCCGTAGGAGATGTTGAAAGTCAGGGGCAGCGTCAGGATGGTAAGGAAGGCTGGTATTGCCTCGTCGAAGCGGTCCCACGGGATAAAGCGGACGGCCGTCATCATCAGGAAACCTACCACGATCAGGGCCGGAGCCGTGACGGGGGAGACGAAGATCTGGCCTTCCTCCGGGCCTGGTATGGGGACGGCGCCGCCGAAGACCGAGATAAGCGGCGAGAACGGGAGAGCCAGCAAGAACAGTATCCCTACCACCACGCTCGTGAACCCTGTGCGGCCGCCCTCTGCCACACCCGCCCCGCTCTCAATGTAGCTGGTCACGGAGCTCGCGCCCATCGCCCCGCCCCCCGCCGCCGAGAGCGAGTCGATGAGCAGGATCCTCTTGAGCAGCGGCGGACGGCCCTCTTCGTCGAGCAGCTTCCCCTCCTGGCCTACCGCTATCACAGTGCCCATGGTGTCGAAGAAGTCGGTCATGAACAGGGCGAAGATCACGGGTATGAGGGAGACCCGCAGCACCTCGGGTATGGCGAGCACCCCGCCGCCGATGGTCGATGTGTCGAAGCGGAAGTCCACTATCCCCTGCGGCAGCGGCACGACACCGAAGATCATGCCAACGATTCCCGTGATGAGGATTCCTAACAAGATGCCGCCGCGCATCCCGCGCGCAACGAGCGCGAGCGTGAGCACGAGCCCGAAGAGCGCGAGCAGGACGGGGCCCTGTGTGAAGTCGCCAAGGGTAACGTAGGTCTCTGGGTTCGTGACCACGATGCCGCCGTTCTTGAGCCCTATAAAGGCGATGAACAGCCCGATACCTACCGCGATGGCGAACTTCAGCGACATCGGGATGGCGTGCATGACCGCCTCTCGCAGGTTGGTGAGCACGAGGACAGTGACGATCAAGCCCTCGACCACGATGACGGCCATCGCTTGTTGCCAGGTCAAACCCAGACCCAGTATCAGGGTGAAGGCTACTATGGCGTTGAGGCCGAGCCCGGAGGCAAGGGCCACAGGAAAGTTGGCGAAGACGCCCATCGCTATGCACGCCAACGCCGCCGCCACACACGTCGCGAAGAACACCCCGGATATGGGGAGGCCCGTGCCCTGGGTGCTGAGGATGTTCGGGTTGACGAAGATTATGTAGGCCATCGTCATAAAGGTAGTCAGCCCGGCGATGACCTCCGTCCTTAGGTTCGTCTTTCGCTCGGAGAACTTGAAGAAACCTTCCAAAACCCCATCTCCCCTCGTGCCGACGTTTGCCACCGCCCAGCTTTGCAGCCAATTCTAAGCAATTAGCGCTCAGGTTTCAGCCATCAGCAAGAAAGAATACTGCCCAGAACCGGCGTAACCGGCTTTGTGTCAGCCCGCACCACGAAACCGCGCGCAAACCTTCTGGCGGATTCACCATCAACGGAGAAGCTAACGGCTGAAAGCTAAAGACCCAGAAACGGTTTGTTCCTCTTCCACACGAGCCAAACAACGGAGGCGAGCCAGAGCCCGATTATGGCTGAGTAGGCTGGGAAGATCCGGCGGTAATACTCGGGGGTATCGCCCGTGGTTACCACGGGGATGTCCTCGTTCTGCGGGAGGCCTGCGTGCTCGAGACCATCCTGGGTGGTGTCGTGGAAGATGACGGTGCCAACCGTCTCGAGCTTGCCCCTCCAGGCCCTTCGCTCCGGGTTCTCGAGGTCTTCGGGGAGGCCCTGCGCGGTCTGGATGAGCAGGCTGTCGCCCGTCTCTTTGAGGCGGAAGTAGAAGTAGCTAGCGCTGTAGCGAGATGAGACCGCTATCTTGGATTCAGGGGTCCCGATCCGCTCGAGGGCTCCGACGTCCGGCGTGCCGCTGACCTCGACGTAATCCCCCACCTCCGTGCCGGGGGGCAGCTCGCCGCTCTCGAGCTGCTCGACGCTTAAGACGGTGGGCTCCCCCTCGAGCCCGTAGGAGAAGTTGGCTGCGGTAGTGGAGGCGCCGAAGGTGAAGACCATGACCATGAACAGGCGCGTGAGCAGCCAGGGGTTGCGACGGATCCAGGGCCCCAGCCCCCTCCCGCCCCGGCGTTCATCGGCCCTCGATAGCAGCTCTGTGTCTCGAGTGTCCACGGACCCGAGTTTACCCGAGAGAGAGGGTGGAGACGGGCGAGGTTTCACACCGCTGGACCCGCAGGGAAGGGCTAGTCTCTGGTCAGCCTGTTTGTGAAAGAGATTCCCGCAGGGCGCGGGGGACGGGCTAGTATGGAGGAGCGGGAACAGGTATGCTGTTAGCCGGTAATACCGCCGAGGATGTGAGAGAGCAGGCGTGATCCCTCTTGTAGGTGGAGGTAACGTATTGGAAGGGCGGGGGGCACCGGAGCGGGTTCCCGAGTACACGGTAGTAGGCGTCATAGAGGACGGGACCCAGCTCAACCAGGCCGTAAAGGAGATCCGGGACCTCGGCGTGGACCGCGACGACCTGACGGTGATCCTCAAGCGCGAGGACGTGAGCGAGCCCGAGCCGTTCCCCGAGGGCACGCGCTACATAGTCATCCCCGGCGACAAGCGCGGGCTGGAGGTGCCGATAGGGTTCGCCATCTCCTTCATAGTCTTCGGCGTGCTCTTCGCCATCACCACCCCTGCAATAGGGATACCGACCCTCATGATCTTTCTCTCGCTCGCCGGGATACTCTTCGTCGGCTCGTTGACGCGGGTTGGCGTCTCCCCGATCCTCACGGAGATGGAGGCGCCCTCTGAGGAGTCCGGCTCCTGGAACGAGGAGTTCGAGATGGGCAAGGTGCTCGTCTTCGCCTCGACGCGCGAGCGGCGGCTGCTGCGTCCGATCCGGGAGGCCCTGCAGCGCGGCGGAGCGATGTACTACATTATGGACCGGCGGCTCGAGCCGCGCGCCATCCACCAGGCCACCCTGCAACGCGCCGGCGAGCACGCGGTGGGCGAGTCGGTTCTGAACCGTGCGGGGGAAGCCTAGGGTATGGGCGCTGCGGTTCTGGCGCAGGTAGACCTCTCGAACGCCTTCTCGGTGCTGGGTGGGTCGAGGTTCGTTACGGGCCTTACCATGATCATCCACATCTTCTTTGCGGAGCTGTTCGTTGGCTACGCCATCGCCGGGCCGGTCTTGCAGGCGTGGGGGGCGCGCACGGGCAGCCCGCGGATGGACAGGCTCGCCCACTCCATGGCGCGCTTCAACGTGCTCACCTTCTCGACGGGGGCCACCTTCGCCGTGCTCTTCGTGGTGTTGCTCGTCGGCCTCTACCCGCAGG
>Ga0126312_10002470_pt1 | contig 12363 bp, 5 predicted proteins | sample Plot104A_FD_92537 | JGI IMG/M metagenome (GOLD analysis project Ga0126312, IMG submission 92537) | Serpentine soil microbial communities from UC McLaughlin Reserve, CA, USA - Plot104A | ecosystem: Environmental > Terrestrial > Soil > Grasslands | place: USA: UC McLaughlin Reserve, Lake County... | reverse complement strand
CGCGACCTCACGATGCGGCGCGATCCACGCGCCGTCGCCCAGCGCCCGCTCGACCAGGCGCTCGAGGATGCAAGCGCGATGGCCACCGGATCGACGCCATCCGCCGGCTGCTCGGCGAGCTCGTGGACGGCGGCACGGCCTTTGCGTCCCACGGGATGCTGTTCGCCGAGCAGCTCGCTCGCTGAGCCGCCTCCGGTAAGAAACTCACCCAGCGAGCCGGACTGTGAGAGAGTCGCTCTCAGATCTCGTGTGCCGTGTGGTGAATGACCGGATGGAGGCGTGCGATGAGCCGAGAGGTGGACACCCGCGTCATCGAGGCCCAGCAGCCGGCGGCTGACCGTCTGGAGGGCCTGCGCGAGGCGGCGCTCGAGGCATCGAGGCGGCTGCCCGGCGAGCACACGGTGCGCGTCGGCGGCGTCGATGCGGTGACGGGCAACCCGGACGTGCTGCTCTCGGAGGCAGCGCCGCCCGAGCAGGGCGACTACGTCGAGCGGGCGCTCGAGCACCTGGGCCAGGTGAGCGGCGCTCTGGGGCTGACGCCCGCCCAGGCCTCGGAGTTCGCACCCGATCCGGTGGTCCAGGAGACCTCTGGCGGTGCCGTTGCCGTGCATCTCACGCAGCAGTACCGCGGAATCCCGATCTTCGCGGCGGCGCAGACGGTGCGCTTCGGGGTGGACGGTCGCATCGAGGAGACCGTCGGCCGCACCGTCTCGATCGGCGCCGCCCAGAGCGCCACGCCGGCGCTGAGCGTGGTCGACGCGGTGCGCCGCGCCGCCGAGCACGTCGCCCGGCCGACTGCGGACGAGCAGCAGCGGACCGACCAGTTCGGTGAGCCCTTCGCCCCCGCCGGCGTGGACCTCGACGGCTTCGAGCCGACCGTCGTCGCGATGTTCACCGACCGGCCGGACATGCCGACCGTGCTCGCGGCCGGCCCGTTCGGGGACGAGTTGAAGGCCGGCCTGATCTGGTTCCCGATCGCGGAGGGCGACCTGCGGCTCGGCTGGGAGGTGCTCGTCACGATGCCCGACTACGCCGAGCAGTTCCGCGTGATCGTCGACGCGACCAGCGGCGACATCCTCTACGCGAAGCAGCTCGTGCCCACCGCCATCGCACGCGGGAGCGTGTACAAGCGCGACGGGGGCAGCGCGCGAGAGACCGTCGCGTTCCCGGTCGGCACCTCGTCCCTGGGCGTCCCGGTGCCACCGGATCTACCCAACGGGTGGCCCGACCAGTGGGTCGCCGGAGACGCGGCGGAGGGAAACGCGGTCTTCGCGCACCTGGGCGACAGCGGGCCCACGATCCGGGGCGTGGCGGCCAACGGGACGGTCGTCTTCGAGCCTCCCGATGCGACGGGCGACGAGCAGAAGGTGCTGAACATCTTCTACTTCAACTGCGTGATGCACGACTTCTTCTACCTGCTCGGATTCCGGGAGCGTGACGGCAACTTCCAGCGCGACAACCTCGGGCGGGGCGGCATCGCCAGCGACCGCGTGGACGCTCGCGCCTACAGCGGACCGGTGTCGGGCACCGCGTCGATGGGGACCCCGATCGACGGCTCGAGCCCGGTCATGAAGATGGGGCTCGTCCAGAGCACCAACCGCCACACGGCGTTCGACTCGAGCGTCGTGTTCCACGAGTTCATGCACGGGGTGACGAACCGCCTCGTCGGAGGACCGCACAACAGCCGGGCGCTCGACGAGCCGCAGAGCGGCGGGATGGGCGAGGGCTGGGGCGACTACATCGCCTGCACCATCAACGACTCCACCGTGGTCGGCTCGTGGGTCGTCAACCGGCCGCTCGGGATCCGGCGGCATGCCTACGACGACAACTTCCCAGGCACGTTCGGCGACGTCGGGTCGCCGGCATACAGCGAGGTCCACGACATCGGCGAGATCTGGGCCGCCGTGCTGCTCGCGCTCAACCGCCGGCTCGGCAAGACGCTCGTGCTCCAGCTCGTGGTCGACGCCCTCAAGCTGTCGCCCGCCAACCCCAACTTCCTCCAGATGCGCGACGCGATCCTCGCCGCGCTGCAGGCCAAGGGCCGGTCGGGGCAGCTGTCGGAGTCCGATGTCCGGCGCCAGACCGCCGCGGCATGGGAGGTGTTCGCGCGGTTCGAGATGGGCGTCGGCGCCCGTTGCATCGGAGCCTCGTTGACGGGCGTCGTCGGCGACGCCACCACGCCGCTGAGCGCTCCGGACGGAGGGCTCCGCGTCGAGGCCGCCCCGAACGCCGCGATCCCGGACGCCAACCCCGCGGGCATCCAGAGCGCGCTGAACGTCGACCGGCCGGGATCGATCGCCGAGCTCGCCGTCGAGATCGACATCCGCCATACCTATCGCGGCGATCTGCGTGTCACGCTCGTGGCGCCCGACGGGCGCATGGTCATCCTGCACGACCGTCAGGGCGCCGGCACCGACGACCTCGTGCGGACGTTCACGGCGGCTGACGTCCCCGGCCTGGGGCAGCTCGCCGGTGCGCCGGCCCGCGGCACCTGGCGCCTGATCGTGGCGGACCTGGCCAAGCGCGACATCGGCACGCTGCGTCGCTGGGCACTCGAGATCGAGCTCGCCGACGACGGTCCGCAGCTCGTGACGGGCGCGGCCCAACCGGCTCTGTCGATCCCCGACGCGGATCCGACCGGAGTCTCGAGCTTCATCGGCCTCACGGAGGGAGGTACGTCGAAGGAGCTGGCCGTCGCGGTCGACATCACGCACCCGTTCGTCGGGGACCTGCGCGTCGAGCTCGTCGCCCCGTCGGGAAGGCATGTGCTGCTGGCCGATCGCGAGGGCGGCTCGAGCGACAACCTGATCGCCCGCTTCGACTCCGATGCCCACGCCGGCTTGCGGTCGCTGGTCGGTGAGGACGTCCGCGGCAACTGGGTCATGCGGGTCAGCGATCTCGCCGGGCGCGACATCGGCAAGTTCAACTCGTGGCGCCTCGAGGCGACGGTGTAGCCGTGGCGGCTCTCCAGCTCGAGGCCCGGACGGCCCTCCCGCTCACGGAGATCTCGGCGTTCGCGCTCCGTCAGGGCGAGGCCGGGACCGAGCTGATCGCCGTGGGCGACGACGACTTCGGCGTGCTGTGCGTGCCGCTCTCCGACGACGGTCAGCTCGGCGAGAGCAAGCGGTGCGATCTGTGGCGCAAGCTGCCGATGGACGTGGTCGCGAGCTCGGACGGCTCCCAGTTCGAGGGCGTCGCCTGCGACGGCGACGGCCGCGTGCTGGTCCTGCAGGAAGGGCCGGCACGCGTGCTCGTCCTCTCGCGGCGCCTCGACACGCTCCTGCACACGATTCGCCTGATCGTCGATCCGGACGAGCCGGACTTCGGGGAGAAGTGGCACGACGACGACAACGCGCGCGGCGAGGGCATGGTGCTGCTGCGCGACGGTCACCTCCTCATCGCCAAGCAGCGCAAGCCGATCCGGCTGATCGAGTTCGGCCCGCCGGGCGCCGACCCGTTGGGCGTCTCACCCGACACGCTGCTGCCGGCGGATGCCTCCTATGACGTGGCTTCGCGCGATGGAGAGGTGGAGCTCGCGGTGCTGGCGTCCTGGCGCCTCGCCGACGGGGAGGACGAGGACGCCTTCGAGAGCATCAACGACCTCGCCTGCGACGCCGACGGGCGACTGTTCCTGCTGAGCTCCCGCGCGCGGCGGATCGCCTGCATCGAGGAAGCGCTCCAGGCGGACGAGAGCCATGCGAGGTTCGCCGAGGTGTGGGATCTCCCCGATGGGACGCCCGGCGGCGACGACGATCGCCCGGAGGCGCTCGCGCTGCCGTTCGAAGGCGCGGCCCTGGTCGGCATCGACACCAAGAAGCCCGGGGACAACGTCGCGTTCATCCGCGGCGTGAGCACCTAGACAGTCGGCCCGGCGCGGGCCTTCAGGCTGTGAGCGCCGGGCGGGGTTCGGCGGTCAGCGCGCGACCGAGCTCGCCTCGCGAGCCGATCCGCAACTTGGCGAACACCTTGTGGAGGTGGTACTCGACCGTGCGCGGGCTGATGAAGAGCTGCGCGGCGATCTCCGGATTGGTGAGCCCGTCGCGCGCAAGCAGTGCGATCCGGGCCTCCTGCGGCGTGAGGTGGTCGGGGCGCTCGGCGCGCGGGCGGCGGGCACCTCTGGCGGAGCCGCCCAGCTCCCGCTCCGCCCTTGCCGCGAAGCCGTGCGCGCCCATCCTCGTGAACATGTCATGCGCGGTGCGCAGCTCAACGTGTGCCTCCGCCCGCCGGCGCTCGCGGCAGAGCCACTCGCCGTAGACGAGGTGGGCGCGCGCGAGGTGGACCGCGATCCGCGTGTGGCCGAGCCGTTCGATCGCCTCGCGATAGAGACCCTCCGCGCGCTCCCCGTCGCTCAGCAGTGCGCGCGAGCGGGCCTCGACGCCAAGCGCCCAGTCCGTGCGGCTCACCCGCGTCCGCGCCGTCAGCCGCTCGAGCGCGCCGGCCGCGAGCTCTCGGTCGCCGCAGCACACGCCCGCCTCGATCTGCTCGTGCAGCGCCCATCCGTACAGCCCGATGTCGTCGTGCTGCGCCGCACGGCCGGCCGCGGCCGCGGATGCGTCGTGGCGGCCGAGGCCGTTGTAGAGCACGGCCGCACTGCACTCCGCGAGCGTGATGGCCCTCCCCTCGCCACGTGCTGTGGCCTCCTCGATGGCGAGCGTGCGCAGCCTCGACACCTCGGACTCCTCGCCCCGCCAGGCGGCGAGCATCAGCGAGCTGTACCGAAGCTCCGGGACGCCGATCGCCGCCGTGATCGAATCGGCCTCCTCGATCAACCGGGCCGCGGCGGCGAACTCGCCGGCATGAACCTCGACGCCGGCGCGATAGGTGGCGGCGAGCGGGATGGCCGCGAGCGCTCCACGCTCCCTCGCCAGCGCGAGCAGGCGGCCGGTCAGGGCATGCCAGCGCTCGTCGTCCCACAGCGCGGGCGCCACCCGGCACGCCAGCCACAGCCACTGCAGGTCGTGATCGCTGCGCGATTCGGCGAATGCGTCCAGCGCGCGGCGCAGCACCGGCACCGCCGCGCTGTAGCCCTCGGTGAAGCGCGCGGCGAGCCCGTCGAGCAGGAGGTCCGAGGGCCGCGCGGGATCCGGTGCCGCGGGGGCCGCCCGAGCCGCTCGCACGAGGTCGGCGATGCCCTCCTCGTCCGCGAGGAAGCTGGCGAAGATCGCGGCGCCGAGCGCGTCCAGGTAGGTCTCCCGCGCGAGCGCGGCGTCGAGGTCGTGGAGCCTCCTGGCGGCGGCCAGCAGCAGCGGCGGGGCGTCGCTGCCACGCCCGCGGAGGAACGTGATCCGCGCGCGCAGGCGTTCGAGCCTGGAGCGCTCGAGGTCGCCGAGCGGCGCCGTCGCCGCGATGTCGAGGAGCCCATGGGCGCTGTCCGGCGCCCCGGCGTCGACCTTCGCCTCGGCGGCGGCCATGGCCCGTATGGCGCGCCGGTGCGGGTCGGGGCTGAGCACGGCGGCCCGCTCGAGGAACGCGGCGGCGGCCGCCACGCCGCCGCGCCGCTGTGCCCGGGCGGCCGAGAGCTCGAGCTCGTGCGCCACCTCCTCGTCTGGCGCGGCCGCCGCCTGCGCGCGATGCCAGGCGCGGCGATCGGGGTCCGCGCCGGGATCCGTCGCGTCGGCCAGCGCCCGGTGCACCGCGCGGCGCTCGTCCGCTGACGCGCTGCGGTAGGCGGCGGACCGCACGAGCGGGTGCCGGAAGCGGACGCGCAGGCCGATCTCGAGCAGGCCGGCGCTCTCCGCCTCGGCGGCCGCCGCCGACCCGATCCCGATCGCCTGGGCCGCGCGGAACAGCAGGCGCGGATCGCCCACCGGCTCGGCCGCTGCCGCCAGCAGGAGCCGCTGGGTGTCGGTCGGCAGCGTCCGCAGGCGCCGCGCGAAGGAGTCCTCGATATGCCCCTGCAGCGGCAGGGCGTTCGGCAGCCCGAACCCGCCGGCCAGCGCCGCCGGACTCATCCCGTGCGGGAGCTCGAGCACGGCGAGCGGATTGCCTCGCGTCTCCGCGACGATCCGATCGCGGATCCGCTCGTCGAGCGGCCCTGGGAGCGCCGCGGTCAGGAGCACCCGCGCGTCGGCGGCGGGCAGGCCCTCCAGGACGAGCTCGGGCAGCCCCGGGAGCTGCTCGCCGGTGTCCCCCTGGCGGACCGCGAAGACCACGCCCAGCGATTCGGCCAACAGCCGGCGTGCGACGAACGACAGTGCCTGGGCGGACGCCACGTCGAGCCACTGCGCGTCGTCGACGAGGCAGAGGAGCGGCTGCTGCTCGGCGACCTCCGACAACAGGCTGAGGACCGCGAGCCCGACGAGGAACCGGTCTGGAGGGTCTCCCTCGCTCAGCCCGAACGCCGTCGCCAGCGCCGCTCGCTGCGGCCCCGGCAGATGGTCGAGCCGATCGAGCATGGGTGCACAGAGCTGATGCAGGCCCGCGAACGGCAGCTCCATCTCGGACTGCACCCCGGCCGCGCGCGCCAACCGGCAACCCGAGGCGCGCCTGGCCAGATGGCCCAGCAGCGCCGTCTTCCCGATCCCCGGCTCACCCCGCAGCACGAGGCACTGACCCTCGCCCGCGCGCACCGTCCGCAGCAGCTCGTCGAGCTCCGCGCACTCCTTGCGCCGCCCCAGCAGCACCGTTTCGCGGCCCGGCGAAGCGTCGGGCCCGTCGCGCGCGCTCGCGTCGCCAGCCATCGGCCGAACATACCGCTCGGCTCAGCCCACCGGTGGGGGCTCGTAGGGCACCTCGAGGTGCCCTGGATTCACGAAGCCGCTGGGAACATCGACCGGCATGCGCTCGAACGAAGAGCTCGGCTCCGTCATCGCCGACTTCCTCGACGGCGCCCGTGCGGGCGTCGTGCGCTCGCCGGGGGGCTCGCCCTACACGTCCGCCCAGCTGCGGGAGCTGCGTGGCGCGCTCACGCACGTCACCTCCGAGCTCGGTGACCGCGACGTCGCCGAGCTGCGCTCCCGCGACGTCCGCGGGCTGGTCGCCGAGCTCGGCGACGCGGGGCTCTCGCCTGAGCGCACGGCGGCGATCGTCGATGCCCTGCGCCCGGTCTACGCGTACGCCATGGAGCGCGGCATGGTCACCACGAGCCCGCTGGTCGGTCTGGCGCCCGCAGCTTCCGAGGGCCCGACGCCGACGGCCGCGGTGCTGCAGCTCGGCGAGCAGCTCGCACGGTTCACCGGGCGACTGATGGTGCTCTTGCTCGTGCTGGCGGCGGTGGGACTCGCCGTTGCCCTCGCATGAGCCTTGGCAGCGGACCCTGGCGCTGACGGCGGGCTGGACGCTCCCCGGCCTGCTGGTCCGGCTCAGCGGCGGCGCGGTCTCGTATCCGCTGCAGCTCGTGGTGTACGGCGCGGCGGTCGTGGCGGCCGCCTTCCTGCTCGCCTGGGCCTGTGAGGCGGCGCAGGTCGACATCGCCAACGGGCTGGTGGTCGCCGCCGTCGCGTTCGTCGCGATCCTCCCCGAGTACCTCGTCGAGGTCCACTTCGCGCTCCTCGGTCACGCGGACCTGGTGACGGCGAACCTGACGGGCGCCAGCCGCCTGCTGCTCGGGCTCGCCATCGCCATGCCGGCCGTCGTCGCGCTGCTCCCCGGCCGCTGGCGGCGCCTGCACCTCGGACCGCTGGAGCTCCCGGAGCCGCACCGGGTCGAGCTCGCGGTGCTCGTGGTCGCCTCGGCGTGGTCGACGCGGGCGGTGCTGGTCGGGCGGTTGACGCTGCTCGACTCGGCCGTCCTGATCGGCATGTACGTGGTGTACCTGCGCCGCGCCGCCACCGCGGGAGGCGAGAGCCCCGAGCCGCTCGGCGTCGCCGCCGAGCTCGCGGCGCTGCCCAGGGAGCAGCGCCGGCGCTGGGCGCGGTCGCTGATGGCCTACGCGGCGTTCGTGATCCTGATGACGGCCGTGCCGTTCGGCGAGGCGGTGCTGGGTGCGGGCGCGATCGTCGGGATCTCCCCGTACCTGCTCCTGCAGTGGATCGTCCCGGTGGCGACGGAGACCCCGGAGATCGTCGTCGCGTTCGTGCTGCTCACGCACGGGCGCGGGGGCCAGAGCATCGCCGTGCTGCTGGCGGGCGCCGTGAGCCAGTACACGATCGCGCTGGGCACGCTCCCGCTGGCCTATGCGCTCGGGCCGGCCGTCGGGCCGCTGCCGCTCGCCGGGCGGGAGCGGGTCGAGCTGCTGCTGACCGTCGGCGTCGCGCTCTATGCGGCCTCGGCGCTGCTGACGCTGCGCCTCAGCCGCGGGGACTCGTCGATCATGCTGGCGGCCTTCGCCGGCCAGCTGCTCGTGCCGACGGTCGTCACCCGGCTGTTCTTCGCGGTCGTGTTCTGGACGGTGGCTCTGGACATCTTCCTTGCCGAGCGGCGGCGGCTACCGGCACTGTTCGCGGCTCTGCGTCCGCCCCGTCGCAACGCGGGGCGCGAAGCAGGCTCCAGACCGCCGCCTCGGGGTCGCGGCCGTAGCCGACGCGCCCGTTCGCGTACGCGGTCACGAGCTGCAGCCGCGGCAGGCCGCTCCCGCCAGCCGTGACGTAGACCGGCTGGAGGTGGACCAGCGAGCGGCCGAGCGGCACCACCCGCGGGGTGCCGAGCACCGTCCGGTTGACCGAGTTGCGACCGAGGTCGCGCGACTCGCGGTTGAGCAGCTCGAGCCGCCGGCTCACGGCGGGGCTCGCAAGCACCTCGCGCGTCGCCTGCGTGGGGCCGATCTCCAGCCGCTCGCGCGGCAGGCTGAGCACCGTGAGCCGCGGCCGGCCGGTCTGATCGACGGACCCGGCCAGGTAGGAGACCAGGTTCTGCCGCCCGCGGGGCGTGAAGGAGAGCGTGAGCATCAACCGCTCCTCACGATCTCCCGGCAGGCGGCCGAGGAGGTAGCCCGGCCGCGACCGCCAGCGATCGGCGGTGAGCCCCCGCTCCCGCTCGTCCGCATCGAGCCGCTCCTCCGGGTCGGGGAACTTGATCTCGCCCGCCTCCTCGACGGGGCCCGCGAGCTGCCATGCGGGCTGCCAGGCGTCCGAGCCGTTCCAGAAGCCGGTCGAGTCGTCGGCGTGGTAGGTGGCGTACACCCGCGCCTGCGCGCCGAACAGCAGGCGCGGATAGCGCAGATGCTCGCGCAGCGCCGCCGGGAGCTCCGCCATCGGGCGGAAGAGGCCGGGATACGCGCCCTGCCACGCGCGCAGGATCGGATCGCCATCCGCGGCGTAGAGGGTCACGCGGCCACTGAACGCGTCGACGGACGCGAGCGCGGAGCTGCGCAGGTAGTTGACCTGCTCGCCGCCGACGTTCACCTTGGCGGAGAACGGATAGTGGCTCGACGTCGTGTAGCCGTGCAGCAGGAACTGGATGCGACCGTCGGCCACGACGGTCTGGGGATGGCCGTCCCAGCGCAGGAAGGGCGCCAGGGTGTGGACCCTCGCACGGACGTCGCGATGCAGCAGGATCCGCGAGCCGCCCGTCACCGTCTCGGTGAGCAGCAGCTTGAGATCGGCGAAGCGGGCGGCGAACGCCGCCCGCCGCAGCAGGCTGAGCGCGATCCCCCCGCCGCCGTCGTACCGGTAGGCCGGGGGACGCGTCCCCGGGGCGGGCTGCTCCACCTCGCCGCGGCCGCTGTTGACGACGACGTATGGCGGGTCGGCGGCCGAGCGCTCCCCGAAGTAGATCCGCGGCTGCGCGAGACGGAGGGGGTCGCGCCGGGAGCCGAACTCCCCCTGGGCGAACCGCGGGTACCGGTCCGAGTCGGCGTCGGACGCCGGGACGGCGACGACGCCGTAGCCGTGGGTGTACGCGAAGCGCTCGTTCGTCCACGTGCGGGCGTCGTCGTGCAGGCGGCCGACGGCGAGCTGGCGCGCCGCGATCGTCACCAGCCGCGGGACGCCTCCGAGCGTGTAGCGGTCGGTCGTCGTGCTCGGGAACCGGTAGTAGGCGCCGATCGACTGCAGCTCGTCCATCGCGGGTCGCAGTACGCCGGCGTCCCACACCGGCACGTTCTTGAGCGTGCGATGGTGCGCGGCGACCGTGCCGGCCGACAACCTCCGGTCGCCGCCGAGCGCCCGCACGTCGACGTCGTCGAGCTGATAGGCGCGGCGCGTCGCGGCGATGCCGGCCTCGATGTACGGGCGCTCGCGCGACAGGGTCTGCGGCGCGACGAGGAACCGCTCGACGAGGTGCTGCATGCCGATCGAGCCCGCGGCGGTCGCCCCTGCCAGGGCGACCAGTGCGGCGAGCGGCCATAGCGCGGCCGCGCGTACCGCGACCAGCACGCAGGCGACGGCGCACGTCAGGAGCAGGGCGACGAGGATGCGGAAGGCCGGGAGCCGGACGGTGACCTCGCTGTACGAGGCGCCGGTCACGGCGCCCTCGTGGTGCGGGAGCACGAGGGCCAGCTGCTCGATCCGAGCGCGCCAGGCGAGCACCAGCAGCAGCAGCGCAGCCAGGGCGAGCAGGTGCGCGCGGGCGGCGCGCGCAGCGCCCGCGAGCGCGTACGCGGCGACGGTCACCACCGCCGCCATGACGACCGTCTGGAGCAGCCAGCCGGCGACGAGCTCGTGCAGCGGCAGCGAGAACACGAAGAACCCGGCGTCGCGGCCGGAGACCGGATCGGCCACGCCGAACGGGCTCCGATTGGCCCACAGCAGCAGGACCTGCCACGCATGGTCCGGCAGCGACTCGACCGCGATCAGCCCGCCGACGGCGGCGACGAGCGGCCGCGCCACGCGCCGCCACTGCCACAGCGGGGCGAGTGCGGGCAGGGCCGGGCCGGCGGCGTCGCGCGTGCGGCGCTCCGCGAGCGCGAGGTTCCCGAGCAGGAAGCAGGCCGCCCCGAGGCCGGCGAGCGTGGGCGCGAGGACCTGCCACGCGAGCGTCGTCCACATGACCCGCTCTTGGCCGAGCTCGGCGAACCAGAGCGCGTCCGTGTAGATGCCGGCAACGAGCGCCACGACCCCCGCGACGGCGCCGAGCGTGCCCACGACGAGAAGCGCGCGCGTGCGCGGTGTGCGCCAGAGCCGCATGTGTCGTGGGTGACGATGGGGCAGAGGACGCACCGCGTCGACCGTTTGCGGCTATCGGACCATCGTGACGGCCGATTGGAGCTGTGCCGCCGGCGTGATCCCATCCGCGCACGTGCTCGAGATCGTCCTCCCGGACCACGACCGGCACTCCTTGGCAGGCGAGGTGACGATCGGGCGGGATCCGGGCAACAGCCTGCGGCTCGCCGACCAGAGCGTGTCGCGCTTCCATGCGCGCATCCGGGCGGTGAACGGGGTCGCGACGCTCGAGGACGCGGGCTCCTCCTACGGCACCTGGCTCGACGGACGCCGGGTCGACGGGGCCGTCGAGCTGCACGAGGGCTCGCGAATCCGGGTGGGGAACCAGGAGCTGCTGGTGGACCGGCAGCGCGACGCGCACGAGGCGGGGCGCACGATCGTGGTGCCGCCGGCCGCGGCCGCGACCGTGGCCGCGCGGTTCGGCGGGCGCCCGCGGGTGCGCTCGGGGTACGCGCTCAAGCGGCTGGAGGTCCAGGAGGGTGACCGGCGCTGGGTGCTCGAGGATCTGCGCTCGGGCCGCTTCGTGCGCATGTCGGACGTCGATGCGGAGATGTTCGGACTGCTCGACGGCAGCCGGACGCTGACGGACCTGATGCGCGAGGCCGGACGCCGGCACGGCCCCAACGGCCCGGCCCGGCTGATGCTCCTGCTGGCCACGCTCGGCGAGCGCGGGTTCCTGACCGGCAGCTCGGCAGCGGAGGACGAGGCGCCGCGGACCGGGCGTCTCGCGCGGCTCGCGGCGCCCCGCCAGGTCGCCTGGCAGGGCGCGGCGGCACTGTTCGCCGGTGCGTACCGGCACGGCGGCCGGCTGCTGCTCACGCGACCCGCGCTGACGCTGCTCGCCGTGATCGCCCTCGCGGGCATGGGCACCTTCGCCTACCTCGTCGCCGGCCGCTACGGGACTCCGTTCGTGGTGGCGAGCAAGGTCGGCCTCGGCGGCTTCGTGTTCGTCCTCGGGCGGCTGGCCGTGGCCTCCGTCCACGAGCTCGCCCACGGGCTGGTGATGGCGGCGTTCGGGCGCCGGCCCCGCGAGGCCGGCATCAAGCTCGTCCTGATCTTCCCCTACGTGTTCGTGGACACATCCGAGGCGTGGTTCGAGCCGCGCCGCCGTCGGATCGCGGTCAGCGCCGCCGGGCCTGTGTCCGACCTCTGCCTCGGCGGTCTCTTCTCGCTCCTCTGCCTCGCGGCGGCGCCGGGGTCGCTGCGCGACGTGCTGTTCCAGCTCGCGTTCGGCGCGTACGTGGGCGCGTTCTTCAACCTCAACCCGATGGTCGAGCGGGACGGCAACCACATCGTCATGGACCTCGAGCGGGAGCCGGACCTG